>Ga0316601_100000179_pt1 | contig 24892 bp, 22 predicted proteins | sample OWC_soil_day5_no_FD_207663 | JGI IMG/M metagenome (GOLD analysis project Ga0316601, IMG submission 207663) | Wetland soil microbial communities from Old Woman Creek delta, Ohio, United States - OWC_soil_day5_noCT | ecosystem: Environmental > Terrestrial > Soil > Wetlands | place: USA: Ohio... | reverse complement strand
GATCAATCGCAAGGACTTCGGGCTCGGCTGGAACACGGTCCTCGAGGCCGGGGGCATGCTCGTCGGCGAGAAGGTCGAGATCACACTCGAGATCGAGGCCGTCAAGGCGGCCGCCGCCCAGGCGGCCTGAGGCTCGGCGCCCGCGGATGCGGCGCCGCGAGGGGCAGCGGGCGGGCACGCCCGTCGAGACAGAGGAGCACGCGGCTCGGGATTTCCGGTAGAACTCGCCCTGCGGAATGCGGCTGACTCGCAAGTTCATCGCGGCGCTCGTGATCGGGGTCGCCCTCGTCGCGTTGATCCAGGGCTACCTGGACTACCAGCGCGAGCGCGACGTGTTCGATCGCCAGATGCGCGGCGAAGCAGCGGCCCTCGGGCGTGCTCTCGCGCGCGGTGTCGCGCACGTGTGGCAGCGCGACGGCGAACCCGCGGCACGTGCGTTCCTCGAGACCGCGACCAGCAAGCGCGAGAACCTCCAGGCACGCTGGGTGTGGCTCGATGCAAAGGGCCAGGACGCCCCGCGCGCCAGCCTCGATCAACTCGAGGCGATGGCGCAGGATCAGGTGATCACGCTGCGCGATGGGACCCGGCGGATCCTGCTGACGTACATCCCGGTGCAGGTGCCCGAGGCGAGGCTCGGCGGGCTCGAGATCGCGCAGTCCCTCGAGCAGCTCGACAGCTACATCCGCGACTCGTTGCAGAGCGAGATCCTCGGCTCGGTCGGCTCCGTCGTGATCGCGGGGCTCCTCGCGCTCGCGCTCGGGGTCGTGTTCATCGGTCGCCCGATCAACCGCCTCGCGGAGAAGGCGCGGCGCGTCGGGACGGGAGACCTCAGCGGTCCCCTCGTGCTCGAGCAGCGCGACGAGCTCGGCGAGCTCGCGAACGAGATCAACCTGATGTGCGAGCGGCTCTCGGAGGAGAGCCGGGCACGCGAGCAAGCGACCGAGCAGCTGCGCCACGCGGACCGGTTGACCACCGTCGGCAAGCTCGCGTCGGGGCTCGCGCACGAGCTCGGCACGCCACTCAACGTCGTCGGAGGCCGCGCCAAGCTGATCGTGGACAAGGAGGTCGAGGGCGACGAGGCCATCGACTCCGCGCGGATCGTCGTCGAGCAGGCGGAGCGGATGACTTCGCTGATCCGCCAGCTCCTCGACTTTGCCCGTCCGCGAGCGCTGCACAAGGCGCCGGTCAACGTCACCACGCTCGGCAGGCGCGTCTGCGAGCTGGTCGCGACGATCGCGCGCAAGGCGAACGTGACGCTCGTCCCACCTGTCGCCGACGAGACCTTGCGTGTCGAGGCAGATGATGGCCAGCTCACGCAGGTGCTGACCAACCTCGTCGTCAATGCGATCCAGGCGACCCCCGTCCATGGGACGGTCAGCCTCGGTGCGCGGCGTGTCGACCAGGTGCCGCCGCCGTACGTCGGCGGCGACGAGCAGTCGTGGATGGCGATCGACGTGCGCGATACCGGCACCGGCGTCGACGACGCAACCCGCGCGCGGATGTTCGAGCCGTTCTACACGACGAAGGAGGTCGGCGACGGGACCGGCCTCGGCCTGTCGGTCAGCTGGGGCCTCGTCCGCGAGCATGGCGGCTGGATCGACGTGCAGTCGATGCCGGGGTCCGGCTCGACGTTCACGGTCTACCTGCCGTCCGGGCGCCCGGCGGGAGGTCTCGCGTGACCAAGCTGTTCGTCATCGACGACGAGCGCGAGATGGTCGATCTGATCGCGCTCGGGCTCAAGAAGCGCGGGTTCACGATCACGACGTTCACCTCCGGCACCGACGCGCTCGCCGCGATCTCGACGAGCGATGTCGACGTGATCATCACCGACCTCAACATGAAGGGGGTCACGGGACTGGAGCTGTGCCAGCGCGTGGTGCTCGATCGCCCTGACATCCCGGTGATCGTGCTGACCGCCTTCGGCAGCTTCGAGACCGCGGTCGGAGCGATCCGCGCGGGTGCGTACGACTTCGTGACCAAGCCCGTCGAGATCGAAGCGCTCGCGATCGCGGTGCGCCGCGCCGCCGAGCACCGCGCGCTCCGGGGGCAGCTCGAGCGGCTGACCGAGGTCGTCGCGAACACGCGCAGCCGGGGTGATCTGATCGGCGCGAGCCCGGCGATGCAACAGGTCTATCAGCTGATCGATCAGGTCAGCGGGACCGATGCGACGGTGCTGATCACCGGCGAGAGTGGGACGGGCAAGGAGGTCGTCGCGCGGACGATCCACGAGCGCTCGCGGCGCAAGGACGGTCCGTTCGTCGCCCTCAACTGCGCCGCCGTCCCCGAGCAGCTGCTCGAGAGCGAGTTGTTCGGGCACTCCAAGGGCGCGTTCACCGACGCGAAGCAGAACCGCCAGGGGCTGTTCCAACAGGCGAGCGGCGGCACGCTGTTCCTCGACGAGATCGGCGACATGGCGCTGACGACGCAGCCCAAGCTGCTGCGCGCGCTCCAGGAGCGCAAGGTTCGCCCGGTCGGAGCGGAGGCGGAGATCACGATCGACGTGCGCCTCGTGACCGCGACCAACCGCGACCTCGAGGAGATGGTCGAGGACAAGCGGTTCCGCGAGGACCTCTACTACCGGATCAACGTCATCCACATCCCGCTGCCCCCACTGCGTGCGCGCGGCGGCGATGTCCTGCTACTCGCGCAGCACTTCCTGCGCCACTACGCGACCGTGCTCGACAAGAAGATCCTCGGCCTGTCCGCCGCGGCTGCCGAGCGGATGCTCGCGTACGAGTGGCCGGGGAATGTCCGCGAGCTCGGCAACTGCATCGAGCGCGCGGTCGCGCTCGCGCACTTCGACGAGATCCAGGTCGAGGATCTGCCCGACAAGATCCGCTCGCAGCAGACGCGGCGCTCGACGGCGATGGCGGGCTCGAACCTGCCCGAGCTGCTGTCACTCGAGGAGATCGAGCGGCGGCACGTGCTGCGCGTGCTCGAGGCGTGCGCCGGCAACCGCACCGATGCGGCCAAGATCCTCGATCTCGATCGCAAGACGCTCTATCGCAAGCTCCTGCGATGGGGCGTCAGCGACGAGTGAACGAACCCGAAGAGACGCGCAACGAGGCGTCTTCATTCACGCGTCTCGTTACCCGCGAGGCGAACTGCCCCGTGGGGCAAACGGCCCCGCCTTTTCGTGGTGTAACCACCTTGATTTGCTGGGAGTCGGCGGCATGTCCGGTGCACCACGGGACGCCTCCACGAACCCTTATAGGAGTCTCCTGATGCGCACCATGTTCCGTCTTGCTCTCGTCCTCGCAGCTTTCACCGGCCCGGTCATGGCCGACGCCCCCAAGGAGGCGACGCCGCCCGCCGCGAAGACCGATGCGAAGGCCGGCGCGAAGGTCGACGCCAAGGCGACTCCCGATGCGAAGACCGGCGCGGCGAAGCCCGCGGCTGACGCGAAGGTCGCCAGCGATCCGAAGACCGGCGCGGCGAAGCCCGCGACCGACGCGGCGAAGCCCGCGGCCGACGCGAAGCCGGCCGGCGACATGAAGGCCGACCCCAAGGCGGAGGCGGCCGCGAAGAAGAAGGCGGATGCCGACGCGAAGGCGGCCCTGAAGGCGGAGGCGGCCGCGAAGAAGAAGGCGGATGCCGACGCGAAGGCGGCCCTGAAGGCAGAGGCGGCCGCGAAGAAGAAGGCGGACGCCGAGGCAGCGAAGACCGCGAAGGCGGAGGCGGCCGCGAAGAAGAAGGCGGACGCCGAGGCCGCGAAGGCTGCGAAGGCCGGCGCTGCGGGCACGGCGCCCGCGACGGCGAAGACCGAGCCGGCGAAGACGGGCACGGCGCCCGCGAAGACCGACGCGACGGCGAAGACGGGCACCGCGCCCGCGACGGCGCCCGCGAAGACGGGCACGGCGCCCGCGACGACGCCCGCGAAGACCGACGCGACGGCGAAGACGGGCACCGCGCCCGCGACGGCGCCCGCGAAGACGGGCACGGCGCCCGCGACGGCGCCCGCGACGACGCCCGCGAAGACCGGCGTGGCGAAGCCCGTCGAGGGCGCGAAGCCGGCCACGAAGTAACGAACGCGACGTCACGAAGCGCCGCGGGTCATCGTGATCCGCGGCGTTTTGGCGTTTCGGGACAGCTGTGGTCTAAACGGGACGTGGCTCGAGATGTGTTGATCGTCGATCGGTTCGCGCCGGAGGCGGCGAAGCTGCGCGCGACCTTCGATGCGCGGTTCACGAACCCGCGCGGGACCGGAGCGGATCGGTTCGTGTGGGACTACTGGCACGTGCCGGGGCAGTACACGGCGTTGCGCACGCCCGCATGGACGTACTTCCCCGCCGCGATCTACCGGCAGTTCCACGAGCGGCTCGTGCACTGGGGGCGCGCGACGCTCGGCTGCCACGACGTCTCACCGCCGTGGCTATCGCTCTACGTCGAGGGCTGCCGCCAGGAGCTGCACGGCGATCTCCCGCATGGTCCGTGGGCCTTCGTGTTCTCGTTGACGAACTGGCGCCAGCGGACGTTCCGCGGCGGCGAGACGCTGCTCGTCCGCGACGAGGTCCTCGACTTCTGGCACGACTTCGCTTCGGTGCGCGGGGTCGAGGAGCGCGAGCTGATCCGGACCATCGAGCCCAAGTTCTCCCGACTCACCGTGTTCGATCCGCGGATCCCGCACGGCGTCCGCACGGTGACCGGCACGCACGATCCACGCGAGGGCAGGCTGGTGATCCACGGCTGGTTCGTCCAGCCGCGCCCGTTCATCCGAGGGCCGCTGACGGCGCGCGCGCTGACCGACCGCATCAACGACCTGACCGATCAGCTCGGTGGCTGGCTCGGCACGCTCCCGATCGCGGGCCTCTACAGCGTCGCGTTCGACGTCGATCGCCGTGGCGTGGTGCGTAACGTCGCCGCGCTCTCGGACACGACCCGGGTCCCCCGCGCTGACGAGCGCGCGCGCACCCGGCTCGTCCGCAAGGTCCGCGAGCACATCGCCGGTTGGCGGTTCGGGACCCAGCGCACGCCGAGCCGGGTCACGCTCCCGCTAGTGTTCGAGCGCTAGGTTTCACTGTTGCGCGATCCCGGGGTTGTCGCCCGTGTCTCGCGGCCCTAGGTTCTGGCCATGCAGATCCAAGTCCTTCGCGCGGGCGAGCGCGGCCACGCGGATCACGGCTGGCTCGAGAGCTACCACACGTTCTCGTTCGCGGATTACTACAACCCCGATGCGATGGGCTTCCGCGCCCTGCGCGTGATCAACGAGGATCGCGTCGCGGCCGGCGGTGGCTTTCCGACGCACGGCCATCGCGACATGGAGATCATCAGCTATGTCCTCGACGGCGCGCTCGCGCACAAGGACAGCATGGGGACCGGCTCGGTGATCAAGCCAGGCGACGTCCAGCGGATGTCCGCGGGCACCGGCGTCCAGCACAGCGAGATGAACGCGTCGAAGACCGCCGGCGTGCACTTCCTCCAGATCTGGATCATCCCGGATCGTGGTGGTCACACGCCGGGCTACGAGCAGAAGTCGTTCTCGACCGCGGAGCGGCAGGGCAGGCTGCGCCTGGTCGCGTCGCCCGATGGGCGCGACGGCTCGATCTCGATCCACCAGGACGCGACGATCTCCGCGGGCCTGTTCGCGCCGGGCGAAGCGGCGACCCACGTCATCGCGCCCACGCGCTACGCCTGGCTGCAGGTCGCGAAGGGCGACATCGAGGCCGCGGGCGAGAAGCTGTCGGCGGGTGATGCACTCGCGGTGGAGGGCCCGGGCGAGCTCGTGATCAAGGGCACCGCGGACGCCGAGATCCTCGTGTTCGATCTCGCCTAGCTGGTCCGGAACACGGGCGGCGTGACGACGCGCAGGACCTCGAACAGGATCTCGGTCAAGAGGTCGCGCACCTGGGTCTGCGACAGGCGCGGGTTCACGCACCAGTCGATCGACACGAACTCGACGAAGCCGATCCAGCCGCGCAGCGCGATCTCGAACCTCGGGTTGCCCGCGAGCAGTGGCGCGAACGGGGAGCCCTCGAGGAACGTGTCGAACATCCGGCGGCGCACGCTCTCGATCACCTCGGCGACTTCGGGGTCACTGCCGATCCCGCCGCGCATCAGGGACACGAACGCGGCGCGGTGGCGCGTGATGTGCTCGAGGTAGGCGTCGAGGCCGGCGCGCGCGCGGTCGATCGGCGCGAGGTTCGTGGGGATGCTGGTGACCGCGACGACGAGCTCGGCCGCGATCTCGGACAGGCCGGCGACGTAGAGATCGCGCTTGGTCGGGAAGTAGTGATAGAGGAGGCCCTTCGAGATCTTCGCCTCGCGCGCCAGATCATCGATCGAGACGTCGTCGTAGGCGCGCGCGGAGAACGCGGCCCGGGCGAGCGCGAGCAGCTGGGCACGCCGCTGATCGTTCTCGAGCCGGACCCGGCGCTTGGGCCGCACCGCCGCTGCGCGGACGACGCGAGCGACGACACGACCGACGGCACGGCGGGGAGGCACGAACCCATCATAGCGGAATCGTTTGGTGGTTTGTGGACTATTGACTTCGGGTCAATACGGTAGCAGGCTGGGCCCATGGCCTCAGCGATCGTCCCCCGCGATCTCGATGTCGACTTCTCCAAGGTCCCGCGGTTCTGGCTGTTCGGAAACGCGACCGCGACCGCCATCTCGAACGGCGTCAACATGCTGTTCCCGCACGGTGAGCGGTTCTTCGTCCGATCCGTGAAGTACTTCATGGAGCAGATCGACGACCCGGTCTTGCTCGCCCAGATCAAGGGCTTCTTCGGGCAGGAGGGCCGGCACGCGCATGCGCACGACCGGTTCAACCAGATCCTCCGCGAGCAGGGCTACGAGATCGATCAGTTCCTCGAAGGCTACAAGCGGCTCTCGACGTGGCTCGAGGAGCGCACGCCGCCGAAGTTCCGCCTCGCCGTCACGGCGGCGGCCGAGCACTTCACGGCGATCATGGCCGAGGGCGCGTTCACGCAGCAGGTGCTCGACAGCTGCGCCCCCGAGATGCGGACGTTGCTCGCATGGCACGCCGCCGAGGAGATCGAGCACAAGTCGGTCGCGTTCGACGTGCTGCAGAAGGTCGATCCGTCGTACGTGCTGCGGATCGCCGGCCTCGCGTACGCGACGCTGACACTCGGCGGGTTCTGGATGTGGGGCGCGATCACCCTGCTGCGTCAGGACAAGGTCGGCCTGCGCTCGGCGATCAAGGATCTCAACAGCCAGCGCCAGCGAGATCCGCTGATCCGCCGCGTGTTCCTCCGCGGGATCCGGCAATACCTGCGCCGCGACTTTCACCCGAGCGACAACCACGACGAGCACCTCGCGGCACAGTGGTTTGCGGCGCGTGGTATGTCGATGCCAGAGGCAGCATGAGCAAGGTCGCGGTCGTCACGGGAGCGGGGAGCGGGATCGGGTGGGCGACGGCCGTGGCGTTCGCCGCCGAGGGATATTCGATCGCCGCGTGCGATGTCGATCAGGCGCGGCTCGACGCGCTCACCACCGAGCTCGGTGATCGCGCACTGCTCGTGCGCAAGGTCGACGTCGCGGATCGCGCGCAGATGGCCGCGTTCGCCGACGCCGTGCACGCGCTGGTCCCCGCGGCCGACGTGATCGTCAACAACGCGGGCGTCGCCGTCGGCGGCACGTTCCTCGAGACGTCGCTCGACGACTGGGACTGGCTGCTCGGGGTCAACCTGCGCGGCGTGGTCCACGGCTGTCACTTCTTCCTCCCGAAGATGGTGGAGCGCGGCACCGGCGGCCACGTCATCAACCTCTCGAGCATCTTCGGCATCTATCCGGCGCCCAAGGTCACTGCGTACGTCGCGAGCAAGTTCGCCGTGCTCGGCCTGTCGCAGTCGCTGCGCGCCGAGCTCGAGCCTCAGAAGATCGGCGTCACCGCGATCTGCCCCGGATTGATCAACACGGGGATCGTCAGCGGCGGCCGGATGCGCGGGAAGGTCGGCGAGCGGCGCTCCAAGCTCGCGGCGGTGTTCGACAAGAACGGCGCGCCGCCGGCAATGGTCGCCAAGGCGATCCTCGATGCGGTGCGGACCAACCCCGCGGTGCGCACGGTCGGCCGCGATGCGTGGGCGCTCCACGCGCTGACGAAGCTGGCACCGCGCGCGACGTCGAAGATCGTCAATGTCCTCGAGCGCCGGTTCGGCGGGTTCGCCTAGTCCTTCGGGCAGACGACGGCGGTGACCTTGCCGGCGAGCTTGACCGGGTAGTTGTTGACGACGATGTCGCCCGCGATCTCGAGCTCGCCCGGAGCGAGCGGCATCGGCGTGACGGTCAGCTTCGCCTTGTCGAACGTCTGATCGGCGGCATCGCCGAGGATCGAGCCGCCGATCGCGATCTGGCTGACCTCCGGCTTGGCCTTGTCGAACCACGTCAAGTAGACGCGGAGCTCACTCGACGGGGCGTACGCGACCGGCTTGCACGCCTCACCGCCGGTGTAGAGCTCGAGCGACGGCCACTCGCGGCTGACGTCGAGCTTCGCGAACCGGATCGGCAGCTTCTTGCCGGCGATCTCGATCGTGCCGGCCATCGGCGGAGGGAGCGGCGGCAGATCCTTGCGCGGCTCCACGGCGCAGCCGAGCGCATCGATCGTGCCCTTGACGACGAGCTTCTTGCGAGGCTCACCACCGGCGCTCTCCGACTCGAACTCGACGTCGGCGGTCGTCGGCTGACCCGGCGAGCCGTCGCCGGTGCTCGGCACCAGTGCGCGGAGCTGGACCCGTGACATGCCGTCGAACCAGGTCTCGGACAGCATCGGCTTCTGCGTGCCATCTGGTTGCAGCGCGTTCGCGATGTGAACGTGGAAGTTGACCTCGCCGTCGTGGATGCGTCGCATGTCGCCCGTGACCTCGTCGCACCCGACGGGGACCGACGACACCTCGAGGCGGATCTGACCGTCCCAGGACTTCCACGCGAGCGCGGTCGCCATCGGCACCGGCTTGCCGTCGACGGTGACCGTCAGCTTGGCCTGCGGGCGCGGCGTGCCGGTCGGCTTGTGGTCTCCCCCGCGCCGTCCGGCGGAGGGCTTCCCGCCGCTCTCCTTGTCCTTGCAGGCGGTCGAGACGAGCACGAGGGCGATCAGGAGCGGGGTACGCATGTCGGGTCAGACGATAGCCCGCGGCCGGGAGTCGCGTCAGGATGCGCCATGACGTTCACGGGCTTTCCGAAGACCGCACCGGCCTTCTTCCACGAGCTCGCCGTCGAGATGAACCGCGACTGGTTCCTGGCGAACAAGGCGCGCTACGAGGCCGAGTGGGTCCTCCCGATGACCGCGTTGCTCACCGACGTCGGCAAGCGGATCGCACCGGCCTACAAGCCGATCAAGCTCGCCGAGCCCAAGATCATGCGGATCCACCGCGACGTCCGGTTCGCCAAGGACAAGACGCCGTACAAGACGCACATCGGAGCGGCGATCATGATCGCCGGTAAGAAGGTCGGCGAGGGCGGCACCGCGGCGCTCTACGTCCACCTCGGGATCGAGGAGGAGTTCGTCGGCGTCGGCACGTACTTCTTCGACAGCGCGCAGCTCGCGCGGTGGCGCAAGGTCGTCGCCGGCAAGGAAGGTGCGGCGCTGGGCAAGCTCGTGACCCGGCTCCGCAAGGCTGGCTACGAGGTCGGCGGTCACGACGCCTACAAGAAGGTGCCCAAGCCGTACGCGCCCGATCACCCGCACGCGGAGCTGCTCAAGTGGAAGGGGCTGACCGCGTCGCCGGGCGAGCTACCGCGCGGGATCCTGCACAAGCCCGCGCTCGCGGACTGGCTCGTCGGTCACGGCAAGGCGCTCGCGCCGCTGGTGACGTGGCTGCACGCCAAGCTCGGCTGACGGCGGCGCGCCCGCGGCGAACCGCAGCGCGAACCGGACCTCGTCGGTCGCGAGCTCGGCACCGACGACCTGGGTCACGAGCGCGCGGCCACCGACCGTGAGCTGCGTGTGCGCCGCGATCCGCTTGCTCCGATCGAGCGAGCCGGCCAGGAAGTACTTCACCCACGCGGCGACCTCGATCACCGGGTTCGCTGCGCTCGCCTCCAGCTCCCGATCGAGGGCGGTCACGATCAACTTGTCGCCGTCGAGCGCGATCGCCGCGCGCACGCCGACCTTGAAGTACGAGCAGCCGCCGCGCTCCTGGAACGCGTAGACCTTGAACGGATGTTCTCGATCCTCGGCGACGTAGTCGAACCGCGGCCGGAACTCACCGTCGGGCGCGGGCGTGAGGCCGCGCGTGTACCACGCCGGCGCGTGGCCGTGATCGATCGCCCAGTTCGCGAGCTCGGCGACGGCGCTCCCCGACATCACGACCCCGACCTCGGTGGCGTCGTCGCGCGTGGGCGCGAGACCGCGGCGCACGGGCAGCTCCGTCGCGAGATCCGCGACCAGCAGCGTGGCCGTCGAGCGGAGGTCGATCCTCGCGATCGGCACATCGGGCAGGCGCAGGCGCATCCGCGTCAGCTCGCCGACGCGCTTCAGCAGCGTCGCGCGCAGCACGTCGTAGGCGCCTCCGGTGAGGTGCCTGCCGAGCTTGCTCGCTGCCGCGTCGAGGAGCGGCTGGGGCAGCTTGTCGCGGAGCCGGGTAGGAACCCAGCGCGACACCGCGCTGCCGACGGACTTCTTCGCCTCGGGCCCGAGCTCCGGCTTCACCGACACCAGGTTCTCGGGCCCGAAGCCGATCACCAGCGCGGCGGCCCCGTCGCTGCGCTCGACCTTCGGCTCGACCTCGACGACCATCGCGAGCGTCGCGATCTCGGCGGTAGCCTCGCGGACCTCGACGGAGATCGCGAACCGGATCGTGCCGGGTGCACCCGGCAGCGCGCGCACCTCGCGCACGGTCGCCGCGAGCGCAGGCACGCTGAGCTCGATCGGTCCGAGGCTCGGCGCCTCGAGCGCCATCGTCAGGGGCTGGGCGGCGAGGGTCTCCGCGAACAGCGTGTTCGCGCGCTCGAACGGGATCGTGACCCGGACATCGGCGCCGCGCTGCGCGGCCGGTGCGCGCGTCGCGAGGGCGGTGCGCGCACGCTCGACCTCCTTGCACCGTGAGCCACAGCCGGTCGACACGAGTGCGAGCGCGAGCAGTGTTCTGAGCATCACGATGACGATCCGGGGCCGTCGCATCCGGATGATGGCAACGCGTGGCAATCGGTCAGAAGTCGAGGCCGAGACCGGCCTGCACGATCAGCGGGTTGACCCACACGCTCATCTTCGCGGTGCCGACCTCGACCGTGTCGAACAGCGGCAGCTCGGGTGTCCGGACCTGGATATGGTGGACCTCGGCGCGCGCCAGCATCAGGGCGATGAACTTCACGTCGAGCCGCGCGTAGATCCCCTTCCACAGCTTCGCCTCGAGGCCGCCCTGGAACACGAGGCCGGGCGCCGGCGCGACCTCGAACTCGGGCTGGCTGACCTCGGTCAGCATCGGGTTGGTGACCTTGGCGTCGTACGCGATCAGCACGGCGACACCCGCGCCGACGTACGGGCGGACCGGCCCGCGCTTCAGCACCGAGTACACGAGGGTGAGCAGTGGCGGCGCCGCCTTGGCCTCGCCGAGCTCGGGGCCGAGCGGCATGACCCCGGTCGGGATGCCGAGCGCCGTCGGTGCGATCGACTCGTTCGCGAGCGTCCCGGTCGCGCGGAACTTGACGGTGAACGGCATGCCGAGCACGGTCTCGAGCGAGAGCCGATCATCGAGGAACGGCAGCACGTAGCCGAGGATCAGCCCCGGCACGGTGGCAGAGCCGACCTCGGCGCCGGAGCCGGCGATCGGCCCGTTCTCGACCGCGAGGCTCGCGGCCCCGTCGATGTCGGCGAGCTCCATCTCGCGGGACGACGACTGCGGCGCGACGTGGATGATGCCGGCGCGGACGTAGAACCGCTTCCGCTTGACCGGTGCGGGCGCGACGCGCGTGACCTCGGCGTCGGCTTCGGCGGCGGCGGGCTCGTTCACGGCGACCGGCGCCTCGGGCTCGGGCGTGGGCGCGGGCGGGGGCTCGAACTCGATCTCGGGCTCGGCCGCGGGCGCCGCTGGAACGGGCTTCTTCGCGCGACCCTTCTTGCGACGATCCGCGTCGGCGATCCCGGGGAGGGCGAGGACGAGCGCGACCGCGAGGAGGGCTCTCACTTGATCACCCCGCGCGCGCTCGGCGACACGAGCTGGAGCTTCATCTCGCCGGCGGGCACGACCATCTGCACGGCGCCGCTGATCCCCAGCGGCGCATCGATCGCGACGGTGACGGGCACCTGCGCGTCGTTGGAGACCGCGATCTGGATCCGGCCGTCGGGGAGGAACGAGACCGGGCCCCGCAGCAGCACCGACATCGGCTTGCTGTGGAGATCGTGACTCGACAGCGGGATGCTCATGTCGGGCGCATCCATGTAGAGGTCGAGCGCGACGATCAGCGTCGGCGTCCCGCCCGCGTCGTAGATGTAGCCGACGACCGGGCCGCCCCCTGCGGGCTCGCGGACGCGCATCACCGACGCGCCGGTGTCGGTGTTGATGCTGATCCCGACGCTGGCACTCATCGACACCGAGGTGCCGAGCATCGCCTGCGGTGACAGCGTGACGGGCAGGCAGCTCGCGGCGGCGACGCCACCGGGCAGCGGGCAGTCCGTCGTGACCTCGCCCATCGAGACCGGGAGCGCGCCGGCGATGTACATGCACGCCTCCTTCTGCGGCGTTCCGGGAATGCAGTCGGTGCCGTTGAAGCTCGCGCTGCTGACCGCGCCGGTCGTGCCGGCGATCCGCAGCGCCGCGCGGTTCTCGTCGCGCACGACCTCGCCGCTGTCGACGAAGCCGGAGCCGTTGTAGTCGGCGAACGGTCCGGTCTGGGCGAACAGGAACGTCTCGGTGCTCGCCGGCGCGCCGGTGAAGTCGACGGCGAGGTTCGGCCCGCCGCCATCGCCACCGGTCAGGCCCCCGAGCGGATCGAAGCTCGCGGCGCTCGCGACGCCGCACAGCTCGCCGGCGCTGCAGCTGTCGTTGCCGCCCGAGACCAGCGAGAACCGGTAGCGCGTCCCGTCGACCCATGGCTGGTCGGGGATGAACGCGAGCGAACGATCACGGCGGATCACCGTCCCCGCGACGACGGACGTGCAGGTGCCGCCCGCGGTCAGCTGCTCGACGCGGACGCTGCCGGTGTTGCACGCGGCGCCGAGGGTGATCGTGCTCCCGACGAGCGACTTGTCGAACACGACCTGGACAGCCTCGTTCGCGGGCAGCGTGAACGGGCGGTACAGCTGATCGGCACCGGCGCCGCCGGCGCAGCGGCCCGCGGTGGTCGCGGTCGCGCCGGTCAGTGCGCACGGCACGCCGGGGTGGATGCCGAGCGCGGTCGGCGGCGCGCTGGTGGCGACCAGGCGCGGCGTCGAGAAGCTCAGCGGCGCGGCCGCGGCGAGGGCATTGCCGGCGACGTCCGCGACATCGGTCATCACGACGCGATAGAGGGTCGAGTACGCGAGCGGGGTGATCGGCCGGATCACGATCGCCGCGCCGTGGCTCTCGATCACGCTGGGCACGACCGTGCTGGTCCCGGTCTCGAGTCGCATCCCGCCGGCGCGGAGCCGATCGAGATCGACCGGCTCGTCGAAGATCACCTCGATGCCGCTGTCGACGGTGTGCTCCGCGGTGCCGTTGCCCGGGGAGGTCGCGACCACCGTCGGCGGCGTGGCGTCCGCGGTGACCTTCGCGGCCTCGTCGGTGATCAGCTCGAGCACGAAGTTCGTCGGCGCCTGGGTGACGCCGAGCAGGCCGAGCTCCATCGACGCGACGCTCTCGATCGCGAGGACGCCATCGGTGGCGACCACCGTGCCCGCGGCCTGGACGCCGAGCACGGTCTGCGTCAGCACCGCGTTGCCCGCGGGGTCCCTGGCGAACACCGCGACGTCGAGGCTGAGGTCGACGTACAGCGGCGCGCGATCGTTCTCCGGGCGCTGCTCCGCCGGCTGGTGCGGGTTGCGGTAGATCCGCCCACCGCCGTCGGTGAGGATCTCGATCTCGATGTTGCCGGTCGACAGGCCGACGGGGATGTCGCCGCCGAGCTTGATGTCGAGGCCGGTCGCCGACAGTCGCTGGCCCTTGCGGATCGTGAACGCGATCGGACCGCCGAGGATCTTGGGATCGCCGAGCTCCGCGGCGAGCGTGGACGGGAGGAGCGTCGCCTGCTCGCGGCCGATCAGCGGCTTGTCGATCGAGATGACATTCTTCGCCGCTCCGGACTGCGACGTCGAGGGCCCCGGATCCATCGGCTGGCGCGTGCGTAGCACCTGCGGGATCGGGCTCGTGCCGCGGCTGTTGACCGGGGTCAGCATCACGGTGGTCGGGGTCAGCGGCGTGCCGCCGAGATCGACGAGGCGGTTGCCGAGCCGCAGCTCGTAGGTCGCGCCGGCGGTGAGATCCATCCGCGGATCGATCGCGACGTGGACTCCGGACGACACCAGCGTCGATGGAATCGGCATCCGCGTCACCGCGTCGAGGAGCTCGATCGCGCCGGCGCCGCTCGCGATCGTCCGCGGGTCGAGCGGCTCGGAGAACAGGAGGCGGATCGTCGAGGTCTCGAACATCGGGCGGAACGCGGTCGGGGTCGCGGCGGGCGCGCCGTTGACCGCGACGAGCGTCGGGACCGCTGCGCGCGCCTGGGCGATCCGCGTGGTGAAGCTGAACAGCGGGCCGGTGGTCGGGAGGTTGGTCGCGTCCGGTGCGAGCGCCGCCTTGACGACCACGTTGTACGTCGTGCCGGCCTCGAGGGCGGCGTCGGCGAACTGCACGGTGCGGCCCTCGTTGACGACCTCGGCGGTCGCGGCGATCGGCCCTGCGGGTCCCTCGAGCGTGATCGAGCCGAGCGCGCTCGCGACCACCGGATCGGAGAACGTCACGAGGATCCGCGTCCCGAGCGGGACGTCGAGCTGCGCGTCGACCGGGTAGGTGAACACCACGCCGGGCTCGGCGGTCTGTAGCGGGGGAATCGTGTCGGGCCCGCACGCCGCTACCACCAGGCCGAGGGCCATCACACGCAGCATTTGCGACACCACGGACGAGGGTATCAATCCTGGTTCGCCGGGGGCCATCGAGAAAGATGACGTGGTGCGTCGATCGGGGTGGTTCCCGTCGCGAACGGGGTCGGTTGACCGCCCGAAACCCGCGGCATAAGGTGCGCCCGACATGAAGCTCGCGACGCTGCGCGATGGATCCCGGGACGGTCGGCTCCTCGTCGTGCGGCGAGACGGGCAGACCGCGCTACCGTCCCCCGAGGCCTGGCCGACCCTGCAGCGCGCGCTCGACGACTGGGACGCCGCGGCCCCCGCGCTCCGCGCCCTCGCGGACCGGCTCGACAGCGGCGCCGTCGATGGGACCCCGGTCGATCCCCACCGGCTCGGCGCCCCGCTGCCGCGCGCCTACGAGTGGATCGATGGCTCGGCGTTCCTCAACCACGTGATCCTCGTCCGCAAGGCCCGCAAGGCCGAGCCCCCGGCGACGCTAGAGACCGATCCCCTGATCTATCAGGGCGGCTCCGGCGACCTGCTCGGCCCGCGCGATCCGATCGAGCTGCACGATCCGGCGTGGGGCCTCGACTACGAGTCCGAGGTCTGCGTCGTGCTCGGCGATGTCCCGATCGGCACGCGCGCCGCGGACGCCGGCCGCTGCGTCCGGCTGGTGATGCTCGCGAACGATTGCACGCTGCGGAACCTGATCCCCGACGAGCTCGCCAAGGGCTTCGGCTTCTTCCAGAGCAAGCCCGCGACCGCGTTCTCGCCGTTCGCCGTCACGCCCGACGAGCTGGGCGACGCCTGGCGCGGCGGACGCGCACACGTCCGCGTGCGGTCGACCTACAACGGCAAGGTGATCGGCGACTGCGATGCCGGTCCGGAGATGCACTTCTCGTTCTTCGATCTGATCCAGCACCTCGCGAAGACCCGCCGGTACACCGCCGGGACGATCCTGGGCAGCGGGACGGTCTCGAATGCCGAGCGCGCGCGCGGCGTGTCCTGCCTCGCGGAGCGCCGCATGATCGAGACGATCGAGGAGGGCAAGCCGTCGACGCCGTTCATGGCGGTCGGCGATCGGATCGAGATCGAGGCGTTCGACGCCTCCGGGGTGAGCCCGTTCGGGAAGATCGAGCAGCGCGTCGTCGCCGCGGGAGTTGCATCGTGAAGCTCGCCCTCCACAACTACTGGCGCTCGTCCGCGAGCCACCGCGTGCGGATCGCGCTCAACCTCAAGGGACTCGCGTACGACTACGTCGTCGTCAACATCCTCAAGCGCGAGCAGCACGATGGCGCGTACCGCGCCCACAACCCGATGGGACAGGTCCCGGCCCTCGTGATCACCGAGGACGACGGCACCACGCGCACGATCCACCAGTCGCTGCCGATCCTCGAGTACCTCGAGGAGCGGTTCACAGGTCCCGGCTCGGTCCCGATCCTGCCGCGCGATCTGTACCTGCGTGCGCGCGCGCGCGGCCTCGCCGAGATCATCAACTCGGGGATCCAGCCGCACCAGAACCTGTCCACGACGCTCAAGATCAAGGCGCTCGGCGCGGACGAGGCGGTGTGGACGCAGGGGTTCATCACCGACGGCATCATCGCGTTCGCGCACGCGACCGCGGAGACCGCGGGGCAGTTCTGCGTCGGCGATGCGCCGACGATCGCCGACTGCTGCCTGATCCCGCAGCTCGCCTCCGCGCGCCGGTTCGGCGTGCTCGGCCCCACCGGCTGGATGCGGAGCGCGGACGCCGATCGCGCCGACCTCCAGCGCCTCCTCGAGATCGAGGCGCGGTGCCTCGCCCTGCCGGCGTTCGCGAACGCCGCGCCCGAACGTCAACCCGACGCCGTCAAGCCCGCCTGACCCGAAGAGACCCCCATGACCAAGCTCGCACCTCTCGGAATCAAGCGCCTCGAAGGCATCCACTACTACGTCCACGACCTCGAGCGCTCGCGGCAGTTCTACACGGGGAAGCTCGACTTCGCCGAGACCTGGCGCTCGACCGCCGAGACCGAGGCGCAGGGCAAGCAGCGCGCGGCCTGCTTCCAGGCCGGCAACGTGATGGTCGTGTGCAGCGCGCCGGTGGGTGAGGGTGGCCGCGCCGCACGGTTCCTCGCGAAGCACCCCGACGGGGTCGGCACGCTGATCTTCGAGGTCGAGGACATCGAGCGGACGTTCGCCCTCCTCGAGGAGCGCGGCGGTACGCCGATCGACGACGTCCGCACGTTCACCGACGACGGCGGCACGCTGCGCCAGTTCTCGATCACCACGCCGTTCGGCGACACGACGTTCCGGTTCCGCGAGCACCGCGGCTACCGCGCGCTGTTCCCGGGCGCCGCACCGCACGCGGGTGGCGGCAAGAACAAGTTCGGGTTCGACCAGATCGATCACGTCACCTCCAACTTCCAGACGATGAAGCCGATGCTGCTGTGGCTCGAGCACGTGCTCGGCTTCGAGCAGATGTGGGAGGTCGAGTTCCACACCTCCGACGTCGATCCGAACCGCAAGACCGGCTCCGGCCTCAAGTCGATCGTGATGTGGGATCCGGCGTCGAACACGAAGTTCGCGAACAACGAGCCGGCGCGCCCGTTCTTCCGCAGCTCGCAGATCAACATCTTCAACGAGGAGCTTCGCGGCGACGGCGTCCAGCACGTCGCGCTGACGGTCGGCGACATCCTCGGCGCGGTGCGCGGCCTGCGCGCGAGCGGCGTTTCGTTCATGCCGACGCCGGGCAGCTACTACGACATGCTGCCCGAGCGGATCGAGAAGAGCGGCATCAAGAGCATCGACGAGGACATCAAGGTCCTGCGCGAGCTCGAGGTCCTGCTCGACGGCGATCACCACCACGCGTACATGCTGCAGATCTTCCTCAAGGAGAGCTCGGGCCTGTACAAGGACCCCGCCGCGGGCCCGTTCTTCTACGAGATCATCCAGCGCAAGGGCGACCGCGGGTTCGGCGCCGGGAACTTCCGCGCGCTGTTCGAGAGCATCGAGCGCGAGCAACAGAAGGAGGGACGGGCCTGATGCTCGACCGGATGGTCGTCGGCGACGTCGCCGCGAAGCACCACATCCAGCTGCGCGGCCCCGGGGGCGAGCTCCGGTTCGAGGAGTGCTTCACGCGGGACGGCTTCGACGGCCCGTACACGATCCTCTATCACCAGCGCCGGCCGCACGTGCACCGGCTCGCTCCCGCGAAGCACGGCTGGGCCGCGCCCGTCGCCGCGCCCGAGCGCGCGCTCGCGAAGCGTCACTACAAGACGTTCGAGCTCGCGAGCGGGCAGCGCGGTCCGCAGATCGACGCGCGCGTGCCGCTGATGTTCAACACCGACCTGATCGCGGGCGTGGCGTTCCCGACCGCGGCCGATCCGGTCTACAGCGCGGACGGCGACGCCGACCAGCTGATCTACATCCATCGCGGCGGCGGCACGCTGCGCACGCTGCTCGGGGACCTCACGTTCGCGCAGGGTGACTACGTGTTCGTGCCGCGTGGCCTACTCCACCGCTTCCTCCCCGTCGGCGAGCAGTACTGGTTCTGGTTCTCCCTGATGGGCGGCGTCCACGTCCCGAAGCAGTGGCGCAACGACGTCGGTCAGCTCCGCATGGACGCGCCGTACTGCCACCGCGACTTCAAGCGGCCGGTGTTCACGGGCCCGCTCGACGAGCACATCCGCGACCTCGTCGTCCGTCGCGCCGGCGTCTGGCATGGCTTCACGATGGACGACTCGCCGCTCGATGTCGTCGGCTGGGACGGAGCGGTCTATCCGTGGGCGTTCCCGATCCTGAACTTCCAGCCGCGCGTCAGCTCGATCCACCTGCCGCCGACGTGGCACGGGACGTTCGCCGCGAGGGGCCTCCTGATCTGCAGCTTCGTGCCGCGCCTCGTCGACTTCCATCCCGACGCGATCCCGTGCCCGTACCCGCACAGCAACACGCACTGCGACGAGATCCTGTTCTACGCCGACGGCAACTTCACGTCGCGCAAGGGCGTCCAGGCGGGCAGCATCTCGCATCACCCGATGGGCGTGCCGCACGGGCCGCACCCGGGGAGCTACGAGAAGTCGATCGGCGCGACCCGCACCGACGAGATCGCGGTGATGGTCGATACGTTCCTCCCGCTCGCGCCGACCGCGGCCGCGCTCAACGTCGAGGATCCGGGCTACCAGGACTCGTTCCTGTAGTCAGGGACTCTGGACGACCAGCAGCCACTGGTACCGTGCGCGCGTGCCATCGCTGCGCAGGCCGATCACGGGGCTCGGGACGGAGGTCACCGCGGTTCCCGCCGGCGCGGAGGCCGGACCGGGGAACGAGCTGCAGACGTGGCTGTTGTCGGTGCGCTCGCTGACGAGCACGTACGGGACGTCGTCGAGAAACGCGAACGCGTGGTTGTCGATCGTGAGGCCGGGGGTGAGCTCGTAGAGCGAGAGGAAGCGGGCCCCCGCGGCCGGCTGGTACAGCGAGCACAGGACGCCCCCGGCGCCGACCGTCGGGCCATGGGGGTTGACGATCCCGACGGCCGCATCGGTGCCGAACATCTGGTCGGCGACCACCGAGGTCGCGGCCGTCATGTGCGCTGTGCCGGCGAGGTTGGTGCGCATCGCGGCGATCGCGTTCGTGCTCAGTTCGACCCGGAGCTCGTCGTCGGCGATCGACCATGGCGTGCCGGCGGTACTGGTCCCGACCCAGCCCGCCGGGAGCGTGCCTCCGAAGCCCTCGAACAGCACGATCGTGTCCCCGGCCACGGTCGGCCGCGGGTCACAGTCATCGCCCACGCCGTCGCTGTCTCCGTCGAGGGTGGAGCTCGAGACCGGGCACGGATCGCACGGGTCGCCGAGCTGGTCGGTGTCCTCGTCGTGCTGGGTCGGGTTTCCGACCTGCGGGCAGTTGTCCATGGCGTCGGCGACCCCATCACCGTCGCCGTCGCCCGGTGGACCGTCGACGGCGTCGAGGGTCACGGCATCGGTCGCGTCGGTCGCGGCATCAACGGCTCCGCCCCCACCGCACACAAAGCCGGTGCCGCCGGGCAGACACTCCTGGCCAGTCGGACAGTTGTCGAGCGCGGGATCGCACGGCGCACCCGGAGCGATGCTCGGCGCGTAGCACGCACCGACGATCATCAGCGGCAGTGCCGACCGTAACCACACCCCCGTGAGCATACGCGGTCAGCTCTTGAAGCGGGAAACGAAGGTCGCGAGCGCCACACCGAACCGTTCGAGCAGCGCGCGGGTGGAGGCGTCGGTCAGGCGGCCCTCGGCATCGAACCGCTCGTGCGCGCGCGGGATCAGCACCTCGGGCTGGCTCAGGCACGGCGCGTCGCTGTAGACGAGGATGTTCCGCAAGTGCGTCTGCGCGCGGATCGTGCCGGACATCCCGCTCGCTGCGCCGACCATGGCGACCGGCTTGCCGCGCAGCGGGGACTGCGGCGGTGGCCGCGAGATCCAGTCGAGCGCGTTCTTGAGGCCGCCCGGGATGCTGTAGTTGTACTCGGGCACGCCGAACACGACGCCGTCGGCCGCGCCGATCCGCCGCTTCATCTCGATGACCTCGGCGGGCTCGGGCAGATCGCTGTTGAAGATCGGGAAGTCGAGCGAGCCGAGCAGCTCGAGCGTCGAGCCCGCGGGCAGGGTCTCGCCGACCGCGACGAGCAGTGCGCGATTGAGCGACGCCTTGCGCAGGCTGCCGCAGATCCCGACGAGCGCGACCATGGGCGGACACTATCACGCGTGTTCGCGCCCGTAACTTCTCGTCGGTCGCGTGTATGGTAGGCATGGGCATGTTCTTCAGCTCGAAGAAGTCCCGGATGCCGCGCCCCGACGAGGCGCTGCCGGGCCGCCCGACGGCGATGCGGATCGGTGACACGCACTTCGTCACCGGCCATTCGCTGACCAAGGTCCCCGACGGGATGGCGCGCGCGATGTTCGGGATGGGCTGCTTCTGGGGCGCGGAGCGCGCCTTCTGGAAGGTGCCTGGGGTGTGGTCGACGGCGGTCGGCTACGCGGCCGGGCTCACGCCGAACCCGACCTACGAGGAGGTCTGCTCGGGCGGGACCGGCCACAACGAGGTCGTGCTCGTGATCTACGATCCGGCGAAGGTCAGCTACGACAAGCTCCTCGCCGTGTTCTGGGAGAGTCACGATCCGACCCAGGGGATGCGCCAGGGCAACGATGCGGGCACGCAGTACCGCTCGGGCATCTACGCGTTCGACGCCGCCCAGCTGGCTGCCGCCGAGGCCTCCAAGGGGATCTATCAGCAGCGGCTGACCGCCGCGGGTCACGACCCGATCACGACGGAGATCGTGACGGCGCCCACGTTCTATTACGCCGAGGACTATCACCAGCAGTACCTGGGCAAGAACCCGGGCGGCTACTGCGGCCTCGGCGGGACCGGCGTCAGTTGCCCGATCGGCGCGGGCGTCGGCGCGACCTAGTTCCGCCGTTTACTTCCCGGGAGGCCCGCGGTACCACCCGAGCATGGTGCGGGTAGCGCTGTTCACGTTCGGATGCCTCGTCGTCTCGGCCTGTGGTGACAGCAGCGCCGCCCCGGACGCGGGCGTCGATGCACGGCTCGAGGGCTTCGAGGCCCCGGAGCTCGTGTGCCCCGGCGGGGCGGGCTGCGAGTCACCGGGCGACGGCTCGCTCGAGGTCGGCGTCGGCAAGCGGACGTGGACGCCCCAGAACTTCGAGACCTACACCGACGAGAACAACGACCAGGAGTACAACTCCAACGAGCCGTACACGGATCTCAACGGCAACGGCAAGTTCGACGGGGTGTGGCTGTTCGGTGGTGCGCGCGCCGCGCTCGGCGTCGAGACCGACATCGAGGCACGCGCGGTCGCGTTCAAGCAGGGCGACACCACGATCGTCGTGCTGTCGCTCGATGCGGTCGGCATCCTGACGCCGGACATGGACAAGATCCGCGCGATGCCCGCGCTCGCCGGGCTCGCGATCGATCACATCATCGTGACGTCGACGCACGCGCACAACGCGCCCGACACGATGGGGCTGTGGGGGCCGACGGTGACGGCCTCGGGCCGGCAGCCATTCGTCCTCGAGCGGATGTACACGCAGTCCGCGGCGGCGATCGCGGAGGCCGTGGCGACGCTCTCGCCGGCGCAGCTGACGATCGCGTCGACCAAGCTGATCAACGATCAGGCGAACCCGATGAGCCGGACCGATGACTTCAACAAGGACATCCGCGATCCGGTGATCTTCGACCCGACGCTGACGATCGCGCGGTTCACCAGGCTCGGTCAGCCGACGCAGACGATCGCGACGGTGGTCAACTGGGCCGATCACCCGGAGCTCGCGAACTTCGCGGACGGCCCCACGAAGATCACCGCGCACTACGTCCACTACCTGCGCGAGCACATCGAGCAGGGCGTGCTCACGACCCAGTCCAAGTACGCGACGACCGATCTCCCGGGGATCGGCGGCGTCACCGTATTCGTGCAGGGCGCCCTCGGTGGGCAGATCGGCTCGATCCGTGGCACGCACCCGCCGGGTCCCGACGGCATGCCCCTGACGGTGGAGGGTCACCCGATGGAGGAGGCGATCGGCACCAACGCCGCCGCGCTCGCCCTCAAGGCGCTCGCGACGACGGGCGAGTCCGTCAGCGAGCTCCCGCTCGGGTTCAAGACGGCGACGTTCCACGGTCGAATCGAGAACACGTTCCTCCACGTCGCGTTCCTCGTCGGGCTGCTCGGCACCGAGGCCGAGACCGCGGGCGTGCTCGTCGGCTACAACCCCGACGATCCGATCGATGCGGGCAACTACCCGTGGATCAAGATGCGCTCGTCGTTCCTCCAGGTCGGCCCGCTCGGCCTGGTCACCGCGCCCGGCGAGCTCCACCCCGAGCTGTGGGTCGGCGGCTACGACGGCTCGTGGAGCTGGGGCTGGCCGCTGTTCGATGCGACCAAGCCGAACCTGCCGAAGTTCGACGAGGCACCTGCGCCGCCGTACATGCGCGACCTCGTGCTCGCGCACGCGGGGGTGCGGTATCCGATCTGCGTGGGCCTCGCCGAGAACTACGTCGGCTACATCGTGCCCGCGTACAACTACGTGCTCGATCCGAGCGACCCGTACATCGTCGAGGCCGAGGGCGACCACTACGAGGAGGTCTACTCGCTATCGCCGCTGGTCGAGCAGCACGCGGTGCACCCGATCCTCGAGCTGCTCAAGTACCGCAGCCCGTAGCTACGGACGCTGCACGACGAGCAGGTACGAGAACCGCACCGTCGCGTTCCGCGCGGTCAGGCCGGCCTCGGTCATCGCCTGGCCGGTCGTCGACGCCTGGGTCGCGCCGGTCTCGGTGTCGGCGATCAGCGCGCACGCTGCCGTCGCGTTGTCGATCTTCGCGGCGACCCGATACAGGCCGGCCGGATCGAACAGCGACGACGTGAAGTCGTCGGAGACGTTCGCCGTGTCCGTGTCGAGGAGCAGGCGATCGGTGCCCCCGCTGCGCGAGGCGCCGCACGAGACCACGGAGGTGCCGGCGGGACGGCGATCGATGCCGACCACCGAGGCCGCGCTCTCGCTCGCCCCGGCGGCGACGCCGTCGATCCGGTAGCGCGCCAGGATCGCGACGTGCGACGAGACCAGCGGGAGCGGGACGGTCAACGTCTCGAGCACGGTCGGCGCGTCGACGATGATCTCGCCGCCGACGAGCCGCCACAGCGCGCTCGCCTTCCAGCTCGCCGGCAGCGCCGGGTCGTTGAAACCGTTGAACACGACCGCGCGATCCCCGGGGACCGTCGGATCCGGATCGCACGGGCTGTCGAGCGCGTCGCCATCTGCATCGGGCGTCGCGGGTGGCGGGGCGATCGGGCAGGCGTCGCAGAGGTCGCCGTAACCGTCGAGGTCCTCGTCGAACGCGCCGCCTTCGAGGTGCTGGCAGAAGTCGCGGTCGTTCGCGATCCCGTCGCTATCGCCATCGCCATCGGCCGCGACGCAGGTCGGGCCTGTGGGATCCGTGAGATCGCAGACCGCGCCGTCATCGCACGGGAGGGTCGCACTGCAGGGTCCGCCGAGCTCGGTCCCGCAGCCGGCGAGGGTGAGGACGAGGGCCAGGGCGACGCGCACGAGCCGTAGCGTCTCAGATTTCTGAGCTACGCGTCGGCGCGTTCCTCGGTTCACCTACGATGTGGGCGATCGGCGCAGGGGCTAACCCGTGGCAACGGCACGGGTCCAGCGTGGCCGCGATCTTGCTCCTTCGCAGGTCATGCGTCCCACCCGTTGCTTCGCCCTGGCCACGACCCTGGCCCTCCTGACGTTCTCGGGTTGCACCGACGACGAGAGCGATCCCCCGGACGACCACGTCTACTCCCAGACGACATCGCTGATCCAGTACGGCTCGTGCTCGCAGCTCGAGACCGACCTCGAGGACATGCTGATCCGCGAGGTCTGGGCGAACATCGATCGCTACAACACGGACTACGGCTGGGGCGCTGGTGGGGAGGACGCCGGTGGCGCGAGTGGCGAGGGTGCCCCGACCAGCGGCGGCGGTCGCGAGGAGGGCGTCGACTACTCCGGGACGAACAACCAGGAGTCCGGCGTCGACGAGGCCGACCTCGTCAAGACGGACGGCTATCACGTCTACACGCTCAACGGGAATCGCCTCCACATCTTCGGCGTCCCGCAGTTCGGCGAGCTGACGCCCGAGAGCGTCACCAAGATCGAGGGTCACCCGCGCGAGATGCTGCTCGACAAGGACACCGGCCGCGCGGTGGTGTTCTCGATGGTCAACGTCGGAGCGTTGCCGGTCGGCCATCCGCTGCGCGCGCTCACCGGCTTCCAGGAGCAGGATCAGAACTGGTACTGGCGGTCGGGCTCGCTGTCGAAGATGACGGTGCTCGACATCTCCGACCGGACGGCGCCGCGCCTGATCCGCGAGGTCTACTACGAGGGCTGGTACCAGACCGCGCGCAAGATCGACAGCTCGGTGCGCGTCTCGGCCTACTCGCTG
>Ga0316601_100000178_pt1 | contig 24966 bp, 20 predicted proteins | sample OWC_soil_day5_no_FD_207663 | JGI IMG/M metagenome (GOLD analysis project Ga0316601, IMG submission 207663) | Wetland soil microbial communities from Old Woman Creek delta, Ohio, United States - OWC_soil_day5_noCT | ecosystem: Environmental > Terrestrial > Soil > Wetlands | place: USA: Ohio... | reverse complement strand
CTCGGCCTCGAGCTCGACGACGACGCCAACGAGCGCCATGGCCCCCGTATCAGTACAACCGCCAGTCGAATCTCTGCCTGGGTGGTGCCGACGGACGAGGAGCTGATGATCGCGCGGCACGTCGCGCGGCTGCTTGGACCGTGACCGGGGCCCCGCCCTGATACGGGCCGTGGCTCGTGCGGCGGGAAGTTGGTGGGTCCCCGGCGATTCCCGGGTGGAAGGGACCCGCCGGGCCGGGCCGTCCTGGAAAGAGCGCGCACCGTGCCCTGCCGGAGTGCTACCTTTAGCCGCGAAGTGGCGGTGAGCGGCCGGGGGGGTAAATTCGCGTGTCCGAAGTCGAGGCGGTGCTTGAGAATCTGTGCAGCGGTCTCGAATCGTTGGAGACCGTTGCGCAGACCCTCGCTCGTGGAATAGACGACGGGACCTTCGATCGCCTCGATGTTCTGCAAGCTGTCGATCACTTTGTGGCGGATGGTCGCCTCGAGCCAGTCGCCGCGGCTGCGCTGTCGAGTGCGGTTCGGCCGGCTGTGGACCCGGCAGGCCTGACCTTGTTGCGACCGTCAGGGACGGCCGGTGCCGGTGCGCCCTCCGGTTCGACCTCCCCGCTCCGAACGGACGTGTCGGGTGCAAGTTCCGGCGGCTGGCAAAAATGGGCGTCCGAGGTCGTCGTCGGCACGGAGGTCGGTGTCGGAACGGTCCTCCGCGACCGATTCCTCATCGAGGAAGTGGTCGGCGAGGGCGGGATGGGCCTGGTATTCCGGGCCCGGGATCGCCGTCGCGAGGAGGCGAGCGACCGTAATCCGTACGTCGCGATCAAGGTTCTGGGCGCGGAGTTCAAGAGTCACCCCGATGCCTTGATCGCGCTTCAGCGCGAGGCGCGGCGGATGCAGCAGCTGTCGCATCCCAACATCGCGTCGGTGTACGACTTCGATCGCGATGGTCCGCACGTGTATCTGGTCATGGAGTTGCTGGAGGGGGAGTCGCTCGATCGGGTTCTGCTTCGCCATGCAAACGTCGGGTTGCCGCTGGAACAGGCGCGCAAGGTCATCGAGTCCACCGGCAGGGCCCTCCAGCATGCGCACTCCCGGGGCCTGGTGCACTCGGATTTCAAGCCGGCGAACGTATTCGTGACGCGCGGCGGCGAGATCAAGGTCATCGATTTCGGAATCGCCCGCATCGCCAAGGACACGACGCAGGTGGGCCAGGCCGTGCAGACGGTCTTTGATGCCGGCAGGCTGGGCGCGTTCACCAATGCGTACGCAAGCCCGGAGCAGATGCTCGATGCCGGGGAGCCGGATCCGAAGGACGACATCTACGCCCTCGGGTTGGTCGCATTCGAGGTGTTTTCCGGCAAGCATCCGTTCGGTCGGAAGTCCGCCGTGGAGGCGAAGTTCCGCGATATGAAGGTGGAGCGCGTGCCGGCGCTTACTGATCGCCAGAATGCTGTCCTGGCCTCGGCGCTGCATTTCGACCGGGATCAGCGTCTCGGCGACATCACGGAACTCGTCCAGTCGCTCACGTCCGAGACCGGGGAATTCATTTCCGCCACGGACCGCATTGGTCATCGGCCGGCAGCTGCCGAGGCGCCGGCCGGTGTGGCTCGCGGGAGGTCGTGGCGGATCGCGGCCCTGTCCGTCGTCGCGGTTGCGTGGCTCGGCTTTCTCGGCCTTTACTGGTCGGCGCGCGATGGCGACCAGGCCGACGGACCCTTGCAAGACTCCGTGCAGGAAGACGCGGCAATCGCAGAAGCGCCGACAACGCCGGCGGCACCACCGGCTGAACTCGAGCAGGTCGCGGGTCCCGACCGATCCGCCGCTGTCGGGCCCGCAAAGACACCCGCCCCTGCGCAGGGCGCACCAGCCGCCGTCGCCGCGGCCCCGGTCGTCATCTCCGCCCCTCCGCCCTCGACGGGATCGGCATCGGAGCTGCCCGCTGGACAAACAACCGGCGAGCCGGGTGCGACGCAGGAACCGGTCGATGCAGTCGCCGAGGAGCTGGAGCCCTCCGCGGCGGAGTCCGACGAGACGTCGCCGACCGCTCTTTTCAAGTGGACTGACCGCAATGGGGTCGTCCAGTTCGGCGAGAAGCCGCCGCCGGAGTATGCTGAGTCCGCCGTCAAGGTCATGGATCTCTGACATGCGTCAGGACCTGAAGCGATCGTTTCTTCGGTCGGGGCTGCTGGCCTGCGCCTTGTGTTGCGCGCAGTTCCTGCCGGGCGTTGCATTCGCGCAGGGCGAATCGCTGGAGGCACGTCAGAACCTGCTGAAAGAGCGGGCGGTGGCGGCATTGAAGGCCGGTGACACGCTCGCGCTGTACGCCGCCATGGACGATTTTCGACTCCTCGAGAAGGAGGGAGCGAAGGTTCCGCCCGGCCTGTTCTTCTCGGAAGCAGCGGCGGCGCGATCCATGAACGATCCGGTACGGACGCTGCGGGCCTTCGATGATTACTTCCGCGTCTCGCCGTCCGAAGGCGAAGTCTTCAGTGAGGCACTTCGAGTCTACGCGGAGCTGAAGCGCGACATTCCCGAGACCGCCTGGAGCCTGCTCGAGGGCATGCTGCCGGTACCGGGTGGAGTGGTGCGCGCGGATCAGGCGTCACAGGGCCTCGTCCTGCAGCCCACGGCCGGCGGCGAACTCGTCGTCAAGCCCTTCTCTCTCGGCATTCGGGAGGTGACGCGAGCCCAGTTCATGGAGTTCGTGACCGCCACGGGATACCGGCCGAAGGAGACCGACGGGGGCGGAACGGGAGGCTGCGATCCAGGATCCGACGACTGGACGAATCCGGGGTTCGAGCAGACCGCCGATCACCCGGTCGTCTGCGTGAGCTGGGACGACGCAAGCGCGTACCTGTCCTGGCTGAGCCAGTGGTCCGGAGTGAGATTCCGGCTGCCGTCATCGGCCGAGTGGGAACACGCCGCGCGGGCCGGAACCGCCACCAGGTACTGGTACGGCGAGGCCTTCGACCCCGAGATGAGCAACGGGCTCGGCGCAACGGGGCGCGATCAGTGGGAGACCAGCACTGCGCCCGTGGGACAGTTCCCGCCGAATCCGTTCGGCCTGCGTGACATGCTGGGCAACGTATCCGAGTGGGTGGCGGACTGCGCCGAACCCGATCGGGAGGCCCCGTCGGGCTGCGCGGCACGTGTCGTGCGGGGAGGGAACTGGATGAGCGAGGCCGATGGATCGACCTCCTCGGCACTCTCGCATCACGCGGGTTCGACGCGCTCGGCGCAGATCGGCTTCAGGATTGCGATCGGGCAGTGATACGCCGACGACGGGGCGGCAATAAGCGGCGATGATTTTGCGCCGCACCACGCGACGATGCGTCCGTGCGGTTGACAATCGTTTCGAAAAGGCGAATCTTCACGCGACATAACAATACCGCGCGGGAAGGGTCAGGGGTTCAGCGAAGGATTGGAAGGGCGAGCCAGCCGCGGTGGTTGGCTCGTCTCCGTTTCATGGTCGATCTCAGAGCGCAAGCGCAGAAAGAATGGATTCATCCATCGAACAGCTCATCGTGCCCATCTCGGCCGAGGACCCTTGCGGTGCGGATCTCGAGGACACGCCGTTGCTGGCGTCCTTCGACGGTTACCGTCTGTTCGGGCAGATGTCGCCGTTGCCCGCCGAGACGAACTGGCGCGAGATCCGCGACAAGGCACTGGAGGCCCTCGCGCAGAGCAAGGACCTGCGCCTGCTCGCGCACTTCGGCGCGGCGCAACTGAGGACCGGCGGACTCATCGGTTTCGCGGATGTGTTGACGGTCGCGGGGCGCTGGTTCGCCGAATTTCCGCAGGCGCTCTTCCCCCGTGTCGACGAGGACGCGATCCTGCGCAAGAACGCGCTGAATGCGTTTGCGGATCGAATGGCCATCATCGACGCGCTGCGGCGGCAGCCGATCGTGTCGAATCCCCAGCTCGGCGCATTCAGCCCGCGGCACTTCGACATCGCGGCCGGCCGGCTTGCAGCGACCGAGGCCGACGGGGCGCCGCCGAGCGAGGCGCAACTCACCGGGGTGCTGGCAGCGGCCCCGCCGGAACAGATCGGTCCGCTGGAAGCGAGTCTCGGCGCAGCGATTGACGCGTTGCTGCAGATCGACGACTCGATGCGGACCGGGCACGGCTACGAAGCGGCCCCTGACTTCGGGTCGTTGCTCGACTCGCTCAGGCAGATGCGCAAGATTCTGGCGGACGAACTCGCGCTCCGCGCAGCGAATGCAATGCCGGTCGATACAGGGACCGCCGACGAATCGCCGGGCGCGGGGACCGTCATCGGCGTTGGCAACATCAAGTCCCGGGACGACGCAGTCCGTGCACTCGACGCCGTCATTGCGTTCTTTCGCAAGAACGAGCCCTCCAGCCCGGTCCCGATATTCGTCGAGCGCGCCAAGCGACTCGTCGCCAAGGACTTTTTCGAGGTGCTGGAGGATATCGCCCCGGATGGACTCGTCCAGGCGAAACGGGTTGGTGGTATACAGGATGAGTAAGCAATCAATCAGGGCGTGGCCCGTCCGGGCAGCGCGAAGATCCGAATCGGAGGTGCACAGTGGCAAAGCAGAGTAGTCAGAAGTTCATCGGTCGCAATCGCGCTCCGCGCGTGCAGATCGAGTACGACGTCGAGTTGTACGGGGCGCAGAAAAAGGTCCAGGTGCCCTTCGTGATGGGCGTCATGAGCGATCTCTCGGGCGACGCGAAGGAGCCGCTGCCCTCGGTCGACGAGCGCAAGTTCCTGGCGATCGACGTCGACAATTTCGACGATCGCATGAAGTCGATGAAGCCGCGCGTGGCTTTCAGCGTGCCAAACACGCTGACCGGCGAGGGCAGCATGGCGATCGACATCACGTTCGAAAGCATGGACGACTTCTCGCCGGCCGCCGTCGCCCGCAAGGTCGACGCGCTCAACAAGCTGCTGGAAGCGCGGTCGCAGCTTTCGAACCTCATTACGTACATGGACGGCAAGGCAGGGGCCGAGGACCTGATCGCGAAGGTGCTTAACGACCCGGCGCTGCTGAAGACGCTGGCCGCACAACCGAAGCCGGAAGGCTCGGACGAATCCAAGTAATCACTCCGGGGACGATCAATGGCTGAAGCAAAGCAAGACCAAGGGGCGCAGGCAGTCGTCGAGGAAGGCGACCAGTTCGCGGCGCTGCTGCAGAAGGAATTCAAGCCGAAGACCGACCGCGCGCGAGCCGAGGTCGAGAACGCCGTCCGCACGCTGGCCGAGCAGGCGCTGCGCGAGACCACGGTGGTCTCTGACGACGTGTTCGGCACGATCAAGGCGATCATCGCGGAGATCGACAAGAAATTGTCGGATCAGGTCAACGCAATCATGCACAGCGAGCGCTTCCAGCAGGTCGAGAGCGCGTGGCGCGGCCTCCATTACCTCGTCAACAACAGCGAAACCGACGAGATGCTGAAGATCCGCGTCATGAATATCTCGAAAAAGGACCTCGCGAAGACTCTCAAGAAATACAAGGGCACGGCCTGGGACCAGAGCCCGCTGTTCAAGAAGCTGTACGAAGAGGAATACGGCCAGCTGGGCGGCGAGCCTTATGGCAGCCTCGTCGGCGACTACTATTTCGACCATACCCCGGGCGACGTCGAACTGCTCGGGCAGATGGCGCAGATCGCCGCAGCCGCGCACGCGCCGTTCCTGGCCGCTGCGTCACCGACCTCCATGGGGATGGATTCGTGGCAGGAACTCGCGAATCCGCGCGACCTCGCCAAGATCTTCTCGTCGCCGGAGTACGCCGGGTGGCGATCGTTGCGCGAGTCGGACGACGCCAAGTATGTCGGCCTCGCGATGCCGCGATTCCTCTCCCGAGTGCCGTACGGCGCCAAGACGAGCCCGGTTGAAGAGTTCAACTTCGAGGAAGAGACGGGTGGCGGCGATCACAGCAAGTACACCTGGTCGAACGCGGCGTATGCCATGGCCGTCAACATCAATCGTGCGTTCAAGCAGTACGGCTGGTGCACGGCGATCCGCGGCGTCGAGTCGGGTGGTGCGGTCGAGGAACTGCCGGTCCACACGTTCCCGAGCGACGACGGTGGCGTGGACATGAAGTGCCCGACCGAGATCGCGATCAGCGACCGGCGCGAGGCCGAGCTGGCGAACTGCGGTTTTATGCCGATGATTCATCGCAAGAACACCGACGTCGCCGCTTTCATCGGCGCGCAGTCCTTGCAGAAGCCGGCCGAGTATTCGGATCCGGATGCCAGCGCAAACGCACGCCTGTCGGCGCGCCTGCCCTACCTCTTTGCGAGCTGCCGGTTCGCGCACTATCTGAAATGCATGGTCCGCGACAAGGTGGGGTCCTTCAAGGAGCGGGCCGACATGCAGCTGTTTCTGCACAACTGGGTGCAGCAGTACGTGCTCGGCGATCCTTCGCGGGCCGGCGATGAGATGAAGGCGAAGAAGCCCCTGGCCGGTGCCGAGGTCGTAGTCGAAGAGATCGAAGGCAACCCCGGTTATTACTCGGCGAAGTTCTATCTGCGCCCGCATTATCAGCTCGAAGGGGTGAACGTAACTTTGAGCCTGACCTCCAAGCTGCCTTCCGCCAAGGCTGCTTAATTCAGGCATTCGCGAGCGACCGATCCAATAACGCAACGAAAGAGCAGTTAGGAGAGCTTCATGGCAACAGACATGTTTCTGGACCTTGGTGAGATCAAGGGCGAATCAGTAGACAAGAAAGGGCATGCGGGCCACATCGACATCCTGGCGTGGAGCTGGGGCATGTCGCAATCCGGCACGTTCCATAGCGCAACGGGCGGCGGCGCGGGCAAGGCCAACGTCCAGGACCTGTCGATCACGAAATATATCGACAAGGCGTCCACCGCCCTCATGGGCGCCGTCCTCCGGGGTGATCACCTCCCGACGGCCAAGCTGCACGTCCGCAAGGCCGGTGCCAAGGGTCCGCTGGAGTACCTTGTGCTGACTCTCCAGAAATGCATGATCACAAGCTACAGCACGGGTGGAAGCGGCGGCGAAGAGCGCTTGACGGAGAATGTCTCGATCAATTTCGCCAGTTTCGAGATCGAGTACCAGGTGCAGAAGGAAGACGGATCCGGCGAGAAGGCGGGCAACCTCAGCTTTGACATCGCGGGCAACGATTTGAAGTAGGGCCCCAACGGCGTTCCTTGGCGCTCCCGCGCACCGTCGCTGTTTCATTGGCGGCGGTGCGCGGCGCCTTTCGTATTCATGGATTCGAGGTATGTTTGATGAGCGTCGCGTCGGCAGAAGCCGCATTCAAGGCCGGTGACCTCGCGGGGGCGCTGCAGAATCTCCAGCAGGGCGTGCGACAGGACCCATCGAACGCCAAGCTGCGGGTGTTTCTCGCGCAGCTTCTGATGTTGCAGGGAGACTGGGACCGCGCGGTTAACCAGTTGAAGGTGATCGGCGAGATCGACGCGAGTGCCTTGCCGATGGCTCACGCGTACAGCACGGCGATCCAGTGCGAGCGGTTGCGAGCCGACGTCTTCGCAGGCCTCCGAGGTCCCTTGCTGTTCGGTGAGCCGGAGCCATGGATCGCACAATTGATGCAGGGCCTGACGTTGCTGGGGCAGGGCAACGCGCAGCAAGCGGCGGAACTCAGGGCGCAGGCGTTCGAGACCGCTCCCGCGACCGCCGGGACCCTGAACGGTCAACCATTTGAGTGGATCGCGGATGCCGATTCGCGGCTTGGTCCGGTTCTCGAAGTGCTGCTGAACGGCGCCTATTACTGGGTGCCGCTGCACAGGGTCACTCGAGTCACCATCGAACCGCCCAGCGATGCGCGCGACCTGGTGTGGGTGCCGGCGCAGTTCCAGTGGACCAACGGCGGCGAGGCCATGGGTCTCATTCCGGTGCGTTACCCGGGTTCCGAGGCGAGCGAGGACTCTTCCATCCGTATGGCGCGCAGGACCGAGTGGCGGGAGGTCGGGCCGGACGCCTACATTGGTCTCGGCCAGCGCGTCCTGACGACGGACGGTCCGGAAGTCGGCCTGCTGGAACTGAGAGAGTTGCAGCTCACAGCGCCCTCTTGACCCGGGAACGCGCGGCGTCGCAACCGCGGCAGGGGTGAAACCATGGCGGAGCTGAGCCTAAAGGACCGACTGCAGCCTGCGCTTCTCGATCGCCTGACCGACGACGAGCGGATGGTGACGGTCTTTCGCCTCACGCTCGACCACGGCCAGCTTCGCAGGCATGGATTGAACGAACCGGACATAGAGAGAGCGCTCGGGTTGCAGGGGTTGCGGCCCATCGGACCTGCGGTTGCAGCGGGGCCGGAGGCGACGATGCGGGAGTATCGGGGGGGCGTACGGTCGGCGGGCCAGGTTTCACCGCGCGCACTGCGCGTTCGCGCGGCCGACGGCCAGTCGGACATTCCGCTGACGGAGTTCTGCAAGGTCGAAGCCAGCGCCAGCGTGAACACGCAACTCGAGTCGCCGGACCGGCGCGCGATGTCCATGAGCAGGCTGCGCGAAGCCGTGCTTCGCGACCTAGGTTGGCTCTTCAACGCCTCCGGCATGGACGACATCGTCGACCTGGAGCCCTACCCCGAAGTCAGGCGCTCGGTGCTCAACTTCGGCTTGCGGTCGCTGGCCGGCCGTGCCGTGAGCTCCATCGATCCGCATGAGGTGTGCCGGAGGATTCGCGATGCGATCACGTTCTTCGAGCCGCGCCTCAGCCAGGTCCGCGTCACCCCAGAAACACCGGACGGACCCGACGCAGGATTGACGATCAGCTTTCTCGTCGAGGCGGAACTGTGGGGTCAGCCGATGGCCCAGCAGCTCTCCTTGCGTACCAGCATCGACGTCGAATCCGGAGACGTCGTCGTCGGGGATCGGGCCGGGCGACCCTAGGCCGGAAAATGGATACCCGTCTCCTCCAGTACTACAACCGGGAGCTCCAGTATCTGCGCGGCATGGGCGCGGAGTTTGCGGAAGCCTATCCGCGCATCGCGGCACGACTCGGTATGGACGGTCTGGATTGCGCCGACCCGTACGTCGAGCGCCTGATCGAATCCGTCGCGTTTCTCACGGCGCGCGTGCAGCTCAAGCTCGATGCGCGCCACCCGGACTTCACCCAGCACCTCATGGAGATGGTCTATCCGACCTTCCTGGCACCGGTGCCGTCCTGTGCGGTCGCAGAGTTGGTCCCCACGCTCTCGGAAAGCAGCCTGAAGGAAGGCTATAGCATTCCGCGAGGCAGCACGATGAACGCCCAGGGCGCAGCCAGCGACCGGACGTCCTGCCAGTTCCGCAGCGCCCACGACGTCGTCCTCTGGCCCCTGCTGGTCTCGGAGGCGAGGTATGTCGTCGGCACGAGCTCGTTTGCCACGCCGGGTCTCCAGTTCGACGTCCGCAGCCGCGGCGCCATCCGCCTGGGCCTGCGGACCGGCGGCGGAGTCCCTTTCCGCGAGCTGCCCATCGATTCGCTGACGTTCTTCATTTCCGCCACCGCCGACCTGGCGGGAAAGATCTGCGAGCAGCTGATCGCCAATTGCACGGGTGTCGTCGTCCGCTCGCCCGGAGGCACGCGCGCGGTGCTGCTGCCGGCGGGCTCGGTGCGCGCCGTCGGTCTGGAGGACGACGAGTCGATGCTGCCGGTCTCGCCGCGGGGCTTCCAGGGATACCGCCTCGTCCAGGAATACTTCGCGTTCCCGGATCGCTTCCTGTTCTTCGCCGTGGACGGCCTGCGCAAGGCGCTCGCCGAGATCGGCGGGGAGGACGCGGAGCTACTGTTCCTCGTCGATCGCAACCTGCCGGACCTCGAGAACGCACTCGATGCGTCGCAGTTCCGGCTCAACTGCACGCCCGTCGTCAACATATTCCCGCGCTCGCTGGACCGCATCCATCTCTCGCCGCACGACACGGAGCATCACGTCGTGCCCGACTTGAGCCGGCCGATGGATTTCGAGGTCTACGCCATCGACCGCATTCTCGGCATCGGCTCGGGCGGGGAATCGCTGGTGGAAATCCTGCCGATGTACTCGACGGATCATCGCAGCATCGAGACCGAATCCCAGGCCTATTACTCGGTCCAGCGTCGCGCAAGGCTGCCTTCGCCCCGCCAGCAGCGCATCGGTGCGAGGACGAACTATCTCGGCAGCGAGTGCTTCGTCTCGATCATCGATGCACAGCAGCGGGAGTTCACAGGCGAGATCCGGCAGCTGGACGTCACGGCGCGCTGCACCAATCGCGACCTACCCATCGGCCTCGGCTTCAGCAAGTCCGGGTTGGAGTTCGAATTGCAGGGTGGCGCGCCGGTGCAGACGGTCCGCTGCCTGGCGGGGCCCACCGCGCCTCGTCCGTCGCCGGCGTTCGGCGACACGGCCTGGCGGCTCATCGGACAGCTTTCGCTCAATTACCTTTCTCTGAGCGATACCGATCCCGACAAGGGCGCCGAAATGCTGCGGCACCTGCTTGCGCTCCATGCGGATCCCAACGATCCGGTGGCGCAACGGCAGGTCGACGGCGTGCGACGGGTCAATCACAAGGCCGTCGTTCGCCGCATCCCCGGAGGCGGGCCGATCACCTACGGCAGGGGAATCCAGATCGGCTTGACGCTCGACGAGTCGGCCTTCGAGGGCCTCGGCACGTTGCGGCTCGGCGCCGTGCTGGAGCGCTTCTTCGCCCGTCACGTCTCCATCAACTCGTTCGTCGAGACCCGGCTGCAATCTGCGGCGCGCGGGGAGATCAAGCAATGACCAGTACGGACGGGCGCGCGCCACAGCCTCTGACAGCCTTGCAGCGCCTCAGGCAGGAACCCCATCGGTTCAGCCTGTTCGCGGCGCTGCGGTTGCTCGAGCAACTGGACCCGGGCCGGCCGCGGCTGGGCGAGGCGCGCCGGCCCGCCGAAGAGTCGGTTCGGTTCGAGCAGCCTCCACACCTCACGTTTGCACCGAGCGACGTCGCCGCCGTAGAGGCGGGACCCCATGGCCGGCTCCGGCTCGCGCAGTACGGGTTCGGCATGTTCGGCCCCAATGGGGCGTTGCCGTTCCACCTCACGGAGTTCGTGTTCGTACGGCGCCGGCACCACGACGATGCGGCCGTCAGCGAATTCGTCAACCTGTTCCAGCATCGATTGATAGAGCTCTTCTACCGGGCGTGGGCCGACTCCGACCCCGTCGCCTGTCACTCACGGCCGGACGACGACGATTTCGTCGCCTTTCTGGGAGCCCTGATCGGTGTTTTTGACGAGTCGGCACTGAATCGGGACTCGATACCGGACTATGCCAAGCTGTGCCGGGCCGGGCAGATTGGCGCCGGTTCCAGGTCCGCCGACAGTCTCGAGGCGATCCTGTCGGATTATTTTCGCCAGAAGATCGAGGTGCGCGAGTTCGTGGGCAGCTGGTTGCGCATCCCCGAGGAGCTGCGCACGCGACTGGGAGGGACGGACGACTCGGCCGTGCTGGGACGATCGGCGACGCTGGGCGCCGAGTCCTGGCAGCGACAAGGCAAATTCGAGGTCGTGGTCGGGCCGATGCCGTTCGAGGCCTTCCTTCAGTTCCTGCCCGGGTCGCGGGCACTGCGCGCACTCGCAGACTTCATCCGTTTCTATACCAGTGGAGAGTGGGCCTGGCAGGTGCGCCTGCTGGTGGAGAAGGGCGATGCGCCAGGAGTTGCGCTCAGTCAGGTCGGTCGCCTGGGTTGGACGAGCTGGCTCGGGCACAAGGCCGACGTTGCGGCCGACGTCGTGCTGCGTGACGAGCAGGCGGTGGCGGCGTGAGGACAGTTGCCGCGCAATCGATGCGGACCTGACAGTAATTTGACAGACAAAGGTGGAGATCAAGAATGAGTGACATCAGCCGGGTCGCGTTGTTTGGCAAACTCAACAACGTCGGCTACAAGGCGATCGAGGGCGCGACGGTCTTCTGCAAGCTGCGCGGCAACCCGTACGTCGAGGTCGTGCACTGGCTGCACCAGATGCTGCAGCTGCAGAACTCTGACCTGCATTGCATCGTAAAGGCGTTTGCGCTCGATCCGGGCAAGCTGGCGCGCGACATCACCGAGACCCTGGATCGCCTGCCTCGCGGGGCGACCTCGATCTCGGATCTCTCGCCGCACATCGAGGACTCGGTCGAGCGCGCTTGGGTGTGGGCGACGCTCAAGTACGGCGATACCCAGGTGCGCACTGGCTATCTCGTGATCGCCATGCTGAAGACGCCCGCACTGCGCAACCTGCTGAGCGGCATCTCGCGCGAGTTCGAGAAGATCAAGGCCGACCAGCTCGCCGACAACTACGACAAGATCTGCGCCGGTTCGCCCGAGTCGGGCATGGGCGCGAGCGACGGCACGCAATTCGGCGGGCAGGCGGCACCGGGAGAGGCGAGCGGTGCCATCGCCCCGGCGGCGATGGGCAAACAGGAAGCGCTGAAGAAGTTCACGGTCGACCTCACCGAGCAGGCGCGCAGCGGCAAGATGGACCCGATCGTCGGTCGCGACGACGAAATCCGCCAGGTAGTCGACATCCTGATGCGCCGGCGGCAGAACAACCCGATCCTGATCGGCGAGGCGGGCGTGGGCAAGACCGCGGTGGTCGAGGGCTTCGCGCAGCGCATCGCACGGGGCGACGTGCCGCCGAGCCTGAAGGACGTGGAGCTGCGCGCGCTCGACGTCGGCCTGCTGCAGGCCGGCGCCAGCATGAAGGGCGAGTTCGAGCAACGCCTGCGCTCGGTCATCGACGAGGTGCAGGCCAGCCCGAAGCCGATCATCCTGTTCATCGACGAAACGCACACGCTGGTGGGCGCCGGAGGCGCGGCCGGCACGGGGGACGCGGCCAACCTGCTGAAGCCCGCGCTGGCGCGTGGCACGCTGCGCACGGTCGGCGCCACGACTTTCGCCGAGTACAAGAAGCACATTGAGAAGGACCCTGCGCTGACTCGTCGCTTCCAGTCCGTGCAGGTGGACGAGCCCGACGAGGCGAAGGCCATCCTGATGATGCGCGGCGTGGCCAGCACAATGGAGAAGCACCACAAGGTGCAGATTCTCGACGAGGCGCTCGAGGCTGCGGTCAAGCTGAGCCACCGCTACATCCCGGCGCGCCAGTTGCCCGACAAGAGCGTGAGTCTGCTCGACACGGCCTGCGCCCGGGTTGCCGTGAGCCTGCACGCGACACCGGCGGAAGTGGACGACAGCCGCAAGCGCATCGAGGCGCTGGAAACCGAGCTCGGCATCATCGGGCGCGAGAAGGCCATCGGCATCGACATTGGCAAGCGCGAGGCCGAAGCGAACGAACTGCTGGCGACCGAGCGTGCACGCCTCGAAGCATTGAACGTGAGGTGGGCCGACGAGAAAGCGTTGGTCGATGAGTTGCTGGACCTGCGCGCGAAGCTGCGCGACGGCATCAAGCCGGTCGAGGGAACCGGCAGCAAGCTCGAAGCTGATGCGGAGGCGGTGGCGGTACTGGCGGGTGCCCCGACAGACGATGGCGAGACCGAGCGTGCAGCCAGTCTTGCGCAATTGAAGCTGGTGCAGGACAAGCTGACGGCATTGCAGGGTGAAACGCCGCTGATACTGCCCACCGTCGATTACCAGGCCGTGGCCGCGGTGGTGGGCGACTGGACCGGCATCCCCGTGGGCCGCATGGCGCGCAACGAGATCGAGACCATCCTGAAGGTCGCCGACAGCCTCGCGCAGCGAGTGATCGGCCAGGACCACGCGATGCACATGATCGCGAAACGGATCCAGACCTCGCGCGCGGGGCTCGACAACCCGAGCAAGCCGATCGGCGTGTTCATGCTGGCGGGCACCTCGGGCGTCGGCAAGACCGAGACTGCGCTTGCGTTGGCCGAAGCGTTGTACGGCGGTGAGCAGAATCTCATCACCATCAACATGAGTGAGTACCAGGAGGCGCACACCGTCTCGACTCTGAAGGGCGCTCCTCCCGGCTACGTGGGTTACGGCGAAGGCGGCGTGCTCACCGAGGCCGTGCGCCGCAAGCCCTACAGCGTTGTGCTGCTGGACGAGGTGGAAAAGGCCCACCCCGACGTGCACGAGATGTTCTTCCAGGTCTTCGACAAGGGCTACATGGAAGACGGCGAGGGACGCACGATCGACTTCAAGAACACGCTGATCCTGCTGACCACGAATGCCGGCACGGAGCTGATCGCAGGGCTCTGCAAGGACCCCGAGCTGATGCCTGACCCCGAAGGCATGGCCAAGGCCTTGCGCGAGCCGCTACTGAAGATCTTTCCGCCGGCGTTGCTGGGGCGACTCGTGGCGATTCCGTACTACCCGCTCAGCGACGAGATGCTCGGCAAGATAGTCAAGCTGCAGCTCAACCGCATCAAGAAGCGGGTCGAGGCGCGCTACAAGATTCCGTTCGAGTACAACGACGAAGTGATCAAGCTCGTAGTGTCACGCTGCACCGAGAGCGAGTCGGGCGGGCGGATGATCGATGCGATCCTGACCAATACGATGCTGCCGGATGTCAGTCGGGAGTTTCTCAACCGAATGATGCTCGGCCAGCCCATTACTGGCGTTCGCGTGGGCGTCAGCGACGGCGCGTTCAACTATGAGTTCGGCGCCTGAACACACCGCCGCGCGGCTGCAGAGGATCAAGCCATGAGTGTCTTCACCGTCTATTGCCACGGCACGGGCTTCAATCGGGTCAAGGGTGTGGAGGCGGATGAGCTCGTTGGCTGGTTCCACAGTCACAACGGCGGCGTCGAAGCCAGCCTGACCGGAGGTGCTGTGGGCATTGGCAGTTACCTCATCAACGACGGCCCCGGACATGGTGGCAACGATGTGGCGCAGCCACAGCAGGTCAACCCGATGACTGGCAACGCCAAGACAAACTTGTCACTGAAGAAAGTGTTGACTCGGCCGACGTTCGCCGATCATGCCGCGGGCAACACGGGCGGGCAGAAGGTTGCCGCCAAGGCGCGTGGCTTGATCAGCGGCCAGGGCTGGGACGAGAACACCCAGCGCACCGTCAACGTCATCCAGGATCTGAAGTTCGACAAGGGCCAGGCAATCGACACGGTAAATCTCGTCGGCTGGAGCCGGGGCGCGGTGACTTGCATGCGCATCGCGAATCTCATGTACGAGGTCTTCAAGACCGAAATCGTGTGCAATATCTTCGCCGTCGATCCGGTGGCAGGTTCCGACGCCGGCAAGAAAATGGACGACACCCAGGTGCTGCATTCGAACGTCGCACGGTACGTCGGCATCCTGGCAATGCACGAGATGCGCAGCACGTTCAAGCCCCAGGACTGGAGCCGCATCAAGGCCCCGGCCACTAAGTGCATCTTTCTGCCCATGCCCGGCGTTCACAATGCCCAGGTGATGGTTAAGGACCCGCCTGACGCCGCCTACATCACGCGTAACCTGGCATGCGGCCTGCTTCGGGCGTGGGGCACGCCGGTTACCGACACGCCGTACGGCCACCTCAGCACCGCGCGGGACATGAGCGTTGCCTATGCGCGCCTGGTGCTGAGTTTGTCCGAGCACAAGAACTTCGAGACCAAAAGCGTCGGCGGTCGGCTGGGTGGGGGTACGACGAGCCTGCGCCGCCGCGCCTTCGCAACCCACTCCAAGATGGATACCTACACGCGTGGCGGCAAGGAAAGCTACTGGATCAACGAACACCATCGGGCTTGTTTCGCCGAAGCGTTCCCCGATGCGTATGACGCCATCTTCGAAAGCAGGGACAGCGGCGAAATCAAGTTGACCGCCAGTTCGCGTTTCGCGACGTTCTTTCAGGCGGTGAACGGCAATGCGCCACTGCGCAATTCATTATTGGCCAAGGGACTGTTGGCTGGCACCGGCGACGGCAGTCTGCTGATGGGACTCGGTGCGGGCCGATATTCAAATCAGCTCAACCGCAGCTGGCCAGTGGGCTCCCAGTACTTTCCGCTGCACGCCTGAGAAGGCAGAGGCATTGAGTGACCGCCATGCGCCGACCTGCAGTCATGAACGTGGGGTCAGGCGTGGTGGCAGGGAGAGTTGCTGGATCAATGAGCACCATGGGGCCTGCTTGGAAGCGGCCGCCCGCGCGGTATATGGGGCCATTTTCGAAGCAGCAGTACCGGAAAAATGACACTGACTGCGCAGGTGCGCTTCTCTTCGTTCTTCAGGGTAAAAGGGCAAGGCAGGACCGTGAAGTTGCGACTTTTTATTTGACACGATGCAGGTCCAGATTTGTTCGGATTCAGACTCAGCGACGACCCGCCGTAGTGCACATTCCGACCATGCGCCAGTTGCGCCACCGCGGACAGTTCGGTCAAGCACCAAGGGGAATCACATGCCAGTAGGTCCTGAGCAAAGAAGTCGAAAGAAGCTGCCGACCGTCGATGACTTCAAGACGTCAGCCAACTACGCAACAGAAAAGAAAGCCGTATTCAAGAAGGCAGACGCACGGCGCGACCTGCTTGATGAAATCGTGGACTAGCTTGGCAAGGCGAACACCGCGTCCAAGGTTGATATCGTCGACTATCTTGGGGCACTGGATACATTTGGTGATCGAAGATGCGCGCGCAAAACGTGCCTACGACTTTCCGCAGACTGCGCCGACGATGGTGCGGCCACGATGCCGGCTGGGCGGGTGGCAGGGCTGGGCGTGAAAAGTGCGCAGACGAGCCTGTCGCAGCGGCGCATGCGGGTGCCGTGACACGACTGAGCGACGATCAGTGCGCGGAAGCGAACGCTGCACGCAGGTATCGGCGTCGGCGAGGAGCGGGCACCGGCCAGCGAATAGGTGCTTTATACGGTCTATACTCCCGGCTGCGGCGCGAGGGACTCCTTCCCGACGATGTCTTGCAGGAACGCCGAATCCCGAGCTAGCATGGCGCGCCGCCATGAGACCGCGTCTGCGGTATCGGCATCCCCAATTCACCGACGCAGAACGCGGTCGGCCCTCGGCGCAGTATCGTCGGCAGCCGTCGCTGCAGGCGGCGGGATCGACGGGATCGGTGCGCAACGCCAGTTCGACTCCCTTTAGCCACCTGCTCCACACCCGAGAAATTAACATGTTCGGAAACTATCCCGCCAAGCGCCTGTGCGACGTCGTCTTCCCGGGCACCCACGATGCCGGCGTGTATGGGACTGAACTGGGCGCTACCGCCCGCACGCAGACCCTGAACCTCGGAGAGCAGGCCGCCGCCGGGGTGCGGTACTTCGACCTGCGCATCGCCACTGTGAAGACGGCCAGCGGCGCGCTCGAGGAACGCGCCTATCACGCGCCCGAGTTGAAGGACAAGACGAGCGCGGCCGGCAACCACCAGAAACCGCATCTCTTCGCTGGACTCACGCTGGGACTCACCGGTATCGGTCAGGATCGCCTCTCGGACATGCTCCTGCAGGCGAAGAACTTCGTGAAGGCGAAACCGACGGAGTTCCTCATTCTGCGTTTCTCGAAGTGCGGAAACATGCAGAAGGTAGCGGATGACTGCGTGGCCATGCTCGGCGCCTACCACTTCAACCAGAACGTCAATCTCAACGAAGCAGTGTTGTCGACGCTGGCGGGACGAGTGATCACGGTGTTCGACCAGGGTGACTTCAATCAGTTTCCGGTCCACTTGAAGCAGACGCAGGGGATTCTGCCCGTCAAATCGCTCTTCGGCGACAAGAAGCAAAAGATCCCGCACGGCGACTACAATCCCCACATGTGGGGGCTGCAGTACTTCGGGAAGTACTCCAATACCGGCTCGCACACAGGGAACCTGAAGAAGCAGGTGGCAACGCTCGCCGAGGGGCCGACGAGCAGCCCGGAACTGCTGGGCATGATGTACTGGACGCTGACCACCAAGCTCGGCGAGTGGGGACACCTGAATCCCCTCAAGAGTATCCAGGAGCGGGATCGTGCCATGTGGGATTCGGGTCGGTCCGCACTGGAGAGTACGTGGCGCGCCGGGCTCAAGGATCACATCATCGCCCGAGCCGGGCACATGCATCGGCAGTGGCAGCGCAAGGGATACCCGCCCGCGGGCGTGGCACGCAGCGCGAAATCGTTCATGCCCAACATCATCATGATGGACTTCGCCGAGTCGTTCCGCTGCACCACGATCTGGAACCTGAATTACACGAACGACTACACGATGGGGTTGATGGCGGATGACCTCACCAACGTGGATCGACTGACCGTCCGTCATTCATGACGTGGCGCGGCGAAGGGCCGGCGACGCACCCCTCGCGCGCTGGCACCTCCGCCGCCGGTATGCCGCCGGTCCTCCCTCGGTCGGTGCTGACGTGCGCCGGTGCCACGACGTGCGCCACGTCCGCCATGCCCTTGACCCTACATACAGATTGCGCCGTCACGTCGCCGTGACGGCCATTCCGTGTCGCCGCCTCGACTATCCGAGCTTGATGTCCTTGAGCGCCCAGCGAAGCATGCCGAAGGTACCGGGCAGGATGTAGGCGTCATTCTTCGTGCGCGTGAGCGCCACGTTGCAGTCATCCACCTCCTTCTGGGTCCACTTTCGCTTCACGGCGTACGGGCGCGTCACCGTGAGGCCAGTGCACGCTCGCATCGCGGCGTAGGCGCAGACGTAGCCGGCAGCGGTGCCGCGCGGCAGCATGAAGTCCTCCAGCTTGACGACGGCTCCGCTCATGAGGCTGTCGAACTGCGATGTGGTCCCTTCGGTATAGATCGGGGCGCCGACGTAGGCCCAGGTTGCGGTACCCGGATGCCATTTCAGGATCGAGAACGACGCCGTCTTGACGCTGCTTGAGACCGCGATCGGAAGCGCCTTGAACTTGATGTCGCGTTTTTCTTGCTGGGCAACTTGTTGACCTGCTCGGTATACGAATCGGGATAGCCGTATTGTCTGTGGCGCGCGTTGCACGTGAGCATTTCCACCGTCTGGATCGTTCCGTTCAGTTTTTTCCAGTCGGCCACGTAATCGTTGAATTCCTTAGGTGTCAGTTCGCAGAAGTGTTGGGCATCCCCATGGCCCCAGAACACCAGTGAGGCGAGGTTCTTGATCTTCGATGGCTTGGTGGACGCAGGCTGCGCCGTGGTGCTGTAGGTCGTGGCCAGCGCCCGTGCGCGCTTCTCGTGATCCCACTCCCCCCAGATTACCAGTGCCGACATGCTGCTCTCCTGTTTGCATTTGTGACCGCAGGCTGATCCTCAGCCAGACTCGCGACGTCGTCTCCTCGGACGCGGCCTGGCTCGAAAGAGGTCGAAGGGACCACCTCCCACGATCCGAAGGCTCGCGGTCGCATTCCCCACACAGCCCGCGCCCTGTTCCACGTGTCCAGGCATCGGGCAGCGTTTGCCGGTGACTGCCACCCGAGTCGCCGATACGCAGCACAGAGACACCGGCGCACCCGCGACAAGACGAACCTACGCCCCCCGCATCGCAGTGCAATAGTCGAGCTTGTCGTTCGTTGTCGCCCGGACGAGTGGGCTGGCCCCGGCCGCGCGTGCCCTGACCGAGTGCCGCGCGATCGCCACGTCCGCGGCCCGCGCACGCGCCCCCTGCAGAAGAAGCCGTTGCCCGCGAAGGCACTCTCGGCCGGAGGCGGTCAACGTGAGACCGCGGGCTCGAGGTCGCTCAACAGGGCAGGCGCGCCGACCCGGGGCACATCGCAGCGTGCCGCGACCTCTATTGGCCGGAATGGCTGGTCACGCTCGTCCGGAATCAGTGGGGGTAGCGCAACGGATCTTTCGCACTTTCTGTGGCGGTAGCTCGGTCCATCCTCAGGCCGCTACCTCCTGATCGTTCTTCGCCGGGTTGAGCAAGCGCTCCATCGCCAGGTAGCGGCGCTTGCCCCATTTCGTGCTCGCGATGTGCCTCAGGCGCGCCGCGACCAGCATCAAGGCCGAGTTACCGTCCGGGAACGCGCCGACGACACGCGTCCTTCGTCGGATCTCGCGGATGATCCGCTCGAGCGGGTTGTTGGTGCGGATCTGCCGCCAGTGCGTACTGGGGTAAGCGTAGTAGGTCAACGTCTCGGCCACCTTCTGCTCGACCAGATCGGCGGCTGTCTTGAGCTTCATCGCCCGCAACCGAGCAATCACGTCCTTGGCCTTGGCGGCGGCCGCCTTGCGATCCTCCTGGGCGTGGATCGCCTTGAGCATCCGCGCCACCTCGGTCAGCTTGCTGTTCGGCACGTGGCTGAACACGTTGCGATAGAAGTGCACCACGCAGCGCTGCCAGTCGGCGTCCGGGTACAACTCCGTGGCCGCTTCGACGAGGCCCCGGCAGGCGTCGGAGATGATCAGCCGGACACCCTCGAGACCCCGATCCTTGAGGTGGCGCAAGAAGCTTCGCCAGCCCTCCAGATCCTCCTTCTCGCCTTCGCAGACGCCGAGGATCTGCCGGAATCCGTCGGTCCCGATGCCGATCGCCACCAGCACCGAGACGTTCTTCACCTCGCCCGCCCAGCTGCGCTTGAGCACGGCGCCATCGAGGTACAGATACGGGAACTCACCGACGATCGCCCGGTTGCGCCACGCCTCGATGTGCCGGTAGATCTTCTGGTTGAGTCGCGAGACCGTTCCCGAGCTCACCCGGGTGCCCCACAACGCTTCGGTGATGTCCTCGACTCGGCGCACCGATACTCCCGCCAGGTACATCTCCACCAGTGCTTCCTCCACCGAGGACTCCCGCCGCCGGTAGCGCTCGATGATCGCCGTCTCAAACGGCAGGCTGCGCAGCTTCGGCACCCGCAGCGCCACCTCCCCGGCCTGCGTCCCGAGCTTGCGCACATAGTGGCCGGCCCGGGTGTCGACCCGCTCGGGTGAGCGTTCGTAGCGCTGCGCCCCGCAGATCGCGTCCCCCTCCGCATCGAGCAGTCCGTTCAGTGTCTCCTCGACGCTCGAACGGACCACTTCGGCAACGTGCCCCTTGAGCTTCTCCTCATCGACCCGCAGCGCACCCAGCGCCGCGGTGCTATCGTCTCCCATGGTGGCCTCTCCTCAGGTCTGGGTCGTGGTCGTGTGGTAACTGCCATTGAACCAGACCGAGGCCACCGCCCCGAAATGTGCGAAAGAAACGTTACGTCATCTCAGTGGGCACGTTGACCCGGAAAGCGCATTCGATCCGAAAGCGGCGCCGGAGAGCAAGCTGCTGCCCCTGATCAAACCGATCTGGCGCCGCTGAGGCACAGCGCGCGGCTCGAGATCATCCGCGACCCGCACCTCGGGAACGTCGCCCGCAAGAGCGATCAGCCCGCGTTCGGGGCCTTGCGGCTAGCGGGAGTCCGTTTGAAAGATAACGTTTGAGTCAATGATGCTCTTGCAGACTGAAGCCTCTGCGTCGTCGATCATCACGAAACCGCGATAACGCCTGTTCTTGTTATCAATGATCGAAGCCTTCAATCGCCTGTTGATGTCAGTGCCGAGCATATAGGGCTGCGGGTAGCGCGGAGCCTTCAGCACCGAGTGACTCAAGTGGTTAATTTTTAAGGTGTTGCGGCCATTGTGTTGCGAATGCATTTTTTCGAACAGGATGAACTTGCCCTTGTTAATTTCATCCACGTCGTTGAAATAGCCTTTGTTCAGGTGGTCAGTGAAGTCCGTGTTCGTTACCTTTGTATAGCGATCCTGTATCGCAACCTTCAGACTGGTGTCGGGCATATCAAATTGAGCGCTGACCATGGTGTCAAGGCTGGCGGTATTCCAGGCGCGCAGGTCGAAAGCGCTGGCGAACGCATCCTCCAATCGAGAAAACACCAGCACCTTCTTCTTCAGTTGCCCCACCGTCGGCCAATTAGTGCGGCATGCGCCAGGACCCAACAGCCATTCGTCGCTGAACGTTTCCGTGATGGCCTTTTTGATCAGGCCGATTACACGCCGCTTCTCTGTTGCATCGGATGGTATGGTGCCCTGCTGCTGAAAAATCATGGCAACAAACTCGGTGTCGTTCTGGCCGAGCCACGCCTTGACGGAGGCCAGCGCTTCGGAAAGTTTGGTGGAAAAGACCATTTTCCCGTGGCACATGTAGATGTCTTCGGGGGTCACCTTCGTTTCTCTGATCCAACCGCCCGTGGTGCTGGCGGCACAGTGGGCCACCCGCATGTCCAGAACCCTGATGCCGGCGTCCAATTGCGCTGTGATGTCGACCTGCTGGGTGATGGTCCACACCATCGAACTCGCACCGGTGACCGAGGCGGCGTCATGGGCGCCGGGAACGGCAAGCACATTGATCCGTGTGTCCGGTGCAATTCGGCTGAGCCAGTCTTTTGACATTTTCGTCACCTTCGATGAAACGGGTCCAAACATCGCAACGGTGCTTGGCGCGTGCAGCGGATGCCGCCACGGGTCGGAACGGTACCCGCCGGTGACCCCCATCTGCCCGAACGCCGGGGGATGCTAGATGCCGTGTTGAACGGTCTCAAAGCATCGGCCAATACACGCTCACACCTGTGCTGCACAGACACGAACACCTGCGTGCAGATTAGGAGATTCAATCCACCTGCCCGTGCCAAGGCTATTCGCGTAACGGGCCAAGTGTCCAGCCCGGGCCTGAGGCGGACTGTCTTCGGCCGGTCAGTCCGGCGGCCAGCCTGCCCGTCGAACGCAGAGCCGGCCGCTGAATCCCTTGCCTGGCACGCTACCTCGCCCCGGATCGGCGCTGCCGAGGCCGCGGCCCTGCATCCCGGCGCGCACCGACCCCAGCCCGCCGCGCAACGCGGCACGCCGGCGGTCATCCGCACCGACAACGGACTAAGTGCTCCGTCAAGGCCGATGCGAGGCGACGCGCATCCCGTGCGCGGTCCGGCGAGGTTCCGCGCTGTCTGACTACCGCTTTAGCGGCATCACACCAGCGGTCTTCCGCGGTCACGAGATCCCTGCTGACCATAATGAACACAAGGTCCGCCGAGTCGCAGCGCCCTTCAACGAATCCAAAACAGCGTAAGGTCCCAGCGGAAGGCCCGAGCATTGTCTACGAGGTCCCGAAGGCCTCGACGGCCCCTATGAGAGGGATCGATTCGCTGGGGAAACCGAGTTCGAAGCGTTGTCGATAGTCGCAATCATGTTTGATCAGTGCGTAGACCACCCTTGCCATTTTGGCAGTGACAGCGGTGCGCGCCTTGCGCTTGAGGTCCGCATCCTCCGGGGCGCGGGCGATGTACCGCTGATACTTGTCCCGGGATGAGTTCTCGCGCATACGCACGGCGCTCATCGCCCCCATCCACAGGGCGCAGCTCAATCGAGCGTTGCCGCGCTTTGACAGTTGCTCGCGCGAGCGTGAACCGCCGGACTGGCTCTTGGCCAGATCGAGCCCGCAGAACCTGAGAAACTGCCGATGGTGAGCAAGTCGGCGCAGGTCGCCAGCTTCCACCAGGATCACCAGGGCGATGATCGGACCGATGCCGGGCAACGACCTCAGGCGTTGATAGTCGGCTTGCGACGCCAGCAGCGCGTCGGCTTGCGCCTCAAGTGCTCGACGGACTTGGCAGAGCTGAAGATAGCGCTCAAGCTGCAGCCGGAATGTCCCTCGGCGCAGGCGGACAGGCTCATGCAAGCGCTGCTCGACGCAATGACATCCGGGCCGCTGGCGTTCCAGGCGTTCATCGAATCGCAGGAGCAGCGGAAGCAGGCTGCGGCGAGCGCTCTGAAGGCGAAGCTGGACAATGCGCTCCGAGCGGGCAGGAAGTCGGAGCGAAGGTGGGGCGAGGCAATCAAGTTCTGCGCCGGGGTGAAGTTCGTCTCGACCGTGACCGTGAAGACGCTGGGAGTTTCTACAGGCTGGGCCGGTTCGGGAATCGACCTCCTCTACGGCGGTGCAACCGACGCGGCGAATCCGATGGAAGCCAAGGGCATTCTCGCCGTAGGAGCCGATGCGGCGAAGGGAGAATTGATTGAGCAAGCGAACGAACTCATCGCTGAGCACGGGCTCATGAGCGCGGTCGAAAGAAGGCAGATCGAGGGGTGGCTTGGCAACTACGAGGGCAATGCAAAGAAGATCAGCGAGCAGCTGCAGAAGATCGAGGAGCGTCTCCTGAGGCAGATCCAGGAGTGCAAGGGCATTGGTGGCATTGTGGCCGGCCGCGCCAAGAAGCTGGCCAAGCTTAGAAAGTTACGTCTGGATCTCGCTGGAAAAGCTTTGCGCTCTGCCGGCTCCTACAAGAAGGCACTCGGCAAGACAGCATCGTTCGTCTTCCTCGCCCAGGGCGTAGCCGAGGCTTGGGGCCAGCTCGAGAAGGAATGCGCGCTGGCGGAGCGATAGCCGGGCATCGCGGGTCGGCAGTTACAAAGTGGGCTGCTGCCGGTTTCCCGGACACCTTGTCAGGTTGGAAAGAAGGCCGGCGTGATTGACGCGCGACAAGGGTGGCTCGTAGCCTTGAGTGCACACATGACGTGGCGCACAGGAGAACGTAGAGCAGCTCCGCCGGTACTCGAAGTCGCCAGGCTGGGCATCACGTAATTTCCCATGCCAACGCTGCTCATCTGCGCCCGGATCGCCGAGGACGTCTACCACGACCGCCCGACCGCGATTCAAATGCACCGGCCGATCCGCGTGCCGGAGCAGGACGTCTACTGCGCCGGTAATGAATTCGCGGGCGGTGCGTACGCCGGTACCGACGGCGTGGGGGTCATTGCCTTCCGGGGCTCGCGCGAAATGGAAGACTGGAAGGGCGCCAACCTCGAAATCATCCGTCGGCAGCTTCCCGAGCGGCAGTTCGGCAATGCGCTCGCGTTCTTTGCCTCGGCCTACCGCGCGCTCGAGCGCGTCGGCTGCAATCGCTACCTGGTGATCGGTCACTCGCTCGGCGGTGGCCTCGCGGCCGTCGTAGCCGCGACCGTCACGTGGGTGCCGGTCCGCGGGGTGACCTTCAACGCGCCGGGCCTCGGGCAGTTCACGGGATGCTCGACGGAGAGCAGCTTCGAGCTGCACCATCCGAACGCCGGAAACGTGTACAACTTCCGTTCGGCCGGCGACGTCGTCAGTCGCTGGGGCTGCCACATCGGCAAGGTCTATGACGTGCCGGGTGCCGGACGCCACGGGATCGATGCGTTCATCAGCTGCTTGAATGCCAGTCGCATGGGCGGGTGGAAACTGTGATCGAGGCGGGAGTCCCGACCAGGCGTTCG
>Ga0316601_100000175_pt1 | contig 25204 bp, 19 predicted proteins | sample OWC_soil_day5_no_FD_207663 | JGI IMG/M metagenome (GOLD analysis project Ga0316601, IMG submission 207663) | Wetland soil microbial communities from Old Woman Creek delta, Ohio, United States - OWC_soil_day5_noCT | ecosystem: Environmental > Terrestrial > Soil > Wetlands | place: USA: Ohio... | reverse complement strand
CAAGCGGGCTGTCCAGAAAGGCACCGGCGAACTCCCCGGCGTCGCCTACGAGGAAATTACGTACGAAGGCTACGGACCTGCCGGCGCAGCGATTCTCGTCGATGTTGTCACCGACAATGCAAACCGCACCGTGTCGGAAATCCGGCATATCTTTTCGCGCAACAACGGCAACCTCGGTCAGTCGGGGAGTGTGGCATGGATGTTTCATAAGAAGGGACACATCGTCATCCCGACCGCAGGCCAGAAAAAACCGATGTCCGAAGACGACGTCCTGGGAATTATTCTTGACGCGGGAGCAGACGATCTGCAGACAGATGCGGGCACGTTTACGGTCACGACCGCCCCGCAAGCCTTCGAAGCCGTCAAGAAGGCTCTCGAGGAGAACAACATCCTGCTTGAATCTGCTTCCCTCCAGATGATTCCCCAGAACACGGTCAAGGTGACCGGCAAGGATGCGGAGAACCTGATGAAGCTCATGGACGCCCTCGAGGAACATGATGACGTCCAGAATGTCTCTTCCAACTTCGACATCGACGACAAGGAACTTGCCTCTCTCAGCAATTAGCAGACGGCCTGCGTCAATCGTCCTGGGTATTGACCCCGGCACATTGGTGACCGGGTACGGGATCATTGCACAGAGCGGTTCGGTACGGCGGCACCTCGCGTCAGGAACGATTCCGAATCGTGCCGGCTCACCTATCGCGGAACGGCTGAGGACCATCTACGACGGACTCATCGATATTATCGCGACATACCGCCCGACCGAAGTGGCCATCGAAACTGCGTTCTACGGCAAGAATGCACGCTCTGCGCTCACACTCGGGCAGGCCAGGGGCGTGAGCATACTGGCGGCAATCCATCACCGGCTCCCCCTTTCTGAATATGCTCCGCGCGAAGTCAAGAAGGCAGTCGTCGGCAACGGGAACGCGTCCAAACAGCAGGTGCAATTCATGGTGAAAGCGCTGCTTCATCTGCCTGGTAAGACCATGGCGCACGACACGTCCGACGCCCTCGCAGTGGCACTCTGTCACATCGAACGCACTCCCCACGGGACCGCGCGTCCCCGAAGCTGGAAGTCGTATGTTGAAGCCCATCCGGAGCGCGTCCGCCAATGATCGCCTCTCTGCGCGGCACGCTCATCTCCAAAACTCCCACTGAGATCGTCCTGGATGTCGCCGGTGTCGGGTACGGGTTGAGTATTCCCCTTTCGACGTTCGAAAAACTGGGGAATGTCGGCACGGAGGTTTCCCTGTACACGTATCTTCATGTTCGTGAGGATGCGATGCTTCTGTACGGATTTTTCACCGACGATGAGCGGTCGCTGTTCAGGCTGTTGCTCTCCGTCACCGGAATCGGGCCAAGGATGGCCCAGGGTATCCTCTCGGGGATACCGGCTTCTGATCTCCGCACGTACATTGTGGCGGGGAATACAGGAGCTCTGACCACCATCCCGGGCATCGGCCGGAAGCTTGCAGAGCGCCTCGTCGTAGAACTCCGCGAAAAAGTCTCTAAGACTGGCCCACACGGCGATGGTGCACCCCTCGCCTCGGATCCGCAAGGGATCGTGCGCAACGAGGCCCTGCTTGCTCTGACATCCCTCGGGTACAACCGGGCCACAGCTGAGCGGGCGATACGGCTGGCGGTCCAGGAATTGGGCGAAAAGGCCGGAATTCTGGAACTCCTTGTCAAAAGTGCTCTTCGGCATGCAGGATCGTGAATCGGGGAGGAAGCAGATCCTCCAGGCCCACTGTTTGATATTCTGACTTGATTCCCTTACCTTCTTGTACTCATCAGAAACAGGCATCCCCCTCAGCACAGGTCTCCGTGAAACGGAAGTCAGACAACACTGATCCTGAACGCATGGACGCGGATCGCGAGCTCGACCAGGCTCTGCGACCCCTGAGTTTCGACGATTTTCACGGTCAGCAGAAAATCGTTGAAAACCTGCGTGTCTTCATTGCGGCTGCGCGCCAACGCAATGAACCTCTGGATCATGTCCTGTTGACCGGACCTCCGGGGCTGGGGAAGACGACGCTTGCGCACGTCATCGCTAATGAAATGGGGAGCGGAATCAAGAGCACTTCGGGGCCTGTGCTGGACAAACCTGGTGATCTGGCAGGACTCCTGACGAATCTCGGCGAGGGTGAAGTCCTTTTTATCGACGAAATTCATCGTTTGAACCCTGTCGTGGAAGAATATCTCTACGCTGCGATGGAGGATTTCCGGCTCGACATCATGATCGATGCCGGTCCGAATGCACGCAGCGTGCAACTGACGCTTCCGCGCTTTACACTGATCGGTGCCACTACGCGTGCAGGGCTTCTCACCGCACCCTTGCGAGCACGGTTCGGTGTGAGCAATCGATTGGATTACTACGGCAGCGAGACGCTGTTCACTATTATACAGCGTTCGGCCCGGTTGCTACAGGTGACCATAGATCGCGACGGTGCCGGGGAAATCGCTCGCCGTTCACGCGGAACACCCCGCATTGCCAATCGCCTGCTGCGGCGTTGCAGGGATTTTGCACAGGCAGATCCTGCGCTGGCCGCACACGATGGCGTCATCTCCCGCGCGGTTGCAGATCATGCGCTCCGCGCCCTGGAGGTCGACCAGCTCGGCCTTGACGAGATGGACAAACGGATCCTCCTGTGCATCATGGAGAAATACGACGGCGGACCGGTCGGCATCAATACACTCGCCGTTGCCGTCGGAGAAGAACCCGGCACAATCGAAGAAGTGTATGAGCCGTACCTCATCCAGGAGGGTTTTGTGAAACGCACTCCACGTGGCCGGGAGGTCACTGGAATCGCGTACCGGCACTTCGGCCAGACACCGCGCCGACAGACACAGGCAACGCTGTTCTCCTGACGGATCTCCATGGACAACGACCTTCAATCAGTTCAGGAAATCCGGGACCTGCTGACCACGGCGCATCAGGCCCAGCAGGAGTACCGATCCTACTCGCAGAGTCAGGTGGATCAAATTTGCAGAGCCATGGCCGAGGCAGGCGCATCACAGGCGGCGCGGCTGGGCCGGCTTGCGTGCGAGGAGACTGGTTACGGCAAGCCCGAAGACAAGGAGCTGAAAAACCTCTTTGCGACACAGCGCGTCTGGGAGTCCATCGCACAACTCAAGACGGTGGGTGTCATCCACGAAGACCGGGAACGCCAGGTCCTGAGCATTGCGGAACCGATGGGCATCGTTGCTGCGCTTATCCCATCGACGAATCCGACGTCGACGGTGATGTTCAAAGCATTGATTTCCGTCAAAGCACGGAACGGCATCGTTGCAAGTCCGCACCCCAAAGCAGCACGATGCACGCGGGAAGCGATGCACGTGGTTCGGGACGCGGCCGAGCGTGCGGGGGCACCTCGGGGACTGATGGCGTGTCTCTCTCTCCCGACCGCTGAGGGGACCCAGGAGTTAATGCGTCACAGGCTGACATCTGTCATCCTCGCAACAGGAAGCCACGCAATGGTCCGCGCCGCGTACAGCGCCGGCAAACCGGCATATGGCGTGGGATCGGGAAATGTTCCATCGTTCATTGAACGCACAGCAGACGTGCCCAAGGCAGTCGCGGATATCATTTCCGGAAAGCAGTTCGACTACGGGACGCTCTGTTCCACGGAATCGGCGCTGGTATGCGATGCGCCGGTGAAACAGCAGGTTGTTCAGGCATGCCTCGGACTCGGCGCATATTTTGTGACGGGAGAGGAGCGTGAGAAGCTTTCCCGGCTCCTGTTCGATGAACGGGGCATGCTGAATCCGGCAATGGTCGGGAAATCACCGCTGTTCATTGCCCGGTCGGCCGGCATCCAGGCACCCGAGCAGGTCTCTGTTCTCATCGCAGAGCTGGAAGGCGTGGGAGCCCGGTATCCCCTTTCGCGGGAGAAGCTCTCGCCGGTGCTCTCATTCTATACGGCTGATGGGTGGCGGGAAGCCTGCCACCGGTGCATCGAGCTTCTGGAATTCGGCGGGGTCGGGCACACGCTGGTGATTCACTCCAACGACCGCGACATCATCATGAAGTTCGCGATGGAGAAGCCGGCGTTCCGGATTCTTGTGAACACACAATCGGCCCTGGGAGCCGTGGGATATACAAATGGGCTTGACCCGTCGTTGACTCTTGGGGCAGGCACCTGGGGCGGTTCCATCGTTTCAGACAATGTGACAGCCAGGCATCTTCTCAACATCAAGCGCCTCGCTTTTGAAACACGGCCTCTGCATCATGCCCGAACGCCCTCGTCGTCCGGCAAGAGCTGGATGGACAAGGTCGACCAGCAGATCAGTACTCCGGCCGTGGAGCAGCCGCGTGCCGTACAGGCATTTGGCACCAGCCTCTCGGCTGACGAGGTTGATCAGATCGCGGGCAGATTCATGCGCGAGCTGCGGTAGCACCGGGGGGGGATCCGGTCCACCTGCACTCAGCGTTCGTCCCATCGTGCAAGGAGCAGGCGAGCATCCTGTGACCGGACATGCGCTGCCGGTCGACGGTTCATCGTTGTCAGAGCATAATGGTTTCACTATTCTTGCGTTAACGTTCAACCACTCACAATCACAGGAGTCCATCACATGAAACCTCGTACCACATTGACGTTGTTGGTCGTGCTGGGGATCGTGTTCTCGCTGACGGCATTCGGTCAGCTGCGCGATCAGGGCCTCAGCATGGGAGTCGGCGCAGGCGCAGCACTCGGGATCACTGATGCCGTTACTGCTAACGACGCGCAGTTTTTCGCGCGCGGGTTTTTCCGCCATCCCATTGTCAAAGCTCTGCAGGGAGAACTCGGATTCGGCGTCGGACGTATCGGGAGCAGCGACTACAAGACCCAGATTATCCCAATCGAATACCGGCTGGTCGTCAGTCCCTTTAAAGCGGAGAAAGTGAACCCCTTTCTGTACGCCGGTGGCGCGGCACTGCATTACACGGTAGAGTCGAAGCCTGAGAATCCCACGTCAACGAAACTCAAAGCGTGGACCGCAGGGATCCCCGCCGGGATCGGCGTGCAGGCTCTGATTACAGACGGCATTCTGTTTGAAATCAGCGGCGGCTACACCTATGTGTTCAGCCAGCACCTCAACGGCATCATCGAGACGAAGAAGGACGCCTATGCGACTGCGGTTGCCGGCCTGACGCTCGTTTCGGAAAGCCCCAATGCGGATCCCGACGGCGACGGCCTCACGAATGCCGAAGAGAAGCAGCTCGGCACCAACAAAAAGATCGCCGACTCGGATGCGGACGGGCTGAAGGATGGTGAAGAGGTGAAGACATACAAGATCGACCCTCTCAAGATGGACACCGACGGCGACGGGTTGAAGGACGGAGACGAAGTGCGCCTCGAGAAGACCGATCCGGGCAAGATGGATACCGATGGTGATGGGCTCGGAGACGGAGAGGAAATCCAGAAGTTCAAGACCGACCCGCTGAAGGCAGACACAGACGGCGATGGACTGAAAGACGGCCAGGAAGTCAATACGACGAAGACCGATCCGCTGAAAGCGGATACTGACGGCGACGGTCTCAATGACGGCGAAGAAGTCAACCGGTACAAGACCAACCCTCTCAAGGCCGACACTGACGATGGCACCGTCACCGACGGCGCGGAAGTCGCGCGTGGATCCAATCCACTGGATGCTTCGGATGACGTGCCGAAGAAAGAAGAGTTGAAGGTAGAGGTAGGCAAGGCCATCATCCTCGAAGGCATCGTATTCGCGACTGGCAAGGCAGACGTCTCCGAGGAAGCGGCTATGCGCCTCGAGACCGCATACAACACCCTCGCGCAGAACCCCGAGATCACGGTCGAGATCCGCGGCTACACTGACAATGTCGGCAAGAAGAGCTCGAACATTAAGCTCTCCCAGCGCCGTGCAGATTCCGTCCGGGACCACCTCGTCTCCAAGGGTATCGCTGCAGAGCGCATTACCGCGAAGGGATTCGGACCGGAAAATCCGATTGCCCCGAACACGACAGCAGCCGGCAGGCAGCAGAACCGCCGCATCGAATTCTTCCGTACGAAGTAATCGTTCCGGAGAGTCGGTGCTGCCGATCTGACGGACCAGCAGGCAGGCAAGATTACCGGCGAGGCGCAGGGAGGAACCAGCACATGCGTGTTCTCTCACTGCGCCTCGGCGTCTGTCTCCGTTTCCGCAAACCCGCGGCAGCCGGAGTGATCCATCACGTTCCCTTCCGGGAGATATCCATATGTCAATGATCCAGGAGTTCAAGGCATTTGCCATGCGTGGCAATGTCGTCGATATGGCCGTCGGCATCATCATCGGGGGAGCATTCGGAAAAATCATCACGTCGCTTGTGAACGATGTGATCATGCCGCCGATTGGCTTGCTGCTCGGTGGGGTGGATTTCAGCAAACTGGGCATTCCCCTCCGTCAGGCCACCGAAACGGCGGAAGCGGTGATGCTCAAGTATGGCGTCTTCATCAATACGGTCATCGATTTTGTGATTGTCGCGTTGGCCATATTTTTCCTTGTGCGCGCCATGAATTCGCTGAAAAGGAAGAAAGAAGAGGCCCCGGCAGCTCCGCCAGCACCGCCTAGACAGGAAGTGCTGCTTGAGGAGATCCGCGATCTGCTGAAAGCGGGCAAGCGCTGATCAGGGAGCTGTCCGGATCTTCACCGTCGTCCGATTGCAGAAACCTTCAAAGGATTGTTGCCATGGTTCACCCTCTCTCTACGCTCATTCTCGTTCTGCTATTCGTCAGCGCCGTTCCCAGTCAGACGTGGGCACAACAGGATACCGTCGCCGCTCCAAAATATGGCTGGGTCCACTCGCTCGTGGGAACTCTCACAGCAACCCAGGTGGCGTTCACAGACTGGACTCAGGGCGGTGACAATGCCCTCGCCTGGGGATTGGCAGGAGACGGCAAATCGACCAATGAGCAGGAAAAGACCAGCTGGGCCAACAGCTACAAGGTCGGCTTTGGCCAAACACGCCTCGGCGACCAGGGTATTCGCAAAACGGACGACCGGATTGACCTGGAAAGCATGCTCACGTACAAGATCGCCGAAAAGATCAATCCGTATGCCGCGGCCACGCTGAAGACACAATTCGCCAAGGGATACAAGTACGATTCCAATGGTGCATCCACCATGGTATCACAATTCTTTGATCCTGCATACCTGACCCAGAGCGTCGGCGCAGTCTATCAGCCGATGCCTGAACTGAAGACCCGGTTTGGCGTGGGCCTCAGAGAAATCGTCACTTCCGATTTCCCGGGCTATGCTGATGACCCTGAGACGAAAGACAAAGTGGAGAAGATCCGTGTGGCCGGCGGACTTGAATCGGTGACAGAGTTCGCGTGGAAACTGGATGAGAACATCGGGTTCTCCTCGAAACTCGAGATGTTCAGCACGTTCAAGAACCTGGACGAGGTTATCGTCCGGAGCGACAATACGCTTGCGGCAAAGATCAGCAAGTATGTCACCGTCCTCCTCAATGTGCAACTCCTGAACGAAAAAGCCATCAGCCCGAGGACGCAGGTGAAGGAAACGCTGGCGCTCGGACTAAGTTATTCGTTCCTGTAAACAACAGCGCGGGACGGAGGAGATTCCAGAGTCATGGGACAAGGGTGTCTGTACGACACCTTTTTTTGTTCTGCCATCGCCTTTTGTGCGGTACGGCGCGATCGATGCCGGTGAGAGGGTGAGACACCGGTGACCGCTGAAGTATCTTGTGATACGCGACAGTCTCGGCGGGACCCGGCGAAGCCGATGGCATCCGAGAGGACCCGAAAAAGCTGACAATACCGTCGACGCCCCGGCAATGCCGACGGCATGTGACGCGCGTGTCCAACGAGTCCACGGTATCCGCCTCCTAGAACACATGAAGACCAGCACTCACACTCCGCTCCCGCGCACATTCTATCTCCAGCCAACCGTTCAGGTCGCGCGGCAGCTGCTCGGCAAAGTCCTCGTCCGGCAGACGGGAGGGACCCGGCTTGCCGGGCGAATCGTCGAGGTTGAGGCCTATCTCGGGGCACATGATCCGGCCAGCCACGCATACCGGGGACGCACACCCAGAAATGATGTGATGTTCTGGCAGGGCGGGCATCTGTACGTCTACTTCACGTACGGCATGCATTTCTGCGCAAATGTCGTCACGCGCGAGGAAGGAACCGGCAATGCGGTCCTGCTGCGTTCCCTTGAACCGCTTGAGGGCATCCGGACGATGGCCGCACACAGAAACCGGGATGTCTCCGAGGTCGGGGCACTCTGCAGCGGTCCGGCGAAGATCTGTCAGGCATTCGGGATCGGGCGGGGCGAGAACGGGAATGATCTCTGCACAGGCGATATCTGGATCGAAGAGCGGCCTGAACTTCCGCGCTCGTTCACCATCGCGTCGACTCCGCGCATCGGTATTTCGGCGGGAAGAGACAGGCGGCTGCGGTTTGTGCTCCTCGACCGCGAGCCTTCGTCATAAGACGCCCCTGAAAAAAACAACGATGCAGAGCCTGCCCGGCATCCCGGTCTGGCTCTGCATCATGTCCCTGAGTCTTCCCGTTCCCCAACGGGGGGACGGATGTCCCTATTTCAGATAGACTACCTTCCTGCTGTCCCGGAAGCTCCCTGCCTCCAACCGGTAGAAGTAGGTCCCGCTGGCGATCTGCTCCGGCTGCCACTGGACGACATGCTTCCCGGCGACAACATTGTCATCGACGAGCGTGGCGATTTCCTGGCCCAGCACGTTGTAGATCTTCAGCGTAACATGCTGCTGAACAGGAATGCTGAAGCGGATCGTGGTGCTTGGGTTGAACGGGTTAGGATAGTTCTGCTCCAGTGCATAGGTTTCAGGAAGACCTTCTCCGCTCTCGACATCGCTCACGCCCGAGCCGTACGAGACAATTGAGCGAACGCGCAGATTAGTGCTGAGTGTCAGCCAGCCGCTTCCGTCGTTGGAGAGTGAGCGTGTTGCCGCCGTTGCCGTGTCACCCCGTATGATCAGCGTATCCGTCGCATTTGTCTGCTGCATGACGACAAAGTAGTCGGTGCCGCTTGTCACGGCTGCTCCGGCATCTGACATCTGCACGTAGTTCAGGGTTCCCGCGTTCATGAGCTGGAGCGGGTGAAGCACCGTATTCCCCACCTTGGCTCCCGGGACACCTGCATTATTGTTGTACACGTCGCATTTCAGCGGACCCGGTCCGATAATCGGACGGTTATTGATCGTAGTCGCATTGACCAGCAGCCCCGTCAACCTTCCGGTGACGTCCGGAGAAAAGCGGACAGCCAGTTTAGTGCTTCCTGTCAGGCGTACGGTCGCATTGGTTCCCGGAAGATCATTGCTGAAGGTCTTCCTCGCAATCGTCGCACCCGGTGTGAAATACCGTGCCACCGCTTCCAGGATGTCCAGTTTTCCTGCACCCCAGGTTGCATTCCACACAGAACCTGTAAAGGCGTCGGTGTTTGCCGTGATTGTCAAAAGCGTACGGGCCTGAGTCAGCGTCATGGTCGGAGCGATCCCCAGCAGAAGCGCTGCAGCGCCGGTCACGTGCGGCGCCGCCTGGCTGGTACCCTGCATCAACCAGTGTTTCTCACCCGGGTGAATCCATACGGCGGAGCCTGCCGTGTCAGCGTTCTCCGACATCACAGATGAGATCCCCTGTCCGGGTGCTGCTATTTCCGGCTTCTCGCGGCCATCCGCCGTAGGCCCGATGCTGCTGAACGTGGAGATGTTTGCCGTCCGGTCTGTCCCGGAGTATGCCCGGTTGGATCCTGTGTACGAGGGCCATCCCCATTTGCTGACATACGACGCAACGGTGATCACGCCTTCCGCCGTTCCCGGCATACTCAGGGTCTTCTGGGTGTTGCCGCCGGCAACGGTCACAACGTTGCTCCCCACCGAATAGTCCGTCAGCCAGGCATCGAACGCTGTCGCAATGGCGGTGGTGTTGGTCACTGCCAGAGTCCATGTGCCCGATGCCGGCGTGCTTGTTGTCTTGTCGTGTACCCAGCACTGGACGTTCCGGTTTCCATTGAGACTGCTGGTATAGTTGTAGAGTGCAATGGTCCCATCTGTGGTGGTCGGGCTCTCGCCGGTCTCTCCTGCCGCACGCGTGTACACAACCCCGTTCGGCGAGGTCACCGTGGAGGACACGGCCGTGTTCCTATCGAGCCAGAAATCCAGGAAGAATTCGTCGTTCTCCGTCCCGCTCGTTGGCGTGTATGTGGGCACGGTGAAGGTGAAGGTCTGCGTTCCGCTGGCAGCCAGAGTTCCGGAAAGATGTATGTTCACATTGCCATCATTTCCTGCAGAGACAATCACAATCCTCCCCGGTGTTGCGGTGAAAGATGACATTGCGATCTCATACGCGCGTGTGCCGTCGTGCGGGCCGATCTGACCACCCAGGCTGAAGTTGACAACGGCGGGTTTCCCCAGAGCCGTGGCTTTCGCAGCAGCATATGTCACACCGTCGATAATCCGTGACTCGGGAAATGAGTTGTCACCGCCCTTCACAACAATGATATCTGCAAGAGGTGCGATACCCTTGTATTTCCCATCGAAAGTGCCCCCGTTTCCGGCCGCTGTACCTGCAACATGGCTTCCGTGTCCGTTGACATCCTTCGTTCGGATGAACCCCGCTGGCGAGCCATCCAACTCGTTGTTGATATGCGTCTGGGTGTACTCTACACCGTAGGAGAATCCTGTTGGCGGTGTTTCCGACCCGCTTGCTGTCAGCGTCTGATCCCAGATCGCCAGTATGCGGGATTTGGTGGGATCCGATGGATTCCGGAAATCCAGATGCTTCCAGTCTATGCCGGTATCGTAGATCACGACAATCGCCCCCTGGCCCTTGTACGGCGTGGCGTTGACGAATCCACTGTGCAGGAGGGACGCACCGATTTCAGGCACACTGATGTCGTTGTTGATCGTGTTCGTATTCCCCGGATCGATATACGTCACCTCTGCAATCCGGGCCAGACGCTCGATGTCGTCCCCCGTCAGCTGGACGGTCACAAAATTTTGGATAGCGGAGTTCACGTGGACTCCCGCGGTACGGATTGCATCAGGCGATGACGTATAGACGATCGCATCATAGATCACGGGATGTGCACTCTGCGCTGTCACAGCACCGCGTTCATTCCTCTCGACCATAAGCTGTTTGAAGAACGGATGAAGCTTCTCCATCTCTGCGCCGGTCAGCGTACCTGCTGACGCCACGGACAGTGCCGTGGAAAGAGCCAGAACCGCCAGAATCACACGTAGAAAACTCTTCATACTGGTCGCCTTTGGTTTGTGCTTGAGAGAGTATCCCGTACCATCTGTGAGTCACATGCGATTGAGGGGATTGACATACCCATCCGCTCGGACCAGGACACAACCGGGAAAGAGTTGTCGGCCCGGTCACGCGAACGGGCTGGCCTGGACAGGCCTGCTGCTGACGCGTGCTTCAATGGGGAACATTCTTCCCGCTGTTCTGCACGCTCTTTACTGTTTTCAGGGCGGCGATGCGCTTGAGCTCATCGGGTGTCACCCGGACAGTGACGACGTCCCCGAAGACACTTCCGACGGCAACGCCCAGCGCCCGCACGTCATCGGGAGCGTCAGTGCGGACGATAACGCCAAATTCTTTCGTACCGTCAGGTCGGACAGTCACATCGTACCGCTGCTCCGATACGGTCTGGCCGGACACGAGTTCCTGCAGCATGGGATCAAGCTTCGCGCGATCTTCCACGCTCAATCCCGGTCCCGAACAACTCAGGGCTACTGTCACAGCAAAAAGCATGGGCATGATCTTTCGCATGGTCTCCGTCCTTTGCGTGTCTGTGCCTGTAAGAGTAGCAATTCTCCATGATATACACAAGGTATCACCCCTTTGAGCGGGGTGTGCCTGACTTCTCCCGGTTAGGTTCCCTTTGCGCAGGTGTGCCCGACTTTTCCCAGGTTTGCCCGGCCTTACCCGAACTTAGCCGGCCTTTACGACGTGCCGGAGATATTCGCCCGTCACTGACGCCGGCACCCGGGCCACGCGTTCAGGGGGACCTTCCGCGACGATTTTGCCGCCATCCTTCCCGCCGCCCGGTCCCAGATCAATCACCCAGTCTGCCGCTTTGATGACATCCAGATTGTGCTCGATCACCACCACGGTGTTCCCCTTGTCCACGAGCTGGTTGAGAACCGCCAGAAGCATCCGCACGTCCTCGAAATGCAGGCCGGTAGTCGGTTCATCCAGAATGTACAGTGTATTCCCGGTTCCCACTTTGGACAGTTCGGTCGAGAGCTTAATGCGCTGTGCTTCTCCACCGCTGAGTGTGGTTGCCTGCTGACCGATACGTATGTACCCCAGCCCGACGTCGTACAGAGTACGGAGCTTGCGCTGGAGCGCAGGGATCTCGCTAAAGAACTCCACCGCCTCGCCGACGGTCATATCGAGGACGTCTGCAATGGATTTCCCCTTGTACACCACTTGCAGCGTCTCCCGGTTGTAGCGCCGGCCTTTGCAGACGTCGCACTCCACATACACATCCGGAAGGAAATTCATCTCGATCTTGCGCAGCCCGTCCCCTTCGCACTGATCACATCGTCCACCCGCGACATTGAAGCTGAATCTGCCCGGCTTGTACCCGCGGATCTGCGACTCCGGCAGCTGGGCAAAGAGATCACGCACCAGGCCGAACAATCCGGTGTACGTCGCGGGGTTGGATCGCGGTGTGCGGCCGATCGGGCTTTGATCAATGTCGATGACCTTGTCGATATGTTCCAGGCCGCGGATGCCTTTGTGAGGGAGTGGAACGGCTTTCGCTTTGTAGAACTTCCGCGCCAGAATCCGGTACAGTGTTTCTCCGATCAATGTGGACTTGCCGGAGCCGCTGACTCCCGTCACCGTAATGAACGTGCCCAGCGGGAGCTTCAGAGTCACGCCGGCCAGGTTGTTCCCCGTGGCTTTCTCCAGGATGAGCATCTTCCCGCTGCCGGTGCGACGGATTTCAGGAACCGGAATTGACTTCTTGCCCTGCAGGTAATGGGCGGTATAGGAGATCGGCTCAAATCCGTTTTCCACCATGGCCAGCGTATCGTTGCGGAGCTGCAATGATGACGGAGGTCCGGACGTGACCAGCGAACCGCCATGCTCACCGGCGCCCGGTCCGAGATCGATGACGAAATCTGCGCTTTCGATCATGTCGCGATCGTGCTCGACGACTATGAGCGTGTTCCCCAGATCACGAAGTTTCTGGAGCGACGAGATCAGTCTCCGGTTGTCCCGCTGGTGCAACCCTATGCTCGGCTCGTCCAGTATGTAGAGGACCCCGACCAGCTGTGAGCCAATCTGCGTCGCGAGGCGGATGCGTTGCCCTTCCCCGCCCGAGAGCGTGCGGGCGGGCCGGTCCAGCGTGAGGTATTCGAGCCCGACATCCACAAGGAACTGCAACCGTTGGAGGATCTCCTTGACGATGGGGGCGGCAATCACCGCCTGCCGGGGGCCAAGCTTCAGCATCCGGAAGAACTGCAGGGCTTCCCCGATGGAAAGACCGACGATGTGCTGAATCGAGATCTTCTCTCCTGTGACACCGTCCTCCAGCCGGATCGCAAGATTCTCTTTCTTCAGGCGTCCTCCCTTGCACTCGGGACAGGCCTTCGCATTCATATAGGCTTCCACCCACTCACGGATCGTGTTGGAGCTCGTGTCGGCGTAGTACCTCTTCATCATGTCCAGCAGGCCGCCGAACCGGTGCTTGTATGTCACTGTCCGCCCGCTGCTGTAGGAGTACTCCACAGAGAACCGCTCATCTCCACCGCCGTGCAGCAGCACGTTTCTGGCGGGCGCGGAGACTTTCCGGAGCGGCGTATCAAAGTCGAAACCGTAGGCCTTTCCGACAGCCCTGATCTGATTAAACACCCATGTCGAACGCGGTTTGCCGAGGGGAGCCAGACCCTCCTGGTTGATGGAAAGGGAGTCGTCGGGAAGAATCAGATCGATATCCAGTTCTTTGACTTCACCCAGACCGTTGCACGTCGGGCATGCCCCATAGGGTGAGTTGAAGGAGAAGGCGTTTGGCGCCGGGTCTTCATAACTGATGTCGCAGACCGGACAGGCCAGGTGACGGCTGTAGATGACCTCCTGCATCGCAGAATCGTCGGGCTGCCGACGCCTGGTTGTCTTTCCCTTGGCCGGTTTGGGATTTGTCTTCTCCTCTGCGGGTTCCGGGCTGACGATGAGGACGCCGTTCCCGAATTTCAGGGCAACATCCACAGAATCTGCAACGCGCGAGCGGGAATCCTTGCGAATGACAAGGCGGTCAACCACAATTTCGATGTTGTGCACACGGTACCGGTCTGCCTGGAGCCCTTTCTCCAATTCCCGCACAACCCCATCGATCCGCACACGGATGAAACCATCCCTGGTGATCTCCTCAAAGAGCTCGCGGTAGTGGCCCTTGCGGCCGCGCACAACCGGCGCAAGGATATGGAGGCGCGTTCCCTCGGGGAGGCGGCAGATAGCGTCGATGATCTGATCGGTGCTCTGTTTCTGTACCGGCCCGCCGCATTTCCAGCAGAACTGGGTCCCCGTCCGTGCGAACAGAAGGCGGAGGTAGTCGTAGGTCTCCGTTACGGTCCCCACCGTGGAACGCGGGTTGTGTCCGACAGTCTTCTGTTCGATGGAGATGGCCGGGCTGAGCCCTTCGATGTAATCAACATCGGGGCGTTCCATCACATCCAGGAACTGCCGGGCATAGGCAGAGAGGCTCTCCACAAAGCGGCGCTGGCCCTCGGCATAAATCGTGTCGAAGGCAAGACTGGATTTACCGGAGCCGGAGAGGCCTGTGATCACAATGAGGCGGTCGCGCGGGATGTCGATATCGACACCCTTCAGATTGTGCTCGCGTGCTCCGCGGATCACAATCGACTGCAATGCGTCCGTGCTTTGATGGTCTGCCATGGAGGTGCGTGAGGATATATGCCTCGCTATCGGGGGTCCTCACAAGTAGGAAATGTACCACTCTCGGGAGGCAATTTCAACACGAGGTCAAAGCAGCCGAAGGGTTCATTGCGGTTGAATCGGAAAAAGGATTGGACGCAGCGGTGGGGATCAATGCAGCCGTTGCCGCTTGCTCAGATACTCCACAAGGGCAACGTCAAACGGGGTGGAGGTATCAAGGAGCACGTAGTCGATCTGGTGCTCGCTGCATTCACGCTTGTAGCGATCGACAAATGCTTTCATCGCGTCAGCGTACGCGCGCCGTATGTGCCAGGGCTGCGTAACCACGCGATCTTCCGTCTCGAGGTCTTTGAACGTGGCATCCTCGCCGAATGCAAATGAGCGCTCGAGCGGATCAAGGACGTGCATCACGATCACTTCATTCTTCTTGTGCCGGAAGTGTTTGAAAGCAGCAAGGACCTGGTCGGGATCGTCGAAAAGATCGCTCAGGATGATCACCAGTCCGCGGCGGCGAATGCGCTCGGCTACCAGGTGGAGAGAGCGCCCGGCTGCTGTTCCCGTACCGCCACGGAGCGTTTGGAGGGCAACCAGTATCTGCTGGAGATACGCGCGGGTCGCGTGCGGAGGCAGGAATGAGGTGATGGTCTCATCGAACAGGGTTAACCCTACGGCATCCTGCTGGTGTATCATCATGTACGCAAGGGAGGCCGCGAGGGAGGCGGCATAGTCCAGCTTGGTAATCTGCCCCGGCGATGCGAAGGTCATCGACCGGCTGGTGTCCAGTACCAGATACGCCTTGAGGTTTGTCTCCTCCTCGTACTGCTTGATGTAGAAGCGGTCTGTCCGCCCGTAGATCTTCCAATCGACATGACGGATTTCATCTCCCGGCATGTACGGCCTGTGTTCCGCAAACTCCACGCTGAAGCCATGATAGGGGCTGCGATGGAGTCCGGCAATAAAGCCTTCCACGACCAGCCGCGCCCGCAGTTCCATGTTGGCCAGTTTGGCGACGACATGGGGAAGAAGATATGTCCGGGGGGTGGCGGGCATCCGGCCAGATTACTGCGGTGTTTTGGTTCGTGGGGGTGCCGAGGCCGCCTGCGGGTCCGGCCGAGCAAGGAGCAGCTCTTCGGGCTTCTTGCCCAGAGTTTCCAGCTCAAACTGCGCTGATGTTGCAAGCTCATTCTGCGGATACTGCTGCAGGAACCTCTTGTATGCGACAGCAGCACTGTCAGTCATCCCCAAATGGTTGTTGTACAGGTAACCGACCATGAACAGTGCTGTGGGCGCCTTTGCGCTCATGGGGAAGCTGTCGGCGAATCTCTTGTACATCTCGATAGCCCGGGGGACATTCTGCAGGTACCCGGCGTGCAGCTCTGCAGCCTTGAACAAGGCCTGTTCGGCCGGTAGGCTGGAGGGGTGCTCAAACGCGACACGTTCATAGGCGGCTGCCACGGGCCCGAAAAGAGCCTGCGCATCCGCGTTGCGGCCAAGACTGTCCGCCGCCCGCTGAGCCTGATCATGCGCAGCCTGCGCCTGAGCGAGCATTTCATCTGCGTTCGGCGAGCTGCATCCACCTATGATGCCGACTGCAATACTCAGAAGACTCATCAACAGAACCGTACGGGACATCATCCTGGATCTCCTGGTTGTTCTCTTTGATCTAACGTACGCAATGTGCCGGTGAAGTTCAATTCGCTACTCCCTCCACAACACGCCTCATCCATGCCCACACCCCATCTACGCGGAGGTGCTAGTCCGCTGTACGGCGGTGCATCACTGCAGCGAAAAAACCGTCCGTGCCCGTGTGATGGGGCCAGAGTGTCAGCAGGGCCGACTGCTCCCGCAGTTGTATCCCCCACGCCCGGAGGATCTCTGATGCGGAACTCAGCGTGAAGTCCGGGTGGTCCCGCAGAAATCTCTCGACGACGTCCTGGTTCTCCGAGTTCACGAGCGTGCACGTACTGTAGACGAGGCGCCCGTTCTTCCTGACCATGGATGCTGCGCTTTCCAGGATGGCGAGCTGAAGCTCTGGGTGACGGGCGCGCTGAGCACTCCCCCATTCCAATTTCAGCCAGGGATTCCGGCGAACGGTGCCGATCCCGGAGCAGGGCGCATCCACAAGCACCGCATCTGCTCTCCCGTGAAGCCGTGAGAGAGCGGGGTCATCGTGGCGGGCTTCGATGATCTGACTCAGGAGAGCGCCTGCACGGCGTGCCCGCTCCCGAAGGTTCTCGAGCTTCCGGCGTTCCGGATCGATCGCAATGAGCGTTCCATGGTTTTGAAGGAGTGCCGCAATGTGCAGCGTCTTCCCGCCGCCTCCTGCACAGGCGTCGACCACAGTCATTCCCGGTTCCGGCTGAAGGAGCAGGGAAAGAATCTGACTCCCCTCGTCCTGCATCTCAAAGAGTCCCTCACGGAACGTTGGAATGGCATCCAGCACCGCCCGCCGCTGCAGTGTTAACGCGAATGGAGAAACGGTGCCGGGCTGCACGTCGATCCCCCCGGCCCGCAATCGATCAGCACACTCTGCGACTGTGCATTTGAGCGTATTGACCCGGATACTGAGAGGAGCCTCCCGATTCAGCGCAACCATGAGTTGCTCGGTCTCCCCAGTGCCGATTCGATCGACCCACTCCTCAACAACTTCCTCCGGAAACGAATGCCGGAGTGCGAGCGTCGAAGCGGACGCTGGCCGCCGGGCGAGAGCAGCGACCCATTCATTCACTGCGCCCAGCACCGCCTCCGGACTACTGCCGGGGAAATCCACGCTCCAGCGTTCGCCGACGGCATCGCACACATCGGGAACCGCGTCCCCTTCATACACAATAGCGTATGCTGCTGCGATCGCAAGGGCAAGCCTTTGATCGTCCTCGGGAACAGCAGCACCGGCAAAATCGGGACGGACCTGGAATGCTTCGCGCACGGCCTGCTCGAGCAGCCGCACGTGCCGGACGATGCCGAACAGATGCGAGGAAAGCCACCGCCGCTCGCGTGCGCCGATGTACCGGCGTTCCCGGAAGAAATGCCTGACCAGCGTATCCGCAGGCGTCCGGGAACCCCTGACAATGCCGAGCAGCTCGGCAAGGTGACCGTACAATGAGGAGGACTTCATGGGGGGATGGGTCCGGGAGGACTATACCTTGACGACAGGCGCGTCGAGATCCGACGACATATACGCACGGGCCATTCGCGGCGTGTTGTAGGCAATGCCGATGTCGCCGGCATTGTTCAGCGCGATGATCCCTCCGAATCCCTCCGTTTTCCGGACCAGAATGCTCAAACCGCCTTGCGCCGCCTTCGTGGGGTCATTGCCGTTCCGGTCCATGAGATCCACTACCGTTTTTGCCATCACTACCTTGATCATCGCCTCTCCCCAGCCCGACGTAGAGACTCCGCCGACAAGGTTGTCTGCATAGGTCCCGCAACCGATCAGCGGAGTATCCCCGATTCTCCCGGGAAACTTGTTCGGCGTGCCTCCGGTTGAAGTCCCGGCGGCGATATCGCCATCTCTGTCGATGGCTACTGCGCCGACGGTACCGCCGGGCTTGCGCTTCTTCCGGAATGCCTCTCTGGCCGAGGAGAGTGGTGCACGCTGAAGTGATCTCCACCGCTCGAGTTCACGAGGGATGATGAGATCGTCCTGCGCGCAGAGCTTCATCCCATGTTCCCGCGCAAACCGCTGCGCACCCATGCCTACAAGGAGGACATGCTCGCTCTTTTCCATGACCGCCCGGGCGAGGGTTATCGGGTTGCAGATACTCTGGACAGCTGCAACCGCGCCGGCGCGGTAAGTCCTGCCGTCCATGATGCTCGCATCCAGCTCGATCTCACCGGCGGCGTTGATGAACGATCCCCGCCCTGCATCGAACGCCTCGTCATCTTCCATGACGACGATCGCCTTCTCAACGGCATCCATCGCAGACCCCCCGTGGAGCAATACCTGCCAGCCCGCTTTTAGTGCGGCACGAAGGCCTTTCCGATGCTCCGCGACCAGGGCGTCAGGAATGTCCCATGCGCCGCCGTGTATGACGAGAGAGGGTTTGCTCATAGTGGAGGAGTGCCTTACTGTGTCAATCGAATGTACAGAAAGGCCCCTTCTTGTTCAATACGGTACTCCGCACCTGCCCTACAGCACCTGCCCTACGTCTCGTCCTTTGCACGTGGCTCAGCTTCATCAGCAGGCGTCCCCTTCGAGATCTCAATCAGGCCCCTGGTGTCAAGTCCGATGTGAACCGTGTCGCCGCTGACGAAAACTCCTTCCAGAAGCCTTTCGGAGAGCGGATTCACCAGGTAGCGCTGGATGACCCGCTTCAGGGGCCGCGCACCGAACATGGGATCATACCCGAGCTGCGCCAACCAGTCTTTTGCCTCGTCGGTCACTTCCAGGTGTATGCCCTGGGCTTCCACTAATGCGGCAACGCGCGTGAGCTGCAGCGTGACGATCTGACGGATGTCATCGCGCGACAGCGGTTTGAAGACAATGATCTCGTCGACCCGGTTGAGGAATTCCGGGCGGATGGTCTGCCGCAGCAGAGCGAGCAGTTCGGTCTTCAAATCCGCAAACGACTGCTCCCATTCGCCGTTCCCCCCGAAGTCTTTGGCGATCCGTTCACTGATCAGGTGCGATCCCAGATTCGAAGTCATGATGATAATCGTATTCTTGAAATCCACCGTGTGGGCCTTGCTGTCCGTCAGCCGGCCCTCGTCCAGAACCTGCAGGAGGACGTTGAACACTTCCGGGTGGGCCTTTTCGATCTCATCGAGGAGGACGACGGAGTATGGTTTGCGCCGCACGGCTTCCGTCAGCTGTCCCCCTTCGTCGTACCCCACGTATCCGGGGGGTGCGCCGATCAGCCGTGACACGGAGAATTTCTCCATGTACTCGCTCATGTCGATGCGCGCCACGGCGTTCTCGTCGTTGAAGAGAAACTCTGCAAGCGCACGCGCCAGCTCGGTTTTGCCCACACCCGTGCTTCCAAGGAAGATGAACGATCCAATGGGGCGCTTTTCGTCCTGAAGCCCGGCGCGGGATCTGCGGATAGCATTGGCCACAGCACTGACCGCTTCGTCCTGCGCAATCACGCGCTCATGGAGCCGGTCTTCAAGACGCAGCAACTTTACGCGTTCGCTCTCGAGCATCCGGGAGACCGGTATGCCTGTCCAGCGGGCAACGACCCCGGCGATGTCCTCTGCATCAACCTCTTCTTTCAGCATCTTCCGGTCCTTCTGCACTTCCCGGAGCCGTGCAGAGGCATCGGCGACTTTCCGTTCCAGTTGTGTGATCACGCCATACCGCAGCTCGGCAACCCTCGCGAGGTCCCCTTCCCGCTCCTTGCGTTCTGCTTCAGCCTTGCTGGAATCGATCTGTTCCTTCAGCGAACGGATCGAGAGGATGAGTTCCTTTTCCACATCCCAGTGCGCGCGAAGCGTGGAGCGTTCCTGCTGCAGTTCTGCAAGCTCCTGCTCCAGCACTGTCAGACGGCTTTGGGATGCGTCATCGTTTTCCCTGCGGACAGCCTCCCGCTCGATTTCAAGCTGCTTGATCCGCCGCTCAACTGTGTCCAGCTCCTCGGGCAGCGAGTCGATTTCGATTCGGAGCTTCGAGGCGGCCTCGTCGACCAGATCGATCGCCTTGTCAGGCAGGAACCGGTCGGCAATATAGCGGTGGCTGAGCTGGGCTGCTGCTACAATGGCACCGTCTGTGATGCGGACGCCATGGTGGACTTCATACCGTTCCTGGAGCCCGCGCAGAATCGAGATGGTATCTTCCACGCTCGGTTCGCCGACCATGACTGGCTGGAACCGCCGCTCCAGAGCCGGATCTTTTTCGATGTGTTTCCTGTATTCGTCGATGGTGGTGGCCCCGATGGCACGAAGCTCGCCCTTCGCCAGGGCAGGCTTCAGCATGTTCGCTGCGTCCACCGACCCCTGTGCAGCCCCGGCTCCGACCAGCGTGTGAAGCTCGTCGATGAACAGGATGATCTCCCCATTCGACTCCTCCACTTCCTTCAAGAGGGCTTTCAGGCGCTCTTCGAACTGTCCCCGGAAGCTGGTGCCGGCCACCAGGGAGCCCATGTCGAGCGCCACGATCCGTTTCGTCTTCAACGACTCGGGCACATCGCCCTTGACGATCCTGTCCGCGATGCCCTCGGCGATAGCGGTCTTGCCGACCCCGGGCTCGCCGATGAGCACAGGGTTGTTTTTTGTCCGGCGTGAAAGGACCTGAAGGACCCTGCGGATTTCCTCATCTCGCCCGATCACCGGATCCATCTTCCCTTTCCGGGCAAGCTCATTGAGGTCCCTCCCGTACCGCTGGAGGGCCTGGTACTTGTCTTCCGGATTCTGGTCTGTCACCCGTTGATTCCCGCGGATATCCTTGAGGACGTGCAGGATGGTGTCCTGCGTGATGCCATTGTCTTTCAGCAGCTGGGCTGCCTGCGTCCCGCCGCTCTCCACCAGGGAAAGGACCAGGTGCTCGGTGCTGACGTATTCGTCCTTCAGATCCTGCGCTTTCTTCACTGCGCCTTCCAGAACCCGTCCCAGCGCCGGGGAGAGTCCCTGATTGGCGATGGATGTGCCGGTGACTTTGGGCAGGCGTTCGATCAGCTCATGGATCTTGAGCTTGACCGTATTGGTGTTCGCCCCGGCCTTCTGGAGTATAGGCACAACGGTTCCCGCCGGATCCTGAACAAGGGCAGCGAGAAGGTGTTCCGGCTCAATGGCTGGATTTCCATAGTTCGCCGCTATCTCCTGCGCATTCTGCAGCGCTTCCTGTGATTTGACTGTAAACTTATTGAGGTTCATGATTTTGCCCGTCGTCGTTATTCCCCTCGCCGGACTGCTGTTCTTCCCAGCGCTTTCCGGCCTTTTGTTCCATAATGATTTCGATTGCTTCCTGCCTGTCCCTGGGTGAAAAATCGTGCATCGACGTCAGTGCAGCGCCACCCGGCCCGCTGGATTTGAGTTTCCCGGTCGCCACGATCCAGGCAAGGATGACCAGGATTCCGATGCCGATGAGTATGATCATGATATCCATACGAAAAGAAAGGCGAGGGGTCTCCTCGCCTTCTCCGTTGTGTACGTCCCAGATTCTGCGGCACAACCCATGTTGTTTTCTGTCACAGGTCGACTTCCGGACTCCGGGTCACGCTCCCCCGGGGATTATTTCTTATCGTCCATGACTTCATAGTCGGCGTCTTCGACCTTCTTCTCATCTGGCTTCTTTTCTTCTCCGGGAGGCGGACCAGATTGCGGGCCCGGCTCCGGACGCTGACCGCCTGCGGTCGCCTGCTGATACATCTGCGTCGAAGCTTCGTTCCAGGCTGCATTCAGAGCTTCCATTCCGGACTTGATCGCCGAGGCATCGCCGTTCTTCACGGCCTCCTTGAGCTTCGTGTTGGCGCTCTCGACCTTTGCACGGACATCCGGTGTGATCTTCTCGCCGAACTCCTTCAGCTGCTTGTCGGTCTGGAATGTCAGGGTGTCAGCCTGATTTTTCGTGTCGATCTCTTCCCTGCGTTTCTTGTCGTCAGAGGCATGCGTCTGTGCCTCACGCTTCATTTTTTCCACCTCTTCCTTGCTCAGACCGCTGGAGGAGGTGATGCGGATCGACTGCTCTTTGCTGGTCGCCTTGTCTTTTGCAGACACATGCAGGATACCGTTCGCGTCGATGTCAAATGTCACTTCGATCTGCGGGATACCCCGCGGTGCGGGCGGTATGCCGTCCAGATGGAATTTGCCGAGAGTCCTGTTGTCGATCGCCATTGGGCGTTCGCCCTGCAGGACGTGGATTTCCACGGAGGTCTGGCTGTCCGATGCAGTCGAGAACACCTCGCTCTTTCGTGTGGGGATCGTCGTGTTGGCGTCGATGAGTTTAGTCATCACGTTGCCCAGCGTTTCGATTCCCAGAGACAGCGGGGTCACATCGAGCAGAAGCACATCGGTTACGTCGCCCGACAGCACGCCACCCTGTATTGCCGCGCCCACAGCCACAACCTCATCAGGGTTGACGCCGCGATGCGGTTCGCGGTTGAAGATCTGGCGCACGATCTCCTGCACCTTCGGAACGCGCGTCATACCCCCCACCAGGATGACTTCGTCGATCTGGCTCGGATTCAGATTGGCGTCTTTCAGAGCCCGCTCCACTGGTCCAAGCGTACGCTGGATCAGGTCGTCCACAAGCTGCTCGAACTTGGCCCGTGTCAGGGTCATGTTCAGGTGTTTGGGCCCGTCTGCCGTCGCAGTGATGAACGGGAGATTGATTTCCGTCTGCATCAGTTGTGACAACTCCATTTTCGCTTTCTCTGATGCTTCCCGGAGGCGCTGCAGCGCCATGGGGTCCTTGCGGAGATCAATGCCTTCCTGCCGCTTGAACTCATCGGCAACATAGTCCACGACGCGCTGGTCGAAGTTGTCACCGCCCAGGTGAGTATCGCCATTAGTTGATTTGACTTCGAACACGCCGTCTCCGAGTTCGAGGATTGAAATATCGAACGTGCCCCCGCCAAGGTCATAGATGGCGACCTTGACGTCTTTGTTCTTCTTGTCAAGGCCGTACGCCAGCGCTGCGGCGGTCGGTTCGTTGATGATCCGGCGAACAGTCAGCCCGGCGATTTCACCGGCCTCTTTTGTAGCCTGCCGCTGCGCATCGTTGAAGTAGGCTGGGACGGTGATGACAGCTTCCGTCACTTTTTGGCCGAGGTAGTCTTCGGCGGTCTGCTTCATCTTCTGCAGGACCATGGCGCTGATTTCCGGAGGAGAATAGATCCGTCCGCCGGCGTCGACACGCGCAGTGTTATTCTCGCCCCCCACCACTTTGTAGGGAACGAGCTTCATTTCTTCGTTCACTTCGTTGTAGAAGCGACCCATGAACCGCTTTATGGAGAAGATGGTATTCTCAGAATTGGTGACGGCCTGCCGTTTCGCAGCCTGCCCTACCAACCTCTCACCATTCTTGGCGAACGCAACCACGGACGGAGTCGTCCGCCCACCTTCAGCATTCGCGATCACAACGGGGTCATTCCCCTCCATCACCGCGACTACTGAATTCGTCGTACCCAGATCAATCCCTATAATTTTTCCCATTGCTAGTCATCTCCTTTGTCAAATGCCATTTTGCTATGCACCTTGTGATTGCAACTGCCATGCCAGGACGCTTTAAACTCAACACATTTGTAAGTTATTGTAAATAAACATATTACGGTAATACCAAATTGTGATGGGCTTATCGATTGTATGACAAAATGGCACTATCTCTGTCCGAATGGTCAGAATGGCATATATACAGCCAATTTGACATCTCTGGGAAGACGGGAGAAGTTGATTGTGAGTGAGCTGTTTCGTATATAGGGAACTTAGAGCCATCACTCCCATGCTCTCACCTGAAACCCTCCGCAGTGGTCTCCGAACCGCATCCTTCGGAAAGAAGGTCTTTTCATTCGAGACCATCGATTCGACGAACAGCTGCGCCCGTGCACTTGCGTCAGCCTGGGCGGAGGAAGGTACCGTTGTAATCGCCGAGTTCCAGTCCGCCGGCCGGGGGCGGCTCGGACGCACATGGGTGGCAGCCCCGGGACAAAACCTGACCTTCTCCCTTATCCTCCGTCCGCAGATTACGCCGGACGCTATGAATCTCCTCTCTCTTGTCGTGGCCGTCGGGATCGCCCGCGGTATCGAAGAACACACCGGGGTGAAAGTCCTGTGCAAGTGGCCCAATGACCTTCTCTGTGGAGGCCGGAAAGTTGCAGGCATCCTGCTCGAAGGAGTGCTCGCTGCCGACCGTGTTGAGTCTGTCATCGCCGGGATCGGCCTGAATGTCAATCAAAAGACATTCCCCGAGGAACTCTCAACGAAGGCAACGTCTCTGGCACTTGAAACGGGATCTGTCATCGAACGATCGGATCTCTTCAGGACGCTGCTCAAGAGCCTCGAGGACGAATACATGGAGCAGGCATCGGCAGGATTCAAGTATGTCGTTAAACGCTGGCTGGCGTACGCGCCACTGATTGGGAAACGGATTGCCGTCGCAACGAATGGCCTTGTGATCGAAGGTATCGTCCGGGGAATCAGCAACGGAGGCGGCCTGATCGTCTCCACTCAGAACGGCGAGCGGACGTTCCTCGCCGGTGACGTCACCATCGTGGACCAGGAACCCTATGCTCCTCACCATTGATATCGGCAACACCCACACTGTGATCGGCGTGTTTGATGCCGAGCGCCTCGTGGCCGACTGGCGCATGGCAAGCGTTACGCACCGCACTGCCGATGAGAACTGGCTTACAGTCAGGAGTTTTTGCGCTGATGCAGGAATT
>Ga0316601_100000174_pt1 | contig 25352 bp, 21 predicted proteins | sample OWC_soil_day5_no_FD_207663 | JGI IMG/M metagenome (GOLD analysis project Ga0316601, IMG submission 207663) | Wetland soil microbial communities from Old Woman Creek delta, Ohio, United States - OWC_soil_day5_noCT | ecosystem: Environmental > Terrestrial > Soil > Wetlands | place: USA: Ohio... | reverse complement strand
AAAGAAATACAATTATTTAGTAGGTGTGAAGGCAATGAGTGAATGGATTGAACAAATAAAAAAGAGAAAGAAATATTTTGATAATGAGAGGGTTGTATTAGAGAATGCTTCTCAAAACGAAGTTTCTGCAACTGTTAAAATAAATGAGGAAAGTACACAAAGTGTAATTAAATGTCCTAGCTGCAATAAATTATTAAATGAACTAGAATTGGTTAATAACAATAGAGTGTGCTATCATTGTAAGCACCATTTTAGAATGAATGCTATAGATAGAATAGAATTAACCTTTGATTATGGAAGTATAGAATTATTAGATGAAAATATAGTGAGCTGTAACCCAATTAACTTCCCAAACTATGATGAAAAATTAGAATATCTTATGGACTCATTAAAAATTAAGGAAGCCGTGGTAACTGGTAAAGGTAATATTTTAAATAAAGAAGTTTATTTTGGCATAATGGATTACAGATTTATAATGGGAAGTATGGGGTCAGTTGTTGGTGAAAAGTTAACAAGAATGATAGAAAGAGCGACAGAAGAAAAAAAACCTATTATCATTTTTTCAGCTTCTGGTGGGGCTAGGATGCAGGAGGGAATGATATCCCTTTATCAAATGGCAAAGGTAGTTGCAGCTGTGGATAGACACAGTCAGAAAGGACTACTTTATATAAGTGTATTAACTGATCCCACAACTGGAGGTGTTATTGCCAGTTTTGCATCCATTGCCGATATTATTATTGCAGAGCCAAATGCTACAATTGGGTTTGCAGGAAAAAGAGTTGCAAACAATACTATAAAAGAAAAAGAAATTAACGATTTTCAGACCTCTGAATACCATTTTGAAAATGGACATATTGACATTATATGTGAGAGGAAAAAGTTAGCAAAGACCATATCAGATATTATTAATTTATATATTCCAAACTTAACTAATAAAGTAAATGATATTAATTATGAAATCATTAAAACCAAGAATAAGATAGGAAGTTCCAATATAAGTGAAAGAGAAAGAGTATGCTTAGCCAGACATCCTAATAGACCTAATTTCCAAGAATATACAAATAATGTATTTGATAATTTTATTGAATTACATGGAGATAGAATTTCAAAGGATGATCAAGCTATAATAGCTGGAATTGGAAGTATAAACGGCATTCCAGTTACAGCTATCTTAAATGCGAAGGGAAAGAATTTAGAAGATAATGTATTTAGAAACTTTGGCATGTCTGGACCAGAAGGATATAGAAAGGTTGTTAGAGTAACTAAATTATCTGAGAAATTCGGGCTGCCTGTAATATGCTTTATTGACACTCCAGGAGCATATTGCGGAGTTGAAGCGGAAAAAATGGGGCAAAGTGAAGCAATTGCATCTAGCATAAGAACCTTTACAAAATTAACTGTTCCTATTATTTCTATTGTTACAGGTGAAGGAGGCAGCGGCGGAGCTTTAGCCACTGGAGTTGCAGATTGGATTTTTATTTTAGAGAATTCCATTTATTCAGTTATTTCTCCAGAGGGGTGTGCGTCTATACTATTTAAGGATTTAAGTAAAGTTGAAGAATCAGCTAAATATTTAAAACTAACTTCAGACGAACTATTAAAGCTTAACATTGTAGATGAAATCATACCTGAGCCTAAAGGCGGAATTCAAAATGATGTAGAAGCATCAATTTATTATATAAGAGACAAGCTCTATAATAAACTAATTGAGCTATTACAAGAAGATATAAAGCAGCTTTTGGCCATGAGAAGTGATAAGTTTAGAAATAAGGGAGTTTATAATATACTTTAGCTATAATAATTAAGTCATGGACGGTGTGAAATGACCTCCATGACTTAATATTATTGGTATCTAGAAAGTTATTTGCAGGAAAATTTTCCTCCATTGGAATTGTAATTAACTAGCCAATATAAACTTATTAATTACATGAGCAACCCCATCATCTTCATTTGAATGGGTTATATAGTTTGCAGCACGTTTAACCTCCGGGAAGGCATTTTTCATTGCAACCCCAAGACCTGCATATTGTATCATGTGTATATCATTATCTGCATCACCAACACAGATTATCTCTTCCTGCTTAATATCAAGGCAGCTAGCTAGAAGCTCTACTCCAACACCTTTATTCACAGATTTATTTAAAAACTCTAAGAAGAAAGGTGCACTTTTTACTATAGTAAATCTATCGTAGAATTCTTCGGGTATTTTCTTAATAGCTTCATCTAATATTTCAGGCTCCTCAACTAACATAGCCTTTATTATTTTTCTATTTGGGTCCATTTCCGTATAGTCCAATATTTCTAAGGGGATTTTGTTTATGTCTGCTTCTAGCTGAGTATATTTACTGATTTTAGGAGATATGCAGGTGTTTGCAGTTAAAGCATGCATATTTAACTTTAATACTTTACTTAATTCATATATATCAAGTACATCCTGGTAAGTGACTCTCTTTTCAGCAATTACCTTTCCGGTATTAGTTTCTTGAACAACTGAACCATTACAGGTAATTGCGTAATCACCTTCAGAAATTAAACCTAAGTGTTCTAAATATCTTTTAATACCCTTCAAAGGTCTTCCAGTAGTAAGAACTACTTTTATACCCTTTGCTTTAGCATTTTTTATTGCTGTATATGTTTCTGCTGAAATTGTTTTATCATCTTTTAGTAGTGTTCCATCCATATCAAGTGCAATTAGCTTGTACATATTAAATCCTCCTTTGTTAAAGCAAAATAATCTGTTACATTATTAACACTTTGAATATTATAGCACTAAAAATGAAAGATTAAAAATCAAATTTTTCAAAAATATAACATAATTTTCCTTGAAGGATAAATTATAAAGAGTTTAAAGGACAAATGACTTGAGATAATTGCATGGAAAATATGAACAAAAGCAATGCTTTTAAGAAAAAAATTCGTATTTTTATTGAAATTGGCCCTTCAAACTGCTATAATTACTATGCTAAAAAAAATTATTTGGAGGTCATCAATATGCCTGTAAGAATTGCCATATTAGGCGGACCAAGATGTGGGAAAACAACACTTATACAACAGCTATACGTAGAGATGAAAATAAAAGGATTAAATGTAGGTAGTGCTTCAGAATATAGCACGGATTACCTAAGAGATAAAGGAATGATAGAAACTATAGCTGAACAATATGGAATCTACATTGGACAGGCTATGCTTGAAAAACAATTAGATTGCTTTGATTATGCAATAACAGATTATGCAACTTTTGTTCCTTATATATATGGAAGATTTATGTTAGGTTCTAAAAAGAGAACACAGAAGGAAATAGAAATACTAAAGGACCTGTATTGTTTAGCAATTAAGGATTTACCTAATTATGATCACATAATTTTTGTTCCTAGAGAGTTCGGTTATGAAAGAGATGGAGTTAGATGGCAAGATGAAGAGACTGCTAGACAAGTTGACACTGCTATTAAACATTTCTTAGATGCTGAAAATGTACCATATATAGTAGTAGAAGGAAGTACTAAGGAAAGATCAGAAAAGATTCTAAGCCTTATTGGACTCGGTGAAGAGGAAAAAGGTGCATAATTAATATAGAGAATTTAACTTTAACTATTAAGTTAAAATAGTTTTAATATATAATGATAGTATAGATGGTCTAGGGATTCCCCAGACCTTATTTTTTGTATCATTGACATACTTTAAGATAAAAGTTAAAATCATTGATGAGACTATTATAAAATGTAAAATTCAAAATTTAAAATTAAAAATGAAGGACAAAACTCCAAGGGAGTTTTTTAAAATATATAATGAAAGAAATTCCATAGGAATTTCACCTTCATTCTACATTCTACATTTTCAATTTTTAATTTAAAAAAAGAGGAGAGAGAGCAGTGTCAGAATTAATTAGAGAAATAGAGAGACGAAGAACCTTCGCTATAATATCTCACCCAGACGCAGGTAAAACTACATTGACAGAAAAACTGCTGTTATACGGAGGCGCAATAAGACTGGCTGGATCAGTTAAAGCTAGAAAGGCTGCAAAGCATGCAGTTTCAGACTGGATGGAAATAGAGAAACAAAGAGGTATATCTGTAACTTCTTCTGTTATGCAGTTTAATTATGATGGTTATTGTATAAACATACTTGATACTCCAGGACACCAAGACTTTAGTGAAGATACTTATAGAACTTTAATGGCTGCAGATAGTGCTGTTATGGTTATTGACGCTGCAAAGGGAGTAGAAGAGCAGACTAAAAAGCTTTTCCATGTATGTAGCTTAAGAGGAATACCAGTATTTACTTTTGTAAATAAGATGGATAGAGAAGCAAAGGATCCTTTTGAATTGCTTGAGGATATAGAAAATGTATTGGGAATAAAGTCATATCCTATTAATTGGCCTATAGGCTCTGGAGCAGATTTTAAGGGAGTATATGATAGAAAGAAAAATACTATTCAGGCTTTTGACGGTGGAAACCATGGACAGACTGAAGTTCATGCTGTTGAAGGTAGTGTAGATGACAAGGTTTTTGAAGACCTAGTAGGAGTATCACTACACAACAAGCTTAAAGAAGATATCGAGCTTTTAGATATAGCAGGGGATGAATTTGATTTAGAAAAGGTTAGATGTGGAGAGCTTACACCAGTATTTTTTGGAAGTGCTTTAACAAACTTTGGGGTTGAGCCGTTCCTAGAAAAGTTCCTACAATTAACTCCTCCACCACTTCCAAGGGAATCAAGTGATGGAGAAGTTGACGTATTTGAAGAAGATTTTTCTGCTTTTGTCTTTAAGATTCAAGCAAATATGAATCCAGCACATAGAGATAGAATTGCCTTTATGAGAATTTGTTCTGGAAAGTTCGAAAAAGGAACAGAAGTTTTCCATGTTCAAGCAGGTAATAAAGTTAAGTTATCTCAGCCACAACAATTCTTAGCTCAAGATAGAGAAATTGTTGAAGAAGCTTATGCAGGAGATATCATTGGTGTATTTGACCCAGGTATATTCAATATAGGAGATACTTTATGCAGAAATCCTAAAAAGTTCAAATTCCAAGGAATACCTACCTTTGCACCAGAATACTTTGCTAGGGTTAGAACTGTTGATACAATGAAGAGAAAGCAGTTCGTAAAGGGAGTGACTCAAATATCCCAAGAGGGTGCTATTCAGGTGTTTAAAGAGTTATTCATCGGAATAGAAGAGATAATAGTAGGGGTAGTTGGAGTACTACAGTTTGAAGTTTTAGAATATAGATTAAAGCATGAATATGGTGTAGATGTTAAGATAGAAAGACTTCCATTTAAATATATAAGATGGATAGAAAACAACGATATTAAGGCTGAAGACTTAAATATAACAAGTGATACAAAGAGAGTTAAGGATTTAAAAGATAGAGATCTTTTAATATTCCAAAGTGATTGGGCTATCAGTTGGGCATTAGACCATAACAAGGGGTTAGTGCTTTCCGATATAGGTAAAAATAACGATTAATAATATAAAAGTACAGTGGTGGCTCATATCTGAGCCATCGCTGTGCTTTTATTTCTCTCTCAGGATATTATTAATTTACAAAGATTTGGATAACTATTAAATGTAAAATGTAAAATTAAAAATTTAAAATGAAGGAAAAAACTCCAAAGGAGTTTTTAAAAATAAAAATAAGAATAATTAAAGAAATTCCATAGGAATTTCAACAATCATTTTACATTCTACATTTTAAATTTTAAATTCCCCAAAGGGAAGCGGCGTAAGCCGCTTTGTTCTTAAGCAATAAAAAAGCCTAAGTCCTATAAATATACAGGACTTAGGCTTGAATTCTATTGTAGAGAATCTACAGCAGCTGTAGATTCTTCAACTTTATCATAATTTCTAAAATAATAGGAGCCTAGAATTCTTTTGCACAATGGAGCTGTTTTTGCCATGATGAAATCTACCAGTTTAACAGTTACATAAGCTAAGATAATACCGCCAATTACATCTATTACCCAGTGTATTTCAAGATACATTGTAGAGTAAATTACGCTTAAGCAGTAAATTCCCCATATCCATTTGAAAATTTTATCTTTTTCCCTAAGCACCAATAAGAACATGGCGAAGGCTATGGAAGTATGCATTGATGGTAAACAGTTTAATGTTACTCCAGCAGCTTCCTTAAGGCCCATGCCCCTAGCTAATCCGTCCGGATGACCATTAACGAACCAAACTTCCTGCAGTCTAAAGATAACATAAAATGGGCTTATTAAAAAGATTTGAATAACGTGTGCAGAAAGCATATAATGCATTATCTTTTTAAAGTCCTTTGCAATTGCAGATCTATAAATAGGTAATGTAGCACAAAATACAAAACCAGTATTATATACAAATCTAAAATACCAAGTAAGAGTGTCATTTTGAATTATTCTAGCAAAGCCAGCATCATTATAAGGAATATTCTTAAAGGTATCATTGATTGATATAACCATGAATTGTGTTGACATCCAATCACGAATCATAGCCCAAAAGTGATAACCTGGAGGACCACTGATATAGTTAAGAAATAAAAGCAATGGTGCAACAAGTACTAAAAAAGATACTAGACGTACATCTTTTCTTCTTTCACGATAAGCTGTAAAGGATGCTATAACCATAAGATATATTGTCATGGTAAAGGTGTCAGTTGCTGATCGTTGAATAGTAGCGAAAATGGCTCTGCGTAAAAATATTAAACCTACAATTATAAATAAATATTCATCAATAAAATTATACAATTTAATTAAGTAGCTAAAGAATTTTGTTTCTTTAAAATTTTCCCAAGTTGTATTAAGCATTAAGTTTTTTACCCCCTAATAAAAGTTGATTTAAGTTAAAAAAAGGAATTTTTATGGTATTTATCAAATGAAATTATAACATATCAGTATATGATAAGTACATAACAAATAGAAATGTAGGAGGAAAAAAATATTTCCAATGTACAGAAGACACAGAAGACACAGAAGACGGGGAAGGTTTTAATACTGAAGATTTAAGGATTCTTTGGATGAAAGGTTTTTTAAAACACTGAAAAAACTCTTTCAGTGTCTTCTGTACATAAAAAAAGGTGCCACAAAATATATTTGTGGACCCATAGGTATGTATTACATAGTTTTTCTTCGGCCAAATATAGCGTCAATTACAAAGATTATTGCAGCAACTAAGAGTAAAAGGTTTATTAAGCTTCCGCCTATGCTGAAGATAAGACCTATAAGCCAAAACATTACTACGAAGCCGCCTAACCATCTTAAAAATGTCATGCCAAGCCCTCCAATATTTAGATTATTTTATTATATACTTAGTATTTGCATAACTTAGGAAATTATAAGTAAAATTTTATGCGATACTAAAGACAGGGAAAGCTTATTTGAAATTTATGGTGAGGCTTTATTAATTATGAATATTGTATCGATACATTTTGAGAATATTAGAAATTGTAGTATAATGTAAATAAAGAGTTTAATTGCGCGATTAATTTGAAAATTAAAATTTATAATTATGGAGGTTAATTATGGATAATAGTTTGAAAATGAATACTAGAAAAAGAATTGAAACAAAGGATTTAGTTATTACTGCATTACTTATTGCTTTGGTTTATGTAACTACTAACATAAATGTTTTCATACCATTTATGGGTGCAAAAGGTGGATTAGTTCATTTAGGAAATACAGCATTATTTACAGCTGCTATTGTTTTTGGCAAGAAGAAGGGTGCCATAGCAGGTGCTGTTGGAATGGGGCTGTTTGATATTTTATCTGCATGGTATATATGGGCACCATTTACTTTTGTTATCAGATTAGTGCAAGGATATATTATAGGACAAATAGTATATGCAAAAGGTAAAAATGGAGATAGCATTCCATTAAATTTAGCTGCATTAATAATAAGTGGAGTTTGGATGACAGCGGGATATTACGTTACAGAAATAATACTTTATGGCAACTGGTTAGCTCCAATGGCATCGATTCCAGGAGATATTGCTCAGGTAGTAATTGGAATAGCTGTTTCAATGCCACTTTCAGTAGCATTAAAAAAATCAGGAGTATTAAAAAGAATATAAAAAGCTTTAGCAAATAAAATGTACCCTATAGAGCAGACCTATAAAAAAGTCTGCCCTATAGGGTATTTGTGCATGCAATTTAAGATTTCTTTAGTTCGTCTACAGTATTATTAAACCATCTACTTGCCTCTTTATGCTTTAAGGTTAAATCTCGAATGTCAGTTATAAAGTAAAACTCTTCAAGTTTCTTTACTACTTCTTTTGGTAAATCATAATATACATATCTTGTTTTAAAGCTGTACCTATAAGGATTATACTTCATTCTCAAAACCTCTACCAATGGATTTAATGTAAAGTTTTGATAAAAAGCTAAAGCTTCTATTTGATTATTTCTGTTAACCTCTTTTTCAATCAAAAATTGATAGATATTAAATAATTTTTCTACGTTTTCCAATCTTGCTTTCATATTAGTAAAAAATTTTTCTTCATCTATAGGTTTAATCTCTGTGACATTTTTCTTGTCAAAATGAACAAAAATCTCTCCGTGTATTTCCCTTTGAAGAAATTTTTCTGAACTACTATGTTTTATAGCGCATATTTCTATAACCATGAATCTACTTGTTCCCTCTAGTTTATAGACCTTTTGATAAGCTCCTGGCGACATAGATTGAGGATACTCTAAACTAATTTCTACAGGTGCTAAAGCTTCTAGTGCTTTATCTATAACTGGAAATATATCTCTAACCCTGTCATCATGAGTATCAACTACTATATCAATATCTGACCATTGATCTACTCTTTTAAAGGCTGCAGAGCCACACTGCCACATTCCATACACATAATCTAAAGAATGTAGTGCCTCTGTAATAGCTTTTAATATTTGTTCCCGTTCTAATCCTCTAGTTTCCATTCTAATCCCCTCCATTTTATCCCATATTGTATGATTATATTATACTACAAATGTGTGAAGTTCCGAAAGGGATCCATAGCTTCAAAATTTTGTATAACTACTATAGAACAAAAAAGAAAAGAGAGGATATACCTCTCTTTAAACTTCAATTATCTTCTGAAGTTGTTTTTTTCGTTTTTTCTAGCTCTTCTGCAATCTGGGCATCTTACTGGATCGTTTTCGAATCCTTTTTCTTTGTAGAACTCTTGCTCACCAACAGTGAATACGAATTCTTTACCACAGTCTTTACATACAATGTTTCTATCTTCCATTTTGGAAAACCTCCTTAAAATCTTGGGGACAATTGTTCTTGGAAAACTTTACACCCATGACTTTAAGGGGAAAGTACCTTGAATAATTAATCCACTAATTAATAGAGCAACTACTCTAAGGATATTATATCATAAGCATTGTAAATTTCAAGACTAATTGGATATAAAATTCTATTAGATTGGATATAAAATTCTATTGGAGGGCAATATATATATTGAAAAATAAGGTATTTTTATAGGAGTTTTATGTAAGAATATTTTAAATATATTAGCCAACTTTACATATTTTATGATAAAATATATTTGTTTTATAAAGATATAGAGCGGAGGAGAGAATATTATGGCAAGTTCATATTCATTTGATGTAGTGTCAGAGGTTAATATGCAAGAAGTAGACAATGCAGTAAATCAAACTATAAAGGAAATTAGTCAGAGATATGATTTTAAAGGAAGCAAAACCGAGGTAGAATTAGGTGAAGAAGAAATTAAAATAGTATCAGATGATGAATTTAAGTTGAATTCTGTAATAGAAATACTTAAAGGTAAGTTTATAAAAAGAGGTATTTCAGTAAAAGCTTTAGATTTTGGAAAGCTAGAAAAAGGTAGCATGGGAAGTGTTAGGCAAACTGCTAAACTCGTAAAAGGTATTTCAAAAGAAAAGGCAAAAGAGATAACTGGGGAAATTAAAAATAGTAAAGTAAAGGTTCAAGCTCAAATTATGGATACTCAAGTTAGGGTGTCAGGTAAAAATAAGGATGATTTACAGGAAGCTATAGCATTATTAAAGTCAAAGGACTTTGGCATAGATTTACAGTTCACAAACTATAGATAAAGAACGGATATAATATATGACTATAATAACCAGGGGAATGGTGTTATATGGATGATTATGAAGATTTAAAGGAAAAGTACGAAAGTTTAAAGCATGAATTTGAAACTTACCAAAGTTTTGCGGAGAGTACTATACAGATTATTAATGATAAGAATAATTTATTAGAGAAGAAAATAGATAGTCTTTTTAGTATAGTGGAAATCAGCAAGTACATAAACTCAAAGGTTAGAGATGAGAATTTTATTGCTATGATTAATGATATGATAATTGGCATTTTAGGGGTAAAATATTCAACAATATTCATTAAAAATAGCATAAAGTTTGATATTGTGGCTACCAATGTACCAAAGCAGTATTCGGATTTACTCAGTGAAAAACATTATAAGGTATTAAATGAACAAGAGCTGTTTATAATTAATTCGAAAGAATCATTGATTTTTGCACGGAATGGAGACCTAGATATTCATTCTATTATTGGCGTTCCTATATATATTAGAGGCAACTATACTGGTTATATACTCGTAGAGCATACATTATATGGCTTTTTTAGTTATGATCATATAAAATTTGTTTCTTCTATTGCTAACCAAATAGGAGTGGCTTTAGAAAATAATGTACTATACAATCAACTTAAAGAAAGTTCTATAAGAGATCCATTTTTAGGAATATATAATCGAAGACATTTTTTTAATGTGGTTGAAGAAAAAATCCAAAAGGACTCATCAGCAAAATTTGCAATTGTAATGATGGATATAGATGATTTTAAAAAAATTAATGATCTTTATGGACATCAATTTGGGGATGAGGCATTAATTAAAACATCAAGGCTATTAGAGAAAAGTATAGGTGCCAATGACATTGTTGCTAGATATGGCGGCGAAGAGCTTGTTATTTATATCGAAAATGTGAAGAGTAAAGAAGAGGTTTTTAATAAAATTGATAGCATTAGGGTAAAGCTAAGTGAAGATGCTATTTTCTATGGTAATCATACGAAGAACATCACTGCGAGCTTTGGTATTAGCTATTATCCATATGACTCAGATAAGCTGCAAGAAGTATTAAGTATTGCTGATACAATGATGTATAATGCGAAGAAGGCAGGAAAAAATAAAGTCATAAGTAGTTAATATGACGGTGGATAACCACCGTTTTTTTCTTAATTATTTTTAGTGTTAAAAACAAAGTTCGGGCATAGAATAATTATATATAGGGTAGGGGTTGTGATTATTATGCACAAGAAAAAACTACTAAGTCTAATCAAAAGGCCAGAGGGAACTAAACTAGATTTTAAACTTAAAATAGATTTAGAAACAGAAAGTGGTAGAAAGGAATTAGCAAAGGATATATGTGCCATAGCTAATTCTAAAGGGGGAAGAGGTTATTTAATAATTGGTGTAGAGGATAAGAAGAGAACAGTAGAAGGCATAGAAGAAATTAATTTCACAGAGGAACAGATTCAACAAATTATAAGCTCAAGGTGTGAGCCGCCTATTCCAATTAGCTTAGAGATTTTAGAATGTGAAAATAAAAGAATAGCAGTTATAACTATATATGATGGAGAACAGAAACCATATCAAGTTCGCGAAAATGGAGCTTTTTATGTGAGAAGAGGCTCAACTACGGACACTATGAGAAAACAGGAGTTGATTTCTGCTTTTCAGGAGAATCTTGCTATTAATGCAGAACTTTGCTCTATAATTAAGAGTAATTTGCAATGTTTAAATAAAACACTGCTAGAAGGGTATTTTTTAAGCCAAGGCATATTTTTAAATGATGAAAACTATATCACATTATTAGAAAATGCATCTATATTAAATTTAGATAAAGAGACCAATAAATATGTATGTACCTTAGGCGGGTTATTAGTGTTTTCAAGTATGAATAATATTTTTGTTCCTCACAACATGATAAGAGTAATTAACAAAATTAACAAAGGGATAGATGAAGTAAATATTATTCAAGGTGATTTACTTCAAATATTAGATAAAAGTGAGGAGTTATTAGGAAAAGTACTTCCAAAAGACTACCCTATAGAAGCCGTAAATGAGGCTGTAAAAAATGCTGTGCTTTATAGAGATTATACAGTGTTTGATAAGGAAATAGAAATTATCATTGATTTTAACAGTATTTCAGTGATTAGTCCTGGTGCACTTGCAAGAGGGAATACAGTACGGTCCCATAATTATATAAGAAGAAATATGTGGATTTATGAAAAGCTTATTGCACTTGATACTAAAAAACGGTTTGTTAAATCAGGAAGAGGCTTCTCTAGAATGAAGAAAAGCGTAAAAAACTATGGAAGGGTTATTTTTGTAAATTCTATGCAAAATAACTGTTTTAAGGTCATATTTCCGGGAATAAATATTCTTAAGTAAAAGGAAATGAATATTGAAGAAATATTCTGAATATTATATAATATAAATAATAAAACTATCACTAAATAAAATGTGAGGGGTGGTTAACATGGTTCATATTTTTTACAACCAAAGAGGGTCAGGAAAAACTAAGGCTTTAATCGATTTAGCAAATGAAAAAGCTCATAACGCTAAGGGAGACTTAGTGTATATTGATGCTGACAATCGTTCACTACTGCATTTAGATAGGAAAATTAGACTAATTGATACAAATGATTATAAATTAAAAAATTATGAGAACTTTTACGGGTTTTTGTGCGGCATTCTTTCCGAAGATTATGATATTGATACCGTTTTTGTTGATGGTCTCAGTAATATTGTTAAGGAAAATTTAGAGGATGCGGCACCTTTGTTTTTTGACATGGAAAGTTTAGCTCAGAGGAATAACATTGAGTTTTATATAAATATAAGCAGTGATAATCAGGAAATGCCAGAGTTTATTAGAAAATATGGAGCATAGATAAAGGAAAGAGGATTCCGTACGGAATCCTCTTTATTAATGCAGTTTAAGTGCAAATGAAATTATAGATATAATCAATTCGAATAGTATTAATACAATAACCATAATTTCTAACTTAGTACCTCTTTTTTCATGGGTTATTGTTGAAAATACATCGGTAATGTCTTGTAATACTTCAGTTTTATGCTTGATTTTATCATATCTATCCTTAAGATCGAACAAGGTTACTAATTCTACGAAAAAGTTTTCTATGTCCTCATTATCCCAAGCAGATCTAGGCTTATCTAAAAGCATTAGATATGATATTGTATTGTATTTGAACCTTAATACCTTAGCAGAGGTTTTAGCTATTTGCTCATCAGACATATTAAATTTACCAGTGTCTAGATAATTTATTATGTTCTCGATATTATCTAATAATCTATCAATGTCTATTTCAATTTTCCTTAAAGAAGTAGATTTTGCAAGTATTAAGGAAAGGTGATCTAGATAGTAGGGTTTGAATTCATTGGAGGTCATTAAATCATTATATAAAGCGTATTCATACTCTGAATCAACCTCTAATTTATACTCATCAATATATTCATTCTGTGTATTATTCTTTAAGTTAGTATCTATATTTTTTATGTAATTTATTACATCTTGAATTTCATGGTATTCCATGTTTATAAAACACAATGCTCCAAAGTGATAGATATAAACCCATTTATTTTCTACTTCTCTTAAGATTCCCTTTAAACCGCTGTCGGTAAGAACTAAAGGGTCTTCCCATTTAAATTTCCTATTTATTCCGAAATGAGCTGCTAAAACGTTAAGGTTGATCTCGTTGCATAATACTAAAGATTTAAATTCCCAGCTTTGCATATAAGTCATCCTTCCTTTGTAAAATTAAACTATATTATAAATTTTATCATAAAACCCTGTGAATATACAATAAATATTGATAAATAGCCATTTTATCTATATACTATACTTATTAATTAATTTTAGCAATAGCGTAGAAATATGTATTTATACAGGAGGTATATGTATGGCAAATGTATATGAAGAGTTATTAGATCGTGGATACATAAAACAGTTTACACATGAACAGGAAATAAAAGAGTTATTAGAAAAGGAAAAGATTACTTTTTATATAGGCTTCGATCCTACAGCGGATAGTTTACACGTAGGACACTTTATAGCTATGATGTTTATGGCTCATATGCAAAAGGCAGGACACAGACCAATAGCGTTAATTGGTGGCGGTACTGCTATGATTGGTGACCCTAGTGGCAAAACTGATATGAGACAAATGCTTACTAAAGAAGATATAGAACATAATGTACAAAGTATAAAAAAGCAGATGGAAAAGTTTATTGACTTTAGTGAAGGAAAAGCTATAATGGCTAATAATGCTGATTGGCTGCTAGATTTAAACTATGTAAACTTCATTAGAGAAATAGGCGTTCATTTTTCTGTAAATAGAATGCTTACTGCAGAATGTTTTAAGCAAAGATTAGAAAAAGGATTATCTTTCTTAGAATTTAATTATATGCTGATGCAAGGATATGACTTTTTAGAGCTTAATAGAAGATATGGATGCGTTATGGAGCTTGGTGGAGATGACCAATGGTCTAACATGCTAGCAGGCGTAGATTTAATTAGAAGAAAAGAACAAAAACCAGCCTTTGCAATGACCTGTACTTTACTTACTAATAGTGAAGGAAAGAAGATGGGTAAAACTGAAAAGGGCGCTTTATGGCTAGATAAGGAAAAAACTACTCCTTATGAGTTTTATCAATACTGGAGAAATGTTAATGATGCCGATGTAGAGAAATGCTTAGCACTTTTGACTTTCTTACCAATGGATGAGGTTAGAAGCTTGGGAGCATTAAAGGATGCGGCTATAAATGAAGCTAAGAAGGTTTTAGCGTACGAAGTTACAAAGCTAATTCATGGAGAAGAGGAAGCAGAAAAAGCTAAATCTGCTGCAGAAGCTCTTTTTGCAGGTGGTGGTGACATGAGTAATGTTCCTACAGCTGCTATAACAAGTGATAAAATAAACACTCCTCTTTTAGATGTGTTAGTTGCAACGAAAATTCTCCCATCCAAAGCTGAAGGGAAAAGATTGATTCAACAAAATGGTTTGAGCGTAAATGATGTTAAGGTAACAGATATGGGAAGATTATTAACAGAGGAAGACTTTGTTGAGGGAGCTGTGCTTATAAAGAGAGGAAAGAAAAACTTTAATAAAATAATCCTTGAATAGGAGACGGGGGAACCCCCCGTTTTTTTCTTATTTAGAAGATGGTTACTTCCCTTTTGGGAATTTTCAATTTTACATTTATAGATATCTCCATTAGATTCTAAAGAAATCACTACTTTCCTTCGATAACTATGTATATAGATTAATTTTAGGGAGGGGGTGCCTTATGCCAGGGATTTGGAATGTAAATAAAATTTATGATGTGAGTACAAATAATAGAATAAATGGTAAACTATCCTTTGCCATAGGCGAAGCTTTTCTAGCAAGGGTAGTTAAAAATAATGAAAAAAATTCTGAACTACTTCTTAAGCTTTTAGATGGATGGCAGTTTTCTGCAAAGCTTGAAAAGGCATTAGAGTTTATTCCAAAGGGTATGATAAAATTTGAAGTTATAGGCTTTGAAGAAGGGAAGTTAATTTTAAAACCTGTACTTCTAAAGGATGAGGAAAAAGAAAGTGAATTAAGCTCAATTGATAGTGCCTTAGAAGAGCAAAACATTAATATGGATAAAAGTGAATATGAAATATTGCAGAAGATGATAAAGCATAATATGCCCCTTACAAAGGACAATATATCAAGGATAAAAACCTTAGTTGATTTTAAAGGTAAGATGGCTTCAAGCCCAGAGGAAGAAGAAAAGTTTATAACAAAATATTTGAATAGTAAAGGGATAGAAGCTAATAGTGATAAAGGCAAAGAAATTATTAATAGTTTAAAAGGATTTTTTAAAGAATTAAAGAATATAAGTGAAGAGGATTTATTAACTTTAATAGAAAATGGCATAGAGGTTAATGAAGAGAATATAAAAAGCTTCAATAGGGTGGTTAAGGAATCTGGAACTATATATAAAGATTCTCAAAAGATTGCTGAAGGTCTTAAGCAGGGGGCAGAGGCCCAAAGAGCAGATATTCAGATGAGTGAAGCTGAAGTAAATGAAGGGTTAAAAGCTTATAGTGCAAAGGATGAAGTGGCTGCAGGGAAGGCTGATGAAATAGAGCACTCTCTTAATAGGGAAAGTACTAAGGAAAGTAATTCTTCAATTGATAATACTAGAAAAGACATTGTTAAAGGTGAGAAACTGCAAGAAGCTAACAAAGAAGTAGTCATCAGTAAAAATGCAAATACAAAGGATGAAGAAAATTCAATGATTAGCTCTAAGGATATGGGTGAAAATACAGAGGATGTATCAGAGGTTGGTAAAAAAACTATTTCTCATGAGAAGGAAGTAGTTAATAAAAATCATATTCTTGCCAACGATAGAGATTCAGTTAAGCTAGTAAAAGAGCAAATAGGAAATAAAACTGCAGAAATCAAGGAGGTTTTAAAAAATCTACTTGAGGATAAACTAAACTTAAAACCAGAGCTTTATAATAAAGTTATGGAGGGTATTAAAGATAGTATAAATGACTTTAAGGTTTTCAATTCTATATCAAATGAATACTATTATCTAGATATGCCTTTAAAGTTCAAGGATAGTGAATATGGCTGTAAGTTTATGATAAAGGATGAAAGAGGAAAAGGAAAAAAGGTTGATTCAAAAAATGTAAAAGTTGTGGTGTCAGTTAACACAGGAAGTATGGGCATGATAGATTCTTATATTAAGGTAGTAAACAATATAATGAATATAGATATTAAGTGTGAGGCACCTTGGGTTAAGATTTTAGACACTGGAAAAGAGAAAATTTTAAAAGATGTAGCTAATATTGGATACAGTGTAAGTGTAAATGTAAGTAAGCGGGAACAAGAAGCAAATCTCGTAAATTGCAGGGGCTTTTTTGAAGATAACAATATTCATAGTATTAATACAAAGGTGTAAAAATAAGGGGGTTCTCAAATGAAAAAGATGCGTAAAGCAGCGGCTCTAAAATATGATAATGGTTATGAGGCCCCTGTAGTAACAGCAGCAGGCATGGGCCATGTAGCGGATAAAATAATTGATGCGGCTGAAGAAAATAATATACCGATAATTGAAGATGAGCAGCTAGTTGAAATGATGAACAAGGTAGATGTAGGGGAAAGCATTCCTTTTGAATTGTATGACGTGGTAGCTAAGGTTATAGCTTACGTTATGGATGTAGATCAAATAGTTAATAGAAGGTGATAAATTATGGCACTTTTTGCAATATCAGATCTCCACTTAGCGCTAAGTGGAGATAAACCTATGGACGTTTTTGGTGAACAATGGTATAAGCATGAAGAGAAAATAAAAGAAAATTGGATAGAAAAAGTAAAGCCTGAAGATACAGTACTCATTTCAGGAGATATATCTTGGTCAATGAAGATGGAAGAAGGCCTTGCTGACCTTCAGTGGATTCATGAGCTTCCTGGTACTAAAATTTTAATTAGGGGGAATCATGATTACTGGTGGACCAGTATTACAAAGTTAAACAGTCTTTATGAAGATATGAAGTTTATTCAAAATAACTTTTTTACCTATGAGGACTATGCCATCTGTGGTACAAGAGGGTGGACTTGTCCCGGAGGAGAAAAGTTTACTGAACATGATAAAAAGATATACAGCAGAGAACAGATAAGATTAAGACTTTCTTTAGAAGAGGCGAGAAAGGCAGGGTATGAAAAGCTTATAGTTATGCTTCATTATCCTGCAACAAACGATAAATTTGAAGACTCGGAGTTTACAGAGGTAATTAAGGAATACGGAGTGGAAAAAGTAATTTATGGCCATCTGCATGGATACTCTCTTGGAAGAGTGCTAAAGGGAGAAAGAGATGGCACTGAATACATATTAACTTCTTGCGACTATATAAATTTTGATCCGGTGAGGGTACTGTAGTACAGAGAGCTGGGAATGGTTAAAAGCTCTGGGGATATCCCAGAGCTTTAATTGACTTTAAACATTTTATGATGTGAAGATTAGTAACAAGTTCTTGACAAATATATTATAAAAACTCAATATAATATTATAAGATGATAAATTGAAAGAAGGTAGACTATGGATAGTAATGTTAAAAAGTATGAGGATATGGCTGAGCTTTTAAAGGTTTTGGCTCATCCAGTTAGATTGTGTATAGTAAAGGGATTGCTTCAAAAAGGACAGTGTAATGTTGGGTATATGCAAAACTGTCTAGAGATGCCACAGTCTACTGTATCTCAGCATTTGCAGAAGCTTAGAGCGGCAGGTATTATTGAAGGGGAAAGAACGGGCCTTGAGATAAATTATAAGGTATGCAGTGATAAGGCTGAGGATATAATTAAGTTATTATTTAAAGATGAGTTCTAATAGTGTGAATTAAGGAAAGCGCGTAAGGCGCTTTTTTTATATATGTTAATATCTTGACAACTATATCGTAAAAACGTAATATAACAATATAGAGATATCCAATAGGTAATATATTTATAGTGAAATAAGGGAAAAATAAAATTATAGTTAAGGATTTTTAATCAGGATTTATAGGGGTAACTTGTGATATAGAATTAAGCTTCTTAAGTTGCCTAGTGTTTCGATATTAAAGGAGGAGATTTGTTATGGGTAAGAAGGTTTTAATAGTAGGTGGAGTTGCAGGGGGAGCTTCTACAGCAGCGAGACTTAGAAGATTAGATGAAGAAGCAGAAATTATAATGTTTGAAAGAGACGAATATATCTCTTTTGCCAACTGTGGTTTGCCATATTACATTGGAGAAACTATAAAGGAAAGAGAGAAACTTTTAGTTCAAACACCAGAGGCAATGAGAGCTAGATTTAATATAGACGTTAGGATAAATAGTGAAGTAATAAGTATAGATACAGTAAATAAGAAGGTTAAGGTTAATAGTAAAGAAAAGGGAGAATATGAGGAAAACTATGATTACTTGCTATTATCACCTGGAGCTAAGCCTATAAAACCAGCTATAGAGGGTATTGATAGTAAGAGAATATTTACATTAAGAAATATTCCTGATACAGATAAAATTAAAGAGCAGGTAGATAATAAAAATGTTAAAAATGCCATTGTAATAGGCGGCGGCTATATAGGGGTTGAAATGGCTGAAAACTTAAAGGAGCGAGGAGTAAAAGTAACCTTAGTTGAAGCAGCACCTCATATATTAGCACCTTTTGATTCAGACATGGTTACTATCCTTGAAAAAGAGCTCCAGGATAATGGAGTAACCTTAGTTTTAGGAGATGGAGTAAAAGGGTTTAAAGATGGAGAAAAGGATACAGAGGTTACATTAAACAGTGGCAAGAAGCTTATAGCGGATATGGTTATATTAGCTATAGGGGTAACACCAGATACAGCAGTTCTTAAAAATTCAGGAATTAACCTAGGAATTAAAGGGCATATAGTTGTTAATGAAAGAATGGAAACTAGTGTAGAAAAGGTTTATGCCGTTGGTGATGCTATAGAGGTTAAGGATTTTGTTAATGGGGAGACTGCAGCTATTCCTCTTGCAGGTCCAGCCAATAAGCAGGGAAGAATTGCTGCTGATAATATAGCAGGTTTAAATTCAACTTACAAGGGAACTCAAGGAACTTCAATTATTAAAGTATTTGGGTTAACTGGTGCAACTACAGGAAATAATGAAAGAACACTTAAAAGACTAAATATACCATATAAAGTGATTTATGTTCATCCTTTTTCACATGCTTCATATTATCCAGGGGCTACACCATTAACAATTAAACTTATATTTAATGATGAAGGAGCAATTTTAGGTTCTCAAATTGTAGGATATGAAGGTGTAGACAAGAGGATTGATGTTATAGCTACTGTAATAAGATTGAAGGGTACAGTGGAGGATTTAACAGAGCTTGAGCTTTCATACGCACCACCATATTCTTCAGCAAAGGATCCTGTAAATATGGCGGGTTTTGTTGCACAGAATGTTTTAGCAGGAAGAATGGAGGTTTTTGTTACTGAGGACTTGGAGAATTTAGATATGGAAAAAACCACAGTACTAGATGTAAGAACAGATATGGAATACAGTAATGGTAAGATTGAAGGGGCAATGAATATCCCAGTTGATAGCTTGAGAGCTAGAATGGGTGAATTAGATAAAAACAAAGAGATATATCTTCATTGTCAGGTAGGGTTAAGAGGATATATTGCTGATAGAATCTTAACTTCTCATGGCTTTAAGGTTAAAAATCTTACTGGAGGATATAAGAGCTATACTGCGGGAAAATTTAAGCCGGAAGAAAAAGCGAATAATGAAAAAGATGATGAGGGAAAGGGAAATGGTGAAAACATGGAGCAGAAAGAAAAGGGTAATGGACAATTCGATAAAAGTTTAGATGCTTGTGGTTTAAGTTGTCCGGGACCACTGATGCAGGTTAAATCTTCTATAGATGACCTTAAAGAGGGTCAGGTTCTTAAGGCAACAGCATCAGATCCAGGTTTTTATGAGGACATAAAATCATGGTGTAAAAGAACTAATAATACCTTGTTAAATTTAAATAAGGATGGTTCAACTATTACAGCATTTATACAAAAGGGAAGTAAGGCAGAGAATGAAACTGCCACTGGAGAAGCATCAGCATCCCAAACACAGGTTACAAAGGATAATAAAACTATAGTTGTTTTTAGTGGAGATTTGGATAAAGCTATAGCTTCCTTTATAATTGCCAATGGAGCCGCTGCAATGGGTAAAAAAGTTACAATGTTCTTTACCTTCTGGGGTTTAAACATTCTGAGAAAGCACGAAAAGGTTAAAGTGCCAAAAGGCTTTATGGATAAAATGTTTGGTATGATGATGCCAAGGGGCAGCAAGCGGTTACAGCTTTCTAATATGAACATGATGGGCATGGGGGCAAAGATGATAAGAATGGTTATGAAAGATAAGAATGTAAATTCTCTTGAAGAATTAATTCAATCTGCCATAGATAATGGTGTAGAAATAGTTGCATGTCAGATGTCTCTTGATGTTATGGGACTTAAGAAAGAAGAATTATTAGATGGAGTTAAGGTTGGAGGAGTAGGATATTACCTTGGAGAGGCAGAAGACTCTAATGTAAACTTGTTTATATAATACGGAAATCCCGGAAGTTAAGCTACTAATAAAGGGTGCCTCAAACTATTTTTTAATAGTTTGAAGTACCCTCTTCTTTTTATTTAAATAATTTAGATAAAAATCCTTTTTTCTTGTTGGTTTCATCAACGGTAAAATCTTCCGTGTCTGATGATGAATTTTCATTAGCATTAGAGTTTTCTGTAATTAGGTCTTTTTGGTCTCTAGCTAATTCTTTTAGCTTTGGTGCTACACCATGGGTAGTAATAACTTGACTGAACCATTTCATTGCTTCGTCAGTATTGTTTATACGTCTGTTTAATTCTCCTAAAAGATACATAACAGTGTGATTATCCATTCCATATATCGGGAAATTTTCATTAAAGTAAGCTTCGTTAAAGCCTTCTAGAGCTTGCTTTAAAAAGATTTGTTCATTTACTTCATCATCCTTAAGTCTATACATCCATGCAATTTTCATGCAGTTCATAGCTTTTTTACTAGCTTTTGTTTCCATTAATACATAGTTTAATAAAGATAACTTATATCTTTCTATAGCAACGTCTAAGTCAAAAACCTCAGGATACCTTCTTCCACGCCATTTAGGAGTGATTTTTTTCTGAACTGCTTCAACTTCGAAGTTTCTTATCTTTTCGAAGTCTGATTTCATGGCAGCATATCCACATACGTTGCACAACCATACATCATAAAAATATGGATTAATTACATCATACACTATATGAAAATCGCTATCCTTTTTTTTCACTCTATAGGCGGAGGTTTTTACAGCTCTAGCCTTAAAAACGTTCTGGCATACAGGACATGTAACCTCCTTATCATATAAAAGAGATCTCTGCTTCTCTTCTTCAGAAAGCTGATTTTCTGCTGATGTTGCTTTAGAATTAACTTCATTTTTTTCTTCTTTTTTATAAATGTCTATTTTGTTAATATCTTCAAAACCTAGATCTTCTAATCCTGAAAATAAATTTTTATCCATATGCTTCACCTCATAATAACAATAATATGTATTATCATTTTAGTATAACAAAAAAAGTGGAAAAATAATATATTTTTATTATACTATTTAATGTATAATATTATATAGTAAAATTGAAAAATAAGCTATATTATTAAATGAAAATTTAATAGCATATTTTATTATATTAAATAAATAATAAAAATGTAAAGGGTGAAGGCCATGGCTATAGTTGAATGGAAGACATTTTTAATACCTTATAAGCAAGCTGTAGAAGAATTAAAGGTTAAGTTTAGAAGTATAAGAACAGAATATAGAACTCGTAATGAGTATTCGCCTATAGAATTTGTTACAGGAAGAGTGAAGGAGATATCAAGTATATTAGAAAAAGCTAATAAATTTGAAATAGCCCTTGATAGAATACAATATGACATGGAGGATATTGCTGGTATAAGAATAATGTGTCAGTTTGTTGATGATGTAGAGAAGGTTGTAAATATAGTTAGAGAAAGAAAAGACATGCAGATAATGTATGAAAAGGACTATGTTACAAATGTTAAAGGCAGCGGATACAGAAGTTATCATATGATAATAAAATACCCAGTGAATATGGCAGGGGGGCAAACAGACATATTAGCAGAGCTTCAAATTAGAACCTTAGCGATGAATTTTTGGGCTACTATAGAGCATTCATTGAATTATAAGTACAAACATAACATACCTGAAGATATAAAACATAAGCTTAAGAGTGCAGCAGATGCAGCTTTTCAACTGGATCAGCAGATGCTTGAAATAAAAGATGAGATTAAAGATGCCCAAAAGCTATTTGAAGTTAAATCTAATTTAATCTCTAACATAATGAATAATATAATAATGCTATCCTCTCTAGGAAAATTTGCAGAATCTACAAGATTCCAAATGAACTTAAACAAATTAATTGAAGAGGGAGAAGTAGCAGAACTTAGCAATTTACTTCGAGCTACAGAAAAATGCTTGGATAAATACAAATAAAATGTAAAATTTAAATTTTTAATTAAATAATAATAAGGAGTAGTGTAAACTACTCCTTATTATTACTTAGCAACTATATTAACAAGTCTTCCCTTGATTACAATTACTTTGGCTACAGTTTTTCCTTCTAGCGCAGCTTTTATTTCTTCGTTTTCTAAGGAAACTTCTTTTATACCATCTTCGCTTAAGTCTGATGATACATTAATTTTTGCTTTAATTTTACCGTTTATTTGTATAGCTATTTCAACTTCATCCTTAATTAAAGCAGCAGGGTTAAATTCCGGCCAGCTTTGGTTGAAGATTGAATAATCCATACCTAGCAGGCTCCAAGCTTCTTCTGAGAAGTGTGGTGCAAATGGTGCAAGAAGCTTTATAAAGTCTATAACTACTTCCTTTAGGAAGACAGTATTTTTAACTTCTTCATTAAGGTATTTATAAACAGCGTTTGTAAACTCCATAAGTCTTGCTATAGCAGTATTGAACTGAAGTATATCAGCATCAGTACTTACGTTTTTAATAGCAAAGTGTCTCCAGTAGTTTAATTCTTTTTCTGCTTTATCTATTGTAGTCTTAGTATTTTCTGTCTTTAGAATTTCAGCTGTACAGCTTTCAAGAGCTCTTTCTATTCTGTCTACGAATCTTCCAACAGCTCTAATTCCATCATCACTCCATGCTCCACCTTCTGTGTAGCCGAAGCCGAACATCAAGTACATTCTAAATACATCAGCACCATATTCTTTGATGTAGTCATCAGGAGAAATAGTGTTTCCTTTTGATTTACTCATCTTAAGTCCATCAGGTCCTAGTATTAATCCTTGATGGGTAAGAGAAGTAAATGGCTCATCAAAGTTTAGGTAGCCCATATCTCTAAGTGCTTTTGTGATAAATCTTGCGTATAGAAGGTGCATACATGCATGCTCTGGTCCTCCAACATATTTATCAACAGGAAGCATTTTATTTATAGTATCAGTGTCGAAGGCTTTATCACTGTTTTTGCTGTCTGGATATCTTAAATAATACCAGGATGAACATACAAAAGTATCAAGAGTATCTGCTTCTCTTTTAGCTGGTCCTCCACAGTGTGGGCAAGTAGTATTTATGAATTCTTCACATTTAGCTAGTGGTGACTTGCCATCTGGAGAGAATTCAACATTGTATGGAAGCTCTACTGGAAGCTGCTCCTCTGGTACAGCTACAGTACCACATTTATCACAGTGAACTATTGGAATAGGTGCGCCCCAATATCTTTGTCTTGAAACAAGCCAATCTCTTAGTCTAAAGTTAACCTTTGAAGAACCTAAGTTAACTTGTTGAAGTTTGTTAACGATAGCCTCTTTTGCTTCTGCAGAAGACATACCACTAAATTCCTCGCTGTTAACTAGAGTTCCGTATTCAGTATAAGGAAGTTCACTTCCTCCTTCAATAACTCTTTCTATTGGAAGTTCATATTTAGTAGCAAAAGCAAAGTCTCTGTCATCATGAGCAGGAACAGCCATAACTGCACCAGTTCCATAAGTGTTTAATACATAGTCTCCAACCCAGATTGGAACCTTTCTGCCTGTTGCAGGATTTATAGCATATGAACCAGTGAATACTCCAGTTTTTTCTCTAGTTAAGGACTGTCTTTCTATATCTGTTTGCTTTTTAGCAGCATCCTTATATTCTTCAACCATAGCTTTGTTTTCTGCAGTAGTTAAAACATCTACTAGAGAATTTTCAGGCGCAAGAACTACATAAGTTACTCCATATAGAGTATCTATTCTAGTAGTAAATACGTCAAAGCTGATGTCTGAATTATCTACCTTAAAAGTAACTTCAGCACCAGTGGATTTGCCTATCCAGTGTTTTTGCATCATTTTTGTTTTTTCTGGCCAATCTAAGTCATCAAGCTTAGTTAATAGCTCATCAGCATAATCAGTAATTTTTAAGAACCATTGAGTTAAGTCTTTTTTAGTAACTTCAGTGCTGCAACGTTCACAAGCGCCATCAACTACTTGCTCGTTAGCAAGCACTGTGTTACAGCTAGGGCACCAATTTACTGGAGCTTTTTTTCTGTAAGCTAGACCTTTCTCATATAGCTTTAAGAATACCCATTGAGTCCATTTATAGTATTCTGGAACACAAGTAACTACTTCATTATCCCAGCTGAACATTGCTCCCATAGCCTTTAATTGTTTTTCCATAGTTTCAATGTTTTTAAGGGTAGAATCCTTTGGATGTATTCCTGTTTTTATTGCATAGTTTTCTGCAGGAAGACCAAAAGC
>Ga0316601_100000172_pt1 | contig 25557 bp, 26 predicted proteins | sample OWC_soil_day5_no_FD_207663 | JGI IMG/M metagenome (GOLD analysis project Ga0316601, IMG submission 207663) | Wetland soil microbial communities from Old Woman Creek delta, Ohio, United States - OWC_soil_day5_noCT | ecosystem: Environmental > Terrestrial > Soil > Wetlands | place: USA: Ohio... | reverse complement strand
CCCTAGGCAAGCTTGTCTCAAGAACAGTCAAGTCCAGGACATACGCCACATCCCTTCCCGGCGCCCCGGACGGAGAGTACGTGGTGATTCAGTATACTTCTTCCTTTGAGCACAAAAAGTCTGCGGTTGAAACCGTGACTCCCATGCTGGACAAGGACGGTAAATGGAGGGTGTCAGGATACTACATCAAGTAAGCAGGGAATGTTCGGTAGAGAACAGATTACATAAATACGTTCGGGTGATAGTCAAGATTTTGAGAAATAGAAATTCAAAAGGAGGACATGATTATGGCCCAGTGTCCTGCATGCACAACACACCGTATTCACACAGAAGCATTCGACAAGATGTTGTCTGTTATTGTGAATGAACTGAAGGAACGGAAACTCTCGGGCATTGACGATGCAGACGAGTTGGCTATGGCACTTTCTGTCCTGGTTGCAGATGCCCTGAAGATTGATATTTACCAGTAGCTGAGCCTCATCTTCTTCCTGAACACCGCAACGGTGTCAAGTATTCATAACTATTTGTTTGCTCTCCTACTGAACACTTTCAGTAAAGAGATCTGATGTGCAACTGCGGATAAAAGGCTGGCCACTTTCTTAATAGACATAAACTAACGATAGATACCCACGGGCAAGCCCGTGGTATTGGAACAGAGGAGTGCAGGCTTTGCCTGCGCGGCTTCGCCGGAAGGCCTCCGCTTCGCTACGGGTCGTATACACCTGCGGGAAAACCCGTGGAACCCTGCGGTGAATTGGAATTGAAGGTAATAATTACTATCCTCTGATGCTATAATAGCGTCGATGGGTAAGGCTTCAAGGAGGAAAAGGAGTTCAATTAATGAAGCCCAGGGCAATCAGGGTAAGCATGAGAAAGAATTAGACCCTTCGCAGAAGTCGCCATCAAAAGTCGGCTCGCAAAAGACCACTTCATTAATGAAGTTTATCCCAATTATGATCTTGCTTCTTGTCTCTTTCGCCGTATATTTCAATGCCCTTTTCGGAGATTTTGTATATGACGATAAAGAACAGGTAGTGAACAATCCCTGGATCAGGGATATAGGGAACATACCGACGATATTTTCCAGAAGTGTCTGGAGTTTCCAACCGGGGCTAAGCACCTGGAACTACTACAGGCCACTGATGCACATTGTCTACATGCTCAATTATCATGTCTTCGGACTGAAACCCTGGGGTTTTCATCTGGTCAATATCCTCTTTCATTGTGGCGTGTCAGCGCTTGTGTTTCTTATCATACGGGGATTCCTGACTGAGCATAGGGTCACAACGTCCTCGGTATACCTTTCCCCTCCGTTTATGGCTGCCATGCTCTTTGCCTCACATCCCATCCATACCGAGGCGGTAACATGGGTCGCCGGTTTACCGGATGTAGCCTTTACGTTTTTCTACCTCCTCTCTTTTTATCTTTACATCTTGTTTCGGGAGGGCGCCAAAACAGGCTATCTCTTTTCGATTCTTTCATTTTCGGTGGCAACGCTCTTTAAAGAGCCTGCACTTACTCTTCCCATCATGCTGATCGCTTATGACTACCAGATGAAGAAATTCGATGAGACGTTACTTGTAGGTATTAAGAGATATATTCCATATATAGTGGTTTCAGGTATTTATCTTTTAGTGAGATACCATGCTCTCGGAAGCTTTGCCCCGCTCGAATCCTATACTGACCTGAGCACGTATCAATTCATCATAAATGTTTTTCCACTTTTTAGAGAGTATCTTACAAGCCTCCTTTGGCCGTTTAATCTTAATTTTTGGCACACATTCCATCCTATCAGCACATTAATTGAGGCCAATGGGATGATTTCCATAGTGGTGACTGTCATTTTTATCTTTCTTGTTGCTTTGGCTGCGTACAAAAAGAAAAAAATATATTTTGTCGGTCTTCTTCTGTTAATTATTCCTCTTCTGCCGGCATTTTACATAAAAGGGATAAGCGGCAAACCTTATGCCGAGAGATACCTTTACTTACCCTCTGTCGGTTACGTGCTTCTTCTGGCGATCTTGTTATCATGGGCCAAGGATAAGCTGCCACGTGCAGCCAAGAGCGTCACGATAGTTTTTATAGCAATAGTGGGGTTATATACCGTCGGAACAATAAACAGGAATAAGGTCTGGAAGGATAATTTTTACTTTTGGTCAGATACGGTCAAGAAGTCTCCCGATAATGCAATAGCTCATAATGAACTTGCCCTTGCATACGTAACTCAAGGCCAATTGGACAGGGCAATTGCAGAACTCCAAACAATATTACGACTGATGCCCGATAATGCAAATGCTCATATTAGTCTTGGCAATGTATACGTAGCTCAAGGCCAATTGGATAGGGCAATTGCAGAATTCCAAGAAGCATTGCGGCTGAAGCCCAATAGTGCAATAGCTCATAAGAATCTTGCCCGTGCATACGCATCTCAAGGCCAATTGGACAGGGCAATTGCAGAATTCCAGACAGCATTACGGCTGAAGCCGGATTTCAATGAAGCACAACAGGGTCTCAATGATCTCGTCTCAAGACGGCGCTAAGGCTATTCTTGTACGTTTCTGGTTGAAACCTTGAAACGGTTTCACTTTCCAATAACTCCGGATAAGTCGGTGTAATCCGCAGTAAGGGCAAATAAACAACAGATGGAATTATCTTACATATATCTTCATCCCTTCACTTAATGCCCCGTCTAACCCAATCTCATTTTCCCATTCATCGTAGGCCTTCTTTGAAGCCTCTATCTGTTTGAGAACCCCGGCACTGATAAGGGCATGCTTCACGGTCATCCCTGGCATGATATCTACAGGTTTATCATTCACATAGATTTTCATGTTAAGGTATCTCCTTTATTCTGCCTTCAGTTTTTGGAGCTATGGTTTTCTTTTCTTTGATGTACTGAATCACCACATCCTTAAGCCATCTGCCGGAATCGCTATAGACGAGTTTCTCCCCTTTCATCATGCCTCCGATGATTTCAAAATCCTTTGATGCCTTTATTGCGTCGCCAAAGGCCCTATATCCATCACCGCCTGCAGCGAGGAAGTCATTAGTGGCCACGCTATATTCCTTATCAGGCTCCAGGGACTTGCCCGAAATAATAACCTCTTTGAGCCGTGAACCGATAGTAGCAGAGGGTGAGTAGGTGAATACGACACCCGAGACTTGCGGAAACCTCCCTTCCTCTTTTTCTATTGCTGAGACGCCATGTTCCAGGGCCTCCTTAATCTCCCTGCCGAAGAGTTTGATGGCAACAATATAATTATCGAAAGGAAGGACAGAATATACGTCCTTTACCCTTATCTCCCCCTTCTTGATGCTTGTCCTTATGCCGCCTCCGTTCAGAATGGCCACATCAGCCCCTGATGCCTGTCTGGTTATGTCGGTGATGAGATCGCCGAGGTTTGTCTCAGCTCTCCTCACATTCTCACCATCCAGATCAAGCTCTGTCTCTCCCACCCGTTCGCTCAGGACAGAATCGACCTTCTGCCTGTACTTTTGTAGCACTGCGAGCGTGTCCCTGTCTTCTTCCCCGATGTCCGGTCTTATCTCCTCCAGATGGCCTTCAGCCTTCATGATTTTTCCATCGTCTATAGTGAGATCAAGTACGCCGAGAACCTTTCCGTGCTCCCATGCCTGTACTATTATGGTTTTGCCCACGATTGAGGGATTGCCCACCCTGGTATGGGAATGTCCACCCACAATGATATCTATTCCCTCTACCTGCTCTGCAAGGGTTCTGTCAACCTGATACCCGATATGGGAAAGGACAAGGATAATATCTGCCGTGTTCTTGAACTCCACTGCGTATTTGTTGACGGTGTCCATGGGCGAGAGGAATTTGAGGCCGGATGCATTCCTGGGGTGGGTTGATACCGGTGTGTCCTCTGTGGTGACTCCAATAATGGCTATCCTTATCCCGTTGACTTCCTTTATTACATAAGGCTTGAGTATCCCCAGTCCTTCCACATTCGCACCGAGGATCGGAAATTCGGCTTCGGAAATTCTCTTTTTCAGGACCTCTTGGCCAAAGTCGAACTCATGGTTTCCCACTACCATGGCGTCAAAATGCATGGTGTTCATCAGTTCAATGACCGACTCGCCCTGAAAGAGGTTTGCCCATGCATTGCCCTGCATCATGTCTCCTGCTGAGAGCAGCAGGGACGGCTTCTCCTTTCGCAATGCGTTGACTTTCGCGGCAAGGTAGGTGATTCCACCCAACATCTCCTTGGACCCCAGGGGCCTATAGGATTCCGCAAAACCATGGAAATCGTTGAGATAGAGAATTCTTACTTCCCTTTCTTCGGCAGAGGCAAAAGAGAGGAAAAGCAACAAGAGCAAAAGAGAGAAAATGATTACCTTGGAACGAGTGCCCAGTGTGTTTGTACTTTTCACGCTCCCTCCGGAACTACCGGGACATGCAGAATATTAGGTTAAGGACGGAAAACCTCCACAACCTTGGCGATGGTTGTGTGTTTTCATCCTTTTCCCTCGTGTGAATTTTCGTTATTCTACTACAGATGATATTCCTTGTCATCCACGAAGTTTTTATGGTAATCTTTTTCAAAAATGGAGGGCTCGTATGGTAAGGAATGACCGGTGGATAAGGGATATGGCCCCAAAGGGCATGATCCAGCCTTTTCATGAAAGCCAGGTGAGGGAGGGCGTGATATCCTCGGGCGTGAGTTCCTACGGGTACGATATGAGGATCTCGGACGAATTTAAGATATTTACGAACATCAATACTACCGTGGTTGACCCCAAAAAGTTTGATCCCAGGAGCTTTGTGGATTTTAAAGGGGATGTTTGCATTGTTCCTCCCAATTCCTTTGCCCTTGGCCGCTCTGTGGAGTATTTCAGAATTCCCAGGGATACGCTGGTAATATGTCTGGGGAAATCCACCTACGCGAGATGCGGAATCGTGGTGAATGTCACCCCCCTTGAACCGGAATGGGAGGGCCATGTGACGATCGAGATCTCAAATACCACACCCCTGCCCGCGAAGATCTATGCAAATGAGGGCATCGCGCAACTTATATTCCTTCTTGCCTTAGAGGTGTGTGAGGTCTCGTATGCAGACAAATCAGGGAAGTATCAGGCCCAGAAGGGCATTACCCTCCCGAGGATGTAGCATGCCGGTGAGAGAAAAGATTATTCTCGCCCTGGATGTCCCGGATCCGGACTACGCAATCGAGATCGTGGACCGCTTCAAGGATTACGTAGGCGTGTTCAAGGTGGGTCTCGAGTTATTCATATCAGGGGGCCCCGAGGTGGTGAAGGAAATCAACAAGAGGGGAAAAAAGGTCTTTCTTGACCTTAAGTTTCATGATATTTCCCACACCGTCACCAAGGCCGCGCTGGCCGCAACCCGGTTGGGGGTATACATGTTTAATCTCCATGCTTCAGGCGGGCTTGACATGATGCGCACATGCAGGGAGGCGGTGGTGGATCTCTGTCTGAAGGGGAACATCCAGAGGCCGAAGATGCTGGGGGTGACTGTTCTGACCGGATTGACCCAGGAGGTTCTGAAGGGTGAACTCGGAATCCAGCATAGTTTGAAGACCCATGTGAAGGAACTCTCCAGACTCTCCATGACCGCGGGTCTTGACGGCGTAGTGGCATCAGGGCATGAAGTGGCGATGATCAGAAACCATTTCGGAAAGGATTTCCTCATCGTGACCCCGGGAATACGAACCTCATGGAGCCCGCCGGATGATCAGCGCCGCACCATGACACCAAGGGAGGCGATAAGGGAAGGGGCTGATTATATTGTCCTTGGAAGGGCTGTGCTCAACCAGACGGATCCCTTTAAGGCCTTTGAATTAATTACCACCGAAATCCTTACTGCCTAAGAGGGCACACGTGGCACATTGCAAATGCGGTGCATCCCTGACCAAGAAAAAGTTCCTCGATTCCTGTAGAAACGGACATGGACCGGTGCCCTGTCTCTCTGCGGAGATCCCCTACACCTCACCCGAAAAACTCTATCCCCTTTTCTCGGGGAGCGGCTCCTTTGTCTTCGAAAGCGTGAAGGGACCCGAAAAGATCGCCCGTTACTCCTTTATCGGATTTGATCCATATCTCAGCATGCATGCAAAAGAGGGAAAAAGCGAAGTACGATTAGGGGCCTCGCAATCAATATCCTACGCTCATCCCTTGGAGTTACTGGGTGAGCTTTTAGGAAGCTATGCGCAGAAGCCTGTGGATGAACTTCCCCCTTTCCAAGGTGGGGCATGTGGGCTCCTGAGTTACGACTTCGCCCGTTATCTGGAAAGGCTTCCCGACACCACCATTGATGATCTCCAGATTCCTGATGCGCACTTTTTCTTTGTGGACAGACTGATCGCCTTTGACCATAAGGAGAAAAAGACATGGGCTATTGTGTGTCCGGGTGTGCGGAGAAGGACGTGGGTTGATGCAGGGGTATGGTACGAGGAGGCTGAATCTGTCCTTGAGGAGATATGCGGAAGGATAGAATCTGCGGCGTGGGATGACAGTCCGCATGCTATCTACCCTGTCAGGCCGGGAATGGAAATTATTCACGGAATGACAAAGAAAGAGTATATGGACATGGTGATAAGGGCAAAGGAATATATTGCTGCCGGTGATATATTTCAGGCAAACCTTTCCCATAGGATCTCCGCGCATATCGGAGAGACCAGCCCGTGGGACCTTTACCGGATACTCAGGGAGATGAATCCTTCCCCTTTTGCGGGTTTCGTGAACTTTGGAGAATACTGCATCGTGAGCTCATCCCCCGAGAGACTGGTAAAGGTAAAGGACGGGACAGTGGAAACAAGGCCAATCGCAGGAACGAGACCAAGGGGAAGGGACAGGAGAGAAGATGAAAAGATGAGGGAAGAGTTGCTCTTGAACGAGAAGGAGAGGGCGGAGCACATCATGCTCATCGATCTTGAGCGGAACGATCTGGGGAGGGTTTCAGCGTACGGGAGCGTAGAGGTGGATGAACTCATGATCACGGAAGACTACTCCCACGTTATCCATATCGTATCCAACGTAAGGGGGAGGCTTATGCATGGGAAAACGTGCCTCGATGTCATACGGGCGGTTTTCCCCGGAGGTACCATCACAGGGGTTCCCAAGGTGAGGTGTATGGAGATCATAGATGAATTGGAGCCGGTGAGGAGGGGTCCGTATACCGGTTCTCTGGGATACATGGGGTTTTCCGGGGTTATGGATATGAATATCATCATCAGGTCTTTTGTGGTAAAGAATGGACATGCCTATGTACAGGCCGGGGCAGGTATAGTTGCGGATTCTGATCCGGAGAGGGAGTACCATGAGACTATTAAGAAGGCTGAAGCACTGATCGCCTCACTCGGAAGATGTTGAGTTACCGGGTGATTTAGGAATATAATCAAATCATACACGCAAGGGAGGAAGAGTTGATGGTTGTGGGTAAACCGCTCTTTACCGTAGAACAGATACAGCAGAGGGTGAGAGAGCTGGCAGAGAGGATTTCTGAGGAATATGAGGGAAAGAACCTGCTTGCAGTGGGGATTCTCAGGGGTGCGTTTATGTTTATGTCGGATTTGGTAAGGGCGATTAGGGTTCCGCTTACCGTGGATTTTATCATTGCGTCAAGTTATTTGAAGACGGATACCACAGGTGAGGTGAAGGTACATTACGACGTAAGGGAGGATGTGACGGATAAGGATGTCCTGTTTGTGGAGGATATCGTTGATACGGGGATTACCCTAAATCAGCTGAGGGAGCGCATACTCGCAAGGCGCCCGAGAAGTCTTAAAATATGCACATTCCTTGACAAAAGAGAGCGAAGGGTGGTGGATGTTCCCCTGGACTATGTGGGGTTTGAGATACCCAACCAATTTGTGGTCGGGTATGGGCTGGATTACGACAATAAATTCAGGAACCTTCCCTACATCGCGGTCTTCAAAAAGTCGGTCTGACACTGCTGACGCAGGATAGAGGGTGCCGCATCCCTGGAAGAAAGTCTATATGAGAAAGGGTTGATATGTTTGAACTTATGATCGAGACCACATTTTCGGCAGCACATCAGTTGAGAGGGTATATGGGGAAGTGTGAATACCTGCATGGCCACAACTGGAAGGTGCAGGTGCATGTTTCTGCGGGGAAGCTCAACGAGATCGATATCGCCATGGACTTCCACGAACTGAAGCATCTCACCCATGAGGTGACCGCGCCCCTTGACCACACATTCCTGAACGATGTCTTTCCCTTCACCGAGAAGAACCCGTCCTCGGAAAATATTGCCAAATGGATCTATGATTCCCTTAAGAAAAAGATCACCGAAGACCACATTCAGGTTACCGCGGTGAGCGTATGGGAGTCTGATACTGCCTCTGCAACATACTATGAGGATTGACCGCGAGTTCGCTTTCCGGCTTCTCGAAGGAGCAAGGAAAGGGGGGGCAGACCTGGCCGAGGCCTATCTTAAGTCTTCACGAAGTCTATCCGTGGAAGTAAGAGAGCAGAAGACAGATGCGCTGGAATCCTCCACGGATTTCGGATATTCCCTTCGAATAATCAGGGACAAGAGACTTGGATTTTCGTTTGCCACGGCAAAGGAAGATGCGGAGTCGGTTGTGGCGCGTGCAGTTGAGGCATCACGATGGACTGTGCAGGACGAGTGGCTCGACCTTCCCGGGCCTTCTGAGCAACCATCTCTCCACATCTTTGATGAGTCCATTGCGTCTATAAGTGAAGGAGAGGCCATTGGGAAAGCGCTCAGGATAGAGAGGGCCGCCCTCGATGCTGATGCACGGATCAGAAAGGTGAGAAAGGCCTCCGCATCCTTCTCCCAGAGAGATGGGTTAATCATGAATTCAAGGGGGCTTGATAAGGCGTATTCTGCCACAACGTGCACTGCCCAGATAATGGTTGTCGCAGAGGATGGCAGCGACAGCCAGATGGCATGGGACTTTGAGGGCAGCAGGTTCCTCAGCGATGTGGTATTTGAAGAGGTGGGAAGAAATGCGGCAACAAGGGCGTTGCTTCTTCTGAGAGCAAAAGCCATGAACGGCGCAAAATGCCCTGTGATCCTTGACAATTCTGTTGCGACAGAGTTCCTCGGCATCTTTTCATCGCTCCTCTCTTCGGAATCTGTGCAGAAAGGCAAGTCGCTCCTCGCGCATAGACAGGGAGAAGAGGTGGTGAATCCCCTTGTCAGTATCGTGGATGACGGCCTCATGGAACATAAGCTCGGGAGCAGGCCTTTTGACGATGAAGGGGTTCCCACATCCAGGAAGCATTTAATAAAAGACGGCGTATTGCAGGGTTTCTTGTACAATGTGTACACGGCAAGAAAAGAAGGGGTGATGTCCACCGGAAACGCCGTAAGGGGCTCTTTCTCGGGGCTGCCGACGGTGGGGCCGACCAATCTTTATATCCCCGCATGTCCCGCATCATCGGGTCCGGAAGATCTTTGCAGGGTCATGGGCAGGGGTCTCTATATAACAGACGCCATGGGGACACATACCGCAAATCCCATATCAGGGGAATTCTCCGTCGGCGTTTCAGGGCTCTGGATAGACGGCGGAATTATAAAATATCCTGTGAAGGAGGCGGTGATCTCAGGAAACATTCTCGATCTTTTCAGGAGGGTGAGTTCAGTGGGGAGTGATCTGAGGTTTTACGGAAACGTGGGCTCTCCCAGCCTCCTCATAGGTGCCACAGATATCAGTGCTTAATTAAACGATAATGCCGCGAGTATTACGATAAGAATGCGGTGGTCAGGTCCGGTGATGTGCCCTACGGTGAGGACCTCGCACTGTGCGGGCGCTTGCAATTTTCTGTGGGATGCTTCGGCGATAGTGGTGCAGCGGAAATGGTGTTACGGCTGAGGCCGGTATGAAGTAATGAAGTAAGGCCCTGCAGGCTTTACTTTACAGTTTCGCGGATATCCTTGATACAAGGAAGGAAAATTGGTAATTGTTCAAGAAAAGCGGCTATCTGCTCACCTTTTCCCTTCTTACCCTCATCACGTTTCCTGCCCTCTATAGTTTTCGTGCCCTGGATGATAACCGGCTCACCAGCTGGCAATGGGTATTCAATGGGGTGGATGCATCCACCCTCTTCATCATCCAGGTCTTTGGGGTCATTTTCCTTATTGCGGCTTCAAGAATGCCGTTTCCCGAGCGGAGGAGCTCAGCATTCCTTTTCCTGTTTTCCTTTATCCTCGCAGCACCCTTCTGGAGCGTGCCGGAGGTTATTGTGGATGCTTCACGGTATTTCACCCAGGCGAAATATCTCGAGGTGTACGGGATAGAATTCTTCTCCAGGGAATGGGGGAAAGCCATTCTTTCATGGACCGATCTCCCTCTTGTCCCTTTCCTCTACGGCCTGATTTTCAAATTCCTTGGGGAGAACAGACTCCCTGTTCAAGTGTTTAGTACGCTTTTGTTTTCAGCAACCGTTGTGCTTACCGCACGTATAGGTAAAGAACTTTGGGATGAGGAGACAGGTTTTTACGGAGGGATGCTCCTCCTGGGCATTCCGTATCTTTTCGTCCAGGTACCGCTTATGCTTGTGGATGTCCCCACCATGTTTTTCTTCACTTTATCGGTATTTGCTTTTCTAAGAGCATTAAGAGGAGAAGGGGTGGGAGCGATCTTGGCGTCGTCATTGAGTCTTTTCCTCGTCTTCTTTGCAAAGTATTCAACATGGCCGATGCTGTCCGTATTGGCTGTGATCATATTCGTGTTTATAAGAGGGTCGGAGCAATCGGGTAGTGGCACAATCTTAAGGGGTGTGGTGACATTTTCAGGGGCACTGCTCCTGATAGGCGTCGTTGTCGTTTACAGGTTTGAGGCATTTTCTGAGCAGATCAAGCTTTTGATGAGTTATCAAAGACCTGGGCTTGGCAGATGGGAAGAAAGTTTCATTTCCACCTTTGTTTTCCAGATACATCCCTTTATAACCCTGTTGGCCATCGTGTCATTTTTGGTTGCCATTCGCAGGAGAGATCCCAAGTACCTGATTATCTGCTGGTTGCCACTTCTTTTGATTCTTTTTCAGATAAAAAGAATCCGGTACACCATCCCCCTGTTTCCTATGGTTGCGCTCATGGCCTCTTATGGATTACAGCAAATCGGGGACAGGAAGCTGAAAAGATTTGTGGCCTTATGTATCATCATGTCATCTGTGGTGGTTGCGTTGTTTGCTTATCTGCCCTTTACGCAGAAAACCAGTGCGGCAAACCTGAAGCAGGCGGGGGAGTTTATAAACACCCTGGATGAAAATGCGGCAGAGGTTTTCACCTTATTGCCCAAGGAACCTGTGGTAAACCCTGCAGTTGAGGTTGCTCTCCTTGACCTGTATACGCGAAAAAGCATTGTCTACCGTGGGGAGTTTAGTGCGCCCCCGGGGAGAGACATGATTGCGTCTCCTCTTCGGTTCACATGGGAATACAAGAATCCGCCTTATTATGGGTTTGAGGACAGACCCCGTAATGAGGAGAAGGCCATGGTTATACTGTCCGGGGAGGGGGGTGGAGACCTTCCCGATACTTTGGTACAAAAGCTAAAGAACTACCATTTGGTAAGCAGATTCAACATGGACGAGGGGGTATTTCAGCACAAAACCTTTGTGAGTGTCTATCGTCAGAGGGCGGCCGCTCCGAATGGGAACAGTCATTAAATCTACAGTTACGCGGTCAATAAACAGAACAACATCGAAATTATAATACTGTACATATATGGGTGAATTAATTTTTTTTATTTGACGATTTTTGTCTTTCTGTATTAGTTTTATGTGAAGTTTGTTTGCGTGATTCTATTGTTTATAATAAAGCACTGAATAAAGTAAAGAATGGGGAGAGGGGCGGGCACCTTGCAGTTCATCATCACAACAATGCGTAACGCCAAACCGTGTCTGTTAATGTATATTTACAAATAAGAGGAGGGTATAACGGTGGCTGATCAGGAAAATAATAAAAAGGGTCAAATCTGGGCTTTCTCAATCACGGGCATCCTCGTTCTTGTGAGCCTGATGTACTATCAGGCAAATGTGTATTATATGTACCTTATCGCGTACATCTGGTTCGGGTTTGCCTACGGAATGATGCTCCAGTACGGAAGGTTCTGTTTTGCTTCGGCCTCAAGAGACCTTTTTGCTGCCGGTGTCCCGAGGATGGCGGTGGGAATTCTTGTAGCGCTTATATTTTTCAGTCTGATTCAGGCAACCCTTGCAGCAACCGATATGAGCACGTTCCATCCTGCTCCCTTTGGGATTCATACATTGATCGCGGGGATGATCTTTGGAGTTGGGATGGTTCTTTCGGGTGGGTGCGCATCGGGTTCTCTGTATAAGGTCGGTGAGGGTAATGGAACATCATTCCTTGCGGCATTTTTTGGTCTTTGTATAGGACAGGCCATATTTGTGGATGTCAAATGGTTCAACTTCATGATCCCCCAGAAATGGGTTGATTCCGCATTGGCGAAAGGACTCCCTGCTGAAAAAATGACTTCATCCTTTGACACCTATTTGGCCGGCTATATCTGGGACCAGCCGACTTTGCAATTGTCGCACACAAAGGTTATGTCGGATGCACTGCCGGGTGCTGCAAAATATTTTATCGCAGACTCTCTCCTAAATGCCGTTATCCCGGCGGCGGTGATTCTTGTGGTGATTTATGCCTTCTATATAAGAAAAGGTTTTCTGAAGAAGAGGGCAAAAGCGAAAGGTGGGACTACAGGGTTCGGCGATGAACTTTCCGGCATGTGGAATATGATCACTGCTTCCAAGCGGACCACTTTGATGGGCGTGTTGATCGGCATTGTTGCGGGACTCCATATCTTTGTCATGAAGGGAATGCAGATTAAATTCGGTGTGAGCAATTTCGGCGAGCTTCTCACGAGAATGGGGCATACCGGTGATGTCTCGATCAGGGGAACCGTGTTTGACCCTGGATACTGGTATATCACCAGTCAGGAAGGGCAGTTTGGTGCGTGGATTCTGGAAAAATTCGGTTGGAATATGCACGATAATATATTCTTTGGAATCAATAACGGCCTTCCGGAACCATGGCGCAACCCGGCGTTGTGGATGTCTTTTGGAATTATTTTTGGCGCTATGGTAATGGCCCGGCTGAACAACGAGTTTAAATTCAAGCTGCCCAAGGGTGAGCTTATCGCGTGGGGTCTCATTGGCGGACTCTTGATGGGATGGGGCTCAAGACCTGCCCTTGGCTGTAATATCGGCGCGTTCTTTATCAGGGTTGCCGGGGGTGATCCAAGCGGATGGCTGTACGGCAGCGGTATGGTGTTCGGCGCCTTTGCAGGAGTCAAGTTCTTCAACTGGTGGTCAGAGAGGAAGATGGCAAAAGAAATGGAAGCATTTTGATCTGAACAAGAAACAGCAATGAAAAGGAGGAAGTAAGTTATGGCAATGAAATTTGAAAAGACGGGCGAAGGGGCGTATTTGCTTGATGTGTGCGGGTACGTATGCCCGCACCCGCAGATCTATTGCAAAAAATCCCTCGAAAAGATGAATGAGGGTGATGTGGTCGAGATGGTCCTTGATAATCCTTCATCTGTTGAGACAATCGCCCAGATGTGTGATCAGGTGGGTCATGAGATACTGGAGAGGAAAACAGAAGGCGGCAAAATATATCTGAAGATCAAAAAGGGATAACTTTATTTCCTTATTTTGTCCAAAGGAGGAACGATGAAAGCACCTCTGGTGATTATGATTATCATCGTCGTGGGAATTCTGGGCTTTTTGGTCATTTACAGCCAGCAGCATGAGATGACTGCTCAAGTCAACCAGGAAAAGGGGGCAGCTGGGGGCGGGTATGGAACTGCGCCAAAAGCGGGTGGTTATGGATCAGCACCAGCTGCAGGCGGTTACGGGGCAGCGCCGGCCGCGGGTGGTTATGGAACTCCACCAGCAGCCGGAGGCTATGGAGCACCAAAGACGGGAGGCTATGGGGCTCCACCAAAGGCAGGTGGGTACGGGGCACCTTCTTCTGGTGGGTATGGTAAATGAACGGGGCGTGCGAACTGAGAACAACGGGTGAGACAATGAAAAAAATACTCATAGCAGTAGACGATACTAAAGGCACTAAGTATGCCTTTGAAATGTGCACTCATGTATGCTCCTGCATCCGTCCGGAGGCTGTTCTTTTGGTCTACGTGCAGAAACTTGAGGGCAGATCCTTAATGGACGATCAGCTGTTGAGTGTCTCTGAAATGAAAACCCTGAAAGAGGTGTTAGAGGGGACGGAATACCAGGAGGCGCTGGATAAAAGAGCGCAGAAGATTCTCGCGCACTACAGGAAGGCATTGGAGGACAAGGGCGTAACAGGCGTTAGAAGCATATTGAGGAAAGGCCATCCTGCTGAAGAGATACTCGCAACCGCCAAGGAAGAGAATGTTGACATGATTATTATTGGTTCAAGGGGGAAGAGAGCCACGCATTTATTTATGGGAAGCGTCAGCAGGGAAGTGGCGAACGGTGCAGCGGTTCCCGTTCTCCTCGTACCGAGCAGTGCAAAGGGTGAGTGAAGATATTGCATCATGATTAAAAGCCCTGCGGCTCTTACGCAGGGCTTTTTTGTTAATACAAAAATTTGAAGTGGTTGGATACTCCATTCTTGACATGCGTGTCGGATTATCTCCCAAGCTTTCGAACTGCCCAATGCCTTATAATAGTAGTATGATGTATGTCATCCCTCAGGTGAGGAACAAGGCCAGTTGACCAATCAAAAAAAAGAAATACTGATATTAGGGGGAGGCCTCACAGGTCTTTCCGCAGGTCATCTTTTGGCAAAGACCGGGTTCAAGGTGCAGGTCTTTGAGCGTGACGCTACAGTTGGTGGTCTCTCAAAGACCGTGCTTCGGGATGGGTTTCGGTTTGATCTGGGGGGACACAGGTTTTTTACAAAAGACAAAAAGATCGACAACTTTGTGAAGACCCTCATGGAAGGGGAACTGGTCTCTGTATCAAGGAAAAGCAAGATATACATGCGCAATCGATATTTCGACTATCCCCTGAAGCCTCTCAATGCACTCTTTGGTTTTGGCCTCCTCACGACAATGAAAATTCTGGGCGACTACGGGATCGAAAAGTTTAAGGGAATAATGAGGGAAGAGAGGATCGTCTCTCTTGAGGACTGGGTGGTAAAGAATTTCGGAAGAAAGATGTTCGATATCTACTTTAAAGAATACAGCGAAAAAGTATGGGGCATTAAATGCAACAGGATAAGCGCCGAATGGGTGGCAACGCGTATCAGCGGGCTTTCTATGGCCAAAGCGATCAAGAATGCACTGTTCAGCCTCAATGGAAGAGGGCTCCCAACCCTTGCGGACAGGTTTCTTTATCCTCAACTGGGGATAGGACGCATTTCCGAGAGGCTCAGAGAGGAGATCGAGAAAGATAACAACGTCCACACTGAAGCGGGCGTGCAGCATATTGATCACACCGACTTCAGCGTGAAGAGCGTCACGGTGAAAACCAACAATCATTTGGATCTTATACAGGGAGAGGAGTTCATTTCGAGCATTCCCATTACAAAACTGGTAGCCATGCTCCGTCCGTCGCCTCCTGAGGATATCCTGAAGGCTGCTTCAAGACTCAGATTCAGAGACCTTGTGGTGGTTGCGATAATGATAAACAGGGCGAGGATTACTGACCAGACCTGGATATATATCCCGGAACAAAAAATACCTTTTGGGAGGATTCACGAACCCACAAACTGGAGTGAGAAGATGGCTCCCGTGGGAAAGACTCTTCTGGTAACAGAGTTCTTCAGCTTTGCAGGTGATGCCCTCTGGAATGAGAGCGATGAAAAACTTGCAGAAGTTGCCGTTGAGAACCTCGTACATCTCGGTTTTATCAAAAGGCATGAGGTGATTGGGAGCGCTGTGGTGAGAGTGCCCAAGGCATATCCCCTGTTCGAAGTGGGATATGAGGAATTATGCGACACACTGTATGGGTATCTGAGCAAGTTTAAGAATCTTCATATTGCGGGCAGATCAGGGATGTTCAGATACTACAATATGGACCATGCAATAGAATCGGGCATTGCCACTGCGGAGAAGATAATAGAAAAAAGTAAAGATAAGGAACAAAGTCCCCCTGGCTTTTCATCCCCGAAGGGAGGAGAGGAAGGACAGGAAAGGCTCTCCGGGGAAGATATCGAAGGTAGGGTGCATTGCCTGTGAAGTGTGCACTGGTAGTACCCTCATGGGTCCCTGAAGATATCTTCTCCTCCAAGACCGCAAGTTCCCAGATAAACTACTGGCAGCCCCTTGGAACGCTCTACGTTGCTGCAGTCCTCCTAAAAGCAGGTCATGAGGTCAAGTTCTTTAATGGGGCGTTCATGACCCACCAGGAGATGCTCAGGGACGTGGAACAGTTCAATCCCCAGTTTATCGGGGTATACTCCACAACCTTTGGCTGGGACAAGGCAAAGATTGCCGCTCAAGATTTGAAGAAGATGTTTCATGGCCGGGTATTTCTCTGCGCGGGCGGGCCATATCCCATTGCTGCGCAGGAACGTTGCCTTGAAGATGCGGGAGAGTTGTTTGATGCCATTGTCACGGGCGAAGGGGAATTTACGGTCCTCGAAATGGTGGAGAACCTATCCGCAGGGAAGAGCCTTGAGGGTGTGGAGGGGGTTATCTTCAGAAAAGGAGAGGGCATTATCAAGAACCCTCCAAGGCCGCTCATCACTGACCTGGATAGCCTTCCCTTCCCAGCCAGGGAACTGCTGGGGGATGCAAACCAGTACATTCCCCCGCCCGCAACCTACCGAAGGAAGCCGGTGGCCGTTTTGCTGACCTCGAGGGGTTGTAACAGGCATTGTATCTACTGTTTTCAGATAGACAAAGAGAGGAAAAGCGGGATCCGTTACCGCAGTGTTGAGAATGTGCTCAAGGAGATCGAGCATTGCGTCAAAGAAGGATATCGCGAGATCAAGTTCATTGACGATACCCTGGCTGCTGATTATGACAGGGCAATGCACATCGCACAAGGAATTAAGAAGCGAAGGCTTGATGTGACATGGTTCGCATCTGCGTGCGTGAATCAGGTGGATAAGCCGTTGCTGAAGGCATTTAAAGAGGCGGGATGCTGGGCCATTCTCTTTGGCGCAGAGAGCGGTGTCCAGAAAAACCTTAATACCATAAGAAAGGGTACAACCCTTGAACAGATACGCAGTGCGGTAAGGGCTGCAAAGGATGTGGGACTGAGGGTCAGTACGCCTTTTCTCTTCGGCATCCCGGGTGAGACCTTTGGTGAGGGCCTTCAGACCATAGAATTTGCGGTGGACCTTAACCCGGATATCGCGAATTTCCATGCGATTACACCGTTTCCCGGCACCTATCTGTATGACCACCTCGACACCTATGGTACCATGTCCGAGGAACTGACGGACTTTACCTACCAGGGAGCAGCCTTTGTTCCTCACACCATGACAAGGGAAGAGATCCTTAAACTCCGCCAGATCGCATTTAAGCGCTTCTATTCAAGGCCTTCATTTATTCTTAAAAGGCTCCTTGAATTGAGGAATTTCAATGACCTGAAAATGGCTGCAAAAAGCGTGAGGAGCCTCTTTTGGCTATGGACAAAGAGCGATCTCTTCAGAAAAGGGAAGACCGCCTCTACCCCATAGCTCAATTCCTGAGTTTGTTCCTTGCAGGAGAGGCATCCGTCTCTCGGCAAGACAATAGCCCTTATCAGCTATATCGGCCTCTGTGCACCTAAGAACATTCTGTTCCCGCTTTTTGTCAAGGGCCGCTCTTGCGGACACGCACATAACCCTGGGTCTTGCCGTTCAAGCCGGATACCTCTCCTAAGTGCCCCTTTATGAGAAAAAGGCTATTTATAGAAAAAGGATGGCTGTCGACGGGGAGAATCTGGGCCGGTTATCAAATCCCCTGTAATTTCCTTTCTTTAAGAGGGGGACCAAGGTTCGGGGGGTCACCTCATCTTCGAATTCGGTAAGGCATAACCCCACCTCTGCAGGCAGATGGGCATCGGAGCCTCCTGTGTAAGGAATACTCAGCACCCTTGCCATTTCCACAGCCTTTGCGTTATACGCATGCATATTGCACCCGTTATATCCTTCTAGTGCACAGATACCCGGTGCGTTTTTTATGACATCACCCAGGCTGTTCCCCTTTCTGTAAGGATGTGAAGGGATCACCACGCCTCCAGATTCATTTACGATTCTTACCATTTCCTCCAGGGGCAGGTGGCTAATAGACAAGGCATCGGTGTTCACTCCAAAAATGAGGCAATGACCTTCGAGTGCCGAAAATTCCACTCCCCTGAAGATCATGATCTTATCTTTATACCGCTCTCTCATCTCCTCCAAAGGCTCAGAAACCTCATAGGAATAATGCTCTGTGAAGGCAATGCCGTGGAGACCCTGCTTTATGGCGTGCATGATCAGTTCCTCGGGTTCGGCATCGGTATCCCCGCTGAGCTTGGAGTGAACATGGAGATCAATTCTGGTCTTCATTGTTGTATGGTAACAGGAAAGCAAGCTTTCTTGCACGCATTGATCTTGGTAATGCACAACTTCGGCAGGGGTGTCCAGCTCCAATGGCAATCCGCCTGAGGCGAAAGGGTTATGTACGTGTCCGCACGAGCGGGCCTTAACACTCCATAAGAACAGGATCTTGTCAGGTGTGCAGACCCCAGTACAGTCAGGGAGGGCCATTGTCTTGCCGGGAGATGGACGCCACTGCCGAAACAAAGAAACTCATGAATGAAGTGGGCTGAGAAGATACCGTCATATCTGCAGATACTCCCTCGCAAGATCCGGATACATCGAGGGGTTAAAAAGGATATTGGTCATGAAATAACATTCGTGGGTACAATAGCACTGTTTATTCATTATCGAATGTATGACGCGCTTTGCCTTTTCCGAACGGAGTATGTCGGTCATATTGTAGGCGAAGTCCCGTATATTTCCGAGGGGCGCTGCGAGGAGCTCGCAGGGATAGACCTCGCCGGTCTCTGTGAGCACGAGATTCAGTCGCCCCGCATAACAGGGGATAATCCTTCTCTTTTCTGTGGTGGTTTGATGGATAAGCCGTCGTTGAAGAATGTCCTGCGCAGCCTTTATTCTCGCGCCCCTGAAGCGATACGTGCGGGAAAGCCCTTTTTTCAGATTTTTCTCAAGCCGCTCAATGGCGCTGTGATATTTGCCAATGTCCAGGTTCTTGCTCTGCTCATGGGAAGGGTTACCTCGTATCAGAGAGATGGTATGGGTTTTAATGTTCTCCAAGCCTGCCACAAAGTCAATAATTTGATTCATGCAATCCTGATTTTCCGCGCAAAAGACGGTATTGATTCCAAGCTCGAAATGGGGATATTTTTCTATGAGCCCCTCTAAGGCGTGGTATGTCTCCATGACCTTCTCGAAACTGCCCTTTCTTCCCCGCAGTGCGTCGTGCATTTCCTCCATCCCATCAAGAGAAAGTTTTACCGCAATCACGCTCTTTCTGCAGAGGGTAAGTATCTGCTCAGTCCTTTCACGAATCAATTCAGGGAGCATGCCGTTGGTGGGATAAAGCATGATGGCCGGTTTGTTGTTTTTGTAAAAGACCTTGCTTATCTCCACGAGGTCGTTCCTGAGATAAATCTCGCCCCCGGAAAAGGCCAGCCAGAGGAGGTTACCCATGGAGAGCGAAATTTGTTTGATCTCATCGATGGTCAATTCATGTGAAGGTTCGGCAGCTGTTTTCTGTCCGTTGAGATAGAAGCAGAAGGGACATCTGAGATTGCACCGCTTAGTCAAAAAGAAGGTAAGGTGTATGACGCGGCTCTTCCGTAAAATAGACCCGGCGTGGCGGAATGGGGAATACATCATACCTTTCCTCCTGAACGGAGATATCTCCACATACCCGCGAGAGCGCCCGCTCCCACTGCCAGGGGATAGACCGCTATATAGTAAAGCGTCGCTCTTATCCCAAAGGAGGGCCCTTTTGTTTGATAAAAAGCCCTGATCAGCCCACGGTTTAAAAAAAGATTGAGAACAATAATGAAAGGGAGGAAGGCTAAGAGCATTAACTGTGAGGCAATAAGAGAGATGACGAGCAGGATACCGCACGCAAAAGAAGATGCGACATTCAGCTTGAGTTCCCTGGATGCTGTGCCCGAGTCTGTGAAGACATCCCTGTTTGCCAGTGAATACTCTGTCCAGAACATAGACTTCCTGAAGGCGTTCTTGAGAGATTTCGCAAATGTGAAGTTGAATATGTGCTGCACGAGTATATCCGGGTACATGACGAGGGAGTATCCGGACCTGCGGAGCCTGTGGCTGAACTCCACATCCTCAAGGATAGGCAGGAAGTCTTCAGAAAATCCCCCGCTCTGGTCGAAGAGGGAGCGGTCGATGACCATGGCGTGGGTCGCAATATAATCCGGTTCACGTTTCTTGGTTTCTGAGTAGTGTATGAAGATGGACTGGAAGGTGCTGAAGAAGGTATCATCATACGCGACAGCAGTGTAGGTACCCCCGATTACCTTATTCTCTCCGTCCGCAAGCGCTCTTGCTGCAAGCGAAAGCGTGTCATTTTGAAGAATACAGTCCGCGTCTATGAAAAAGAGGATGTTGCCGCTGGCGTGCCGGGCACCCGCATTTCGCGCCCTGGAGGCGCCGGAGTGCGCGTCAAGGTCCACGAGTGTGCATGGAAATCTCTTTATTATTTCAATTGAACCATCTGTCGAGCAGTCATCCACTGCAACGACCTCGAAATCAGGATATGTCGATGAAAAGGCTGCTTCCAGGGACCTCCCTATGGTTGCAGCGCCGTTATAGTTCGGAATAATGATCGAAATACGCTTCTCCATTCATCTATTATGGAATAAATACGTAATTCTTATCCATACCTGTGACAGATGATAATGATTCAGTAAGTGACCTTCCCTTGAACAAGCTGGGGTTCAGTGGTATAGTATAAAGCATGAAATGGATATTGATTCTTGTGTTGTTTCCCGCATTGGCGCTCGCGAGTGAGGAATGCGCTACCCAGCTTGGAGGAAAATGCAGGACAGTTTGTGCACCCAATGAAAAGTCGGAGCAGGGTGCGTTCCTCGACTGCACCGAAAAGGAGAAATGTTGCGTCCCCAATCAGGCTCAGAAAGCTTCGGCCACCTCTTCCCCGATGGTTCTGATCGACCAAATGGCCTTTTCCCCTGAGGTGATGAAGGTAAAGGCCGGAACTGAGGTCGTGTGGAGAAATAATGACTCATCCATCCATACCGTGACGGCTGACGACGGCAGCTTCAGTTCTCCTCCCATGGATCAGGGAGGAGTGTTCAAGAAAATATTTACAAAGCCTGGGACATATTCCTATGCCTGCGAGATGCACCCTTTCATGACCGGTAAGATAGTGGTTGAGTAGCGTATCCTGATTCAGCGAACCCGCATTTGCCCTGAGAGCCACTCCCTTTCCCCCATTGTCCATATTTATAATTATTATCAGAGAATTAGCGCCTTGACTATTTAGCCACAACTATGATAAAAACACACAAAAGTTCTTGAGAAACTCGGAGGGGAACCATGGCAAAGAAAGTCGCGGTACTTGTCAGAGACAGACAGGATGAGGCATTAAGAATGGCGGTCGGGCTTACGCTGGCAGATGATGAGATCAATGTATTTATTATGGACAAGAAACTGGAGTCCAATGAGGCGAACGACCTCAATGTCGAGACGCTTGGTGATATGGATGCCAAGGTATATTCCAATAATCCTGAAAATAAGGTTGAACAGATGAACACTGAAGAGATTGCCAAGGCATTGACCGCCTATGAGGTGATCATCCCCTATTGATCATAAAGAACACCGATCTTAAAAATATAAAGGGCTGTCATAGGTTGTCCCGACCTGATAACAGCCCTTTATATTTTAAGTACCATTACTTGTCCAAGGATACTTAGCTCGAGTCCTTTTACGGGGAAAAAGAGAGCATGTTTTCTTGATAAAACAACAGGTGGTTCTTGTGACACCGGTAATAAACTTTAGGAGGCAATAGTGGGTGAAAAGATAGGACAGTTAAGGAGTTGGTGCTCTATTTTGTTATGTGCAACGCTTGTAATGAGTGTGGGGGCATGCTCCCGTTCTCCCCAGATAGAGATAAAAGAGCAGGAGGCAATTCTGTCACCAGTACTCCTGGGTGTGTGCTCGATCTTTATGAAGATTGAGAATTCAGGGAATGCTGAAGATACGCTGGTGGAAGCAAAGGTGGATATCCTGAACACAGTGACAGAACTCCATGATGTTCGGGATGGCAAGATGATTACACAGGAGCGCATACCTATTCCTGCCAAGAGTGTTGTGCATTTGAGACCAGCGAGGCAACACATCATGGTGTTCAAGTTGCCTAAGGATATGAGAGAAGATGAGGAGTTTGTCTTGTATCTCAGGTTTGAAAAGTCAGGGGAGAAACGGGTGGCGGTGAAGTTTTTAAAAATTGACAAACCGGCACGCTAATTATGACTATAGGATAGCCTAAAGCCTTAATTTTACGTTGAATTATACTCTTCCGGTGTGCTAATTTTAAATAAAGAAAAACCTTTCATTATCTCTTGCGGGAGGAGGTGGAAAGAGCAAGAGGCGTGCATGGCTGAGATCGTCTAAGTTTGAATTGCAGTGAAGTAAAATGAAAGAAGGGGAGGAAAAATGAAGAAAAGGTTTTTAGCAATCGTAGGAATAAGTGCCGTTGCGTTTCTCGGTTACCTTGGCTTTACGTTGGTTGACACCACAACTCCTGTCGTAGTGGCAGCAAAAAAGATGTATTCAACCACTGTGTATGTTGCAGGGCATGGCGGGCATTTTGCAAAGGCTGATGTGACGATAGATCCAAACAACGCTGAAAATCCCGTTAAGGTGAACAGCCTCGATATGGTGAGTATCGGGACACCGGACAGCCATAAGACTCACGATGCACGAATTGATTCAGCAGACAGCAACACGTTATTCTGGTCGACCTATGCGTTGGACAAGGACGGCAAGATGCACGTGGGCAAATCTGACCTGAAAACAGGCAAAGTGATTAAGGATGTTGCACTCACTCCTGACCCAAGGTCCCCTGCAAAGACCGGACCTGTGTATTGCGCTTCAGGCCAGAGCAAGGCTTATTATATGCCGGTGTTCATGGGGAGTGAAGGCTATATTGACGTAATCGACAAGAAGACCATGGAAATGAAGCATCGGGTGTTCGTAAGCGACCTCGGATACAAGCCCGGCACCTATCAGTTTGTACATGGAAATAACTCCAACGACATGAAGAAGTTTGCCATCGTGCTGAGCCAGAAAGGCGAGGATGGAAAAATGAATGGCAAGCAGGATGTTATCCTTGTCGATCTTCCCTCATTGGAAAAAGGCAAGATGAAAGAGCTTAAGAGAGCCACCTTTACAGGCGAGGCCGGAAAGACCATTACATTCAGGCAGTATTTCAGTAAGGACGATAAATACATCTATCAGTCAGCTGCGGACAGAATGTGGGTTCTTGACGCCGCAACCTTGAAAATGGTTGACGAGAAGATGACAAAACCCGATTTTGGTGAGAACCATGATGTTCAACCGACCCCTGATGGAAAGTATGCCCTTCTGACGCTTAGGACTGCAGATAGTATAGGGTGTGATCCTGAGGGCAAACCGACACCAGACAAGAAGATCACAGACGGCACTCTCCTGCTCTATGATGCAGATGCCAAGAAGCTTGTGGGCAAGCCGGTATCAGTATGTTTTGATTGCCACAGGAACATGGGGAAGGGCGACAAGAACGCGATTCTCTGCGGCATAGCTTCCAACTACAAGAAATAACATCTTTTCTCTTAATTCCTGCTATGCGGTTAGTGCCGCATAGCAGGAATTTCTTAAAAATCCTTTATAATAGTGCTAGATGGAACAGATGACAAACAAATATACCCTTCTCTCCCTTGCGATAAAAAATCTAAAAAGAAAGCCCCTGAGAACAGGGATACTGGTAGTAGCCATAGGGCTCCTCGTTTCTGTCCTTGTTTTTGCACTCTCCTTTGTGCGGCGCGTCGACTCCAGTATCAAGATCACGTCTCAAAGACTTGGCGCAGACCTGCTCATTGTGCCCACCGGCTCAAGGGGTGCGGCAGAGGACGTGCTCCTCGAAAACAAAGTCAAGACGTTTTACATGGACAAAGGACTATTGGACAGGGTAAAGGCGATCAAGGGGATAGATAAGGTGACACCCCAGACATATCTCGCGACCATAACCGGTGCCTGTTGTGATGTGCCTGAGTCAATAGTGGTTGCGTTTAATCAGGAAACCGATTTTGTTGTTAAACCATGGCTTCAGAAGAAACTGGGCAGGAGGCTCCAAAAAGGAGAAGCCCTTGTGGGAAGTGAATCCGCGTTTAACATCAGTATGGGGCTTACTGAGGTGGATAGCGTTTTGTTTGGAAATGTTTTCAGGATGGTAGGAGTACTTGACAAAACCGGGACAGGACTGGATACCGCGATATTGATTGACGAGAACAATATCGACGATATTCTCAAGAAGGGCAAGGCCAACATTAAGCCTGGACAGATATCCGTGATCTTTGCGAAGGTCAAGAAAGGGTTCGACCCCATCCGTGTTGCAGCAGAGTTAGAAGACTCTATAATAGAAACCGATACCGTTGCGAGGAAGGATATTGGCAAGAATGTCATTAACGCATTGCGAGACATCAACCGGATATTTCTCATAACATTCATTCTTGCGTCGCTCCTTGCTGCATTTCTCGCCTGGGCTGTGTTCTCAGGTATTGCCAATGAGAGGTCGAGGGAAGTGGGAATCATGAGGGCCATTGGTGCAAAAGAGTCCCATGTAATGAAGCTTTTTCTCATCGAGGTGATTGTTATTGGTGGCTTTGGAAGCCTCATGGGGATTTTTGCAGGAACTGCCCTTTCGTTTCTTCTCGCAAAAGGATTTGCCATTCTCAAGAATATTTCGACGGACCTCAGCACATTTGAGCGTCTAGGTATTGGCATAATAGGTTTTGTGATTGGTACCAGCGTCTGTGTTGTGGGTGCGCTTTCCCCCATCCAGAGGATAAAAAAAATGGAGCCACTTATCGTGTTAAAAGGAGAGTAGGGCTACCTATAGCTCCCATCGTTCCTTCGAATCCTGTTCTGAAGTCTCTTCCAGGCTGTCTTTTTTTTAAATATGTTTATAAGAATGTTTGGATAATTTATATCTCCAGAACAAACATCCTATTGACATTGGCAAGAATGAGAAGTAATATTTGAACAGACAGAATCTATACTTTCCCACGCACTAAGCGATAATCCCTGTAGTGGATTGTGAGGGGGGGGAGGTATACGATTTAGATTTCCTGGCGCGTTGTTAAGGGATGTAAATAATATGAAAAAATCCCTAAGCGTCTTTTTGGGGAAGGGGGTGATACGTAATCAGTCCGTTAGGGGAAACAAAAAGGTAGATAATAGAAAGGAGGGTGTATGAAGGGTTTTAGGATTGTATTGGTTTTGTTGATGATTATCGCTCTGCCGTTGGCAGCCTCAGCACAAAAGGCAAAGACCATTGATGAACTTGCAAAGATGTATGACTCATCAAGCTGTAAGTC
>Ga0316601_100000170_pt1 | contig 25827 bp, 15 predicted proteins | sample OWC_soil_day5_no_FD_207663 | JGI IMG/M metagenome (GOLD analysis project Ga0316601, IMG submission 207663) | Wetland soil microbial communities from Old Woman Creek delta, Ohio, United States - OWC_soil_day5_noCT | ecosystem: Environmental > Terrestrial > Soil > Wetlands | place: USA: Ohio... | reverse complement strand
CTAGAAGCAATGTTAGTGATAATGATGTCTTTGCAGTAACTGCGAGCACAGAAAGAAAGCTTATTAAGCTTTGTCAGGAAAACAATATAAGTATTGATAAGCCTGTAAGTTTAAATAAAAGACCATTCTATAGATTTAAAGATAGTGAGGAGATAGGTTTTATTGAGGAGCAGTTTTATGCTTTTCCTTATAAAACCTATAGCAAGCCTACGGACAGTATAAGTATATATAAGGCTAATAATACTTATGGTGAAGTGGAGAATGCTGCGAGGGAGATTGTAAGATTAATAAGAGACGAAGGGGTAAGATATAAGGACATAGCGGTGGTTACCAGGGATTTAAGCAGGTACGAAAATATGACTGCAGCAGTGTTTGCTGAGTACGGCATTCCTTATTTTATTGACCAAAAGAAGGATATTGATGGTAACTTGATTGTTGTTTTAATTACGTCAGTTATTGAAATATTCACAAGAAATTGGTCCTATGAAGCAGTATTTAGATATTTAAAAACTGGTCTTGCAGGCATATCTAGAGAGGATATAGATTTGCTTGAAAACTATGTTATGGCAGTTGGAATAAAGGGGAAGAAGAAGTGGATACAGGAGGAGGAATGGGATATTCCATTGGATAGACCTTATGGCAGTGAAACACTTTCTGATAGAGATATAGAGATTTTAGCTAGAGTAAATAAAATTAGGAGGGAAATAGCTCGTCCTATAGAAACCCTTTATTTAAAAATCAGGGGAAAGAAGGCTGTAAAGGAAACCTGCAGCGCAGTTTATGAGTTCCTTTGTGAATTAAATATACCAGATACCATAGAGCAGTGGATAACGGTGTTTAAAGACACAGGAAGACAGGAGATTGCTAGAGAGTACAGTCAGATATGGAATATTATAATGGAACTTTTAGATCAAATAGTGGAGGTTCTTGGAGAGGAACAACTAACACTAGAACAGTTTGTTAAGATAATTTCCATCGGCTTTAATGAGCATAAGATGGGACTTATTCCACCAGCGCTGGATCAGGTTTTAGTGGGATCAGTTGACAGACTTAAAAGTCATGATGTAACTGTACTTTTTATATTAGGAGTAAATGATGGCATATTCCCTTCTGCAACCAATGATGAAGGGATACTTACAGATCATGATAGAGCGGTGTTAAATGGTTTAGGTATAGAGCTGGCTAAGGATACTAAGGCACAGGCCTTTGAGGAACAATATTTAGTTTATACCTCTTTAACCCTAGCAAATAGTTATTTGAAAATAAGCTATCCTATGGCTGACTTTGAAGGGAAGAGTTTAAGACCTTCAATTATTGTATCAAGGCTTAAAACTATATTCCCAAGATTAAGAGAGGAAAGCGATGTGCTAGAGGCTGCTTCAGAGGAGGAGTACTTAAAGCTTATAAATGCTCCAACTCCTACCTTTAATGAACTTATATCCATTATTAGAAAGGATGAAGATGGGGAAGAGCATTCACCAATTTGGAAGGATGTTTACAGGTGGTATGCATCTGATGATAGATGGAAGGATAGATGCAGCAGCGTTTTTTCCGGCATATCCTATACAAATCAGGTGAATATGGTTAATAGTGAAAAAATAAGAAAGCTTTATGGAGAGGATGCAAACTACAGCGTATCTAGATTTGAAAAATATGTGCAATGTCCCTTTGCTTATTATGTTCAGTATGGTTTAAAAGCAAAGGAGAGAAAGATATTTAAATTATCTGCTCCAGATTTAGGAAGCTTTATGCATAATGTAATAGATAATTTCTCTAAGCAGGTAACAGAGATAGAGATGGATTGGAAGGATGTTAGCAAAGAGTGGTGTGCAGATAAGGTTTCGGAAATTGTAGACGATATGATAGAAAGTAAAGGTGCTTCAGTATTTAACAGCTCCGCTAGATATCAATATTTAACATCCAGGCTTAAGAGAGTACTAACAAGAACTATGATGCTTATAGCAGAGCAAATAAAAAGAGGTGGCTTTGTACCTGTAGCCTATGAAAAGGAGTTTAGACAGGGGTCGAACTATCCACCAATTATAGTGGAACTTCCAACTGGTGAAAAGATAAATATTATTGGTAAAATTGATAGAATTGATATGCTTGAGAAGGATGGAGAAACCTATATAAGAATAGTAGATTATAAATCTGGAAGTAAAGAGTTTAAACTTTCTGATGTTTATTTTGGTCTTCAAATACAGCTTCTCTTGTATTTAGATGCAGTACTCACAAATGAGAGTGAGGGTCTTGATAAGCCAATGCTTCCAGGAGGAATATTGTATTTTAAGATAGATGACCCAATGATTAAGAATATGAGAAATCTTACAGACGAGCAGCTTGAGATTGAAATTATGAAGTCCCTTAAAATGAAAGGACTTCTTTTAAAGGATGTAGATGTTATTAAAGAAATGGATAGAGATATGGAGGGGAATTCCTATATTATACCTGCAAGAATAAATAAGGATGGCAGTTTAGGAAAATCTTCTGCAGCTTCGGGAGACCAGTTTGAGGCTTTAAAAGAACATGTCAGAGAAAATTTAGCACGTTGTTGTGAAGAGTTGCTTAAGGGAGATATCTCGATAAAGCCTTTTAAGAGGAAGAAGGAAACTGCTTGTGATTACTGTATTTATGCTTCAGTATGCCAATTTGACAGTGACATGAAGGATAATAAATATAGGATAGTAAATGACTTAAGTGACGAGGAAGTATGGTGCAGGCTGCAAGAAAATGAAGAATAGAGATAACTTAGGGATAAAAGCAAAATAAAAAGAGCGCCTAAAAATTCAATTTGCCGGCTGCTCTATAGTAATACTAAAGTAAAGTTATTTATCTATATTTTTAATTTTATCTTTATCATAGAATTGGTTTGCTTTTGTTATGTTGTTTTTTGAAAGATATAACATATCTAGCATGCTAATACTATTAGTTGTTTTTTTATTTGTTTTATCTTCTATACGTTTCATAAAAACGCCTCCTTACAGAAAGGGAATCAGTAAATAGATTACTAAGATTTTTTCCTTTCTACAGGATTATTATACTATATATTAGCTGTAAAAACAATATTTAATACTAACCAATAATGATTATTGGTGGCAAGGAAAAGCAGGTGATTAAAAATTGGCAAATACTACATGGACAAAGGAACAATGGAGTGCTATAGAGACTAGAGGCTGTAATTTATTAGTTGCAGCAGCGGCTGGGGCAGGGAAGACTGCAGTATTAGTTGAGAGAATAATTAAAATGGTTACAGAGGGTGAAAGAACTATTGATATAGATAGACTTTTAGTAGTTACCTTTACTAATGCTGCAGCAGCGGAGATGAGAGAGAGAATAGCAGCAGCTATTTCTGATGCTTTAAGTGCTAAGCCAGAGTCAAAGGAGCTTCAAAGACAGCTTACTCTTTTAAGTAAGGCAAGTATAACTACTATTCACTCCTTTTGCCTTCAGGTTATAAGGAATAATTTTCATAGAATAGATTTAGATCCAGATTTTAGAATTGGTGATGAGACAGAGACTATGCTTTTAAAACAGGAAATTCTTGAAGAGCTTATGGAAGAAAAGTATGATGAGGAAAATTTAACAGAGGGTTTTATTCAGCTAGTTGAATCCTATAGCTCCAATAGGGATGACAATGCAATTATGGATATGATTTTAAATCTTTATACTTTTGCAATGAGCTCACCATGGCCAGAGAAGTGGCTTAATGAGGCTTCAGAGGATTTTAATGTAGGGGAAGCTTTTGATTTTGGAGAATCTAAATGGGCAAAGGTGTTAAAGGATAATTTGAAAATTGAACTTATGGGTATAAGAAAATCCATGTTTAAGGCCCTTGGGATAATAAATGATACAGAAACACTTCTGCCATATATGGAGATCTTTCAGAATGAGCTGGCTATGGTTGAAGATATGCTTTTAACCTGTGAAAAAGCCTGGGGGAATCTCCAAGCTGAGTTTGATAAAATGGAATTCAAGACCTTGAAAAGATGTGGTAAGGATGTAGATAAGGCAAGACAGGAGGCTGTGAAAGACATAAGAGACAATTATAAAAAGCAGCTTAATGGCTTAAAGAGTGATGTCTTTGCATGGAGCAGTAGAGAGGTGGCCTTTGAGTTAAACTCTCTATATGGAAGAATAAAATGCCTTTGTGATTTGGTTTTACAGTTTGATGAAATGTATAAGGAAAGAAAAAAGAAGAAGGGTATTATAGACTTTAACGATATAGAGCATTTTTGTTTAAAGATACTTACAGAAATTGATGAAGAGGGGAATATAGCTCCTTCCCAGGTTGCTCTAGAACTAAGAGAAAAATATGAGGAAATTCTTATAGATGAATATCAGGACAGTAATCTAGTTCAGGAAGTTATACTTGGTACTGTATCAAGAAAAAACAGTGAAAACCCTAACCTGTTTATGGTTGGAGACGTTAAGCAAAGCATATACAGATTTAGACAGGCAAAGCCAGAGCTTTTCCTTGAAAAGTACAATACCTACTCAGACAAGGAAGGAAATAAAAGTAGAAGAATACTTCTTTATAAGAACTTTAGAAGTAGAAAAGAGGTTATTCACGGTACTAACTTTATCTTCAAACAGATTATGTCTCGGGATATAGGAGAACTGAACTATGATGATACTGAAGCATTAAATGTAGGAGCGGATTATAGTGAGCCAGAGGGACTTGTAGGAGTTACTGGTGGACCTATTGAAATCAATATTCTTGAGAAAAAAGAAAACGAATTAATTACCTCTAGGGAACCTTCAGAAGCACAAGGAAATTTTAGTGAAGCACCTGTTTTTGATTCTAATAGTGGAGATGAAGGGGAAGAGGAGCTTGTAGATAATATAAGACTAGAGGCAAGGCTGGTTGCTCAAAGAATAAATGAACTTATGAAGAGCTGCAAAGAAGAAGAAGCTTTTAAGATTTTTGATAAGAGGAGCAAAGAATATAGAAGAGTAGATTATAAGGATATTGTTATTCTTTTAAGAGCTACCTCCGCTTGGGCGCCAGTGTTTGTGGAAGAACTTAAGACTGCTGGAGTTCCAGTATATGCAGACACCGGTACTGGATATTTTGATACTACAGAGATAAAGACTATGCTTTCACTGCTTCAGGTTATTGATAATCCTCTACAGGATATACCACTAATAGCAGTACTTCGTTCACCAATAGCTGCTTTTTCAGCAGAGGAGCTTATTGATATTAGAACCATTGACACAAAGGTAAGTTTTTATGAAACATTAAAAAAAGCAGCAGAGCTATGTGAAAATCACAAATTAATAGATGAGGTTGCTGTTGATACTGAAGGGCAGTTGGGAATGAAGGGCTTTAGAAATTATGGAGATTTTGTAAAACTGCCTTTAACTACAATAAATACAGCAGTATCAAGTAATAATGAAACAATAACCCTGAATAATGAAGCGTTTTCAGAGGGGTATAATGGGGAAGTAGCTTTAGAACTGGTGGATGACGACTCAGATATACCTTTTGAAAGCTTAAATGAAAAGGAATGCTGCTGCAACGAAAGCTTCTGCGAAGAACATAGTATTAGCAAGGATCTATGCAAAAAAGTCTATAACTTTTTAAGGGCCTTGGAATATTGGAGAGATAGAGCATTACATATGCCTATAGATGAGTTTATATGGCATTTATATACCACAACTGGATATTATGGTTATGCTGCTGCTATGCCTGGAGGGGTTCAGAGACAGGCAAACCTAAGAATACTTTTCCAAAGAGCAAAACAATTTGAGCAAACTAGCTACAAAGGATTATTTAACTTTGTTAATTTTATAAATAGGTTAAAGGTAAGTAGTGGAGACATGGGCAGTGCCAAAATTCTTGGAGAAAATGAGAATGTAGTTCGTATTATGAGTATCCATAAAAGTAAGGGGCTTGAATTCCCAGTGGTTATTCTATCGGGCACAGGAAAAAGCTTTAATCTTATGGATATGAATAAAAGTGTATTATTCCACCACAGTTTAGGCTTTGGACCAGATTATGTGGATTATGAAAGAAGAATATCCTATCCTACTATAATTAAGCAGGCTATTAGAAAGAAGATTAAGATAGAGAGTCTTTCTGAAGAAATGAGAATACTTTATGTTGCCCTTACAAGACCAAAGGAAAAGCTCATCATCACAGGGGCAGTAACGGATATAAATAAAGCAGTGAAAAAATGGAGTGCTTCTCTTATAGAGATGGAAGAAAAACTATCACAAGATATGATTCTAAGAAGTAAAAGCTACTTAGATTGGATAGGACTATCCTTAATGCGACATAAGGATGGAAGTGTTTTAAGAGAGATAGCCTGGGAAGAAGATGAAAGACCAGGAGAGGCCTATGATATTTTAAAGGATGAATCTAAATGGCACATTAAAACTATTAGAAGAGAAGAAGTACTAAAGGGTAAAATTAGAGAGGTACTGGAGGATGAAGCCATCGAAGAGGATTTAACCCTATTAGAACTAGAAGCTAAGGTATTAGCTGAAGGAGACTTGAAAAATGAAGAGCCTCTGGAGAATAATAGTATAAATATAGATTTAAATAAGGTTTATAGCAAATATTCAGAGGAAATAGATAGAAGATTAAGCTTTAAGTATAAATATGAAGAATCCTCTGTAATGCCGGCGAAGTTTTCAGTTACTGAGCTTAAAAGGCAGTTTAGCATAGTAGATGAGGATGCAGAGAAGATGTTTCTTCCTAAGCTTATTAAAAAACCTTCTTTCTTAGAGGATACTAAAGGATTGTCTGCCGCAGAGAAAGGGACAGCTATGCACTCTGCTATGCAGCATTTAGATTTTAAGGGAGATTTAACGGAAGCAGGTATAAGAAAACAAATTGAAGCAATGGTTATTAATGAGATATTAACGGAAAAAGAAGAAGAAAGCATAAAGGTTAAAAGGCTAGGAAACTTCTTTAAAACTGATTTAGCTAAAAGAATGCTTAGCTCAGAGGTAATGAGAAGAGAGTTTACTTTTCAGGTGCAGCTAAAGAGTACAGACATTTTCAAGGAACTAGAAGAGGATATTTACAGTGATGAAGTCATATTATTACAAGGGGCTATAGATTGCTACTTTGAGGAGTCAGATGGATTAGTACTTTTAGATTTTAAAACTGATTATGTAGATAATAATGTGGACGAAATAAGAGATAGATATAAAGTTCAGATAGAGTATTATACAAAAGCTCTTGAAAAGATAACAGGAAAAAGAGTTAAAGAGAAGTATTTATATTTATTCTACAGCAATGAAGTTGTAGATATGGCAACTAGTTAAGGAGGAAAATAAATGGACTTATTAAAAGAAGACTTCTTGAAAAAGTATCATTTAACTGAAAAGGATATTACAGATAGTGGAATAGACTGGAATACTTTAAATAAAATATACCTTGATTATAATAAATATAAAAATAGCTATGAAAGCCAGGCAGGTTTTATAGCTGATACCCTTAGAACTCATGAAAAAATACATTCAGTAAAATCAAGAGTAAAAGATTGTGAAAGGTTAATTGAAAAGATCATTAGGAAAACAGCTAATAGAAAAGAGAAGTATGGTGAAGATTTTCAATTTAATGTAGACAATTATAAAGAAGAGATAAATGATCTTATTGGAGTTAGAGCAATACACATTTTCAAGGAGGACTGGGAAGACATACATAACTTTATTTCGAAAACTTGGAAAGTTATCGAAATAACTGCTAATGTTAGAGAGGGCGATGATACCAGGAGATTTGAAGAGTTAGATATACAAATACACTCAAGGAAGTCAGGTTACCGTTCAGTTCACTACCTAATAGAATTTTTTCCAACAAGTCAAAAGGTTATAGCTGAGATTCAGGTAAGAACTATATTTGAGGAAGGTTATGGGGAGATTGACCATCAGCTTAGATATTCTCATAGTCAAATTCCAGAGGTACTTGCTCTAAATCTTCTATTATTCAATCGTATAGCGGGAAGCTCAGATGAAATGGCTTCACTTATCAATTTACTTAATAGAAATTGGACTGAGATGGAGGATAAGTACAGGGGGATAATAGACTCGAAGAATAAAGAGATAAAAGAACTTCAAGAAAAAATTGAGGAAAAGACAACAATAGAAGCTAAAGATAAACAGGATTTACTATCAAGCCTGGAAAACATAATTATGAAGGATGATCTAGTAAATTTAACAGAGAATTTTATAAATAGCTTTAATAAAACAAATTAATAGGTACTACCTTAATAATTAGTCTTTTGGTTATAAAAAGATTATTCCAAGGATAGAGTGAAGAATTCTGAATTGTAGTATTATTTCTTATACCCCTCAAAACTAAAGAACATGGACGTATATAAAGTGTACTTAAGATGCGATAATAGTTTTTTAGAGGTGGTTATGATAAATAGAATAAATATATTAGCAGTAGATTTTGAAGAAAATGCATTTGAACAATCCTTGGAAGAAAAAACACTTGAGGACTATGTAAAGAATAAAGGTTTTTTAAATGAAGAAGAGATCTATAGTATTACAGCAAATTTATGTGATGCTATAGAGACCTCCAATAGTTTAAAAGCTACTTATAGATTCAGAGAGTTAAAGCCATCGAATATAATAGTGGCTTCAAATGGAAAAGTCACTTTACTTGAATATGATATTACTTATTTACATAAGGTTTATGACAACAAGGGCATGATGAATATGACATCTATTGGCTATACCAGCTCAAAGCAGTATAGATTAGCTCAGTTTTATAAGCAAAAGGATATATTAAATATTGGGTTGATAATGTATTTTATGGCTACAGGAAAGTTTCCATATACAATATTACAGCCCCTTATGGATGAGAGCTATGGCGATAACATAGATGTAAATCTTAAAAGAGTAATACAAAAATGCTTTCAAAATGATGACTCAACTGGATATGCTTCAATCGAAGAGTTAAAAAGACAAATTATAATAGGACTTATGAGTAACAGCAGAAAGAAAAACGCAGGCGAAATAAACAGTGTACATAGTAATATCATTAATGTTAAAAGAAAGAAACAAAAGAAGGAAAATAGGACTGCTTTTAAAAATGCAGTTACTATGTTTCCCAAAGCTGCAGTTGTAATATTGTCCATTTTTTACAGCCTGTTATTTGAAAGAAAAGCAATGTAAAGCAGAGAAGAGACATATTAAATGGCAATCGTACATATTAATTTTATATGAATAATATGTACGAAGGTGAGTAGATTGAAAACAGATGTAAATTTTCAAAGGGAATATATAATTTATGACTATTGCAGTATTTGGAGAAGAGTACTAGGAAAAGTTATAGATATCATAGTTTTGTTAGTTATAAGTTTTTGGGTAGCTAAGGCGCAGGTGAATTCTTACTGGGCAATGTTCTTTGTTGCTTTTGATCTTTTCTATTATACTTTTTTTATATACTTCTTTGGCAGAACTATCGGTATGTGGGTTGTAAGAGCGAAGGCTATATCAACTAAGGGGAAGAAAGTAACCATAGGCCAAGCCGTTATAAGGGAGCTTTCTAGTAAAGTATCTAATTATCTATTAGGCATAGGGGATTTGTGGATGCTTTTAAATGATTCTAATCAGACCTGGCATGATATATTAGCATCTACTGTAGTGGTAAATAAGAAAAGTGCAAGGGACATAGAGGAGCATATTGCTACTAATCCTTGGCCTGAAATTAGGCGTATAAATATGTTTAGGATAATTGCTTTAGTTATAAGTATAAATATAATTTTTTATACTTGTTTAGATAGGTTAGTTAATAGCTATGGTAAGTTTGGAATTTCACAGGTGGATACAGTTAGTTCATCATTAAAGATATTAGATGCAAAATGCTGCAGCTTTAATAGCAATGGTACAAAGCAGTTGATTACATTATCTATGGAAGCAGAAAAGCCGGTAATAAAGGTGTATACTCCCTCTAAGGGCAAATTATTGGAAAGTGAATCAATGAAAACTGAAGGTGAAAATATTATTGAAAAAGCTTTAAGTTGTAATTTTGATATTGATGATGTTGATAATGACAGCAAAAAAGAATTAATTTTAACACAGATGTATAATAGTAATGGAAAAATTATAAATGAGCTAGTAATTTACAGAAATGAAGCTTCACAGCTATTACCTATTTGTGGAGTGGCAAAGGTGTGTAAAGATAGGGAGTACAATCATACTAATATTAGTACCTTTGTAGATTCTGAAAAGAAGCATCATATTATTTGGACTAATAATTATGAAATAGCTTCCTATGTCTATGACGGAAAACAGATTAAGGAAGAGTTTAAAAATTATTTGTCATCTAATAGCAGTAAGATAATAAAAGCTGATTTTATTGGTACAAAGAAAGAAGAGTTATACACAATTCAACAAATGTCATCTAACCTACAGGTAAGTAAATTGAGTTTTGAAGATAAATTAGCAGCAAAGAATTGTAACGAGGTTATGGATGATATAACCTGTATCGAAAAGGATTTTGATGGAGCGGTGAGGGCTTCTGATATCAATAATGATGGAAAAGACGAGCTTATACTCATGGATGAAGAAAATGGAGTTAAAGGACGTAAGCTTTTAGACAGAAAAGAGTCCAAATGGTTAAACATTTATTCTTTTACTGATAACCAATGGAGAAAAATCTGGACAGGTGGCAATATAAAGAGTAGCTGTAAAGATAAATATGTTGGCAATATAGATGCTGATGGTGATGGAAAGTTAGAGATTGTAATGACTAATAATTGTGACATAAATGTGTATAAATATAAAGCTTCACTTTTTAAAGTTAATACTTTATGGCAGAGAGTATATGAGTTCATTAAATAATTGCTATAATTAATGTAAGCCTAAGTTTTATTAAGTTAAAATTTAGGCTTGTTTTTATATTGTATTTAGTAAATCTATGGTAAAATAATAATTAATTATATTAACTGGAGGACAGGCGATGGGAAAAAGAGTTATAAGCATAGTGATTCTAACTTTAGTAATTATTACATCTACTTTAATGATGTTTAGTTTTTTTAGCAGTAATATAAGTAAAGCTGCTCAGCAGCAGATACTTTTATTGAACCTTGGAAGTTATGCGGCAGCAGCGGTATTTATTATTAGTCAGAAACGTAAAAAATAAAGCATATAATGTATTAAACTTATACTTTTTCAAAGGGTGATTGAAAGGGAGGGGGATAATGTCATGAGATGGGAAAAATCATGTGGTGCTGTAATTTACAGAGAAAGCAATAATGAATATAAGTTTTTAATTATTAGTAATAATAGTGATGGTCATTGGGGATTTCCCAAAGGTCATGTTGAGGAAGGCGAGAACGAAAAAGAAACTGCTGCTAGAGAGGTTTATGAAGAAACTGGATTGCAAGTAGAGTTTATTGAGGGGTTTAGAATCAGGGATGAGTACTCACTAAAAGAAAATGTAATGAAGGAAGTTATATTTTTTCTTTCTAAAGCAAACAGTAGCGAGGTAAATATCCAATTAAGTGAAGTTAGAGATTATAAGTGGGTAAATTTAGAAGAAGCTAATAAGCTAATAGAGTATATGAGTAGTAAAAAAACTTTGGTACAGGCCTGTGAGTTCCTAAAGAATAGATAGGAAACATGTAAAACATACCCTCACTAACGGATAGTAGAAATCATATAATGATACCGGGATAGATATGTATAAACGGTAATTATATGAGAATAGTTGGGGGGGAAGAATCGTGGCAAGTAATCATTTGAAAGTGCATTTTATTAATGTAGGACAGGCAGATAGTATATTGATACAGCAAGGGAAAAATGCCATGTTAATCGATGGTGGAACAGTATTTAATGCAGCTACTGTGGTTGATTATATAAAAGCACAAGGCATAACAAAATTAAATTATGTTGTTGGTACTCACTTGCATGATGATCATCTTGGAGGGTTAAGCAGTGTAATTTGGAATATTAAAGTTGGGAAGGTTTTCTTGCCTAAGACCTCATTTATGATTCCTGATTTAATAGCTATTAGAATTGCAATGTTTTTCCGGGGATTAATTCCTGTATATCCAGGTTTGGGGCAAACCTTTCCTTTTGGGAAAGCAACCTTTACATTTTTATCTAAGCTTGGAAAGTATTCATCAGGAATGGATCAAGACACAATAAATAACAATTCCTTAGTTATAAAAATGAAATATGGGAAAAATACTTTCTTGTTCACAGCAGATGCTAGTGAGCTAGCAGAGGCGGATATGATAGCACCAGGAAATGGCAGGGATTTGAGATCAGAGGTAATGAAAATTGGTCATCATGGAAGTTCTACATCCACAACTCAGCCATTCTTAGACGCTGTGAATCCACGGTATGCGGTATTAACTGCAAGTGATGATATGTGGTCTTTGCTGCCTGCTAAAGTAGTAATGGATAGATTTCAAGCTAAAAAGATACCAATTTATAGAACTGATGAGAGTGGAACAATAATATTAACAAGTGATGGTGAAAATATAAAATTTAATTGCAATCCAGGCTCTTATAAATCAAGGAGCTATGACTATAGATAAAAAGCAATAGATAAAATAAGACTAGAGCATGAAAAGTTTTGCTCTAGTCTATTTATTATTTAACCTTTTTCAGTAACATATTTATCTATAGCATCTGCTACTAGCTTTGATACTCTAACTGCTTCTACCACTGTCTTGGCTCCTGTAACCACATCACCAGAGGCGAATACTCCTTCTCTAGTAGTTCGGCCTAATTGATCAGTAGTAACTAACCCTTTAAGGTTTACATCAATTCCTTTTGTATTGGAAACTATATTGGCCCTAGGTCCTTGACCTATTGCAATAATTACAGAGTCAGCTTCAAAAATATCTTCTGTTCCTTCAATTGTTACTATTTCCTTATCACCATTTTCTGAATTTTGTATTTCTGTTTTTGAATATTTAACACCCTCATCCACAATTTCTAAGGGGGCTTTATAAAATTCAAATTTAACACCATCTATTTTTGCATATTCAACTTCTATTTTTTCAGCTTCAATGTGTTCTTCACCAGCCCTAAACATTATATGGACATCTCTAGAACCATTTCTAATAGCTGTTCTTGCTACATCCATTGCTACATTTCCTGCACCAATTATACATACTCTTTTGCCTAAGTTATATACTTGAGGATTTTTTAAATAATCTATGGCAAAGTGAACATGGCCTAAAGTCTCTCCTTTTATACTTAGGTTTCTTGGACGCCATACACCAGTACCAATAAATATTGCTTTATATCCATCTCTAAAAAGATCGTCTATTGTTACAACTGGACCTATTAAGGTATTAGGTCTTATTTTAATCCCTGAACTAATTAATTTTTCTTTTAGTTTATCTAAAATACTTTTAGGTAATCTGAATTCAGGGATGCCATATCTCAAAACTCCACCTATTTTATCATAGGCTTCGAATATAGTTATGTCATAACCTCTGGAGGCAAGAATAAAGGCTATAGTAATTCCAGCAGGTCCGGAACCTATTATGGCTATCTTTTTTCCTATTTTCTTAACAGGTTCAGTATGAATTAAATTCAAATAGTATTCAGAGATATAATTTTCTATTGAGCTTATTTGAACAGGACTGCCTTTTTTACCTAAAACACAGTGGCCTTCACATTGCTTTTCATGAGGGCATACCATTGAGCATACCACGGAAAGAGGGTTGTTGTTAAAAAATATTTCCCCGGCCTTTACAATATCACCTTCTAAAAACAATTTTATCAACTCATTAATTGGAGTATTAACAGGACAACCTTCTTTGCACATAGGTTTTTTACACTGAAGGCATCTCTTTGCTTCCTCTACGATAAAACTTCCCACAACATCAGCTCCTTACGGTAATTGAGATTTATGTATAATTTAATGTAATCTTTTTACCAGTACATATTAGCATATATATTAATACTATTTCTACGAAAGTTATAAAGATAACGAAAGTAATCAAGCTGCTTATAAATAATCAAAGGAATATTGAGGTGTATCAATAATATTAAATTGATTTTAGTATTAATTTTACACATTGTTCATATAAGTATGTAATTGTTTGGTATTTAACTAACAATTAATAACTACATAGAGGTTATGATAATCCAAGAAATAAGGTATAATTATTATATGGAGACATAGAATATTTTAGTTAATATTTATGATTTATTGTGTTTATTTTGAAAGGAGATTTTCATGTTAGAGTTAAAAAAGATAAATGAATTTGTAAGCGGGGAAAGAATAGATGGGTTCTATCTTATTAAGACTGCAGAGGTTAAGACCTCTTCTACTAATAAAAAATATATGGATTTTACTCTTGGAGATAGTTCCGGTGAAATCAATGCAAAGCTTTGGGAGATGAACGAGGATTATGAAAAAGAGTTCGTTCCTAATATATTAATAAAGGTAAGGGGGTTAGTTTCTGCATGGCAAAACTCTCTTCAACTAAAAATTGAAAAAATAAGAACTTCAACTAAAGCTGATGAGGTGGATATTAGGGACTTTGTACCAGTAGCACCTTATGCCGCAGAGGATATGTATCAAGTGATTTTAGATTATGTAGAAAGAATAAAAAATAGGGATATAAGAAATATTGTAAATGAGATTTTGGCAAATGAGATGGAAAAAATAATGTATTTTCCTGCAGCAAAGAAGAATCACCATGCAGTAAGATCAGGGCTTTTATATCATACCTCAACTATGCTTAAGGCGGGGGATAAGTTAAGTGAAATATATACCTTTTTAAATACAGATTTACTTTTTGGTGGAGTTATTCTTCATGATATGGCTAAGCTTTACGAGATGGATTCTAATGAGCTTGGAGTGGTAAATGACTATACAATAGAAGGGCATTTATTAGGACATATTATTCAAGGTATTAAACTAATCGAAATAGCTGGTGAAAAGGTAGGAGCAGATAAGGAAATTACTATGATACTTGAACATATGGTACTTACTCATCATTATGAACCAGAATACGGAAGTCCCAAAAAGCCAATGATTCCAGAAGCTGAAATGCTCCATTACTTAGATAATATGGATGCAAAGATGTATGATATGAAAAAGGCCCTAGAGGATACTGAAGGGGGAGAATTCTCTGAGAGCATATGGTCATTAGATAAGAGGAGAATTTATAAGGCTAGGAACATTTAAGTACAAAGGTTACGGGAAGAAATAATAAACACTGAATATATAGATGACACTGAGGACACTGAAGGGGTTTTGATTTTAACCCTTTTAGTGTCCTCAGTGTTTATTTTGTTTTTATTATTAAGTGTCAAGAAGCACTTAATAGGATGAGGTGAATATTACTTAGGTACTTTGTCTATAATCTAGGTAAAAAATGTAAGAAACTATCAAAAAGGAGTTATGGGTTGTGAAAGATAAAAAATTAGTAATAATGCTGTCCTTTGTAATATTATTAGCTATTTCAAATGTGGCTTTTTACAGCTATATGAGAATTAATAATTTAAAAGAAATCAATAAGGAAGAGAATAAGGATTTTAAGGAAACTGAAAATGCAAAGGAAACGAATCAGGAAATGGCAGATTTTAATAAAACTGTGGCTATGTACAATGAAGATAATGAATTAAGTATAAACTCTGAAGAAGAAATTACTTTAAAAAATGAGAGTGTAGCGAAGAATAATAAAGTAGACAATGTGAAAAAAGAGAATGAACTCTTAAGTAAGTTAAATAAGGTAACCAAGTTGGAAGAGCTGGTAAGGACTATTCATAAAAAATTAAATGAAGATGTATGCTATGATAGAACTCCAAGTGATGAGGAATATATGATACTGGCAACTTGTTCTGAAGTTTTTCAAAATAGAGCAACTAATATAAAGGACAATGATAATCTTAAAGCGGATATAAATGATTTAGCCTTATACTTAAAAGAGGGTGGCGAAAATAAAGATAAGGATAAAATAATATTAGCTCATAGAATGGCTCATGACTTGGATTATCATTATTTTTATTCTGTGGTAAATGTAGATTCATTTTCCTTGGCCAGGTCAATAAAGGTAAAGAGATAAAAATCTTTCACATAATAGTTAGATATCAAGATAAACTAAAAATACTAATGTAGCAAATAGTAATTTGTGTTATACTGTAGTTATTAAAATGGTGTAAAATCACAGTGATTTCATACAAAAGGAGTTTTTTCTACATGAGTATTATAATCAATATTTTTATTGTACTTTTTCTAGTTGCAATGAATGGCTTTTTTGTTGCTGCTGAGTTTTCTATGGTAAAAGTACGAAAATCAAGAATTGAAACCTTAGTATTAGAAAAAAATGTTTCTGCTAAATATACATTGAAAGTTGTAAAGGACTTGAATTCATATTTATCAGCCTGTCAATTGGGAATAACCTTAGCATCTTTAGGATTAGGTTGGGTGGGAGAGCCTGCTGTATCAAAAATGATTATGCCTATATTTGAATTTTTTAATTTATCTGAAGTGACAGCACATTCTGTAGCATTTATACTAGCATTTTCAATAATAACAGGTTTTCATATTGTCCTTGGTGAGTTAGCGCCAAAATCTCTAGCAATTATAAGTGCGGAAAAAATTGCGTTATTTACAGCATTACCTTTAATTTTATTCTACAATATTACTTATCCTATAATGTGGGCATTTAACCATAGCACTAATCTAATATTAAAAATATTTGGAGTTTCCTTAGTAGATGAACATGATGTTGCTCACACTGATGAGGAAATTAAATTATTAGTAGAAGAAAGCTATAAACATGGACTAATTGATCAAACAGAATTAACTTTTGTTGATAACATTTTTGATTTTTCGGAAAAGATGGTAAAGGAAGTAATGATTCCTAGGACAGATATGGTTTGTATTTGTGAAGGGGATTCTTTTGAAAATATAGTTAATACCACTATGAATGAGCAGTTTACTCGTTATCCTGTTTATAAAGATAATAAAGATAATATCATAGGATTTATTCATACAAAGGATTTGTATAAATTAACGGTTCAGCAGAATGAGGAAAGTATAGATAAAGTTTTGCGTAACATTTTATCTGTACCTGAATCTATGTCTATAAGCACATTATTCAAGATGTTTCAGAAAGAAAAAGAGCAAATGGCAATCATAATCGATGAATATGGTGGAACAGCAGGATTAGTAACTATTGAAGATATTTTGGAAGAAATCGTTGGTGAAATTCAAGATGAATTTGACGAAGAAAATGAAAAAATCCAAAAGTTAGACAATGGTTCATATCTTGTGGACGGAAAAGTGCTTATTGATGAGATTAATGATATTTTGGGAAGTGAAATAAAAGCAAAGGATATTGATACAATTGGAGGATGGATGTATTGGAAAATTGGCAGAGCTCCTCATCAGAATCAAAAGATTGTGCACAATGACTATGAATTCATAGTAAATAAATGCAATAAGAAAAGAGTATTAAAGGTTATGATTAATCTTCATAAAGAAGAATAGATAAATTCAAAGCTTAGAATAGAATTATTTGCTGCCTAATTTTTATAAAGATAGGCGGCAATTTTTTTATTCTATAGGAATTTACAGCATTTTGAGGTTGTGGATAATTTTCCTAATACGATGTATGTGTATATTGATAAAAAAGAACCCTTCCTATAGAATAAAAAACAAGGGTGCAGGGAAAGTATTTCCCTGCCGTACTAAGGAGGGTGCTCAGGCGCATGTATATGCGCCGTCGAAGGGAACCATAGGGTTCCCTAGCGAAAGCGCTGAAGGCGCTTTTTTACTATAGATTAAGAGATTAATTTTATGGTATGGATAAGATTGTAAATGGAAATATAATTAAAGCTTTGGTAAAATGATACTTATGTAGATTTTACAAAGGGTTTAGAGCGGAGGAGAAATATGAAAATAATTCATACATCAGATTGGCATTTAGGCAAGACATTAGAAGGATTTAGCAGATTAGAAGAGCAAGAAGAATTTATTGAGGAGTTTATTGAATTAGTAGATAAACAGCAGGCAAATATGGTTATAATTGCAGGTGACATTTATGACAACAGCAATCCACCAGCTAAGGCAGAGGTGTTATTTTATAATACCTTAAAAAGGCTTTCTAAGCAGGGGGAAAGAATAGTTTTAGTTGTGGCAGGAAATCATGATAATCCGGAAAGATTGGAAGCTGTAGCACCACTTGCAAAGGACCATGGAATAATAATACTAGGTACTCCCAAAAGCTCTGCAGAGCTTGGTGCTTATGGAAGATTTGAAATCATAGATGGCGGAGAAGGGTATGTAGAAGTAGAAATTAATGAAGAAAAGGCAGTAATAATTACTCTTCCTTATCCTAGTGAGAAGAGACTTGAGGAAATACTTACAGAAGAACTTGATGAAGTGGAAAGGCAAAAGAGTTATTCTGAACGTGTTGGGGAGATTTTTGAAAGGCTATCAGATAGATATAGAGAAGATACAATAAATCTTGCTGTATCTCACCTATTCCTAATGGGGGGAGAAAATACAGACTCTGAAAGACCTATTCAGCTTGGAGGAAGCTATACCGTTGAATTAAACAAGCTACCTAAAAAGTCGCAGTATGTGGCATTAGGCCATTTACATAAAACTCAAAGGTTTAATATAGAGGGGGTACCGGTAGTATATTCTGGTTCTCCAATTCAATATAGCAAGAATGAAAGGAATAATTCCAATTGCGTGTATGTTGTAGAAGTAAAGCCTGGAGAAGCCGCTAAGGTAGATAAGTTATACTTGAGAAATTATAAGCCTATAGAGGTTTGGAAGTGCACAAGTATAGAGGATGCAATTGAAAGATGTAAAGAGTTTAGCGAAAAAACCATGTGGGTATATATAGAGATTAAGACCGATAGAGTACTTCTTCAGGAAGAAATAAAGGAAATGAAGAGACTTAAAAAGGATATAATTGAAATTAGACCGGACATAGCTGGCCTTGAGTGTGCTATGGATATTGAGTATGAAAGTTTAACAGAAAAGAGCATGGAAGAGGTTTTTAAGGAATTTTATAAAAAAGAAAGAACTATAGAACCTACAGAAGAACTGGCTAATTTGTTTTTGAGTATTGTAAATGAGGAAGAGGAGGCGATGGAGGATGAAGCCAAGGAAGCTTAAAATTAAGGGGTTAAACAGTTTTAAAGAGGAGCAGGTTATTGATTTTGAAAGGCTTACGGAAAAAGGTTTTTTTGGGATATTTGGCCCAACAGGCTGTGGTAAATCCTCTATACTTGATGCTATAACTTATGCATTATATGGCAAGATCATAAGAGATAATACTGGTTTTATCAATGTGAGTGAGGACTCAGTAGAGATAAGCTATGAATTTGAAGTAGGCGTAGGAAAAGAAAGAAAGGTTTATATAGTAGATAGGGTAGCGAAAAAAGATCCTAAAAAGGGCGGATACAAGAGTACTGTTACAAGATTAAGTGAGAGAATAGAAGACAATCTTACCATTCTTGCGGATAAAAAAAGTGAAGTGGATAGTCATATTACTCAGATTGTGGGACTTACTATGGAGGATTTTACCCGTGCAGTGGTGCTTCCACAAGGGAAATTTAGCGAGTTTTTAAAGACTGCTCCTTCAGATAGAAGAGATATGCTTGAGAGAATTTTTGCTCTTTACAAATACGGCAGAGGTCTTGGAGATAAGATAAAGGGTGCATCTAGGGAAAATAAAGAAAAATTAAGTGTGTTAAGTGGAAAGCTTAGTCAATATGAAGGAGTATCTGAGGAGGTTCAATTAAAGCTTAAGGAGGAGTTTGAAGCTTTAATAGAAGAAGAAAAGACATTAAAGGAAGAAAAGTGTTTTTTAGATGAGCAGTTTGAAAAATATAAGATAGTATGGGAGCTTCAGCAGGAGTTAAAGTTTTTTGAGGAAAAACTTTTAGGGCTCTTGAATATGCAGGAGGATATTAAGAGTAAAAAGCAAAGAACAGAAAGAGGAAGGTCAGCTCTTAAAGTTAAACCTTTTATAGATAATTTAAGGGAGATAGATGGAAAGCTAGTAAGTAATGAAAAAGACTTAAGGATATTAGCAGAGGGGTTAAAACTGTTAAAGGAAAAATTAACAGGAACAGAAAAAAAATATATAGCGGCACTAGAGATAAAGGATAAAAATATCCCTATACTTGTTGAAAAGGAAGCTAATTTAAAGCAAGCTATTGAGCTTGAAATTCTAAAAAAACAAAGAGAAGATGAACGTAAGGTTTTAGTAGAGGAATATAAAAAAATTTCTGCAGGTAAAACTAAACTAGAAGAAGAATTAAAATTCATGGCACTAGAGAGGGAAAAGAGAAATCTTAAACTGGTGGAGATAGAAAAAAGTATAAGTGATAACAGAATAGAACCTGAATATAGAGAAAAGCTTAATCAGGCGTATATTAAGGAAAAGGATTATAATAAAGTTGCAAAAAATAAAGAAGAGCTAGAGAAAAGAATGGAAGCTTCTGTTAAAGATATTAATGAAGAAAAATGCAAGTACGAAGTAATTTTAAAGAATCAAGTTCTTAAAAATAAGGAATTGGATAAACAAAAAACTATACTAGAGGAGCTTTATAAAAATTGTCCTGGTGATAATACTGTACTTTTTGAAAAACTAGATGGTTTAAATAAGCTTAAAAAATATTTTAGCGATGGAAAAGAGGAAGAGTGTAAAAGGGAGCAATTTTTAGCTAGATTAATTCCTATAAATAAGCAAGAAGAAGAAATAAATAAGTTAATTGACAGCTATAATAATAAATTAATAAGCTGTGAAGCGGAAATTAAGAACATACAAGATGAGATAGATAATATTAAGAATAACAACCTAGCAAGCACTTTAGCTTCCAAGCTTAAAGAAGGAGATAAATGTCCTGTATGCGGCTCCGGGCACTTTATCCATTTGGCTGAGGCTATAGACGAGGTAAACCTTAAGGGATATGAGAATAAAAAGATTGAATTAGAGAGCTGCAAAGAGGGGTTAAAAGCTGAGATTCAGCAAAATCAAATTAAAAAGGCTAGAGTAGAAAGTGAAATAAAGCACATTGGCTCCGAGCTTCAACTAGTAGAAGGAAAGCTTAAGGAAATAAACTTAAACCTTAAAGTCTTAAATATTCAGAGTTTTAATGCAGCAAATGATGAAGCTTTTACAGTAAATTTATCAACCTTAGAGAAACTAGTTAAACAAAGTGAGGGTGAATTTTTTCAGTTAAAGGATAAAGTTGAAAAGTGGAATAAGAATGTGCAGCTTATAGAAAAAGAAGTGAATCAATTAAAGGAAGAAAAGAGCAATATAGATGCTGATGCAGCAAAGCTAGGTGAAGGCATAAAAAAGGATGAAAAAAACATTGACTTATTAAAAAATGAGACTACAAAGATAAGTAAGGAATTTAAAGAACTTGAAGGGGAGTTTATTAAGCTTAAAGAAGATCTAAAACTAGATAATATAGCAGAGAAATACAATAAACTTATTGAGCTAGATAATATTATGAAAAGGCTTCAATATGAAGAAAAAGAGATTAGAGCTTCAATTGGAGAAAGTGATAAGCTGAGAGAAAAAAAGGAAGCGGAGAAAAGTGAGCTAAATCAAGAAGATGCCAAAGTTAGACAAAGTGGTATTGAAAAGAAGAATGCCATTGATGATTATCAAAAGCAGATTGATAGGCTTTCCCAGGGAAAAGTACCAAGCATATATATAGATGAAGTGCAAAAGGAAATAAGAAGAATAAATGACGAAGAAGCTTTCTTAAAGAAGGAAGTGGAAGAAGAGAAGAGAGAGATGCAAAGCATCCAGGAGAGGAAGGCTGCAGCAGAACAGAATAAGGATACACTTTGCAAACTAAAAGGAGAGCAAGACATAAAGCTTAAAGAATGTATAATTGAAAATGGTTTTAAAGCTGTGGAAGAGGCTGAAGCCTGCATTTTTGATATTAATATTCTTGAAGCTTTGGAAGGTGAGATTAAAGATTATGAGGAACAGTTAAGTAATACTAAAAATACTTCTCATAATATAAAATCTAAGCTGAAAGAAGAAAGAATTGAAGAAGAACCTTGGAGGAAGCTTCAAGAAGATAGGATTACAAAAGGACAATTATTAAATGAAAAGATGGAAGCAAAGATCAAAAAGAATAAAGAGCTTTCTGATATGGATGAAAGTTTGTGTAAGATAAAAGAGCTTGCAAAAGAGCAGAAGGAATTAGAGCATAAGGAGAGCCTTCTTAAGGAACTAGAGAGGCTAGTTCAAGGAAATAAGTTAGTTGAATTCGTGGCTACTAGTCAGTTAAGATATGTAGCTGCAGAGGCATCAAAAAGGCTTAAGGACATTACAAGAGGAAGATACGCTTTAGAGCTGGATGATAGTGGATGCTTTGTAATGAGAGATGATTTTAATGGGGGACTTAGACGTTCAACAAATTCCTTGTCTGGAGGAGAAACCTTTTTAACTTCTCTTTCACTAGCTTTAGCACTATCTTCTCAAATTCAGCTAAAGGGGAGAACACCATTAGAGTTTTTCTTTTTAGATGAGGGCTTTGGAACATTAGATAATGAACTTTTAGACACAGTAATGACTTCCCTTGAAAGTCTTCGTTCTGATAGATTATGTGTAGGAATAATAAGTCACGTTGAAGAAATAAAAAACAGGGTACCTATTAAGCTTATTGTATATCCAGCAGAACTAGGAGAAGGTACTAAAGTGATTATAGAAAAAAGTTAAAAGGGTTACAAGGTGAAGATTTTTATTTACTTCTCCTTGTAGCCTCTTTATTTTTTGTTACATAAGCAAAGATAAAATCCTTAATTTTAAAGGGAAATTAAGTAGTAGAATATATGGAAGACTTATATTAATCATATCTTTTTTTGAGAAATAATGTTAAAATAATGGTAGAAATTTGTTCTTAATTGGATTTTTATAGAATTTTTTAGAATTAGGAAGGTATTTAGAATGAAGCTATTTAAAAATAGGAATAAAAAACTATTGATTTTTATAATACTTTTAGTTATTAACGCTATATTAGGGAAATATATAACTACAGCAGCGGATGGTAAGGTTTCTAATTTATATATTGGACTTGGACAAGTGCATAGAATAAACTTTGGCATTGATCCTCAGATAAATAATAATGAATACAGAAAGATAGCTGAGAATTTTTTTATTTTAGGAGCATGTATTATTGCAATTATTTATTGTCTTGGAATTTTAATCAAAGGAAAAAAAGAAAAATCTACAGTATATTTTGTAATATTATGCTTGATATTTATAGTTAGATTATTATTTTCTGGTGAAATTTTTTTCGTTAGTTTAATGGCTGGCATTAATATGAATATTTATATTAAGGTTTATTATTTAGCTGCCTATAGTCTGATAGCAATTTTTAGTATGTTTATATACGAATTTTATCCGGAAATAATTTTAGAGGAGAAGATAGAGTTTTTGAAAAACACCCTAATAGTGTATGTTATTATTGTGGCTATATTCCCTATAGCAGCATATGATTATATGTTAGTTCCTTTTCAAATTGTAGCTGTTTACATTTTGATTTATATTTTCTATAGATTTATACTTCATTATTTAAATAAAGAAGAAAGATATGGGGAGAAAATTATTATTGCAGCTTCAATATTGATTACTATTGCAAGCAATTTTTTTAACATTAAACTTATTTTTCAACATAATTCCTACACAAGCATCGCAATTTTAATATTAATACAAATACAAGCTTTTGCGCTGGCAGGAAAGTTTTCTACTGCTTTTAATAACATGGAGGAATTGTCAGAAAAGCTAAAAACAGTAGATAAGTTAAAAGATGAATTTTTAGCTAACACCTCACATGAATTACGAGTTCCTTTAAATGGAATTATAGGGCTGTCTGAGATTATGTTATCTGATAACCTTAAAAATTCAAATGAAGAACATCAGTTAAATATAAAGCTAATTAATTCTAGTGCTAAAAGACTTTCTAATCTAGTTAATGATATCTTAGACTTTTCAAAAATTAAGAACAATGATATTTCCATTGAGAAAAAGCCTATCGATTTAAAGCAAGTTATTCACGCAGTTACAATATTCTGCAACCCATTTATTCAAGGTAAATCTATAATTATTGAAGAAAAGATTCCAGAGGGTGTACCGCTAGTTTTTGCAGATGAAAATAGACTTCAGCAGATATTATATAACCTAATAGGCAATGCGATAAAGTTTACTAATGTTGGATCTGTTACTATATCAGCTCAGGAACAAAAGAAGTACATGGAAATAACAATAGAGGATACGGGCATTGGCATACCAAAAGATAGTTTAGAAGATATATTTAGACCTTATGAGGAAATGGAGGATATGGTTAATAAAAGATATCCGGGTTCTGGAATTGGACTAAGTATTACAAAGAAGCTTATTGAACTTCAAGGAGGAGATATAAGGGTTGAATCTGAAGTAGATAGGGGATCAAAGTTTATTTTTACCCTTCCAATTTGCAATGATAAAGCAGTGGTTAATTATAACAGGAATAATAAATTGTCAAATTTGATTGTAAATAATGATAGTTCCATAATATTAAATAGCCAAGTTCCCAATATGCTAGGAAAATATAAGATTCTAATAGTAGATGATGAGCCTATTAATTTGAAAGTACTTCAAAGTTTATTAGCTAGTGAAAATTATTGTGTTATTATAGCTTTAAATGGTGAGGAAGCTTTAGAAATAATAGAACTAGAAAAAGACATGGACCTTATAATTCTCGATGCAATAATGCCCGATATGCTTGGATATGAGGTTTGTAAAATATTAAGGCAAAAATATCCTATGTATGAGCTTCCAATATTGATGATGTCTTCAGATGACTGCGCAGAAAGCATTGAAACTGCTTATGAATGTGGAGCAAATGATTATTTGAAAAAGCCTTTTAACAAAACTGCGCTTCTTACAAGGGTAAAAACCTTGCTTAAGCTTAATGATGCTATTGAAGAGGCTTTGAAGTTGAAGGCAAAAGTAGATATTCAACGTAAAAAGGTAATAGAGTTAAATGAAAATTATAAAGAGAATAAGAAAAGATTAAATGAAATTGTTGAATATGATAAATTTAAAACTGAGTTTTTTGCAAATATTTCTCATGAACTGAGAACTCCGTTAAATGTAATATGGAGTACATTGCAGCTGATAAACACTATAGATGACAGTAAGATTATCGGAAATAAAGATATTAAGAATTACTTTGGAATTATGAATCAGAATTGTTTAAGACTTCTTAGGTTAATTAATAACTTAATCGATAGCACTAGAATAGATGGCGACTTTTTAACTTTAAATTTATGTTTAGGAAATATAGTATATTTTGTTGAAGAAATGTCATTATCAGTAGCTCAATATATAGAGGCAAAGGGGATAAACTTAATTTTCGATACAGAGGTTGAAGAGAAAATAATGGCCTTTGATATTGATAAGCTTGAGAGAATTATATTAAACATATTATCAAATGCTGTTAAGTTTACAGAAAAGGGTGGCACTATATGGGTTAACATATATGACCTAGAGCATAAGATTAGGATTTCCATTAAGGATACAGGTATAGGAATTCCAAGCGATAAGCAGAAATTCATATTTGAGAGATTTGCTCAAGTAGATAGAACTACAACTAGAATACATGAAGGCAGTGGCATAGGATTGTCTTTAGTTAAGTCTTTAGTAGAAATGCATGAAGGAAGTATAAAAGTTACAAGTGAAGAAGGAAAGGGAAGTGAGTTTATTATTGAACTGCCAACATACTTATCTCCCCATAATAAGGATGCTAATAATTTGATGTATAATTCTTCAGAATCAAAATATGTGGATAGGATAAACATCGAGTTTTCCGATATTTATATGTAATAAGTGAAAGCGCCCTAGGCGCTTTTTTACT
>Ga0316601_100000169_pt1 | contig 25839 bp, 10 predicted proteins | sample OWC_soil_day5_no_FD_207663 | JGI IMG/M metagenome (GOLD analysis project Ga0316601, IMG submission 207663) | Wetland soil microbial communities from Old Woman Creek delta, Ohio, United States - OWC_soil_day5_noCT | ecosystem: Environmental > Terrestrial > Soil > Wetlands | place: USA: Ohio... | reverse complement strand
TATCTATTCCTATAGCTTTATTATCGATAGCACATACAATCCAATTCCCTGAGTGTGAAAGATTAAAATGAAAATCAGGAAAATTAATTAAAGAAGGCTTTCCATATTTATTATAAATAAACTGTATGTCTCTATTTTGTACTTTAAGGTTTTCCATTATTGCTATTCTAGATAACAGATCTGATAATAAAGACCTCTCTGCATCAGCTTTTTTCATGAATCTTTTAACCTTTTCCTGTTTTTCATTTGAAACGTAAGATAAAAGATTATTAAATGTCAGTGCAGAAAGTTCAGTTTCTAGATATAATGCATATATTTTCATAAATAAATCATCCTTTACAATGTAGAACACTTATATATAGATACATATAAGATGAAGCTTTTTAGTTATATTATAAAGTTTATATCCCCATATGACAATATTTAAAGGCGACCCATATGACATTAAGCTGATATTATATTATTCACTATTTCTACAATTTCTTCTGTATGGTCATGAATAAAAAAATGGCCTCCAGGAAATTTTATGAAATTGCACTTTTGATTAGTATGTTTCTGCCAATCACATATTTCATTAATTCTCATGTCATCATCCTTACCATATATCACAGTAAAATTGCATTCAAGCTTTTCTGGCTTAGGTGTATACATGTATTCCTCCACAACCTTAAAGTCTGAACGTAAAATAGGTAGATAAATATTCATTAACTCGTTATTTTCTAATATTTCTTTTGGTGTGCCCTCTAATTTAAATAATTCCTCTTTGAACTCTTTATCATTTAATTTGTGAAGGTCTTTATCTCTACTCTTTATATTTGGAGCAGATTTACCAGAGAAAAATATGTGAGTAGGCTGTGGGTGATTTAGTTCTTTAATTTTATGGCTTAGTTCATAGGAAACTAAACTGCCCATGCTGTGGCCAAAAAAACAATAAGGTGTATCGTCTAAATTATTTTTTATTATGTTATATATATCATCAACTACTTCTTCCAAATTATCACATAGTGGCTGGGTAAAACGTTTCCCTCTACCGGAGTATTCAATAGGAATTAATTGTATAGAACTATTAATATTCTTTTTCCACTTCTCATAAATTGTTGCGGAGCCACCTGCATAAGGAAGGCAGAAAAGCTTTGTTTTTTTCATTTTATCACCTTCTCATTAGAATCATAAATATATTTTTATTTACTTTTCGGTAATTTATATGAAGATAAAGATAGAGTGCCTTAATAATAAAGCACTCTATTAATATTAAATAGTAAATTGTGTAGGGTTTATAATGAAAATTCTTGGCTCTTGTTCATTATAAGCGAGTTGTGAGTTAATAATAGTTGTATTTGGTAAAGCTGGAGAAAAAATTCTAGGTTCTTGTTCATTAGCGCATAAATTAGTAATACCCTTTACATTAGGGCTAAGACCTACTATTAATCCTAGTACTAAGGATAAAATAACCTTTTTCTTCATAAATAATCCCCCGTTTCGCGTTTCATTAATTATAATTTACATTATATAACATCATTTGTAAAATTAACATTATTATTGTATAATGTGTATATCATGGAACTTATTTAAATAATATCTAGTATTATGAAATTTCTCAATATTATATACTGCAAGGAAAGTTTTTTAAATATTTGTAATAATTAGACACATTAATTTTATAAAATCGTTGTTGAAATTGGGGGAGAAAAGAATGAGTAATCCTATTGGAAATAAAATTAAAACCTTTAGACTGCAAAAAAATATTTCCCAAGAAGCTCTATGTGGTGATTATTTAAGTAGAGTTTCATTAAGCAAAATTGAGAATAATAAAATGATTCCATCTATACCTCAGCTAAAGTATATATCTTCTAAATTAGATGTTTCTATTGCTGAATTTTTTTATGAAGAATCTTACAAAGATCAAGTTAAATTTTATATTGTACAGCAGTCCAAATTAAGAGGCTTGTTTGAGAGTAAGGATTATTATGGAATTGTAAAATATTATGAATTTGAATTGGAGGAATTCAAAAGGTCTAAGGATAATAATAAAAATTATTATTTAGGAATATCATTTTTTGAACTGGAGATGTATGGTGAAGCGCTGAAAGTTCTGAAAAAATATACTGCGGAATACAACAAGTTTTCAGAAGAAGCCCAAAAGGACAATGTATTAAATTTTGCATATGCACTGAATACCCTATTTAAGATAATGATTAAAAATTCTAATTACATTAAGGGTGAGCATTATTTGGTTATGGCAAAAAAATATTTGTACAGATATGGTATGGATAATGTTATGTTAAACTTTATTATACATAACAATTTAGCATATACATATATTCAGTTGAATAAGTTCAATAAAGTGATAACACTGCTAGAAAGCTTTTTAAGCTTTAATTATAAACTAGTAGCTACTGAGATATTAGCTAATTTACATATATCACTTAACATAGCATATTATAATTTAGGAGAATATGAAGAGGCTATAAAACACATAAGAAAAGGTATTTATTTATTTTCGTACTTAGGGTTCTCAGAATATGTAGCAGGATGTTATGTAAATTATGCAAATGCTTTAAGATATAACAAAGAGTTTGTAAATGCAATTGAAACTTTGAATAGATGTAAAAAAGATTTCAGCGACAATGTTTCAATAATTAACAGATTAATGATTCAAGAAATGGCAGTATACTTTAATATGGATAATTTTAACAAGGTGTTAGAACTATCAAAAAGTATTAAGTTAACCTCATTAAGGGGGAACAATAAAAGCAGCTATCTTTTTATGGTTGGACATGTTAATTTTTTAAAAGGAAATTATGAAGGAGCTACTAACTATTTTTTAAAATGTGAAAAGGAATTTATTAAAAAAAATTATATTAAAGATTTAAGTTTAATGTATGAGGACTTATATAAGATGACTAATGATGAGCTGTATATGCATAAACTTGAACAATTTACAGATAATCGCAATAGAAAAAATATTGTAATTTGATACATAAATATTAAATAAAAAGTGATAATAGGTTTACTCAAAGCATTGAAACCTCTTATCACTTTTGTTTTTTTGGGGTAAAAATTTCATGTATCTAAAAGTAACTATTTTTAGAGAATTTTACAGATTTATGAGAAATATTAAAAAAAAAACATATAAGCTTAGTTAAGTTTTAATGTTTCTGTCAGAACTTTGATTATCATAGGATTATGTATTTTATTTCGCAAAATAAAACAAGTATAGTTAATTTAGGAAATTGTTTTATTTAAATGTTTTGAGGTGATTTTAGTGAATGATAATACAAGAGGAAACAGATATCCTTTAACTAACCCACAGAAAAGAATATGGTATATTGAAAATATTTATTCTAACCCTTCTATGTGGAATATAGGAGGAGCAATAAAGGTTAAAGGCAGCTTAGATTTAGACTTAGCTGAGAAGGCTATTAACATATTGGTAAAAAAGAACGAAGCCTTCAGGCTGAACTTTATAAATATAAATGGAGATATGTATCAGTATGTTAAAGAATATGAAAAGGTACCTGTAGATAGGTATGTTTTTAATAGTGATGGAGAATTCAATACTTGGGCAGATAACGACTACAAGACAGGTTTTACCATAGGAAAAGAGGATTTATATTATTTTGCACTATGTAATGTGAATGAAAGTGAAGCCTATATATATCTTAAAATGCATCACATTATTTCAGATGGATGGTCCTTTGCTGTTATAGTGCAAGCGGTATGCGACATATATCATGGATTAGTTAAAGGCATAGAAGTAAATGAGCTAGTGGAAAGTTCATATATAGAGTTTATAAAAGGTGAAGAGAATTATATTAATTCAAACAGATTTAAAAAGGACATGGAGTATTGGAATGATAAATTCAATATCTTGCCGGAATTGTTATATGACGAAAAAGGTACAGATGTTAAAGGTACTAGAAAAGTATATGAAATAGATAAAAATTTATCTAAGAAAATACAAGATTTTATAAAGGATATTAATTGCTCACTAAATACATTTTTTATAGCTGCATATTTAATTTACTTATATAAAATGCTTGATCAGAAGAGTTCTGTTATTGGAAATCCAACTTTTAATAGATCAAATAGAAAGGAAAGAAAAACCGTAGGAATGTTTACAAGTACAATGCCTTTTAAATTTGAGGTTGATAAAGAGAGATCTATTAAGGAGTTAATTAGTGAAGTTAATAGTGAACTATTTAAATGCTTTAAGCACCAAAAATACCCATACAATTTGTTAGTACAAGATTTGAAATTAAATAAATTAGGATATGATAGTTTGTTTAATGTTTGTATTAATTACTATAATGGCGATTTTAACGTACTGTTAAATGATAACCCTGTAGAGGTTGTAGATTTTTTTAATGGATATCAAGCATATCCACTTCAAATAGTTGTTAAAGAATGGTCGAAGGGCGGAGAAATAGAATTAGCTTTTGATTATAAGGTTAACGAGTTTTCAGAAGAGAGTATAGAACTTATTTACGGGTATATGATTAGAATAATAAATAATATGTTAAAGGATTCAGATGAAAAGATAGATAACATCAAGCTTGTATCTGAAGAAGAATTAAATAATTTACAAATCAACATAAATTCTGCTGAGAGTTGGTATCCACAAAATAAAACTATATGCCAATTGTTTGAAGAGCAGGCGGCAAGAACCGCTGATAACATAGCGCTTAGCTTTAACAATATTAATTTAACCTACAATGAATTAAATGGTAAAGCAAATCAGTTAGCAAGAAAATTACAAGAAAAAGGTATACAAAGAGAATCAACAGTTGCAGTGATGGCAACTCATTCCTTTGAGATGGTAATAGCTATATTAGCTATTATTAAGGCTGGTGGAGCATATGTGCCTATAGATGGGAACTATCCAAGAGAAAGAATCAAATACATGATAGAAGATTCGGGTGTTTCACTAATACTAACAAACTATGATAGTTCACATCAGGTTCCTTTTAGCGGAGAGTATATAAATATTAATAATACGCAACTGTATACTGGTGATAAATCAAACTTAGAATGCATTTCTCTAGCAAAGGATATGGTGTATATGATTTATACCTCAGGCTCAACAGGTAAGCCAAAAGGAGTAATGATAGAACATAGAGGCTTAGTGAATTATACTTGGTGGGCAAGAAAAATGTATATTAGAAGCGATGAAGAGGTCTTCGCATTATATTCATCTTTATCCTTTGATCTTACAGTAACATCAATTTTTACTCCATTGATTAATGGAAATAGAGTTGAGCTTTATTATGATGATGGCTCTGAATTTATATTATATAAGATATTGAAAGAAAACAAGGTGAATATTATTAAGCTAACTCCTGCCCATTTATCTTTATTAAAAGATATGGATAATAAAAATTCATCAGTAAGAAGATTTATTGTGGGCGGAGAAAACTTAAAAGTTAGTCTTGCTTCGGCGGTGTATGAAAGCTTTGGAGGAAATGTTGAGATATTTAATGAGTATGGTCCTACAGAAACAGTAGTTGGATGCATGATTTATAAATACAATTACCTAAAAGACAAAGGCAGGTCTGTTCCTATTGGAGTACCTGGTGACAATGTGCAAATTTATATTTTAGATAGAGATTATAATATTGTGCCTTATGGGAAGATTGGCGAATTATATGTATCAGGTGATGGTGTTGCAAGAGGATATTTAAATCGAGAGGAACTTACAGCAGAAAGATTTTTACCAAATCCATTTATTAGTGGAAGCATAATGTACAAAACAGGAGATACAGCTAAATACCAAAAAGATGGAACCATTGAATATATGGGAAGAGTTGATAATCAAGTAAAGATAAGAGGACATAGAATTGAATTAGAAGAAATTGAAAAACACATATTAACCATGAAAAATGTTACTGAAGCAGTAGTTATTGATAGGGAAGATAATAAAGGTGAGAAAAAGCTTTATGCATATATTGTTTCTACCAATGAAATGACTTCTGAGGACATAAAAAAATCTCTTATTGAGGCTTTGCCTAATTATATGATTCCAACATACGTTACTTTTATTGATAAAATACCGCTGACTCCAAATGGAAAAGTTAATGTTAAATTTCTCCCAGAAGTAAAAAATATTAGTAGTAGTAAGGGGGAAAGAGTTGAGCCTAGAAATGAAATAGAAGAAAAAATCGTTAATATAGTAAAAGAAGTTTTAGCAATTGAAGAGATAAGTATTAATGACAATTTTTATGAACTAGGTGGAGACTCAATAAAAGCAATACAAATAGCAACTAAGTTAAATAATTTTGGCATGACAATAAAGGTTAAGGATATATTAACCTGTAGCGCTATAGGAGAAATGGCAGCGGCTTTAAGCATAGATGAAGATGTACAAGCGTCCCAGGGCTGCTGTGAGGGAAAGGCAGGTAATACCCCAATAACATCCTGGTTCTTTGAGGAAGGATTCAAAAATTATAACCACTGGAATCAATCCGTATTACTAAAGCTTGATGATAATATTTCCACGGAAATGATTGTAAATAGCTTAAATGAACTAATTCGTCATCATGATTCATTAAGATTTAATTTCTACAGGAGTACTGGAGAGCTATATTACAATAATGAACATTTAAACGGGGATATATGGATACAGGAATTTGATTTATCAGAATTACCAAGCAACGAGCAAAAACTTCAGCTTAAGCTCATGGGTGAAAAATTTAAGAGTAGTTTTGATATTGAAAAAGATCTTTTATTTAAGGCTTGCATATTTAATTTAGGACAAGGAGAAAGAAGATTACTAATTACAGCTCATCACTTGGTTGTTGATGGAGTATCCTGGAGAATAATCCTTGAAGATTTAAATGATATGCTTCAGCACCAGTTAAGAGAAGAAGAGCACAGTCTGCCTAAAAAGACTCATTCAGTTAAAGAGTGGGTAAAAGCGCTGGAGGAATATAGTAAGGTTATATCCATAGAAGAACAACAATATTGGAGCAAGGTTATAGAAAACAAGATAGCTTTCCCGGTTGATTTCTATACTGAAGAGGATAACCTGGAAAATATATCAACTTTAGAAGCTGAACTATCAATAGAGGATACAGAGAAACTATTAAGCGAAGCTAATACAGCTTATGGTACAGAATCAAATGAGATTCTTATAATAGCTTTAGCCTTAGCTATGTCTAAGTTTATTAAAGGAAATGAAATTTCTTTAGAACTTGAAGGACATGGCCGTGAAGATATATCAACAAAGGTAGATATTACAAGAACTGTTGGGTGGTTTACAAGTATGTATCCAATAAATTTAAATATTGAAGGTGATGATCTAAATACAAAAATTAAATCTATAAAGGAGCGAATTAGAGGTGTTCCTAATAAAGGATTTGATTTTGGAGTTCTAAAATATATAAGGAAAACTATTAAAGATCACAACAGATACGTAAGATTTAACTACCTTGGTGAGTTTGATAATACCTTTAGTAAAGCAGTATTTGAAAATTCATATGAAGAATCGGGATTAGAGCAGGGGAGAGAAAATCATTTAACAAGTTTAGTTGAAGTAGTTTCGATGATTATTGGAAAAAAACTAAGGATTTCAATGACTTTTAGTAATAAGAGGTATAAGGAAGAAACGGTGAATAGTTTATTAAATGATTACTTAATCCAGCTTCATGAATTAATAAACTACTGCTGCAATAAGAATGGAAAGGAATTTACTCCTTCTGATTTTGATGCGGTTGAGCTTTCACAAGAAGATTTAGACAGTTTATTTGATTAGAAAAAATATATAAATTATTAATCAAGGAGAGATATTATGAAGAAAATAACTAACTTTTATGTTGTTTTACTATGTTTCTTAGTATTAATGCTGCCCTTGGGAAATGCTGTGAATGTTTATGCAAGCAATGATGATTTAACTAAAGCAGATTTAGATAAGATAGAAAATTACATAAACAAGCAAATGAAGGAAAGTAAAATTCCAGGAATGTCTGTAGTTATTGTAAAGGGAGGGAAAGCAGTATATAAAAAAGGTTTTGGATATTCTGATATTCAAGCTAAAAAAGCTGTTACTGAAGATACTATATTTGAATTAGGTTCAACAAGTAAAGCTTTTACAGGGATAGCAGTTTTGCAATTGGAAAAGCAAGGACTAATAAATTTGAATGACCCAATAGATAAATATCTTCCATGGCTAAAAATGAAATACGCGGACAAGGAAGTACAGGTTACAGTGGAACAAGCACTACATCATACAAGCGGAATACCTTTTAAATCTATAGATAAGATTCCAGCTAGTGAAGCATATAGTGCCTTAGAGGATACAGTTAAAACCTTAGCTCAAACAGAATTGGCCTCATATCCAGGCACAAAATATGAATATGCAACAATAAACTATGATATTCTTGGGCTAATTGTACAAAAGATCTCAGGTCAATCTTATGAAGCTTATATGAAAAAGAATGTTTTAGAACCAGCGGGAATGAATGACACTTATTTATTTAGGAAAGATACAGTGAATAAAGATATGGCAAAAGGCTATAGTATAGTATTCCAAAAACCTAGGGAATACAACGCGCCAATGTTTAGAGGGAATACACCAGCAGGATATTTTATGATTAATGGTAACGATATGGGTAAGTGGCTGGAAGTACAGCTTGGAACAAATGAATTGAGCAAGGTTGATACTGATTTAATTGATAAGTCCCATACTTCAGATACTTCAATAGTAACAGATAAAAATGGCTCAAAATATGCAACAGGTTGGTTTATTAATCAAAGTAGAGGGCGAGTATTTCATCCAGGTAACAATCCAAGTTTTTCTTCAGGAATAGTGATGAATCCTAATGAAAAATCCGCTGTAGCTATATTGGCGAATATTAACTCGGATTTTACCATGAATATAGCTTATGGAATTCAAAATATTTTAGAGGGAAATGAGCCAGTAGATAATTTTCAAGATGGTAATACTGGCTATGATAAAATAGCTTACACTGCAATTGTAGTTCTTATTCCTTTTTTATTAATAGTATTCTTCTTATTAGTTAAGACCTGTGTTGAAATAATAAAGAAAAAAAGAAAGTTTAACTTTAATGGAATAAAAAGTTTAGTTGGATATTTATTAACAATATCCATCCTAGGAGGGCTGGAGTATTGCTTATATAAAGCTCCTCAAATACTGTATAAGGGAGTTACCTGGAGGGCGGCAAAAATATGGGTGCCTAAAACTGTGTACATAGCAGCTTTAGAGCTAAGCGTTTTTATAATTTTATTAGGGTTGTATCTGATTATCATCAATCTTTTTAAGCGCCTGGATGATAAATCATATTTTTCTATTATTATTCTAAGCGTGGCAAGTGGTTTAGGAAATTCACTTGTTGTAATGATGGTGAATGAATCCTTGAACAATAGCGGTAATTTTCAAGTAGAGCTGTTTATGGTCTTTATATTAGGAATTGCTCTTTATGTGATAGGCCAAAAAATAGTTAGAAGCAGATTGATTAAAATAACCAATAAAGTAGTTTATGAGTTAAGAATAGATTTGTTAAATAAAATATTAGGAAGTTCTTATGAAAATTTAGAGAAGGTTGAGAGTGGCAAGATACAAGCAGCGATGAATAATGACACAGAGCTTATAAGTAATTTCCCAAACATAATGGTTGCAGGCGCTACAAGCCTAATTACTTTAATCTGCTGCTTTATATACCTAGGATTTATAAGTGTATATGGGTTATTGCTTAGCATTGTTGTAATTGCAATAATTTCAAGTATTTATTTTATTGCAGGCAGTAGTGCAAATAAATTGTGGGAAAGTACAAGAGACATGCAGAATGTATTTTTTAAATACATAACTGATGTAGTTGGTGGATTTAAGGAATTAAAGCTAAATGATGATAAGGCAGCAGAATTCAAAGAGGATATGAATGATGTATGCATTAACTACAGAGAAAAGAAAAGTAAAGCTAATATAAGCTTTGCTAATGTATTTATTATTGGAGAATTATTATTTACATCAGCAGTAGGAGTTGTGGCCTTCTTATTTCCAATAGTATTTAAAGAATTACAAGTGAATAGTCTGAGAGGTTTTATTTTAGTACTTCTATATATGACTGGTCCTGTTAATGGTTTATTAAATATTATTCCTAGTGTTATTCAAATAAGAATTAGCTGGAAGCGAGTAAATGCGCTAATAAAAGAATTATCAGGTTTAGCAGAAGAGCAGATAGATACAAAATCAGTTAATAATTCTCAACCTAAAATAAAATTGCAGCTAAAGGATGTTGAATACGAGTACAGCAATGAAAATGGTGATAGTTTCAAGGTTGGGCCAATAAATTATACCTTTAATTCTGGAGAAGTCATTTTTGTTACAGGAGGAAATGGCAGTGGGAAGTCAACTTTAGCAAAATTAATAACAGGACTATATTCTCCAAAGGAAGGTGAGCTTTATTTAAATGATAAACTTGTAGCATCTACGGAATTAAGCCAAAATTACTCAACGGTTTTTAGTGATTTTTACTTGTTCGATAAGATGTATGGTATTGATTATAAAAGTAAAGAAGAGGAGATTAACAAATATTTAGATAAGCTACAAGTAAAAGACAAGGTTCAAATTGTAGATGGATTATTTAGTACAACCAAACTTTCAACGGGACAAAGAAAAAGGTTGGCTTTAATGATTAGCTATCTTGAAGATAGACCAATTTATCTCTTCGATGAATGGGCCGCAGATCAAGACCCAGTATTTAGAAAGTTCTTCTATGTGGAATTGTTGCCAGGGTTAAAGAAGAGGGGCAAATGTATTATAGCAATTACCCACGATGATAGATACTTTAAAACAGCAGATAAAGTAATTAAGATGGAATTTGGCAAAATAGTAGAGGAAGATTTTGCAAACAATTATTCTAATATTGCAGCAACAATTCAATCTTAATCAAATATCCTTTGGTTAATAAGTAATTAAAAGTTATTGAGTAGGTGAGGAGTATATGAAAAATATATCAAAACTAGATAAGTCAAATATTCAAGATATAGTTGCTTTAAGTCCGATGCAGGAAGGGATGTTGTTTCACTATTTACAGAATCCAAATAGTAGTGAATATTTTGAGCAGCTTAGTTTAACTTTAGTAGGAAAGGTTAATAGCGAATTTGTTAAAGAGGCATGGAATTTCATAGCTCAATCCAATGAAATGTTAAGAACTATTTTCAGGTGGGAAAAGTTAGAAAAACCAATTCAAATTGTTTTAAAAGAATATGAAATACCTGTGGTAGAGTATGATATTTCTATGGAAGACAGCAAAAGTAAAAACCAATTGCTATATGAAATAAAGGAACAAGATAAAAATAAAGGGATAGATATAAGTGTAGAGCCCCTAAGAGTATTATTAGTAAAGCTTGATGGAAATAAATATGAAATGATAATAAGCAATCACCATATTTTATATGATGGCTGGAGTAATGGAATCATACTAAAAGAATTCTTTACAGCATATAATAGCTTTTTTAACAATATACAACCTATATACAAGAGTAAGGGGAAGTTCAAGGAGTTTATTAAATGGTATCAGAATCAAGATAAAGAGAAGCAGCTTAGGTATTGGAGTTCTTATCTTGATGACTTTGAAACAAAAAATGTTTTACCAGCAGGTAATGTAATAAGTAGTTCACACTCAAATCAATGTGGAATGTCATCTAAATTGTCAAAGGAATTAGCTGAAAAAATAGATAGACTTTGTAAGCAGGAAAAAATTACAATGGCAGCATTTATGTATACAGCATGGGGAATTTTATTGCAAAAATATAGTAATACAGATGATGCTGTATTTGGTACTACTGTTTCTGGTAGAAAAGCTAATGTGAGAGGAATAGAAGATATTGTAGGGTTATTTATAAACACTATTCCTTTAAGAATTAAGAATGATAAACATAAAACTATAAGGTCTATGTTTATGGATGTGGATAAGATGTTAAAGGATAGAGAGGAATATGAAAATACTTCCTTGGTAGATATCAAAACTGCATCTGGTTTTGATTATCAAAGTAATATCTTTGATTCAATAGTGGTTTTGGAAAATTATCCTTTAGATAAGACGCTAAATAATAGTAATTCAGTAATTAAAATTGAAAGCTATTCTATGTATGAAGCAACTAACTTTGATTTAGTATTAAGTATTTCTGCCTTTGAAGATGTTGAAATGAATTTTATATATAACTCAGATAGCTTTGATAAAGCAGTTATAGAAAAAATGATGGAGCACTTTGAACATATTATAAAGTCTATTATACAGAATCCAATTGCAATACCATCTGAAATAGACATGTTTTCTAAAGCTGAAAAGGACAAAATTATTTTTGAATTTAATAATACAAATACTCAATATCCTAAGTATAAAACACTTCATGGTATGTTTGAGGAACAAGTAGAGAAAACGCCAGATAATATAGCAGTATCTTTTAAAGATGAATATTTAACTTACAAGGAGTTAAATATAAAGGCAAATCAATTAGCAAGCATACTTCGCAGCAAGGGAGTAAAACCAGACAGCATAGTAGCTATGATTGTTGACAGATCTTTAGATATGATTGTAGGCATAATGGCCATATTAAAAGCTGGGGGAGCATACCTGCCAATAGATCCAACATATCCGGAAGATAGAATAGATTATATGCTTAAGGATAGTGGTACTGACTTACTTATTACTCAGTCATTTTTGGTGGATAAAGTAAAATTTGATGGAACAATTGTAGATATACTAGATGGTAATAACTATGTAGGTGAGGGCGTGAATTTAGAGCACATAAATAAATCCAGTGATCTTGCCTATGTTATATATACTTCAGGGAGTACTGGTAAGCCTAAAGGTAACTTAACAATGCATTATAATGTTACTAGAGTAGTTAAAGATACTAATTATATTGAAATAACAGATAAGGATGTTGTACTTCAATTATCTAACTATGCCTTTGATGGTTCAGTCTTTGATATTTATGGAGCTTTATTAAATGGAGCTAAGCTTATATTGGTGGACAGGGAAACAGTTATTGATATGTATAAGCTATCCGCATTAATAATAGAGAAAAATATATCAATATTTTTTATAACCACGGCTCTTTTTAACACTATAGTAGATTTGAATATAGAGTGTTTAAAAAACGTTAGAAGAGTGTTATTTGGCGGAGAGAGAGTATCCCTTCAGCATGCCAAAAAGGCTCTGGAATATATGGGCAGGGATAGGATAATTCATGTTTATGGTCCTACTGAGAGCACGGTATTTGCCACCTATTATTATATTAATGAAATCGATGAAAAACTTGGTACTGTACCAATAGGCGGACCACTAGCTAACACAAAGTTATATGTGTTGGATAAAGAATGTAATATTATGCCTATTGGAGCAGCAGGAGAATTATGCATATCAGGTGATGGACTTGCAAGAGGATACTTTAATAGACCAGAGCTTACTTTGGAAAAGTTTGTAAAAAGTCCATTTGTGCCAGGAGAAATAATGTATAAAACTGGAGATTTAGTAAGACTCTTGCCTGATGGAGCAATAGAGTTTATAGGTAGAATAGATAAACAAGTAAAAATAAGAGGCTTTAGAATTGAGCTTGGGGAAATAGAAAGTCTAATTTTAAACTATGAAGATGTAAAAGAGGCTGTAGCAGTAACTAAGCAAGATAATACAGGAAATCATTATATATGTGCATATATGGCGGCAGATAGTGAAATAAGTGTAACTAATATAAAGGAATACTTATTAAAGGAGCTTCCAGAGTATATGGTTCCGTCATATTTTATGCAAATAGATAAACTTCCTCTTACCCTTAATGGAAAGGTTGATAGAAAAGTCCTTGAACAGCAAGAGTTAATAAGAGTAGATGAAATAGAATATGAAGAACCAACAAATGAAATTGAGGAGAGATTGTCGCATATATGGAAACAGGTTTTAGGAGTAGAGAAGGTAGGGATAAATAATAACTTCTTTGAACTAGGTGGACATTCATTAAAAGCTACAAACGCTGTTTCAAAAATATATAAAGAGCTGGGAGTACAAGTTCCTTTAAAACAATTTTTTGCGTTAGCTACTATTAAGCAGTTGGCATTATATATAAAGGACCAGGAAAAAGTATTATATCCAGTGATTAAGGCTATAGAAAGTAAGGAATATTACGAAGTGTCCTGCTCTCAAAAAGCTATGTTTTTGCAGCAGCAATTTGATGGTGTCGGTATAAGCTACAATATGCCTATAGTTATGATGGTTGATGGAAAAATCAATATGGAAAAGCTAAATAAAGCATTTAAGGAGCTTATTAAAAGACATGAATCATTAAGAACATCCTTTATGTTTGTTGAAGAAAAACTCTGCCAAAGGATTCATAATGACATTGAATTTAATATATTAAGGATTGAATCGGATGAGAAAAATATAGATGAAACTATTTGTCAGTTTATAAAACCCTTTAATTTAAATGAAGCTCCGCTTATACGAGTTGGAATAAAACAGCTATCAGAGCAAAGGCATATTCTAATGATGGATATGCATCATATAATATCCGACGGACTATCTGTAAATATACTTTTAAAGGAATTAACTAATATTTACGAAGGACGAACTCTTGAGCCATTAAAACTCCATTATAAGGATTACGCAGAATGGCAGGTAGAGCTATTTAAGTCAGATTATATGAAAAAACAAGAAAATTATTGGAAATCCCAACTGCTAGATGAAGTGCCTGTATTAAATATGACTGCGGATTTTAAAAGATTAGACAATAGAACCTTTGAAGGAGATACTGTTAAGTTTAAGATATCTTCTCATCTTATAGATGGTTTAAATCAAATAGCGCAAAACAATAATACAACTTTAAATACTATTTTATGTTCTATTTACACTATCTTGCTTAGTAAATATACTAGTCAGCAAGATATAGTAATAGGTACATTAGCTGCTGGAAGGACCTATGCTGAAATACAAAATACAGTAGGAATGTTTAATAACTTTCTTCCTATTAGGAACAAGATAAATGTAGAAAATTCTTTCGCTGGTTTTGTCAATAGTGTAAAAGAAATAATGCTCGATGCCTATGAGAATCAAGATTATCCATATGATAAAATGGTTGAAAATTTTGCAAGGAGAAATGACCTCTCAAGGAATCCATTGTTTGACACAATGCTTATACTGCATAACCAATTGGAAGCTGGAGATATATTTAAATCACAGGATTTAACATTTAGACGTTACGATTATGAGAATAAAACATCAAAACTAGATTTTAAGTTAGATGCATTTATTGATGAGATAAACGACTTAAGTTGTATTCTGGAATTCAATAGCAGTTTATACAAGAGAAATACTATGGAGAAGTTTTCATCACACTTTGTGAACATAGTGAAGGAAGTAGTGGAAAATCCATATAAAAAGTTATGTCAAATTCAAATGATAGATAATGAAGAAAAGAAGCTTATACTTGAAAGGTTTAATAATACAAAAGCAGATTATCAAAGGGATAAAACATTATATCAATTATTTGAGGAAAAAGCAGAGGAATGTCCAGATAGGATAGCAGCGGTATACGGAGAAGAGAGCATAACCTATAGGGAGTTAAATAAAAAATCAAATCAATTAGCTAGAGTACTTAGGGAAAAAGGAGTAAAGTCGGACAGTATAGTGGCGCTATCTCTTTACCGCTCTATAGAAATGGAAATAGGAATAATGGCAGTGCAAAAGGCCGGAGGGGCATATCTGCCAATAAGCCCTGATTATCCAGAGGATAGAATTAAATACATGATGGAAGATAGTCAGGCTAAGCTGTTATTAACCGATGCTAATTTGAAGGCCAAGTATAATTTTGAAAATGTTGATGTAATAGCTTTGGAAGATGAAAAACTGTATACAGGAGAAGACTACAATCTACAGCCTATAAGCGGACCTAAGAATTTAGCCTATGTAATATATACATCAGGAAGTACCGGAAAACCTAAGGGTGCAATGATAGAACATCATTCTGCTATAAATAGAATTAAGTGGATGCAAAAGAAATATCCGATAGGAGAAAAGGATGTAATACTGCAGAAAACTCCATATACCTTTGATGTATCAGTATGGGAGCTTTTTTGGTGGTCAATGGAGGGGGCAAAAGTATGCTTCTTAACACCAGGAGGAGAAAAGGATCCTGAGGAGATTGTAAAGGCAATAGAAAAACATAGGGTAACTACACTTCACTTTGTACCATCAATGTTAAACATATTCTTAGAATATGCAGAAGGCAGAGAGGATTTGGGAAGGTTATCAAGCTTAAAACAAGTATTCTCAAGTGGAGAAGCCTTAACTGTACCACAGGTGGAAAGATTCAACAGGATATTAAACAGCAGTATAGGTGCAAAACTTATTAACCTATACGGACCAACAGAGGCCACGGTGGATGTATCCTACTTTGATTGCTCTACTGGAGAAAAATTTGAAATTATACCAATCGGAAAACCTATAGATAATATAAAGCTTTTGGTTGTTGATAAATATAACAATTTATTGCCTGTAGGAGTGCCAGGAGAACTATGCATATCTGGTGTAGGTGTGGGAAGAGGATATTTAAACAGACCAGAGCTAACCGCAGAAAAATTCATAGAAAACCCACATGTATCTGGGGAAAGAATGTATAGGACAGGGGATTTAGTACGATGGATTAGTGATGGAAACATAGAGTTTTTAGGAAGATTAGACCATCAGGTAAAAATAAGGGGCTTTAGAATAGAGCTTGGAGAGATAGAAAATGAACTCCTAAAGCATAGTGAAATAAAGGAAGCATTAGTGTTAGACAAGGTAGATAAGAACGGAAACAAATATTTATGTGGATATATTGTGGCTGAGAGAGAGCTGACAGTATCGGAATTAAAGGAACACTTAATGAAGAATCTCCCAGACTATATGGTTCCTGCATATTTTATAACCCTGGACAAGATGCCTCTATCCGCTAATGGAAAGGCAGATAGAAAAGCACTTCCAGAGCCAGAGGGAAGTATAAATACTGGAGTGGAGTATGCTGCACCAGAAAATGAAACGGAAGAAAAGCTAGTAAGCATTTGGCAAGAGTTACTGCAGCTTGACAAGATAGGAGTAAATGATAACTTCTTTGAGCTGGGAGGACATTCTCTAAAAGCGGCTGTACTTGCTGGTAAAATTCATAAACATCTTAATGTAGAAATTACACTAACTAAAATATTTAAAAATCCAACAATAAAAGAACTTGCAGAACAGATAAAGAATAGCAGCGAAAATATATATTCATCAATAAAACCTGTTGAGTCAAGGGAATATCATCCAATTTCCTCAGCTCAAAAGAGAATATTTATATTAAATAAAATAGAAGCAGCTTCTACAAACTATAATTTGCCTATGGCAATGGTTGTAGAAGGAGAACTTGAAAAAGAGCGATTTGATGAGACCTTTAAAAAGCTTATACAAAGGCACGAATCATTAAGAACCTCCTTTGATTTTATAGATGGAGAACCAGTTCAAATAATTCATGATGAAGTTGATTTTACGGTGGATTATAGGGAGTCAGCGGAAGATAAACTAGAATTAGAACTAAAACAATTTATAAGACCTTTTGATTTAAACAAAGCTCCACTCTTAAGAGTAGGATTAATTAGAACTGAACCTAACAAACATATATTAGTATTCGATATGCACCACATAATATCTGATGGAGTATCTATGGTTGTCTTGGTACAAGAATTTGTTGAATTGTATAAAGGAAATGATCTTCCAGAATTAAGGATACAATACAAAGACTTTGCTTCATGGCAAAATGATTTGTTAAACAGCGAAATAGTTAATAGGCAAAAGGAGTATTGGTTAGATTTATATAAAAATGATATACCTGTACTTAATATGCCAACAGATTATCCAAGACCATCAATGCAAAGCTTTGAAGGAGACAAAATAAGTATAGAGCTAAACCAGGACTTAGTTGAAAGGTTGAGGAAGGTTGCGTTAAATACAGGCACTACATTATATATGCAGCTTTTAGCAGTATATAACGTTCTTTTATCTAAGTACACAGGACAAGAGGATATAATAGTAGGTTCTCCAGTAGGAGGAAGGCCTCATCCAGACTTAGAGAATCTCATTGGAATGTTTGTAAACACTCTTGCAATGAGAAATTATCCTACAGGGGAAAAGACATTTAATGAATTCCTTGGGGAAGTAAAAAAGAATTCTCTTAATGCCTTTGAGAATCAAGAATATCAGTTTGAGCAGCTAATTGAAGAACTAAAGTTAGAGAAGGATTTTAGCCGAAATCCTTTGTTTGACACTATGATAGTACTTCAAAATATGTCTGTTCCAGAAATGAATATAGACAAGCTTACCTTCAGGTCATATAAATTTGAGAATAAGGTATCCAAATTTGATATTACCTTAGAAGTAATTGAAAGAACTGAAAAAATAATAATCAATATTGAATACTGTACCAAGTTATATCGTAAATCAACAATAGAAAAGTTAGCGTCCCATTTTGTGAACATAGTGAAGGAAGTAGTAGACAATCCATATAAAAAGCTAAGCCAAATTCAAATGATAGATGATGAAGAAAAGAAGCTTATACTTGGTGAGTTTAACAATACAAAAGCAGACTATGAAAGCAGCAAAACTCTATATCAGTTATTTGAAAAGAAGGCAGAGGAATATCCAGATAGAATAGCGGCTGTATATGGAGAGGAGAGCATAACTTATAGAGAATTAAATAAGAAAGCAAATCAATTAGCAAGAATCCTTAGGGGAAAAGGCGTTAAAGCAGACAGTATAGTAGCTTTATCTCTTTACCGCTCTATAGAAATGGCAGTCGGAATAATGGCAGTACAAAAGGCTGGAGGAGCTTATCTGCCGATAAGTCCGGATTATCCAGAGGATAGAATTAGGTATATGCTTGAGGATAGTAAGGCACAAGTGCTGCTTACCCAGTGTAATTTTGAGGAAAGATATGATTTTGAAAACCTAGAAGTAGTGGCTGTAGATGATGAAAAACTGTACACAGGAGACAGCGATAATTTACAACCTGTAAGCGGACCTAATAATCTAGCTTATGTAATTTACACTTCAGGAAGTACTGGAAAACCTAAAGGGGCAATGATAGAACATCATTCTGCTATAAATAGAATTAAGTGGATGCAGAAGAAATATCCAATAGGAGAAAAGGATGTAATATTGCAGAAAACGCCATATACCTTTGATGTATCAGTATGGGAGCTATTCTGGTGGTCAATGGAAGGGGCAAAAGTATGCTTCTTAACTCCAGGAGGAGAAAAGGATCCTGAGGAGATTGTAAAGGCAATAGAAAAACATAAGGTAACTACACTTCACTTTGTACCATCAATGTTAAACATATTCTTAGAATATGCAGAAGGCAGAGAGGATTTGGGAAGATTATCAAGCTTAAAACAAGTATTCTCAAGTGGAGAAGCCTTAACTGTACCACAGGTGGAAAGATTCAACAACATATTAAACAACAGTATAGGTGCAAAACTTATTAACCTATACGGACCAACAGAGGCCACGGTGGATGTATCCTACTTTGATTGCTCTACTGGAGAAAAATTTGAAATTATACCAATCGGAAAGCCTATAGATAATATAAAGCTGTTGGTTGTTGATAAATATAACAATTTATTGCCTGTAGGAGTGCCTGGAGAACTATGCATATCTGGTGTAGGTGTGGGAAGAGGATATTTAAACAGACCAGAGCTAACCGCAGAAAAATTCATAGAAAACCCACATGTATCTGGGGAAAGAATGTATAGGACAGGGGATTTAGTACGATGGATTAGTGATGGAAACATAGAGTTTTTAGGAAGGTTAGACCATCAGGTAAAAATAAGGGGCTTTAGAATAGAGCTTGGAGAGATAGAAAATGAACTCTTAAAGCATAGTGCAATAAAGGAAGCGTTAGTGTTAGACAAGGCAGATAAGAACGGAAACAAATATTTATGTGGATATATTGTGGCTGAGAGAGAGCTGACAGTATCAGAATTAAAGGAACACTTAATGAAGAACCTTCCAGACTATATGGTTCCTGCATATTTTATAACCTTGGACAAGATGCCACTATCTGCTAATGGAAAGGCAGATAGAAAAGCACTTCCAGAGCCAGAGGGAAGTATAAATACCGGAGTAGAGTATGCTGCGCCAGAAAACGAAATAGAAGAAAAACTAGTGTGTATTTGGCAGGAGCTTTTGCAGCTTGAAAAGGTAGGAGTAAATGATAATTTCTTTGATTTAGGTGGAAACTCACTATCTGTTGTAAAAATGCATGAAAAAATTGAAAAGCAAAATATTGGAGAAATAAAAGTAACTGATATTTTTGCAAACCCAACTATTTCAAAGCTTGCAGAGTTTATTAAAAAGATTAATTGCAGTGACATGGAACAAATTAAAATTAAACATTTGACATTGCCTCAAGAATACTTTGGAAGCAGCAGTATGAATCTTATGGTATTTAAATTTAAGCTTGCTGATTTAAACAGCTTGAAAGAGATATCTATTAAAGAAAACGTTGAAGTAAAGGATATATTACTTTCTTCATATGCATATCTTCTTTCTCAAATATCTGGTAATAAGGATATTACCATACAAACTATGCTGGAGGACAGCGAGTATATTACTCAGATTAGTATAAACCTTGAAAAAATAGAAAACTTCTCATCATTATTCAAGTATGTAAATGAGCAGAGAAAGTACAATAGTTTAGATAGTAAATATAGCATAAAAGATTCAGGGGATATTAATCTTAACAAGGGTCCGTTAGATATTACTCCTTTCATATATATAAAGGAACTTTTAGGAGCTAATCAAGATTTGAATTGTATATATGATTTAGTTTTTGAAATATCTGAGGAGGGAAATTCAGTTCAATTTAAATGTGAATTTAATGGGCGAAAATTAAGGGAAGATAAGATGCAGGGCTTAATAAATGGATATTTAAAGCTGAACAAACTAATTATTAGCAGCTATTAAGTGAGAAAGGAGAAATATTTATGAAGAAGATGGCGTTATTATTCCCAGGTCAGGGTTCCCAATATATTGGAATGGCTAAAAGATTATGTAGTGATTTTGAGGACGCAAACAGGATCTTTGATGAAGCAAATGATGTTTTAAACTTTGATTTGAAAAAGTTATGCTTTGAAGGCGATATAGAGGAATTAACAAACACCTATAATGCTCAACCAGCCATTCTTACAGCAAGTACAGCAGCTTTTAAAGTATATATGCAGGAAATTGGCATAGAACCGAATTATTTAGCAGGGCACAGCTTAGGGGAGTTTTCTGCTTTGGTATGTGGAGAAGTTTTAAACTTCTCCGATGCCTTAAAGTTAGTTAGGTATAGAGGCAAGCTCATGAGTGAGGCTGGTGAACATGAAAAAGGCGCAATGGCGGCTGTTGGTAACATGGATGTGGAACAAGTGGAAGAAGTGTGCAAAGAGGTTTCTTCAGATAAAAACTCAGTTGCTATTGCATGCTATAATTCCTCAGATCAATTAGTTATTTCAGGACATAAGGATGCAATTGAGAAAGCAATCAATAAAATTCAAATTATGGGTGGAAAAGTAACTCCTTTAAAAGTATCCATGGCTTTTCACAGTCCATTACTAATACCTCAGGCTAACAAATTAGGGGAAGAATTATGTAAATATACCTTTAAACAAAATAAGTACCCAATCATATCCAACGTAACAGGAGAACCATATAAGGATAAAGAGGATATGATAAAAAATTTAAAGCTTCAAATGTATAAACCTGTACAGTGGATAAATTCAATGAAGTATCTTGAAAGAAATAATATTGTGTTAGCAGTAGAGATTGGTCCTGGCACTACCCTTAAAAGACTAGCAGCTAAAAATATTAAACATATATCTGCATTCTCTTACGATAGGTTACAGGAAGTAAATGATGTGACTAAGCTAATATTGCCTATTAATAATGGTAGTGAATATTCCTTAGTTCAAAAGTGCATTTCAGCTGCAATAACAACTCCTAATAATAATTTCAATGTTGATGATTATCGTATAGGAGTGATAGAGCCTTATAAGAAAATACAAGAGTTACAGTTTGAACTTGAACAAGCTGCACTGGCGCCCAATGTGGAACAAATGAAAGCTGCATTAAGTATGCTTAAGTGTATTTTTACAACTAAAAATATTACGTTAGAAGAACAGAAGGAAAAGTTTAAACAAATATTAGATGAAACTAATACAAATAATTTGTTTGGAGAATGGATCTTTGAAATATAGTGTTAATTCTTATGAAAGTAAAAGGAGGCTTAGAGCATGAAGAAATATTTAAAAATGATTGGAAATATCATTTTATATCTTGGCTCAATGTATTTTACAAGTTTTATAGTGGTATTGGCCATAAGAATATTAATAAACTTAGGAGTAATGAATAAAGCCGATTCTAGATGGATGTTTGAAAACAGTGGTATGGGTTTGCTTATAATTGCATTGTTAACAATCCCCCTATACCTGCTGATATTTAAATTAAAGAGAAAGAGTTTTATAGATTTTTGTGAGATAAAGCCAATAAACCTAAGGAACAGCATCCTATTGTTAGCTATAGCTTTATGTATGGGGGTATTTACAACATCATTAACTTCCTTACCTCTAGTTTTGGAAAAATTTCCTGAAGCTAATAATATGATAGATGTGTTTATGGGGAAGGGGAGTTTTATATTAGGCTTATTGAGCTCTGTATTAATAGTTCCTGCTTTTGAAGAAATACTTTTTAGAGGTCTTATTTTCAATGAACTGAAGAAAAATATGGCATTGCCAATTGCTTTCTTAATTCAGGGCACAATATATGCATTATCGCAGCCAAATCTTATTGCAATAATTTTTGGATTTATTGGAGGAAGTATATTTACGTTAAGTTATATCTGGGTGAAATCCTTATGGGCTCCCATTATACTTCAAACAAGCAGCTGCTTTTTTATGATGATATTCAGGAGGCTTGGGGTACATCAGATGTTTAGAAGTTGTGGTGAAATACCTATGATTATCTTCATTCTGGTGGCAACTTTGGGGATTACATACATAATGATTCTAATTAGAAAAGACTATAAAGTCCTTGAGACGAAATATAACAATAATCAATTTGTATAAAAGGAGATGTGATGTATAGATGAATAAATATTTAAAGTCTATCTGTAACTTAGTTATTTATAGCATAGCATACATAGTTATACTATTTGCTGTAGCACTGTCAATGAAATACTTATTATCAATAAATCCTGGGTTTAAGGATTGGTTCTTAAAAAACCAAAACTCTTTCATAATAATTAATGATATTATTTCTATACCAATTTTTGCATTGTTGGTAAAGCGTATAAAGAAACAAAGTGTTGTGAAATACTGCAAATTTAATAAGGTAAATCCTGTAGCTATTTTAGTTTTATGTTTAATAGGGTTGAGTGTTAGTTTATTTAGTACAAGTATTATTAAAACGCCATTTATTACATATAACTTCCCAATAATTAAGCAGAATTTTGATTTAATGTTTAAAGGAACTACTTTAGTATGTTTTCTTCTATTTCTTTTTATTGGATCAATATATAAAGAAATGTTATTTAGAGGGATAATCTTTAATGAATTAAAAGAAGTAGCTTCTTTTAAAGTAGCTATAGTATTACAGGGGCTGATTTATGGAGTGTTCTTCTTCCAGTATAGAGTAGCGCTAATAGCTTATGGTTTATTAGGTGCAGTATTATTTGCTTTAATATATACTTGGTTCGATTCTATATGGGCACCGGTAGCAGCTCAAATTACAAGCACAGGGGGCTTATATTTGCTAAGCCAAGTTGGAGGAACCTTTATACAGAACTATGTTTATTTGGTTTTGGCTATAAGTATTTTAATTATGATAGCTGGAATTTATTACTTATGGAAAAATAAGGAGCACTTAAAATATGAGATTGAGAACATTGAAAATAATAAGTTGAAAAGGCTGGAACAATAATTCTCATAAATATCATAATGAAGGGATGATATGATGAAAAAGTACTTAAAAATGATAGGAAATATAATGCTATATATGTTTTTATATATAGTTGTAAGTTGCCTAATCAGCTTAGTGGTAGCTTTATTAGTAAAAAATAAAGATAGCTTACACTGGATTCGTAATAACCCGAGTATATTAACGATTATGATTAATATACCTACACTTTTAGTGTATATGTTGATAGCAAAAATCAGGAAACAGAACTTTAAAGTTAAGTACCATTTTAATTCATTTAATTATCATTATATTTATCTGATTATTTTAATTGGTATATCTTTGGGAATATTTAGTACAAGCTTTCTGAGAATACATATTATTAAAGAAAATTTCAGCACATTGAATAAGTTACTAAAGTCTATTACAGCAGGAGATAATTTGATAATAACATTACTTGGGACAATAACAATGGGATCAATACTAGAAGAAGTGCTTTTTAGAGGACTAATCTTTGAAGAATTGAAAAAAAATACAAATATCATATTTGCTGTAATAGTACAAGGTTTATTATTGGGGGTATTTACATTAAATATTTCTGCAATGATATATGCTGGAATTGGTGGGGTAATATTTGGAGTGATATATATAGTATTTAGATCTATATGGGCAGCCATTCTTGCTCATATGATAAGTAGTACTGTATTACTTATTTTTAGTAAATGGAGTACGAATTTAATATCTGAAGCAAATGCTGTTTATGCAGCAGCTTTGAGTATTATCATATTAGCAGCTTCTTTGTATATGATTTTGAAATATAGAAATAAAATACAAAATGAAAATAATATTCAAACTTCAACGGAACAACCAAGTTTTTAGGTATATAAGGGATATTGAATACGGGGTTAGAGAGGTGTGAGATACTAATGTTGGATTTCAACAATTTAAACATACAAGATTTTCTTGATGAAAATAATGAAACAATTGAAATGGTATCAACAAAAGATGTTGCAATAATCGGAATAGCAGCCCAGCTGCCTATGGCAGATAATGCAGAAGAGTTTTGGAATAATTTAGTTAATGAAGTGGATTGTATTACTACTTTTCCAGAAAACAGACAAAAGGATATGAATAAATATGTAAAATGCATGGGCATAAATGGGGGAAATGTTAACTATAATTTAGGGGGATATTTGAGAGAAATAGATAAATTTGATTATAAATTTTTCAAAATATCTCCTAAGGAAGCCAGCTTAATAGATCCTAATCAGAGATTGTTCTTAGAAACTGTATGGAAAGCAATTGAAGATGGTGGATATAGTGAAGATAAAATAAGAGGAAGTCGTACAGGAGTGTACCTAGGCTTCAATGCAGATACTATCTATGATTATAAGAGGATGGTGTCTGAGCTGGAAGAAGAATGCGGGGAAATGGCGGTTACAGGTAACTTAACTTCTGTAATTGCTAGTAGAATATCATATTTGCTTGATTTAAGAGGGCCAAGTATTTCAATGGATACTGCTTGCTCATCTTCATTAGTTTCACTGCACATGGCATGTCAAGGAATACGAAACGGCGACTGCGATATGGCCATTGCAGGAAGCGTAAAAATAAACATATTACCTTTTGAAAGAAAACAAAAACTCGGTATAGAATCTAGCAATAGCCGAGCAAGAACCTTTGATGACAGTTCTGATGGAACAGGAATGGGAGAAGGTACTGCAGCAGTATTATTAAAACCATTGAGTAAAGCAGTAGAAGACAAAGATAATATATATGCGGTAATAAAGGGAAGTGCAATAAATCAAGACGGAAGATCAATGGGCATCTCTGCACCTAATGCAGTAGCCCAAGAGGATGTAATAGTAAGAGCCTGGAATGATGCAGG
>Ga0316601_100000167_pt1 | contig 25867 bp, 26 predicted proteins | sample OWC_soil_day5_no_FD_207663 | JGI IMG/M metagenome (GOLD analysis project Ga0316601, IMG submission 207663) | Wetland soil microbial communities from Old Woman Creek delta, Ohio, United States - OWC_soil_day5_noCT | ecosystem: Environmental > Terrestrial > Soil > Wetlands | place: USA: Ohio... | reverse complement strand
TAGGCGAATAGTTCCTGATTACGAACCTGTCGTTCCTCTGCGCTGTCAGAGGCTTCTCGAGCCTGAGCTGCACGTAGGCGTTCTCTCCAGGCTGGACCTCCTCCCTGTCGAGTATAACGACCCTGCAGAGTATCTCGCTGGTCCCGTGGTAGAGCCTGACCCTCTGCCTGTTCTCAAGAGGCTTCGGGGCGCTCTTCAGGTAGTACAGGCTGCAGTCCACCATCATCGACGGCTCCATGATGTCCTCTGTTGCAACCACATCCCCTCTCTTCACATCGGATGTCTTCACGTTTGAAAGGTTTATGGCGGTCCTCTGCCCTGCCTCCGCTATTTTGACATGGCTGTCGTGGACCTCGATGCCCCTCACCTTGGCCTTCACCTTGGACGGATAGATCTCAACCCACTGGCCTTCCTCGATCATCCCGCTGATTACCGTACCGGTGACAACCGTCCCGAATCCGCTTATGGAGAAAACCCTGTCCACAGGAAGCCTGAAATGTCCGCCCACATCCTTTGTATCTATCTCCCCTGTAAGGATGTCTATGTTCTCCACCAGATCCTCCATGCCCGCCTTGGTCCTGGATGAGACAGCATGTATAGGCGCACCCTCAAGGAAAGTGCCCTTGAACTCGTCCTTGACTTCCTCCTTCACCATCTCGAGCCATTCGCTGTCCACGAGATCCGACTTGGTGAGGACTATGATGCCTTTCTTCACGTTGAGCAGCTGGAGGATTTCAAAATGCTCCCTTGTCTGTGGCATGATCCCTTCGTCTGCAGCTATGACCAGAAGTACGATGTCGACGCCGCTTACGCCCGCCAGCATGTTCTTGACGAACTTCTCGTGGCCCGGCACGTCTATTATTCCCGCCCTTCTTCCTGAAGGCAGGTCGAAGAAGGTGAAGCCCAGGTTGATGGAAATCCCCCTGTCCTTCTCCTCCTTGAGCGTGTCTGTTTCTCTCCCCGTAAGGGCCTTTATCAGGCTTGTCTTGCCGTGGTCTATGTGGCCCGCTGTTCCTATTATGATATGCTTCACTCTAATTCACCTCAAATCCCCTCTGCGACGGCCCTGAAGGCATCCGCAACGATGTCGAAATCCCTGTCGAACATCGTCCTGAGGTCCATTATGACCTCATCGTTGCTTACCCTAACTATTACAGCCGTTTCGCTCAGCCTCAGCCTGTTCTCCAGCTCATCCGATCTCAGCTTTTCGGCTTTCACCTTGATTACATATGTCGGTATACGCTCCTCCGGCATGGAGCCTCCACCGACCATGGAATAGTCCTCGCCTATCTCGAACGAGAAGCCGTCCGCCGCAGCCCTGAGCTTGCCCACTAGCTGCTCTGCCCTGGCCAGATGCTCCTCCTTTCTGCTAAGGATCATGTGGAGTGTCGGTATCTTCTCGACTGCAATCTTCTCGTCCTGATAAAGCCTCAGGGTTCCTTCCAGCGCCGCAAGCGTCATTTTGTCTATCCTGAGGGCCCTTGTAAGCTGGTTCTTCTTCATCTTATCAATGTACTTCTTTTTGCCCACTATGATTCCCGCCTGCGGACCGCCCAGCATCTTGTCGCCGCTGAAGGAAACGACGTCTGCGCCCCTTCTCAGGCTCTCCTGCACGGTCGGCTCGTAGGTGAAGCCGTATTTCTGGAAATCCACCAATGTTCCGCTGCCTATATCCTCGTAGACCGGAAGCTTGTGCTCTCTGCCCAGCTCCACCAGCTCCTCCACGGACACCTCTTCCGTGAAGCCCAGTATCTTGAAGTTGGAGGTGTGCACCTTCAGCAGCACTCCGGTGTTCTCGTTTATGTTGTTCTCGTAGTCGTAGAGGTGCGTCCTGTTTGTTGTCCCTACCTCCACCAGCGTTGCGCCGCTGAAGGCCATGACATCAGGCACCCTGAAGGAGCCCCCTATTTCAACGAGCTGTCCTCTGGAAACTATCGCTTCCTTGCCTTTGCTCAGGGTGTTAAGCACCAGCATGACCGCTGCAGCATTGTTGTTTACTACCATAGCCGCCTCTGCGCCCGTCACCTTCGTTATTATCTCCTCAACGTGGCTGTACCTTGAACCTCTCTTTCCGGCCTTGATGTCGTACTCGAGGTTATTGTAGTTCATGGAGATTTCTTCGACGCATCTTACCGCTTCCTCGTTAAGAAGAGACCTGCCTAGGTTGGTATGGATGACTACGCCCGTAGCATTGATAACCTTCCTCAGCTTCGGCTTTTTCTTCTCCTCCATGTTCCTTGCGAACCTCTCCATGAGGTCATCCTTGGCGAGAGATACCGTTTTTCCTTCAAGTATGTCGCCCCTGAGCCCATCTATAGTCTCCCTCAGCACTGCTATCACTTCGGCCCTGATGGAGTTCTTCACATAGCCTTCGACTATCTCTTCCTTAAGCAATTCATCTATCTTAGGCAATTTCCTTAACAATTCACTCTTGTCCATAGTTACCCGCTCCTAACTTGCGATAATGTATTTTCCCGAAAACTCCTCAGCCCGTCCGACGACAGAGGATTTTATTTCAAGCCTGTTCAGCTCTTCCAGGATCTCCCCCACCACCTGCTCTGTGCATGTGAAGAGGAGTCCTCCCGACGTCTGGGGATCGAAAAGGATATCGGCCTGCCATTCCTCCACGCCGGCGAATTCGTACTTTCCGGTCAGGTAAGCCCTGTTGTTGTAGGAGCCTTCAGGCACTAGCCCGATTTCGGCATACTCCCTCGCCTCACTGATGTAAGGCAGCCTGTCCTTGAAAAGCCTGATCGTCACCCCTGATGCGCTGGCCATCTCGTAGGCATGCCCCATCAGCCCGAAGCCCGTGATGTCCGTGCAGGCGCTTATATCGTGCCTGGCTACTATCTCACCGGCATACTTGTTAAGGGTAGTCATGACCTTGACTGCCGTTTCATAGGCCGCCTCGGAGGCAGCCCCTCCTTTAATGGCCGTGTTTATTATGCCCGTCCCCAGCGGCTTCGTAATTATCGCCACATCGCCAGGCCTGCAGCCGTGGTTCTTGAGCACCCTGTCAGGATGCACCACTCCCATGACAGACAGCCCGTATTTAGGCTCGTCGTCCTGCACCGAATGCCCGCCAACTACGACCGCGCCGGCTTCAAGCACCTTGTCAGCGCCGCCCTTCAGTATCTCACCGAGCACCTCTATAGGAAGGCAGTTCGGGAAACAGACTATGTTCATAGCCACCGTGGGCTTGCCTCCCATGGCGTAAACGTCGCTCAGCGAGTTTGCTGCAGCTATCTGCCCGAAGGTGTACGGATCGTCAACCACGGGCGTAAAGAAGTCCAGCGTCTGTATGACCGCCATTTCGTCATTGAGTCTATATACTGCAGCGTCGTCGGAAGTCTCTATCCCGACAAGCAGATTGTCATCCTTCATCTTTGGTAATTTATCCAATATCTTCGAAAGGGTCTCCGGCCCTATTTTTGCCGCTCAGCCGGATGTTTTCGACAGCTCTGTAAGTCTCTTTTGCATTGTTGTTCCCTCCCACCTAGTCATTAAAGTAACATTATCATTATATAACAAATAATTCTAATATTGAAGGATTAATCGTTTCCCTGCCGCTCTACCTTGCCTCGATCTTGTCCCTGAACTTGGCCAGCGTCTTCTCGCCTATCCTGTCGACCTTGGTCAGATCCTCTATCTTCTGGAAATCTCCGTTCTTCTCCCTGAAGTCTATTATCTTCTGCGCAGTAACCTCGCCTATGCCCGGCACTGTCATTAGCTCCTCCTTGGTCGCAGTGTTTATATTGACAAGGCCGTCGCTGCTTATCCCGGAGATTGAAGCCCCTGCCGCACCCTGCGAGCTGTCCTGGGTATCTATGAATATGTAGTCCTCGTCCCTGATCTTCTTTGCCAGGTTAACCCTTTTTATGTCTGCAGCCGCCGTGAAGCCTCCCGAGGCCTCAATGGCATCCTTTATCCTGCTGCCCGCAACCAGGCTGTATACCCCGGGCCTGTTAACCTCCCCGTTGACATATACCGTGACGGTTTGCTCCTTTGCGGCCGCGCCTGCCTCCTCTGCAAATATTTCCTCCTCCTTCAGGTTTTCCACAGGTCTGGTTGTGAAATACCCCACCGCGAGACATACGACAAAAACCGCAAGGATTACCAGCGAACCTGTTATCTTGCTTTTCCACTTCATAATCATACCTCCAAATTTCGATATATACCTAAATTATTCCCTTTTAAAGCAAATTTAAGTCGCATGGCTGGTGATTTTTTGCTATAATTGTGTTTAGTAGATAAAACGGAGGTAATCATGAGAAGAATTACAGCATTTTTGTTAGCACTGGCAATGACATTGACTATCCCCTCATTTGAAACAAGCGCAGCATCCTCTGCCCCTTCCGTATCGGCAGACAGCGCTATCCTTATTGATGCAAAAACAGGTGAAATACTTTATTCAAAAAATATAGATGCCGCTTATCCTCCGGCTTCGACAACAAAAGTTATGACAGCCCTGCTGACCCTGGAGAACTGCAAGCTTGACGACGTGGTGACAGTAGGCAAGAAGCCGCCAATGGCAGACGGAAGCAAGATATATATATTCGAAGGCGAAAAGCTTACGGTCAAAGACCTCCTGTACGGCCTTCTCCTGTCCTCAGCCAACGACTGCGCTGAAGCGCTGGCAGAGCACATGGGTGGATCAGTTGAAGGATTCGCAGAGATGATGAACAAGAGGGCAAAGGAGCTTGGCTGCGAAAACACAAATTTCGTAAACCCAAGCGGCCTCTACGATGAGAACCACAAAACCTCCTCCCATGACCTGGCACTGATACTCGGCGAACTGTCCAAGCATAAGGAATATCCGGAGATAGCCACCACTCTGGCATACAAGATAGGCCCGACAAACAAGAGCACCCTGGAAAGGCCCCTCTGGAACGAGAACAAGCTGATCCAGAAGTATTCGGGATACTACTACCCTTACTGCATCGGAGGCAAGACAGGCTATACCATCCAGTCGCAGCACTCCTATGTGTCGGTTGCCGAAAAAGACGGCCGCAGGCTTGTGCTGGCGCTGGTCCACGATTCTCAGAAAACATTTTTCAAGGACGCCATAAACCTGTTCAATTACGGCTACAATGGCTTCGAGAAGATGGCGGTTTACTCTAAAGGGGACGTGGTCACCACATTTAGTTCAGGAAACACTTCCATCCCTCTGCTGGCATCGGAAGACCTGTATTACTACGCCGAGAAAGGCACCGATCCGAATATCGAGCTGAACCTGGAGGATCTGGATCTCTGCAGGAAGATATTCTCGGAAGGCGACGAGCTGGCGACAACTGAAGTCAAGGCGAACGGCACTGTGATAGGAAGCCTCAAGCTAACAAGCGGGGCCGACCACAGCCTGATGAATGTCTTGTCTGAGAACAACTACCTCCCCGCCGTGGGAGTAGCGTTTTCAGCAGTCCTGATCCTCCTGGTCCTGATGGCTGTTTCAGCGAAGAGAAGGAATGCAAGGAGAAGGGCAAAAAAAAAGACAATGATGAAAAACCGGGTAAGATGCAATGACATAAAGAGCCGATAACTTCAAAGTTATCGGCTCCTTAATTTCTCTATAAGTCTTTCCATGTCCTCCGGCATCCCTGCCTCCAGCGAAACCTTTTCCCCGGTCCTCGGGTGCGGGAACCTCAGCTTGCAGGCGTGCAGCGCCTGCCTCTTGATGTATTCATCATCCTCATTACCGTACTCATCCCCAGTATGGTACAGCGAATCCCCGAACAGTGGGTGTCCCATGTGGGCCAGGTGGACCCTGATCTGATGTGTCCTTCCCGTTTCAAGCTCAAGCTCAACAAGGTCCCCTTCGCTGAAGCTCTCGATGACCCGGTAATGGGTCACGCTCCTCTGGCCCTTCTCGTCGATAACCCTCTTTATGCCGGCCTCGTCGGGCTTGTAGATCGGTTCGTCAATGACACCCTCCCTGCTCTCCATGTTGCCGTGCACGATTGCGTAGTATATCTTGTCAAAGCCTTCCCTGTGCATGTCCCTGGCAAGCGCCATGTGGGCGAACTGGTTCTTTGCCACCAGGATCAGCCCTGAGGTGTTCATATCCAGCCTGCTGACAAGCCTGACTATGCAGTCTTCGCCTTTTTCCTGGAAGTAGTACAAAAGACCGTTGGCCAGAGTCCCCGACTGGTAGCTCTTTGTCGGGTGAACAACCATGAACGGCTTCTTGTTGACCACTATAATGTCAGCATCCTCGTACACCACGTCCAGAGGCATGCTTTCGGGATTGATGTCCTGGCTCTCCTCCTTCGATACGTCGAACTCGATCCTGTCACCGGGCATCACCATGTACCTCAGGGTGACGACCCTGCCGTTGACGCTTATCCTTCCGTCCCTCGCGGCTCCCCTGATGAGCCTGCTGGAGAACTCGGCCTCGTTCTTGAGGTAGTCCCTGAGCTTTCTTCCCTTGTCCTTTTCATCCACAATCAAAGTTACTTTGTTCAAAACCTTTTCCTCTTTTCAAAGTTAATAAAAAATGAAGAGCCGGCTGACTCCTCATCTTTTGTCTGCAGAATTATATTGCAGCTATTAATTCTATTTCAACCAATGCATCCTTAGGAAGCCTTGCAACCTGTACTGCTGATCTTGCAGGCATGTCCTTTGTGAAGTATTTTGCGTATACTGCGTTAACTGCTGCAAAATCGTTCATGTCAGCCATGAAGCAAGTTGTCTTAACAACCTTGTCGAAGCTTGTGCCAGCTTCCTCTAAAACCGCCTTAAGGTTCTGGAATACTCTTTCAGCTGCTGCTGTTATGTCTCCAGTTACCAGTTCGCCTGTTTCAGGTATGAAAGGAACCTGTCCTGATGTGAAGAGGAATCCTCCCGCTATTATAGCCTGTGAATATGGGCCTATTGCAGCCGGTGCTTTTGGTGTGCTTACTACTTTCTTTTCCATGTTAAAAAACCCTCCTGAAAAATTGTTTATATTTTTTTATTGGCCTGATGACTTGTAATCATCTCCAAGTAATACTATTATATCAAAATCTCCTGTCTTTTGGGGATGTGTTACAACATTTTCTATGTCAAACTCCTTTTTTATTGCCGATACAAGGGATTCGTCCACCCCGTAAAGCTCTATCTTCGACTTGGCGGATTTATCGCCGTTGCCTACTGCAATATCGCTGGTGTAGCCGCTTTCCTTCAGTTTTGCTGCATAGCCTGACGCCAGCCCCGTGGTGGTGGTTCCGTTGAGAACTTCAATGCTAACGGCTGACCTGTCAAGTTCTGCGGCCTCTGTTTCCTCGCTGCCAGCATTCTCCCCGTTGATGCTCGCAAGAAGCTCAGTGTTTAGCTCTTCGCTGTATACGAAGTAGGAAACTCCTCCTATTGTAGGCGTGGTTCCCTGCAGAGTGGACATGACTATCTTTGACTTGTCAACATTCGAGAACTTCACTGCGTACTTGAGCATCTCCTCAGGTTTCATCGATGTGGTGACATATTTCGGCACTATGCTCATTATGGTAGGTATCTTCGCGATGATCGTTGGCGTCTTAACCTTTTCGATAACCTTCTCTATGAACAGGTGCTGGTTGTTGATCCTTCCCAGATCACCGTCCGCGAAGCCGGTGCCGTCGTTGTTCTGCCTCCACCTGAAGAATTCCTCGGCCTTCTCACCGTCAAGATGCACCGTGGTGCCCTTCTTGAAGTATATGTGGAGATTCTGGCTGGCATCGTCATAATACATGTTCCTGGAAATGTACATGTCGACCCCGCCCAGGGCATCTATGAGCTTCCTGAAACCCTCGTAATTAACCCTTGCCGTATAATTGATGTCGATGTCCAGCAGGTCCTCCACGGCTTTTGTCAGATAGCCTTCCCCACCTACTATGTTGGAGGCGTTTATTTTCTGGTTGTGACCCTTGATCTGCACCAGCGTATCCCTCGGTATGGAGACTATGTTGAGTGCGTCGGTATTCGGATTATAGTTTACAAGGATTATTGTATCCGTCCTCTTCTGGTCATCGCTCAGCTCAACTGTGGCATCGCCGATGTCAACACCTGATACCAGTATATTGACTATCCCGTCTTCACCTACGCCGCTTGTGACGTCGGTTAAGGTGCCGCTTTCAGCAGGCTGGTTCAATTTCATGAGGAAGGAGTACGACAGCCCGGCCAGGCATAACGCCAGCACCAGGAATGCCGACAGGATTATGAAAGCCCTCAGCCTTTTCTTCTTTCTCTTTTTAGCTTTTGGCTTCATATTCCCCTGCTGCGGTCTCTTGTCCATAATCATCACCTTCGACTTTCCATAATAACGTGGTTTCTTCCCTCAATTGAATACGGGTGTATCATCTGTCCCCGTTCGATTACGTATTTTATTGTCGAATCAAATGCATGCACCATCGCTTTGTCCAGATCTTGATAGACATCATGCCTCATCTTGTCAACCCCCGGGAATTCCCTTAACGGCTCGACATAGTCAGCGATGTATATGATCTTTTCAAGCATGCTCATGCCTCTTCTTCCCGTTGTGTGGTACATGACGGCATTGAGCACGTCCTCGTCCTCTATGCCCATCACATCCCTCGCGATAACGGCACCGGCCACCCCGTGCAGAAGCTTGGGGCTGTCGAGACAAACTTCATCTATTTTGTACCCTGCTCCGGATGCAATCCCGAGCAGCTCTTCTCCGCTCTTGTCCTTCGCGCAGTCATGAACCAGTCCTGCAAGCCTTGCCTTTTCAACGTCGGCATGGTGGAACTTAGCGATTTTCACCGCCGTATCCATGACGCTCATGGAATGCTCAAAGCGCTTGTGCCTTAAGTTATTCCTTAGATATTCAATTATCTTGTCCCGGCTCCACATATGAATAGGCCCTCCCAATAAAAATATCCGCTGTTATCTTACCTGTATAAATCCAGCTCCTTTATGAAATTGCCCACAGGCTCCGGCACAAGGCTGCTTACGTCCCTGCCTGCGCTGATGTCGTACCTTATCTGCGTTGACGATATGTCTAGTATGGGCATTTCCAGGAGGACTGATTTCTTGAAATACTTGTTGTTCTTCATGTCCTTAATTTCGTATCCAGTCCTATTATATACGACAAAATGACATAATTCAAATATTTCATCAGGGTTCTGCCATTTGTGGATGTCGGCCAGGCTGTCCAGGCCGGCTATGAAATGCCAGTCTGTGCCGGGCTCCAGCTCGTTGAAGTGTTGGAGCGTCTTGTAGGTGTAGCTCAGGCCTGTGCTGTTCATCTCGTAGTCGCTTATCTGGAATCCCCGCTCGCCTCTTATGGCCATCTTAACCATTTCGTAGCGCAGGTGGGCGTCGGTGACCTTCTTTCCCTGCTTGTGGGGAGGGTTTGCGCTCGGCATGAAGATGACAGCATCAAGACCCAGGTCCTCCTTGGCTTTATGCGCTACATAAAGGTGTGCTATGTGAATAGGATCAAAGGTTCCTCCGAAAATAGCCTTCTTTACCATATCAAAACACCTTCTTCTACAGGTTTGGCAGTTCTATCTTAGGATTTTTTTCTGATCTTCTGTATATTACTATCTTGTTTCCTATTGCCTGGACTCCGTAGCAGCCGAGGCTTTCGCAAAGCTCGTCAGACGCTTCCCTGGCTGTATAGCCGCTGTTGTTGAGGACGGAAATCTTTATGAGTTCCCTGGCCTCAAGCGCGTCGCTTACCTGCTTTATAAATGCATCAGTAATCCCTTCCTTGCCGATGTTGAATATAGGGCTCATGGTGTTTGCAAGGGATCTGAGATAGCTTCTCTGTTTGCTGTTCATTAGCTTTACCTCCGATATTTTATAGTACGAATTCGAATTCGAATCCGTTGAGGTTTACGAAATCTCCGTCCTGGATTCCCATTTCCTTGAGGTCGTCGAGTACACCCTTGTTCTTGAGTACCCTGTGGAAGTACCTGAGCTCGTTAGGATCATTTACATTAACGCTGGCAAGCAGCCTGTCTACGAAGCTTCCCTCAACATAATACGTGTTCTCTTCTTTCCTGATGGTGTATGTGAATCTCTTCTCTTCAGGAACGAATTTCTCCTCTTCGCTTATTTCCATCTCTGTAACCGGTATTGTGGACAGGAGTCTTCCCGTTTCCTTCATTAGATCCTCAACACCCTGGCTGGTTGCAGCGGAGATCTTGAACACCTTGTCGTAGCCCAGTGCGTTAACCTTCTTCTTGAAGTCTTCGAAAACGCTGTCGTCTTCCAGCATGTCAGCCTTGTTTGCAGCCACAAGCATCGGCCTGTCCCAAAGCTTTACGCTGTACTTCTTAAGCTCTTCATTTATCTTCAAAAAATCCTCGTAAGGATCCCTGTCTTCAATTCCTGATATATCGACCACATGGATCAATACCCTCGTCCTCTCGATGTGCCTGAGGAACTCGAGTCCCAGACCTATGCCTTCTGCTGCGCCTTCGATTATTCCTGGGATGTCGGCCATAACGAAGCTGTTCATTCCAGGCACCGCTACCACGCCAAGGTTTGGCTTAAGTGTTGTGAAGTGGTAGTTTGCGATCTTTGGCCTTGCTTTGGAAACAACTGAGAGCAGCGTTGATTTTCCTACGTTAGGGAAACCAACCAGTCCGACGTCGGCCAGAAGCTTGAGCTCCAGCTTGATCCATCTTTCTTCGCCAGGCATTCCCGGCTCCGCGAAGTCAGGCGCCTGCCTTGTAGGCGTGCAGAACTTCACGTTTCCTTTACCGCCTTTACCGCCCTTCGCGATTACGTATTTATCATCCGCATGGGAAAGGTCGGCCATTATCTTGTTGCTTTCCGCATCCCTGATAATCGTACCCATAGGCACTTTGATTGTCATATCTTCTCCGGATTTGCCGTAGCATTTTGCGCCGGAACCGTTTGTCCCTCTTTCAGCCTTAAACTTTCTATTGTAAGTGAAGTCCAGCAATGTCGTCATGTTTGGATCCACCTCAATAATGACGTCGCCACCGTGTCCACCGTCTCCGCCGTCAGGGCCTCCAAGGGGAACGTATTTTTCTCGTCTGAAGGATATCGCGCCGTCTCCGCCGTCTCCGGACTTTATAAATATTTTGGCAGTATCTATAAACATTAACATTCACTCCTCTTTCTCATTTTCTTATTTTAAAAAAGGCACCCAAACAAGGGTGCCTAACAAGTGACTATTCAGCAGCTACAACTTCATCTACTATTTCAATATCTAAAGGATATACGCTTGCTTTTTTCTTGTCTCTTCCGAGTCTTTCATATCTTACAACACCGTCTACTTTTGCAAATAAAGTGTCGTCTGATCCTCTACCTACATTTGTTCCTGGGTGAATCTTAGTTCCTCTCTGTCTGACCAAGATGTTTCCAGCCAAAACGAACTGGCCGTCTGCGCTCTTAGTTCCAAGTCTCTTTGATTCACTGTCTCTACCGTTTCTTGAGCTACCTACTCCTTTTTTGTGAGCAAATAACTGAAGGTTCATAAGCAACATATACTACACCTCCTTAACCTTTACAATTATATATTTACCGTAATTTTGTTCAATTGATTTGACTCCAAGCAGCAATGTTTCCATTAACACCTGACACTTTTCAACCTCGCCAGGCGCAAGATTACGCAGATCTATATGTAGAAATCCATCATCCACGGTAATAGATGGCTCTAAGTTCAACACATCTGTGATTCCATTTGCTATCATTATTGAAGAAGCTGAAATCGCACTGCATACCATGTCATAGCCTTCATCAACTGATCCGGCATGACCGCTTGCTCTGTATGAAATCAGTTTGCCTGAGTCCCTGGTAAGTACAACCTTTACCATTATTATGCGTTGATTTTTTCAATCTGGATTTTTGTGTAAGGCTGTCTGTGTCCTGCTTTTCTTCTGTAGTCTTTCTTTCTCTTATACTTGAAGACGATTATCTTCTTGTTTTTTCCCTGAGCAAGAACTTTAGCGCTAACATTTGCGCCTTCTACAACAGGCTTTCCTACTACTAATTCTCCGTCTTCTTTGCTAACCATAAGTATGTTATCGAAATCAACGTTTGAATCAACCTCGGCTTCCAGTTTTTCAACGTATAAAACGTCTCCCTCTGAAACCTTGTACTGCTTTCCTCCAGTAACTAAAACTGCGTACATTAAATACACCTCCTCTTATTAGGATCTCGCCATAATTGGGTACACAACATGAGTCATGTTTTAAAAAACCCAATTTGAGCGGTCTACAAATTATTTTAACACACCGTATTTTCTTTGTAAAGTTTATTTTACCCGTAAATCCTGAAATGTTCAAGATTTTGTATCTGGCTTTCGAAAATCAGAGGCTCGACCCTGAATGTCTCACCCTTGAATGAGGTCAGATACACTTTTTTGTCAAGAGCGCCTATGCTCCTGACAAAACCAAGAACATCTTCCCTTATGTCCTTTTCGTAGATCCCGTTGACTGTTATGTGGACGTGGCTGATGTCACGGTCGCTGCTGATCCTCAGTATTTCATTCCTGATCAGGAGGCCGATGTAGGAAAACTTAAGCCTGCTTCCGCTGCCGGAGCAGTGGCTGCAGCCCTCCTCTATATAGTCGCTGATCGGCTTTCCTGTCCTTCTTCTCGCTATCTGCACCAGGTTGAGCTCGGTGAAGCCGTAGACAGTTGTCTTGCTCTTGTCGCTGCTGAAGCCCTCCCTGAGCACTGCGAGAACATCCTCCTTGTGCTGAGGGTTGACCATGTCTATGAAGTCCACGACTACTATGCCGCTGAGGTTCCTGAGCCTTACCTGCCTGACTATCTCAGCCGCAGCCTGCATGTTTGTCTGGTAAACCGTCTTCTCAATGTTTGAGCCCTTCACGTTTTTGCCCGAGTTGACGTCTATTACGTACATGGCTTCGGTCCTGTCTATGACTATGTGCCCGCCGCAGCTTAGATACACCTTTTCACGCCTCAGGCCCATTATCTCCTTCTCTATGCCGTAGTAGTCCAGCATTGTCCTATCATCCTCGTGGAATATCTTTTCCGCGCTTACGTCGGTGTTATCGTCAAGGAATCTGCCGATGTATTCATAGTCCTCACTGTTATCCACGTATATCCTTGAGGTCACCTCATCCACCTTGTCCCTGAGAACCCTTCCCAGGATTCCGCCGTCGTCGAAAAGTAGGCCCGGCTTTATTGAGAATTCAGCCTTTTTTACAAGCTCCCTGTACATGGAATCGAGCCTGCCTATCTCCTCGTTCAGCACGTCGATGCCGACATTTTCAGCGTTGGTCCTTATCATGACACCGGCGTCTCTGGGTTTGACGATGCTCCTGCTCACTTCCTGCTTGTATTCCGCGCTGGCTATCTTTTTTGAGAAGGTTAGCTCCTTTGTGAGGGTCTGAAGCACAGAATACCTGCCCGGAAGGCTGATGGCGTTCGTGACCTTCGCACCCTTGCTGCCTATGTCCTCCTTCACGACCTGGACTATAATTTCATCCCCCTTCTTGACGGAGGTGTTCTTGAATTTAGAGTCCAGATACATGTATGCGTTCTTCTTTAGGCCGATGTCTACAAAAGCGCTCTTTATGGCGGGTATGATGTTCTTGACGACGCCCTTGTATATCTGGCCGGCAAAGACGTCGTCGCTCTCCTCTTCTATGAAGCATTCCTTGAGCTTTGCATTTTCCTTGATGGCAATTCTAAGAATCCCTTCCTGCCTCTCTATAAAAATCTCTTTCAGCTCCATCACCCCGTTTAAATAGTTTTTATATACTTGAAAAGCGGAACAAGCTTGCCGTCGACGTCCGCGTACATCTCGTTCCTCTTAATGTCGATGAAGGCATCCTCGTCCACGCTTGACGTGCTGTCCTTTATCAGCTGAGCTAGCAGCTCAGGGGAGAGGTTATCCTTGCTGCCGCAGCTTACGACAGCTTCCACAACGAGTATGTTCTCCACTATCCTGAAGTCGATGCTCCTGACCAAAGGCTTTATGTCGACAACCTTCTCGCCGCTTTTGCTCTTCTTGAGTATGGTCCATTCCTTCTTTTCGAGCAGGGCATCCATTTCCTTTTCGAGCAGGGAGGCGTCCCTGTATCTCAGCTTTATCCTGTAGCTTGCAGCGTCTATGGCAGCCATGGACTTGAAGACTTTCTTGTTCTCCTCGTCCCTGATTTTCGATACCTCGAGGATCTTTATCCCGGGAGGGGCGACCCTGTTCATGGCTTCCTTGACTGCGCTTTCTTCGACATCCTCCTCCATCGGGGCATCGAAATAGTCTCCGCCGGAATATACGCCCACAGCAAGGGGCTGCGCCAGCGAAAGGTTTATGTGAGGGTTGAAGCCCTGCGAATATACCACCGGCAGCCCTGACCTTTTCATCATCCTCTGGATCGTTCTCATGAGGTCGAGGTGGCCTACGAATTTTATTTCGCTTTCTTTTGTAAACTTAATTAGATACCGCACCTTCGAAGCACTCCCCTTTCAAGTTGATGTCGACCCCGCAGTTTGTGCAGCCGAGCCTGCAGTCCGGCGTAACGACCGCCTTCTTGGCTTTTTCATTCTCTTCTATCAGATACGCCTTGTTTACGCCGATATCAATGAAGTCCCAGGGGAGTATTTCATCGTACTCCCTTTTCCTGTGGGCGTAGAAGTCTCCGTCTATTCCGGACTCCTTAAGGGCTTCCATCCATATATCGAAGCTGAAGTATTCCGACCAGCCGTCGAACTTGGCTCCCTTTTCGAATGCCTTAACCAGCAGGTCGCAGACCCTCCTGTCGCCTCTCGCGACTACAGCCTCGAGATAGCTGACCGGTGTTTCATGCCAGCTGTAGGATATGGCCTTGCTCTTTATGGCGGATCTAAGGACCCTGATTTTCGCTTCTACTTCCTCCATCCTTATCTGAGGCTCCCACTGGAACGGGGTGAAGGGCTTCGGCACGAATATGGATGTGCTCAGGTTGACCCTGAGCCCCTTTTTCCTGACTTCCTTAGGAACCTTGAAATATTCACCTACAACCTTCTGGCCCAGGTCGGCTATTCCTGCTATGTCCTCGTCAGTTTCATAAGGCAGTCCTATCATGAAGTACAGTTTTATGGTTGACCAGCCTGAACTGAATGCGCTTCTGGCTGATTCCATGAGGTTCTCCTCAGTTACGCCTTTGTTTATTATGTCCCTCATCCTCTGGGTTCCGGCTTCAGGAGCGAATGTGAGCCCTGTTTTCCTTACCTTCTGGATCTGTTTTATGAGGTCTACGGAGAATGAATCTATTCGGAGTGAAGGCAGAGATATACCGATCTTGTCCTTCTCGTATCTTTCCGCCATTGAGAATACAAGGTTCTGGATGTCCGAGTGGTCGCAGATGCTCAGGGAACTCAGAGAAACCTCCTCGTAGCCTGTGCTGTTCAGCAGCTTGTCTGTGTTCTCAATGATCTTTGCCGTGCACTTCTCCCTTACAGGCCTGTATATCATTCCGGCCTGGCAGAACCTGCAGCCTCTTGTGCATCCCCGGAAAGTCTCCACGACAACCCTGTCATGGACTATTTCGTTGTACGGCACGATGAATTTGTCTGGATATTCTATATCGTTGAAATTCTTTATTATCCTCTTGGTTATCTTCTCAGGCACGCCGCTTTCCTTTGGGAAGAACCTTTTTATGGTTCCGTCCTCATTGTACTCCACATCATATAACGAAGGGATATAGACGCCCTGCACGCCGCTTGCCCTCCTGAGGTATTCGGTTTTGCCCTTTCCTTCAGCCTTGACCTCCTTGTAGAGGTCCAGGAGCTCGTTGTTCACTTCCTCTCCTTCGCCTATGACAAACATGTCCGCTATGTCGTAGAGCGGCTCCGGATTGTATGCGCACGGGCCTCCGCAGACGACTATAGGATCGTCCTCCGACCTCTTCGACGCCCTCACCTGGAGGCCTGCCATGTCGAGCATGTTGAGTATGTTGGTGTAGCTCATCTCGTACTGAAGCGTGAAGCCAAGGAAGTCGAACTGGTCCAGCGGGTCCTTGCTCTCAAGGGCATACAGAGCGATGCCCTTCTCCCTCATAAGCTTCTCCATGTCCGGCCAAGGGGTGAAAACCCTCTCGCAGTATGTGTCTTCCCTTTCGTTGAGCGTGTAGTAGAGTATCTTCATGCCTAGATGGGACATGCCCACCTCGTAAACGTCCGGGAAGCAGAATGCATATCTTATATCAATTTTTTCTTTGTCCTTAATATACGAATTATATTCGCCGCCAGTATATCTTGCCGGCTTTTCAACCTTGCTCAATATGTCATCAGAAATTCTGTTCATATTATTCCTCCTTCATGTTACTAACAACATATAATTTTATCACAGTATCGCTCTTTATTCTATAAAACTTTGTGTTAATTTCGGGCCATGGACTGTTGTCGCTGCCATAGGGGAATGTTCGCATTAAGTGTTGATGGAACCCTGAATACTTTCCACCCCTCCAGTCCATAATTGTAATGAATAAGATTTTCTGGAGGTGCTTCAATTGGCTGATCTCATAGTTGACGGCGACCAGCTCGACGGGGTCCTGGGTTCCTTGAATTTCGAAAAGACCAGCTGTCCCCACTGCGGCAGCGTGTATTTTGTAAGATACGGCAGGACTCGCATTGGAAGACAGCGCTATAGCTGCCGGGAATGCAGAAAAACTTTCTCGGAAACTACAGGCACACCATTCATGTACAGCAAAAAAACGCTCAGGACTTGGGCCGGCTACCTTTTCTGCATGGGAGGCGGGCTAACTCTGCGCCAGATCTCAAAAGCATTAGGCATGAACCTGTCAACTGCCTTTTCATGGAGACACAAAATACTGAGCGTTGCCGTGACCAAGACCGACACCGTGCTTACTGAAACAATCGAGGTCAATGAGTTCTGGCTGAAGGAAAATTTCAAGGGTTGCAGGCGGATAAATCCGCACTTTCGCGATGCTGAAAACCGCTGTCCGATCCTTATGCTGAGCTGCCGTGACAGCCAAGGAAACATCATGTTAAGGGCTGCCACCAGGAAAGGGCTCCGGAAGCTGGAATATGCCGATATCTCAGATATACTCGGCCCAGTAATCAAACGCTGCAAAATGCTTGTAACGACCAGCAATCTTTCCTATGTCTCTTTTGCAAAGAAGAAACATCTCAGATTATGCATGCCTTACAGTGCCAGCTACCGCCGTCCGGGTTTTTCACTGAGGAATGCCGAGATTCAGGCAAGGGGATTCAAAGGATTCCTGAAAAGGTTCAGGTCAGTGGCAAGCAAGTACCTCAGTCATTATATGAATTGGTACAGGATTATGCTTAACAGGAGCGGCAGCCTAACGGCTGAAATAATGGATATGCTTTCAAGCCGTCCGCGCATGCTAACGGTATATGATCTTAAGAATGTGCAGTTTGACGGCACTTTGAGGCAGTAAAGTCTGAACCCGCTTGCTTGCAGGAATTTAGAGTTTATGGAAAACAACACTTAAACCGAACAATGCACTATGGGCTTGAAAACCAATATACAATGGTCTTTAGTAAATAAAAAAGAGGGCCAAAAGCCCTCCAAATTGCATTATTAACTTCTGTCTGTCTTCAAGGCTTTCACGAATATCTCGGCTGATCCGAGGTTTGTGGCCAGCGGGATGCAGTGCACGTCGCAGAGCCTTAGCAGAGCTGAGACGTCTGGTTCGTGAGGCTGAGCCGTGAGCGGATCCCTGAGGAATATTATAATGTCAAGCTCGCCTGTGGCTAACTTTGCACCTATCTGCTGGTCGCCTCCGAGAGGACCAGATAAAAACCTTGTTACCTTCAAGCCTACGGTGTCCATGATTAGTTTTCCGGTGGTTCCTGTTGCGAAAAGCTCGTGGCATTCGAAGACATCCTTGTATCTTTTTACGAAATCGATAAGGTCGTCCTTCTTTTTGTCATGCGCAATAAAAGCTATTCTCATATGCTAATCCTCCTAGAAGTTGATTTTCTTTCTTCTCATACCAATGTTCAGCACAATGGCTACCGCCATGAAGTTTGTCAGCATAGAGCTGCCTCCGTAACTCATGAAAGGGAGTGTAATTCCTGTTATAGGCATCAAGCCAATTGTCATCCCTATATTTTGAAGCAGAGAGAAGAGAAGACTGGATACAATACCCACGGTAAGCATTGAACCAAAAATGTCTTTTGAAGTTCTTGCGACAATTATGAATCTGTAGATGATATATCCGTAAACAATCACCAGTATCATTGCTCCGATGAAACCCCACTCTTCGCCTACTACCGAAAAGATGAAGTCAGTATGCGCTTCCGGGATGAATCCTCCTGACACCTGCGTGCCTTTCATAAAGCCCTTCCCGAACATTTCACCGGAACCTATTCCTATCTGTGACTGCAGGAGCTGCAGTCCGGATCCGAGCTCATCCGCTTCCGGATTAATAAACGAGACAAGTCTGTTTTTCCAGTAAGTCGGCATTATGGACAGGTTCCAGATCAGCGCAATCAATGCCGCCACACCCGCGAATCCGCCTCCGATGACTTTAAGATCCAGACCCGCCACAAAGAATATTCCCAGAACTATAAAGAAACAAACCATAGTCATTCCCATGTCAGGCTGTATGACTATGAGAGCCATCGGCAGCGCTGCATATCCTGCAAGTGTGAGAAAGTTTTTGGGGTTGTTTATCTCCAGGTTCATATCGCTCAGCTTTTTGGAAAGCATTATTATCATTGCAAGTTTGGCAAATTCCGAGGGCTGTATACCTACCGATCCAATCCTTATCCAGGAAGCGGCTCCGTTTACAACGGAGTTCTTGAATATGGTGTCGTTGATTACGAGAAGCAATATGGACGCCCAATAGAGTATCGTTGCGTAGTTTTCAAGCACGCTGTAGTCAAAGCACAATATGACATATGTTACAACCAGCCCCACCACGAGCCAAAGCAGCTGGGCCTTCAAATAGTGCGTTCCTGATTTCAGGTATGTTGCGCTGTATATGTTAAGTGTGCCGAAAAGCACTATAGCTATGATAGCCAGAAGAGTCTTTATGTCAAGCTCCCTTACGAGCTTTCTGTCAAGGGTAAGTTTATCTAAAATGTTAGGTCCCATTCTAATTCCTCCAATACAAGTATGATTATAACACATACCTGTAAAAAAGCTATGTCAAAAATCAACATAGCTTTTATTTTAACAGTCTGTTTATTATTTTATGTGCTTAATCGGAATGCTTGCAACCAGTGCAGGTGAATTCCCGTCCTCGTCGTCTGTCTTTGTCATTTTTACATCGATGTCGCTGATTTCTATATCAACATACTTGGATATGACCACCAGTATCTCTTCCTTAATCTTGTTGAGAGTTTCAGGTGAAATGCTGGATCTGTCATTAATCAGTATAAGTTTCAACCTGTCTTTTGCAGTGTCCTTGGAGCTTGGCTTAGAATTATTAAAGAATTTAAAAAGATTAAAGCTCATTTCAGCTACCCCCTTTACTTAATCCCGAATAATTTTTTGATAGAGGAAAACAGGCCTGTTTCTTTCGGAGCCAGATCCATGAATTGCACTTCCTCGCCTGTGATTCTTCTTGCAATATCCCTGAAGGCCTGGCCGGCTTCTGCATTTTCATCCAACACTATAGGCTCTCCCTTGTTTGTCGACACAGTGATCGCTCTGTCGTCAGGCACTACCCCTATGAGTTCGATCGCAAGGCTGTCAAGGATGTCGTCGACATCGAGCATGTCTCCGGCCTGAGTCATCTTGTAGTTAAGCCTGTTTACTATGAGCTGGTGATTTTCAAGGCCTTTTGCATCCAGTTTTCCAATGACCCTGTCAGCATCCCTTACAGATGTAAGTTCAGGGTTTACTACTACGAGAGCTCTGTCTGCAGCTATTACTGCATTTTCGAAGCCCGACTCTATGCCAGCCGGACAGTCGATCAATACGTAATCAAATTCAAGTTTAAGATCTTTAATCAGTTTTTCCATCTGCTCCGACGAGATGTCGTCCTTGTCCCTTGTCTGTGCTGTTGGCAGCAGGTATAGATTCGGGAATCTTTTGTCCTTGATGGTAGCCTGCCTGAGCCTGCACTTGCCTTCAATAACATCCATCAGTGTGAATACTATCCTGTTTTCAAGACCCATGAGTACATCCAGGTTTCTAAGTCCTGTATCTCCATCAACAACCACAACGCTTTTTCCAAGTGCTGCGAGGGCCGTACCGATATTTGCGGTGGTTGTAGTTTTTCCAACTCCGCCTTTCCCAGATGTGATTACGATTGCTTCTCCCATATGTTCATCCCCCTATTGTATTATATTATATTATTTGAATTTATTTGGCAAATACGGTTCGACTAGAATTGTCCCCTCTTTTATCTTTGCGACTTCAGGGTATGCCGGCTTATCCGATTCTTCAGGAGCCCTTGTCATAAGGTTGTCTATCTGCAATATTTCAGGCTGCATATAGAATGCGGCCACTATAGCTTCCGGGTTGCCTCCGTTTCCTGCATGGGCCGAGCCTCTCATTGCCCCTAATACTATTATATTACCTCCGGCGGAAATTTGCGAGCCCGCATTTACATCCCCGACTATAACTATATTTCCCGGGTAATCTATGACTTCACCGCTTCTGACAGTTCTTCTGAGGAACTTGGTGCGTCCTTCATGTATTCCGTTGAAGGCCTTGCTGGCCGCCTCTTCATTCTTGACCTTGTCTTCAAGGCTGCAGTCCTTTATGTCGAACTCGCTGAAGAGCACCTCCTTGAGCTTGCCGAAATCCCTGCTGTTGATTTTCTTGAGGTCTGTTGTTATCTTTAGGGAGGCTCCCCTGTAGAACGCCTTTCCCTTTGAGAGCTTTTCGACGAGCACACCCATCATCTCTTCAAAATCTTTGAATCTATCCATATTTATGACTGCGTTTATCCCGTCCTTGGTGCCTTTTATTATGAGATTGTCATCCAAAATCATTGACCTCCTGTCTTACTGGGTAGTTTGGGTTGTCTGTGTTGTCTGTGTAGCCTGGTTTGTTTTGAAATAAGCTTCGTACATGGCCCTTGCAACAGGCGCGATGTATCCGCCGTGACCGCCGTCGAACACTATGACGCATACCGCTACCTCAGGATTGTCATACGGTGCGTAACCTACATATACCGCGTAGGCCGTCCTGCCGAAATCGCTCTGGGTATCGCTGAATGTAGCAGATCCGGTTTTTCCTGCTGTCTTAATAGGGAATCCCGCAAAAGCTGCTGCCGCCGTTCCGTCTTCTCCGCCTGTAACCAGGGACATTCCGTATTTTACCGAGTCGATGGTAGCCTGGCTCACGCCTGTCTCTTCCAGCACTTCAGGCTCAATCTGCTCAATCAGGTTGCCGTCCGCGTCCGTAATCTTGTCGACCAGGTGGAGCTTGTACCTTGTCCCGCCGTTGGCAATCGTAGCCATGTAGTTCGCCATCTGGAGAGGGGTGAAGTTGCTTATACCCTGTCCGATGGATGCGAAATATGTGCCTGATCCGCCGTTGATTTGGTTATTGATTAATATGGTTGTAGTATGAATCACAGTTACAATCCTGTTCAAATCATCAGCCGCCAAAGCTTTGCCATTGTATTTCGGATCTGAAGCCACCAGTGTGCTGATCATATTCTTGAAGTTATATGTTTTGTAGCTTGACTCTCCGTTCTTTATGCATTCCTGGATAGCTGCCTTAATCCCCTTCTTAGCGGACTTTATTTCCTCAGAATCGCTGTCTCTGTCGTAAAGGTCTATTGAAGTAAAAGTTTTTCCTGTGCTGGCATCCTTGCCGTCTCTAAGAGTCGACATTGTCGACCACAATCCAGTAGTTGAAAATATGTTTTTCTGGGACCAGGTGTTGAAAACCTGTCCGAAGTTTTCATTAATCTCGATGCCGGTTGAAGCCTTGACATCAGAATTCGTTGGAACTCCCAGCCCGAATTTCCAGGCATATTTCGCCAGGGCATCGCTGCCGGACTTCTCTCTCAGAAGTTTTCCAACAGTCATGAAGTACGGGTTGCTGGAAACCTCAAGGGCCCTTGACAGATCCACGACTCCGTTTGGTCCTTCATCGAATTCTACGATATCTTTCAAAGTTCCTTCTCCCATGTCAAATGTTCCTTTGTCGTTGACTGTGAAGGATGGCGTGATTACCCCTTCCTCAAGCCCAGCTATGGCTGTCATAGGCTTGAATGTCGATCCCGGAGGAACAAGGGATTGTGTAGCATAGTTGTAGAAAGGCTTCGGATATATATCGTAGGTATCCTTTCTTATTGTTGTGTTGCCTTCTATGCTCGTATCGATCGGAAACATTATATTAAGCACCGAGTCAAGTGTTTTGCCCGAGTAGTTTGAAAGAAGGCTGTGGCTCTGTATATATTTCTTTCCGAATTCCTCGAGGTCAGGGTTGAAGTATTTCTGGTAAAGTTCTGCGGTGAGGCTTCCCGGAACGGAGAATATGTTGGGATCATAGCCCGGCCTGCTGGCCAGGGCAACAATTGCCCCCGTGTTTACATTGACTGCGATAGCCGCACCTCTTGTGGCGTTTGCTGTGTTTACGTCGCCCCTGTTCGGGCTGGCCTGAAGCTCCGCCATGACCTTGTCCAGTGAAGCTTCCGCAGCAGCCTGCACGTCGCTGTTTATTGTAAGCTGTATGTTCTGCCCTGCGCTTGCCTCCCTCTCGCCGAGGATTTCGATGATTCTTCCCGATGTATTTAGCTTAACTATCTTTGCACCCTTTGATCCCTTGAGCCTGTCCTCGAAGGCGCTCTCGATCCCTGCAATGCCTATATAATCACTAGTGACGTCGTAACCCTGTTCGGAGTACTTGTCCTGGTCCGTGCTTATCTTGGATATGTATCCAAGGAATGCGGAACCAAGTTCGCCGTTTGGATAAGTCCTGATAGGCTCTACGGTGACATCTATCCCGGGGAGGTCGTTGAGCTGCTGCAGGAATATGAATGCCGTCTCCTGCTTTATGTTGCTAGCTATAGTAACGGATTTGTAGCCCGAGAAACTCTGCATCTTTTCCGTGTCCTTCACGATCATGTAACGCCTCTGATCTGCAAGGTTCATGCCCTTATCTATATCGTATTGCTCAACAAGGGTGTTGAAGGTCTCCTCTGCAGTTATCTTGAGGAGCTCTTCGTTCACCTTTGCCTGTTCCTCTGAAGTCAGGTTCGTCTTGTTGTCATAAAGCTCTTTCTTTATTGCCTCGTCCAGGCCCCTGTCTTTTTTGAACCTGAGCTCCAGCGCACGCTTAGTGGCCGAGTCATCGCTGAGAAATTCAAACCTGAAAGGACTCAGCTTGAGCTCAAAGTCGTCCGTTATGGTCTCCCCGTTTGCATCGAGTATCTTGAAAACCTTCTCCATTGTTTCGAAGAACTTTTCGTCGCTCTCATCTGTAGGGTTGAACACCAGCGTGTAGCTTTGTACGCTTGTTGCCAGCACCTTGCCGTTCACATCGGTGATGTTGCCCCTCGAAGCGTTTTCAGGTATCTCCTTGTAGGATTTTGTGTTGGCCTTCTCAAGATATTCTTCGCCGTTTACTATCTGAAGCATAACCAGCTTGATGCAAATAGCGAAAATGATTGAGGCCATTATGAACGCAAGAGCTGTGAATCTTGAAAAGTTTGGATTTTTAAATTTTATCTTTCTCATTCGATTACCTCTTTAAAATTTCCACTGAATCTGCATGTAATCCTTCTGGCAGAGGTCGTATACCCTCCTGTACATGAAGAAAGCTACAACCATATCGTATATGCTCACAAAGAGAACCCTTGAAAAGCTCATCTTGATGTCGATTATGTAGAGTACTGCAAATATTATCGCGCCCTTCAAAAAAGACAGCGCAAAGCAGGACGCAACAGGAAGGATTTTTTTATCCTTGAATATGTTTGTTCCTATCACGCCTGCCATCAGACATACTATCATATTTGTAATAACGTTTATTCCGAATACATTTGTAAAGAAGAGATCCTGCAGTAGCCCGCAGAATACCCCAAGCCACATGCCTTCCCATTTACCGTTTTGAATTGAATAGAGAATGCAGAAGACCAGCAATAGGCTTGGATATACGCCTCCTATTCCTACAAAAGGCATAAAGAAGTTGTCTATTACAAAAAATAATATTGAAAGGGCAAATAATACAAGCACTTTTTTCATTTATATCACCTTAATAAGTTACGTCAATTTTGTTTTTAGGTACTACAATAAAGAGCTCCTGGATTTTGTCGAAATCAACAAAAGGCTGGACCAGCGCAGTCTTCATGACCTTGCCCTTGTCCTCCTCCACGCTCAGAACCGTTCCTATCCTTATCCCCTTCGGATATAATCCTCCGAGGCCCGAGGTGAGTATGACATCCCCCGCCTTGATTGCGGAATCTATCGGAAGATAGTACAGCTTGGCGATCTGGCTGCTTCCGGACTCCTTGTAGCCCTTCAGTATGCCGCTGTTTTCACTCGTGCTCTCCACCATGGCGCTTACTGCCAGGTTTTCATTTGAAAGCGTCTGGACGATGCTGTAATTATCGCTGACAAAGGTTATCTGACCGATAAGGCCTTCACCAGTTATGGCAACCATGTTTTTAGCGATCCCGTCGCTGCTTCCCCTGTCTATTACAAACTGGTCCAGGTAACCGCTGCCGGTCACGCCTACGATATTGCATCCCACATAGTTGTAGTCCAGGTGGGAATCCTTGAAATTCACCATGCTGCTCAGCCTGGTGTTTTCGCTCTTGATGGCATTATAGTCCACGAGCTGCTTTTCCAGCTCAGCATTCCTTGCCCTAAGCGCTTCATTTTCACTTTTTACCTCTGAGAAGTTGAAAACAAACCCTAATGAATTCTTGATGCTGCTTGTAACGTTGTACAAAGCCCCCTGGACAACGCTAAATCCTGAACCTACGCCGTTTTCGATAGCCGTAGCGCTCCCCCTGCCCACACTGCGGCTGATCAATATTAAAAATGTAACTGACAGCAGTATGATGGCTACCGTCAGTTTATTTTTAAAAATCTTGAATTTCATGGCTATTTCCTTTTAGGTTTTGAAACCACTTTTTCAAGGGTATCGAGGGCTTTTCCTGCACCCAAAGCCACGCAGTCAAGCGGTGACTCTGCTATATGGACAGGCATGTGGGTCTCTGAGGTTATCAGCTTGTCAAGACCTCTGAGCAGCGCTCCGCCTCCAGCAAGGGTTATACCCTTGTCGATTATGTCGGATGCAAGCTCAGGAGGAGTCTTCTCAAGAGTTGTCTTTATGGCTTCAATTATGGCGTTAACCGGTTCTCTCAGGGCTTCTCTTACTTCGCTTTCCTTTATAAGCACTACCTTAGGCAGTCCTGTGATCAGGTCTCTTCCCCTGATCTCCATAGTGTTTTCTTCACCGAGGTCAAAAGCTGATCCCAGCTCAAGCTTGATTTTCTCGGCGGTTCTCTCACCTATCATGAGGCTGTATTCCTTCTTGATGTAGGAAATTATAGCCTGGTCGAAATCGTCTCCTGCAACTCTGAGTGACTTCGCGGTTACGATTCCCCCGAGGGATATTATTGCGACCTCAGTGGTTCCTCCGCCGATGTCTACGATCATGCTTCCTGTAGGCTCGTTGACAGGGAGTCCTGATCCGATAGCTGCTGCCATAGGCTCTTCAAGGAGAAGAACATCCCTTGCTCCGGCCTGCTTTGTAGCCTCGTCAATGGCTCTCTTCTCGACCTCTGTTATTCCTGATGGGTAGCATACCACGATCCTTGGGCTCGTGAACGATCCCTTGTGGCTGACCTTTTCGATGAACTTCTTGAGCATCGTCTGGGTAACGTCGAAGTCTGCGATGACGCCGTCCTTAAGAGGCCTTATCGCAACTATGTTTCCCGGAGTTCTTCCTATCATCTCTTTCGCTTCGGTTCCCACCGCAAGCACCTTTTTTGTGTCGCTGTTTATTGCAACGACTGAAGGCTCCCTTAATACTATTCCCTCGCCTTTTACATATATTA
>Ga0316601_100000165_pt1 | contig 25897 bp, 26 predicted proteins | sample OWC_soil_day5_no_FD_207663 | JGI IMG/M metagenome (GOLD analysis project Ga0316601, IMG submission 207663) | Wetland soil microbial communities from Old Woman Creek delta, Ohio, United States - OWC_soil_day5_noCT | ecosystem: Environmental > Terrestrial > Soil > Wetlands | place: USA: Ohio... | reverse complement strand
GATATGAAACAAGTATAGCAATCGCAGAGGAATTTAACTCAGGAAAGGTGGACAATGTTATTGTGGTTTCTGGAGAAAATTTCCCCGATGCTCTGAGCGGCAGTGTTTTAGCTAAAAAGCTTAATTGCCCTATACTTTTAGCAAGCAGCTATAGTTCCGAAAATACGCCTACTATTAATTATATAAAAAATCATTTGAACCAATCAGGTAATGTATTTCTATTAGGTGGTACTAGTGCTATTAGTGAAACATTTGAACAGCAAGTTCGAAATATTGGATTTAACAACATTAATAGGCTATCTGGGGCTGATCGTTATAAAACTAATAAAACTATTATTGATTATATGAACTATGCTAAAGGTACACCTGTAATAATCTCATATGGAGAAAACTTCGCAGATGCCTTAAGTATCTCAAGTATTTCAGCAATTAAAAACTTTCCAATTGTATTAACAGATTCTTCATCACTTTCCCAGGAAGCTAAAGATATATTAACAGCAATCTCTCCTTCGACAGTTTATATTGTGGGGGGTACGGGGGTTGTAAGAGACTCTGTAAAAGAAGAAATTAAAAATTCAACTGGGCTTTTAGATAATAATGTTATTCGTATATCTGGTGCTGACAGATACACTACCTCTATCAATATAGCAAAATACTTTAATTTAAATAGCAAATATGCTACATTTGCATATGGAGAAAACTTTCCTGATGCGTTATCTGGCAGTATTTTGGCTGCGAAATTAAATGCACCAATTATTCTTGTTAATGAAGAAGCCAGCGCTCAGAAAACTTACTTGGATAGTACAAGTTATTCGAATTTAATAATATATGGTGGAAAGGGAGTAGTTAAATACCCCGTTCTTAATCAAATATTAAAATAAAAGAAAAGAGTTATCTTGCTATTGATAATAAAATCAATATTGAGATAACTCTTTATTATTTAACAACTTATGCAGTACTGAACTATACTAAACCTTTATAATTCCTAGCAGCTCCCTTTTTATCCTCTTCATCTTTAAAAATACCGAACCAGTCAGCTACTTCCACAGCGAAATCCACAAAAGCATTTCCTACTCCTGTAATTATATTCCCGTCCCTTACAACATTTTTACTGATAAAGGTTTCTCTTGGAAAAAAATCTTCCATTTCCATTTCAGCTATTGCTTTCTCTGTCAATGTAGTGGTATATTTTCTTCCTTCTAATACACCCGCCCTAGCTAAATATTCTGGACCTGCACATATTGACGCTAATAATTTGCCCTCATTATTAATCTTCTTTATTAATTCGGTTAGCTCTTCCTTTTGCACACGGTTCCATCCACCGGTAATTATTAATCCTTCTACATCAGTATACTCCAATGCTTCCTTCACTGTAGCCATTGGATAATAGATCATACCTGATGCGCTTTTTATAACCTTAATTTCATAGGCAATTGGAACTATTTCCTTTCGAGCGTAACAGCCTACAAAATGACTTGAAAGCGTGAACTCAAAATCAGCCATTTCATCGTAAATAAAATATAAAACCTTCCCCACAATAAAATCCCCCTACCCTAACCTTTTATAGTCTGTAATACATGCTCCTCTTAATTTCACCTATATTAAACTGCATAATCAGGTCCTTTTCAAACCCATGTATTATACAAACAATTATACCATAATATTGAAATTAAATGAAGGGGACGGTTAACAAGAAACTGCTAACGAAAACTTGAATCTGAACATAATTTAAGGGGTGTCAGTTATTTAAAACCTCACCCCCTAAATCTCTTATTAATCCTCTAACATTATATTCCTTAACCACTCTAGGCAATTTTTCTGCAATTGATGATTATTTGTTCTAACTCCATGGATAATGCCGTAGAAAGGTGTTCTTTTATAATAAAACTTTTCAATTCTTCTAAAAAAACACTTATCTTTATTACCCTTATAATAGGAAAATACCTTTTGGGCAAATTCCGCCCCATAGGCAATGTAAACTCCTATAAAATCATAGGCTGGATCTCCTACTTGAATATCACCAAAGTCAATAATACCAGAAAAGCTTCTTTTCTCAAATTCATAAATTATATGATCACTCCCTAAGTCTCCATGTATAAGGCATGGAGTAAAAAAGAAATTATTCTCATCAGCTAGGAAATCGTTAAATAATTCCACTGCCCATTCCTTTTCCTTAGTAGTAAATACGGGAAAAACAAATTCTTCGATTTCTTGTAAAAACGCTCTCCACATTTCTTTAAATTCCGCAATACTAGGCGCTGCTCCTAAAAAACTCTCAAAGTTGAAGCTATGCAGAATCGTAAGAAATTCTCCAAGACTTTTTGCAAGTATGTCTTTCTCATGTTCCTCCAATAATACAAACTCTTCTGTCTCTAAAGATTTTCCTGGAATTAACTCATATCCAACATAGGTAAATTCATCCCCATCCTTTGATGAATAGATAAAATTAGGAATTAGTCCATATAAGCTCAAATTCAACTTAGACAGGAGCTTTTGTTCTAAAATTAACTGTTTTTTACTTTCCTCATCTCTGGGAAACCTGAAAATCAGCTTATTATCAAAAATTAAAATGTAATTAGCCCAACCATATTCACTTACAGCAACTTCTTTTCCCTTTAACTCAGGATACTTCTCCTCAATGTAACTAATTAAAACATTTGAATCCATATAAATAGCTCTCCTTTAATGTTTATAATGGGGACGGTTCACAATAAATCCAATTAGGAGAAATATTTCACTTCACTTTTTTTGCCATTAAGGCTGCACCAATGGCACCTGCAAATCTTGCCTTGCTGTGGGTTTTAACTTCTGCACCGAGTTTTTTAGATAATCTTTCTACTATGTAAGGATTATCACACAAACCACCGGTTAGGAAATAATTGTACCCTTCTGAATGTTTTTGACATAAGGACTTAACCTTGTCAGTTATAGAATCTATAACCCCATATGCAATATCTTCCCTTTTCTTGCCTGCACCAATTAGGCTTATAACTTCAGATTCTGCAAAAACAGTACACATTGAACTAATAGTGACAGACTCTCCTTCTTGAGCTCTCTTTGTCATCTCTTCAATATCTAAACCTAAAGTGTTTGCCATTAACTCTAAAAATCTACCTGTTCCTGCGGCACACTTATCATTCATAATAAAGTTTTTAACATTACCTTCTTCTACCGTAATTACCTTTGTATCTTGTCCACCTATATCGATTACTGTACAATCTTCTCCAAATAAGTAGCTTGCTCCCTTTGCATGACAAGTTATCTCTGTAATGGTTTTATTAGCATAAGGGACAGATACTCTTCCATAACCTGTGGCAACTACCTTACTATTTTCTTCAGTAACTCCCATATCTTCTAATTGTTTTTTTATCTCCTCTGCAGTCTTTACACTGCTCCAACCAGTTGGATATACAAAAGTGTTAACTAAATTATCATCTTCAAATACACATACCTTTGATGCCGTTGAACCTATATCAATTCCTATGTAATACATTTTTATCCCCTTCCGTAAAACAACCTAAATGCTATAACTTAATTATAAGGCAATTGGGGACGGTTCACAATAAGTTGAAGGGCAAATGGCGAAAGATGCAGTTTGAAAGTTGTTATTAGGTTGGGATTAGATTAGTTCTCAGGAGTTTTAATCATTAGTAATATTTTTTAAAACTTATTGCATCAATAATAAAAATGCTAGTATGCAATTAAATACATACTAGCTAATTTTCCATTATTGAGTCTTCTGCTGATTAACTATTAATCATTTCTGCATTTTCAGTTACATTTATATTAATAGTGTTTTCATTACTTATTGCTTCGTTCTTTATTAAAGAATTTAGTTTCTTATTTGCGCTAAAACCTTTATATATACAAACTAATGCAAATATATGAAAAGCTATGCTTTTAACGTCATTAACTAACAAAAATATCGAACCATCTAATGCATATATAATCATTCCAACTATAAATGCCCAATTCTTTTTCTTACTGCTCATTCTTCCAAACAAGAAAAATACACCAGCTGCTACCGTACCTATTATCATCTATGTATTCTCATGCTTAACTCTAGTGGATATATATAAGTTTTCTGAGGAATCGAGCCCACCATAAAACACATCTTCCACATCTCTTACATTATTACTTTTTAACTGCTTCATAAGCCACTGTTCATCATGATTTACAATCTTTAAATTATCATATATTATCTTCCCATCAATAATGATATCAGTAGTTATCCCTTTATTGTTTGTTTGAATATTTAAATCTCCAGTAGTTAATGGCTGCTTATTAGGCTTCGGTATTACCGTTAACTGACCATCGGTCTCTATAATTGCAAATTCTACATCTGCCACGTTGAATATATCTTTTTCTCTTAACTGCATTAATAACTTGCCTATAGTAATTTTCACTTTTTTTAGATTATAATCTAATATCCTGCCATTGCTTATTAATACGATAGGTTCACCATCTATCAGCTTTGTAAACTTAAAACTCTTAATATTTAAATAATCTGTGACTATCACCAATGTAGTAATTATTATTGCAGAAAGTATACTTAATAATAAAGATTCCTCAGCCCCTAATGCCATCCTTACTGATAAAGATCCAAGAGTAACACCAACTATAAAATCAAAAAAAGTTATTCTTGATATTAACTTTCTCCCAATTAATCTTGCAAGAACTAACAATGTAAAATATGCACAGATACTCCTTATAACTGTTTCTAAAACCTTCTGCTCCATCATTTTACTCCTTGCATTAATATTTTTATGTTCATATATTACCAAAATGTCTACGATATTATTCAATACCATAGTGTAAAGTAACCTATGATCTCCCTAGGAATATAATAATGTTAAACAATGTATTCTGTAGGAGGTGTTTAATGTATAAGCATTCATTAGTAAATCGTCCTAGTGTCTTATTAATATCAATTGACGGTGTGAGGCCTGATTTGGTTTTTCAAGAGGAAAATTATAAAATAAACCTGCCTAATTTAAAAAAATATTTTATTAAAAATGGTTCTTATGCAAGTAATGGGCTTGTGGGAGTTTTCCCCACCCTAACTTATCCAAGCCATCAATCAATAATAACTGGTACAAATCCCTCTACACACGGAATTTACAATAATAGAGTATGGGATCCCGAGGGTAAGCACTTGGAGGCTTGGGAATGGTATGTATCTCGTAGAACTCCAAATTTATGGGAAATGGCAAAAGAAAATGGGTATATTTCAGCAAATGTAGGTTTTCCTACTTCAGTAGGCGTCCATGCAGATTATAATATCGCTGAATATTGGAGGGATAAAACAGAATTAGATAGTAAGGTTATAAATGCAGTTAGTTATCCGCAGGGTCTGGTAAATGAGGTTGAAAAATTAATTGGAAGATATCCAGGTTATGACTTTGCATTAGAATCGGATCGTAAACGGTATGAGGCAGCTTCATGGATTATTGAAAACAAAATTAACCCTCAACACTTAGAAAAACCTTTCTTTATGACAACCTATTTCGCGTCTTATGACGAGAATGCACATAATCACGGCACATTTTCTAAAGAAGCCTTAACTTCATTAGAAGAGATTGATAATATGGTCGGTAAGTTAGTACAACTGGTTCATAAAGTTACGAATAATAATGTAGTTGTAGCAGTAATTTCAGATCATGGAATGGTAGATAACACAGCAAATATAAGACCAAATACTGAATTATATAACGCAGGGTTAATTAAGCTTGATGAGAATGGCAAAGTAACAAACTGGGACGCTTACTTTCAAAGTTCAGAGGGCGCCGGACAAATAAAATTGAAAGACTCTAATAATAAGCAGGTGAGAAAAAGGGTTGAAGACATACTTAACAAATTAAAAAACGATATTAAAAGTGGCATTTTAGAGATTATCACTGGTAAAGAGGCTGCATATGAGCTTCACGGTCTTCCAGAAGCAGACTATGTATTAATAGCTAAGCTGGGTTATGAGTTAAGAGAAGATATAAAGGGTGACTATCTTACAAAAAAACTGGCAAATAAAGCTACTCATGGCTTTCTTCCAAAATTTCCAGAAATGAACTGCTCATTTTTTATAGAAGGTATAAATGTCCCAAAGAATATGGAGATTAAAGTTAAAAACTTAATTGACATCGCTTCATTATTAAGCAGCATCATGGGGTTTAACTATCGGGGCCAAACGAGGGAAAGAAGGGAAAGAAGGGACAGTTCACACGAAATAACTATCTAACTGTTCATTTTAGTTATATAATTAGTATCCTTATATTATTTATTATTAAAAATCACAAAGGACTTACCAATAGGCAAGTCCTCTATATTAGTTCCCATAATGTACTATTTAGTTTTATCTTTAATATTAATTATCTTTTCATATAAATCCTTGGTTTGCTTTTTATCCTTGTAAGCTATAATAACATGTTTGTAATCTCCATTGTTTAAAGTAATGTATAAATAAGGTTCTTGATTTGCATATACATATAGCCTCATCTTTCCTAAATCCTTAGAACTATACTTCCCAATATACTGCCTTCCAAAAAAATCCACACCATTAGTTCTAGTTAGATTTTGTGGAAGAGAATCTTGCAAGCTCACCTCTTTTATATCATTAATATCAATATTCATACTGTATACCCCAGAAATTTTTAAACTTTTCCCTTGCAATTCTACCTTAGACATTCGTACTGTGAAAAATACCAAACCAAAAATTAACACTATTATTATTAATGATACAATATACCTTTTATTATCTAATGAATGATATATTTTCTTAAAAGAGTTCATCATCTGTACCTCCATTTCATTCTCATACCATATTATACCATGCGGGCAACAGAAACAACAGCAACAGGGACGGTTAACAAGAAATCCTTAAGCTGAATATTTTTCTTTAAGTTTGACGAAAATTTTAAATATAATAATTCACTTGATTTTAGGAGGTCTATTATGCCAAGAACTGCTCGAATAAAAAGCTGCAATTCCATTTATCATATAATGTGCCGAAGTATTAGTGAAGTAATACTTTTTAGGGATAATAAAGATAAAAATAAATATCTTCAACTTGTTAAAAAATATCAAGATATATTTGCTTTTAAAGTATATTGCTATTGTCTGATGAATACCCATTGCCATATTGCAATAGATGCTAATGGAGCTGATATTTCAAAGATATTCCATGGTATAAATCAAAGTTATGCTCACTATTTCAATAAAAAATATAATAGACATGGCCATGTATTTCAAGATAGATTTAAAAGCAAAATCGTTGATAAAGACTCATATTTGCTTGTTCTCTCAGGCTATATTCATTGCAATCCAATATCAATAAAAAAATATAAGAATTGTATAGAAAAGTATCAGTTTTCAAGCCTGGGGGTATATTTAGGCATCCAGGAAGATAATCTAAATCTTATTGATAAAGAATTTATCATGAGTCATTTTAGCGAAAAGAAAATAAAGGCAGAAAAATTATATTTAGAATTTGTTAAAAACTGTGAAAAAAATAGCATTAGTGCAGATATTGAGTTTAAAGATGAGAACACAGAATATACAAGTTGTAGATCTATCCTTCCAAGAGACCATAGCATAGAAAAAATTATAGAGTTTGTTGTAAATAAGACCTGTTCCTCTGAAAATATGCTAAAGATGAAAAATTGTTGTAGCGCGACAGAGGCTAGAGCTTTATTTGTATTTCTTATGAGAAGCTTATGTAACTATTCATATAAGGACATTTGCAATATAATAGGCAACCTTACTGAAAGTAGGGTTTCTTCCTTATGTGTTCTAGGTATGAATCTTACCAAATATAAAGAAAATTATCATAACTTAATATATGAATTTATTAATAACCCTGCTGCATAGATTTTTTAATGTTACATTTTCCATTCATTACTTTTCTAATATTCATACTCACTCTATTACTTATAGAAAATTTACGGACAAGTAGTAAGGTTTTATGGGTAACAAATTAAGGCTCACTCATTTCTTCATTATAAAAAGAAATAGAGTGAGCCTTTTGAGATTTTTCAAAGTTAAATAACTTGGTTAATTTAATGTTAACCGTCCCGTTTTACCGTTTTAACGCTTTAAAGCATCTCAATAAATGCTGCCATTCTAGTGTTAATCTGTCCTATATCAGTTTGAGAATAATCAGTTTCTATACTCATGTAAGGTATATCTTTTTCACCAAAATATCTCTTTAACCTAAAGGTTTCTACATTATATGTGTGGCAAGCTTGAAGGATTACATCAATTACTCCATCCACCTTATATTTTTCACATAAATCTTCTAATATATCTATTCTATTATCATTTGGAGTCATACAAGAACATCCAATATTTAGGTATTTTTCTGTTAATGCCTCGATCGGTTCCTTATCTTCATCAACTAAAGTTCCTAAACTCTTTGCCCCTCCACAATTTTCGTAGCATACAACTACTCCACCATTATCTTCTATAGCTTTAATGATTTTTTCTGTAGCCTCTCCTATCGGGCATCCTGTAACAAGTATTCTTTTTGCCTCCTTTGAAACCTTTCTTTCCCCAGCATTGTATTTATCTAAGATTTCCTTTGCTATTCCTTCTAGAGATTCTATTAGACCTTCCTTATCCCATTTAAAGCCTGCACCCGATAAAACCTTATGCATTTCATAGCCTGTTAATGCTGGTGGCTCAAGCTGGCCTAATTCATAAAATTTTCTTAAAGCTATTCTTTCTCTGTTTTTTAGGTTAATAGCTGCTCTAAGCTTTTCTTCTGTTATTTCAACCCCATAGAAGTTCTCTAAAGTTTTCTTAAGGTTAACTAATTGATTATTCCAAAGTTTATAAGCATCCTCTTCTTTATATGTTTGTGGAAGCTGCATAATATGTACCTTTTTAATATCTGATAGTAACTCATACATTTTCTTCTTTCCATCGCAGGTTGTCTCTCCAATTACCATATCTGAGAAATAGAAGAAAGGACATTTATCTGTTATAGCAAAGCCATAGGATGATTTTATTAATGGGCATAGATTTCTTGGAAGATGTCTCTCTGCATCTGGTATAGGCTCTTCACTAACACCACATAATGAAACTGGCACCGCATCAGCAGCCATAATTATTTCTGTTGGTGTAAAGGCACAAAACACACCTACTACCCTGTTTCCTTCATCCTTTAAATTCTTAATAGTCACAAAAGCATCTCTTCTTGCTTCACTGAAATCATCAAATTTTTTTGGTAAGTTATTCATTATAATTTTCCCCTTTCGTTATTGCACACATATCATTATATCTTAAAATTGTTTGTTATTTCTTGTTAACCGTCCCTTTATTTTTGGCAAGCTTTAACCATTGCCTTTATGTTTTCCATTGGCGTTTTAGGTCCGATACCGCAAGCAGGTGATAAAATATTGGCTCCTGAAGCAATACAATACCTAGTAATTTCTTCTATCTGTTCTGGAGTATTTTCCTCTAAAGCAAGGGTACTTACATTTCCCATTATGGATTTGTTGTTAACCGTCCCCCTCGCTTCTTTTACGCTAGTAATGGAATCAAAGCTTATAGCCTCGCTTTCAAGCTCATTTAATTCCTTATAAATGCTCTTTAATCTTCCACAAATGTGAATTATGAATCCAGTTTTACAAAGTGGTCTAAGTTCCTTTGCAATCCTATTTATATACTTTACTCCATATTCAGCAAAAAGTTTTGGCCCTAAAATCTCCCCAGTAGCACTAGGGTCTGAAATAGTAATAACATCTGCACCTGCTTCTATTTGAGCCTTTCCAAAAGCAATTAAGTTATCTGTTACAAACTCCATGAATTGGTGAGAAGCTTCTCTTTTTCTAATAATCTCTTTGTAAAAAGTAGTTGGATCCACAAGGGATGATGCAAGAGAAACAGGCCCTGTTAAATTTCCTATTATTGGAACACCATCATTTTTAACTTTCAGAATTTTGATTGCATCTAAAACAACCTCTATCCTTCCGCCTACTTGCACATTACTGTCCTTTATTATTTTCTCTTCTCCTACAATTCCAGGTAGCTCTATATTCTTTAATCTACTCCACTCTGTTACAGAGTTTATTGGATATTCTGCTATCCTTGGCTCATTAACCTTACTTCCAATGATAATTGGTGCCCCCATAGCCTCTGCCTCTACTGTCATACAAAACGGAACCCCATAATTCTCAAACCCTCCAAACTCATACATGCCTGCTGACAACTTTGCCATAAGCGTTGCATCAGAATGTGCTTCTGGCCATTTACAACCAGTCTTATCCATAACATCTTCAACTATCATATTCATCATGCCCCCAGGACATATACAGGGAGTTCTATCTACCTCTTGCCGCCTAAGAGCCTTATATAATCTTTCTTTAGGTGTTAACATATTTAAATTCCACCTTTATCCCATCTATATATTTTAAAACTCATTATAACTTATAACATATGACTTTATTTTTATTTCGCAAATTACTATTTTTTATAATCATAAGCTCCGTAGCTTCTAGCCACATCCATCATTGCTTGAATATGTTCCCAAGGAGTATTTGGTGATGTGTCACAACTTGTAGCAAGCACATAACCACCTTCATAATCCTTCATTATATCTAAAGCTTTAATGCAACTTTCCTTAATTCTTTCCGCAGGGCCAAAAAGCATCTCATCGGTAGTGCTTATATTACCAACTATAACAGCTTTGCCCTCCGCTGTCTTATTAGCAAATTCTAAGTCTATATCATCTATACTTATTAAATCTGCTCCCGTATCCACCATAAGCTTAAATATCTTCTCAGTCTTTCCGCAAATATGTAGTCCAACTGATGATCCAAAACTATGTGTAAAATCCACCAATTCTTTTATATATGGAAATGCAAACTTTTCAAAAGTTTTTGGACTTATCATGCTTCCTGATGCTATTGGATCACAAATAGTGCCTACTCCAGCACCAGTTTCAATTATAGCCTTAATATGATTCTTTGCACTCTCTACAGACATTCTAAGAAGTTGATGACAAAATTCTGGGTCTGTATAAGTGTCCCTGGCAAAATTCCCTACTCCTCTTAATGTTGCAGCAGTGGTAAAAGGTCCAGATATAGATATTGTTGGGGTTATTTCATTTCCAACCTCCTTGAGACAAATCTCTGCAGCATTATAAAACACCCACAAATTACCGTCCTCTGGTGTAGCTATTTTTATCTTGGTTATATCTTCTTTATTTTTTAGGATAGGTTCATCACAATAAGCAACATCATCCTCTGGATATTTAAGTTCCGCACCCATAGCCTCTGCTAATACTGCACAATGAGAACAGATTCCCACGGAATCATATTTAAATCTTCTATAAGCTTCAAGTAAGGAATATGCCATAACCTCTGGATTAAGCTGAAACTCTTTAATAGTTTTTCCTATTAAATGAGCTGCATTACTTGCTACCATAGGCACACAAACTATTCTATCCATAGGAAGCTTCTTACCAAAAGCCTCTAACCTCTCTTTAGATGTCATTATATCTTGTTTGATTTCCATCATTTATCACTCCTAAATTAGAATAACCCTTAATAAATTTATTGTTTAAATCTCCTTATCATATTTCTTACTTTTAAAGAAAATGTTAACCGTCCCCTCTAAAAATTTAATTCCTTAATGAAGTAATTTTGAAAATCTACTTTCGTTGACAGCTCAACAATTTTAATTTTTTCTTTAATCTCTATCATTTTGTTTAAAACTTTATTGTTAATAGCTGAAAGTGCTGCCCCTTCCACTGAGGAGTTTCCAACAAAAGATACATTTCCCTTAAATCCTTTAGGAATGAGACCTATAGTTTTTATACTTTCAGCATTAACATGATATCCAAAGGCTCCAGCGATAACTATCTCATCTATTTCCTCAATTCTTATATGAAGCTCCTTTAATAGCATAATTATTCCCGCGGCAATAGCCCCTTTAGCCAGTTGTATTTGTCTAATATCCTTTTGAGAAACATATATATCATCTGTTATATAAAACTTCTTATCTATAAATCTGCCCCTAAGTTTTTCATTCATTTTAATATTAAATCTTCCGTTTTTCTCTAATACTCCAGCAGTTAATAAAGCTGAAGTAATGTCTAATAATCCACTTCCGCATATACCTATAGCCTTCCTCCCCCCAATAGTGGTATAGGTAATATTGCACTCTTCATCAATATTAAACTTATCTATAGCTCCTTCCACTGCTCTTAATCCACAGGAGATATTCATACCTTCTAGAGCTGGTCCTGCTGCAGTTGAAGACGCTGCAAGTTCACCATTACAATTTGCCACTATTTCTCCATTAGTACCTATATCTATAAATATGGATTTGTTGTTTTTATTAATAAAATCTGTAGCAACTATTCCTGAAATAATATCTGCTCCTATATAGGCCGATACAGAAGGCAGCAGTATCACCTTTCCTTCTTCATATATTTCTAAATTTATATCCTTAGCAAGCTTCTCCTGCTTATCTAAAAACACCGCTGTATAGGGTGCCTTAGCTATAGACTCTGGATTTTTATTAGCCAATAAATGAAGCATTGTTGTGTTTGCAGCTACAGTTATTACATGTATATTTTGCCTATTAACACCTTTTACTAATAATTGTTCTATGATATCATTTAATTTTTCACTTATACTACTTGACAATATCTCAGTGCCATTATCATTTTCCATACAAAAGGTAATCCTCGAAATAACATCTCCACCGTACTCTGTTTGAGGATTTAATGCTGAAGCTTTATTTAAAACCTCACCACTTCTCAAATCGATAAGATATGCGGATATCCCAGTGGTACCTATATCAAAAGCAACTCCACATAAATTATCACTATATTTGTATTTATTTATAATCTCATTATCCACTTCTGCCTTTATTGAGTAACCTCTATTAATAGTCTTTAAGCCTTTATGATTTTCTAAAAACTCTACCTCTACGTCACCTTGAATTTCTACAAGACAAGCAAGTCTTATATTTTCTTCCTCAATAAAAGCTGCTTCTTCCTTTGAAATAGGGGAAAGCTCACCAAATACTTTAACCTTACACTTACCGCACAAAGCCATACAATTGCATGGAGTTTCCAGGGACAGTTCACATTTTCTAATTGCCTGAATAAGCTTTGTGCCTTTTTCCACTTGTACTTTTATATTTTCTTTGGGAAAACTCACCACCGCCATCATAGCACTATTTACCCTCACTTAAGCCTTTAGCAATTTCCACTGCCACCTTAGCTGCCTTAGTAGCATCTGTCGTATAGGCATCTGCGCCAATCTTATCAGCAAACTTTTGTGATATGGGACCTCCACCTATCATAACCTTTATTTTATCTCTCAGTTTTTCTTCTTCTAATATCTTTATTACGTCTTCCATCCCGCACATAGTAGTAGACATTAATGTTGATAGCGCAATTATGCATGCTCCAACTTCCTTTGCCTTACTAACAAACTCTACAGCTGGCACATCTCTCCCTAAGTCATACATCTCAAAACCTGCAGTTTCCATCATGATTTTAACTAAGTTTTTACCTATATCATGAGTATCCCCTTGCACAACTCCGATAACTGCTTTAAACTTTGTTTCACTGTCTTTCGGAAGATGCGGCTTTAAAATATCAATTCCCTTATACATTGCATCAGAGCACATTAATAATTCCGGAATATAATACTCTCCCTCATCATAAAGCTTTCCTGCCTGCTCCATGCCCTTTGCTAGTCCTTCATTTATAGCCGTTAATACATCTACACCTTTATCTATACATTGATTCGCTAATTCTTCAGTTCTTTCTTCATCCATCTCTACTACCGCCTCTGATAAATCATTAATTAATGGTTCTTTTATGTTGTCCATCTTAAATTGCCTCCTAATATATAAATTTTTTATATCTCTAAGCTATAAACTACCATTCAATAACCCAAACTTTTGGTTTTTTCATCTTCATATTAAATCTATTAATGCAATTGTGTCCTATAACTTTAATATTTTTATTTTCATCAATAACCTTATTAATAGCTTCGCTGTAAGTTAATTCTTCATTTAGCTCATATGATATTGATTTTATTAATCCTGAATTCTGGAGGGAAGCCGAGGTTACTCCGCATATATGAATTATCCCATCCTTCAACACTTTAGACACTTTCTTCAGCACATTTAAATTATATTTGCCGCTTAACTCTTCATACATATTAGGTCCTAATATATCCAAAGTACCACTAGAGTCACTATAAGATATAATTTTAACTCCTCTATTTATTCCTTCCTTTATATAGCCAACTACCTCATCTTCTATAAGGTTTAATAACTTGTCTACTTTATCTTTATCCTTTCTAGCAGCCTTAAAGAGTAGTTTAGGTTCTATAAGTGACTGCGCTATTGTGTATGGACCCTGTACACTTAAAATAGCCTTCTCCCCTTCATCAGACAAGATTTGAATAGCATCCAAAACCTCTTTAATTCTATTCTTTCTGTAATTAATCCTTGGAATATCACCTAGCTCATCTATTGAATTAATACTATACTGGGATATCCTTGGTCCAATATTCTTATCTCCTAAGTTCACCTTTGCACCTAACGCCTCTGCTTCTATAGTTACACAAAAGGGAAGCTTAACATATTCTTCATTCCTGTAGTCTTTTATGGCTTTAGATAACTTAACCATTTCTTCTGCATGTAAGTGCACTTCTGGAAAAGAAAACTGTTCCTTTTGTAATAATTGCTGAGGAATTTCTTCTAGCTCTCCACTTGCACACTTGAAATTAAATTGTTGGTTCATCTGAAAACCTCCATAATTTCTTGAATATATTGAAACGTTTTCCTCAAATAAAAAATAGAATTAAAATAATCCTATTTCAATTCTATTGATATCATGAATAGTAAACAACTTGTATAAGTTTTTTAAATAGTTAAACGTTATTGTATTTGAAATTGCTATAGATTCATTTCTAAAAGTATAAAAATTAACTCTTAGTTAATTCAATTCTATTACACACTATCCTGCATCCACTCCCTAATTACAACACCTTTCTTTCCGTCAGGCTGGAACATCTCCAACCCTCCACTTTCGCCAACCTTCAAGGTGTTATATATCCCATAGTACTCCCGTTCTTTCCAATTATAAGGATCTGTTGTAATTGGCATTATAGCAATACTGCTCATTCCTTTTATTCCATCTGCCAAACCTAGTTCCCACGGAATCCAGATTGACTGAGAGCTATTAGGAGTGGCCAGCAATATGAACCGCTTTGATTCTTTTATTCTTTCTTTAATGTTCTTTGCCGTTTCAATATTTGTGTTTTTAGGCATTTCAGGGTCTAACCAATCTATATAAGCATCTATACCTTGTTCATACAAGTATCCTTTTATAGCTAAAACCATTTTTTCATCATTATGCCTGTGTGATAAGAAAACCCTCGTTCTGCTTGGCGCATACACCTTTTGAGCGTCAATTAAATTAGCCTTTTCTTCTAATAAATCTTTTTTATTTTCCAACATGCTATAAGTTACATATGCCATTAAATCCCCCTCCTAAAATCCAAATTTGAAAAACTTAATTGCATCAAACCGCTTACTTTTCTAAATCATATATAAAGGCTTAATTACATTTTAGCTTGTACATTTACACTGCAGTAATCAATACTCCTAGTAGTATCGCGGAGTAGAAAGGCCAAATAGAATTAGACATAATTACCCTTATAAGCCTTGTGTTTTTATCTTTGCACTCACTTGTGTCTAAATTAAAATACTTAACCTGCTTTAAATCCTCCATGCCTTCATTTTGAACTTTTTTATATAAGTTTCTATACAACCTTTCTGTCCTTAGATAAATACAATTTAAAAAACAAAAAGCTATTGTAACTATAGCTGCAACAATATAAATATCATTGTCTAGCCCTCTTGATGCAGCTAAAGCTAAAATAGCGGAAATTATAGTCATCGCCCACCCCTTAACTAGAAATGAGTTATTTGCCATACGAGATATTATAGATTGTATCATTGTTAAATATGCCTTAAAGTCCTCCTTGTCGAAGTTCATCTTATCCTCACCTCTGCCCCCTGCTAACATTTTTATCTTTATAAATATCTATATTCATATTTATGCACCCATTTTTTGTAATATTTAACTTATTCCAAAAAATATGTTCATTTTTCATTTTCATAATTCTCTTGAAGAAAGTCTATTAGATTACAGTTCTTCTGCTAATTTTTAATTACGGATATATAAATAATGACCTAGAAGACTAATAACATCTCCTAGGTCTATTAAAACATTCAATTTTTCGGGCCTTCTACCAACAAATAAAGTATTATCTTTTTCAAAAATTAATGAACCGTCCCCTACACATTTTTAAACAAAATTGACTTCAAACTCATTTTTTTGTTAATCTTAATTTAGCACAACACTAAATATACACTTTATTTATAATAATGATTTTAAAGAATGGTTATTATAATAAAGTATCTTTTAATCTATTTAATTAAAACTATGCAAGAAAGAAGGAATATTTCATGGATAATAAATTAGTTGAAGGAATGTCTATAGAAGAATGGAAAAAGCAATACCCCTTAATGAATAAGATTATTTCAACTGAAGAAGTGTTTTGGATAAATCATAAATATGGAAAATATGAAGATGCAATAAAAAATATCTCTTTATCAGAAGAAGATGTAAAGGATGCAGAAAAAAGATTAAACCGATTTGCTCCCTACATAGCTAAAGTTTTTAAGGAAACAGAAAAAACAAATGGAATTATTGAATCCCCTATTGTTAAAATTCCTAATATGCAAAAAAAATTAGAGGAATTATTTAATCAAGAATTCTCCGGTGACTTTTTATTAAAATGCGATAGCCACCTTGCAATTTCCGGGTCAATTAAAGCAAGAGGTGGTATATATGAAGTATTAAAACATGCGGAAGTTTTAGCTCTTGAAAATAATATGCTATCAGTAGAAGAGGATTATTCCATACTAGATAGTGACCGTTTTAGAAAGTTTTTCTCTCAATATTCTATTGCAGTAGGCTCTACTGGAAACCTAGGCCTTAGCATTGGTATAATGAGTGCACAACTTGGATTTAAGGTATTCGTTCATATGTCATCAGATGCGAAACAATGGAAAAAAGATTTATTAAGAAGTAAAGGTGTTACAGTAGTTGAATACGAAGCAGACTATAGTAAGGCCGTAGAAGAAGGAAGAAAACAAGCACAAAAGGATCCTAATATGTATTTTGTAGATGATGAGAACTCAACCAACTTATTTTTAGGATATGCCGTTGCAGCTTATCGATTAAAAGCTCAGCTAGAAGAAATGAAAATAACAGTAGATACAGAACATCCATTATTTGTGTACTTACCATGTGGAGTTGGAGGCGGTCCTGGCGGAGTAGCTTTTGGTTTAAAGTTAATATTTAAAGATAATGTACATTGCTTCTTTGCAGAGCCTACTCATTCTCCTTGTATGCTTATAGGCTTAATGTCAGAAATGCACGACAAAGTTTGCGTTCAAGATTTCGGAATCGATAATATCACGGATGCAGATGGCCTTGCTGTAGGAAGAGCTTCTGGATTCGTAGGAAAAACCTTAGAAAATTTAATTAGTGGAGCTTATACGGTACAAGATAATACATTATATCTACTGTTAAGCACATTAATAGACTCTGAAAATATCCGTTTAGAGCCCTCTGCTTTAGCTGGAGTACCCGGCGCTATTAAATTATTAAAAGAAGACGCTGGCCAAAAATATATTGAAAATAATAATTTAAGACCTAAACTTCATAATGCTACTCATATTGCTTGGGCTACTGGAGGAAGCATGGTTCCAAAGGATATAATGGATGGTTATTATAATAAGGGAAAAGAATTATACCCAGTTGAAAAATAAATATTAGGGTTCCTTTGTACTCAAACAAAGGAACCCTTCTTTCTTAATTAAACTTTTGCGGAAACTGCTTAACTATCCCTTCTGTAATTATATCTGAAAACATAAGCATATGATCTTGACCTTTATCATAAGCTTCGATATCAGCCATCCAATTCTTATTTAATCTAGCAACAACCTGATCTGTAACAAGCTTCAAGTGTATATATAACAAATCCTTTAATTGCTTATTAGTCCAATTGGGGTTTGCTCCACTCAAAAAGCTGGCAATCTTATCTGCACTCTCATGCCAAAGCTTATCATATTTTGCCAAATCATCTTTTTTACCGTTTTTAGCAGCATCTACTACCTGACCGCCTATAATAATATGATCTCTTAAAAGCTGAGAAAGCTTTCTGCCAGCCTCTTCTCCATAATATGGTTTTATTGAATTTCCAATATCATCTTGATTTTTTAGTAATCTTTCTAAAGCCTTATCCTTATCTTCAAGCCCTGCTAAGTCGCTTTTTATGAAATCTCTAGTCCATAAAACATGTTCTTGCCAAAGTTTTCTTCCTTCTAATCTCAAATTTGCTGCTCCTTCATTGCAGCCTGCTTTGTTTGCTGGAGCATTTATCATGGCCTGAGCTTGTAAAGGTACCAAAAGCCCTGAAAAAAACAATACACTAAATAATAATGTTGAAACAACTTTTTTCATTACTACCATCTCCTTTTACTTTTGTAATACCCATATATTTTGTTCAAAAATAAAAGAATTTATTTTAATAATATTAATTTTTATATATTATTCTTCAACTTTTTGTGAACCGTCCCACTTGTCGCCCTCGTCTCTGCTTGCTTCACGCTTGTCTACGCATCAACTTTTTGTGAACCGTCCCCTTTCCTTTCTTCGAAAAAATAGGCTGCCATCTGGCAGCCTATCGCATTACATCTCGAAATTATGCTTTTTTTCTTCTTTTTACAAACCAATATATACCCAATCCAAATATTGCTGCAACCACAAGGTAATCAGCTATATGCAGCCAAGAACGTATTTGTGTCCAGTTCTGACCCATCACAAAGCCTGCATATCCAAGGATTATACTCCAAATTAATGAACCAACAAAGGTATATATTACGAACTTTTTAAAATTCATTTTACTTATACCTGCAGGTAATGATATAAAGGTTCTAATTATAGGTAGCAATCTTGAATAGAAAGCTATCTTCTCACCATACTTATTAAAGTAATTATCACTCATCTCAATATGTGATTTTGAAAGTCTTAGCTTAGTTGCATATTTTTCAACTAGCGGTCTTCCACCTTTTGCACCTAACAAATATGTGAAAACTGAACCAACAGTTCCCCCTAATGTTCCTAATAATATAACTAGTATAAGATTAAGCTTAGTTCCCGGGTTAGCTGATGATGCTAAATATCCACCGAAAGGTAATATAGCTTCACTTGGAATTGGAATACATGCACTTTCTAACGCCATCAGCGAAAATACACCCCAATATCCTAGTTTGTCTAAAACCATAATAGCCCAATTTACAATCAACTCTACCATTAAATATTCTCCTTCTGTGCTTTTATTATCTACGGAATAATTATATCATTTCCCTATATAAAGGTTAATAATAAAATATCATTCCTCGCAAAACATTACAAAATCAGTATAGTCCTTATTTTAATTTCTTAAGCTCTTTATATAAAAACCCACCAGTTATTAATGAAGAAATAAAATCTGAAGATGGCCCTGCCATCCATACGCCATCAAGTTTAAAAATCCCTGGTAAAATCAGAAGCAGAGGTAAAAGTACAACTACCTGTCTTGATATACTTAGAAATATGGCTACCTTAGCCTTACCTATAGCCTGGAAGTAATTTGAACAAACTACCTGAAATCCTATTACTGGCAGCATTATCAAGAAAATTCTAAGCCCTCTTGCTCCAATAGCTATTAACTCTGCATTATCGGGATTAAACACTGTAACTATTTGCCTTGGAATCAATTCAACTATAATAAATCCTGCTAAAGCCACCATTGTAGCTGCTGCAACTGCTAGCTTTAAGGCTTTCTTTACTCTTTTATAATTTTTAGCTCCATAATTATAGCCTATTATAGGCTGAGATCCTTGATTTATACCGAATATAGGCATTAATATTAGCATTGCTATTGAGTTAACAACTCCCATAGCTGCTATGGCCTGGTCTCCACCATATTTTTTTAATTCCTTATTCAATATAATAGTGATAACACAGGCTGCCACCTGCATTAAAAATGGAGATAACCCTACTGAAAAAATTTCTTCTACTACATGCAATTTTATTTTTAAGTTCTTTCTTCTAAGCTTTAATATACTTTTATTACTTCTAAAGTATGATAAAACCCAAATTGAACACACTGTCTGTGAAACTATTGTAGCTAATGCTGAACCTCTAATACCAAACTTAAATACAAATATAAATAGAGGATTAAAGATAATATTTAATACGAATCCTATAAGCATAGTCTTCATCGCCATTTTAGGATTACCCTCTGCACGAATAATATTGTTTAATCCAAAACCTATATTTTGAAGTACTGCTCCCAATAAAATGATAGTTATAAATTGTTTAGCTAAAGGCATAACCTCATCACTTGCTTCAAAAAACCTTAATAAAGGCTCTTCAAAGCCAATTCCCAGAATGGTAACTAATATGGACACTATTACCAATAATACGAAAGCATTTCCTAAAATATGTTCAGCCTCTTCTTTCTTATGTTGACCTAGTTTTATAGATACTCTAGCTGTTGCTCCGATACCAATAAGCATACCAAAGGCCATAATTAATATTGATATAGGAAATGTAACTGTTATTGCAGTAAGTGCTAACTTATCTGACACCCCATTTCCAATAAATATTCTATCAACAACACTATATAATGCATTAACAAGCATACCTATAATTGCTGGTATTGAAAATTTTAATAATAATTTCCCTATACTTTCTTCTCCTAATTGTTTTGTTCTTTCCATGTTTTGTTCTCCTAATAATTCTTTTATGATTTGTTCCTAAAATATATAAACCTCTCTTAGAGTTGCATGCTTTAAGCTCTATCACTATAACATTTTACCACACTATGAGGCCTTTCTTACATTTTATTTTTAATTTATTCAATAACGTTTTTTAAATAATATGAATGAATCCTATATCCATTGGGGATATAGGATTCATTCATATCTACCTAACTATTAACTTCTAATACCTTTTTCCTTTATGCTTCTTGCTCTTAAACCTTTTTACAATGCTAACGCCGTTTACTACCACAAAAACTACAAATATCGCCAATACAACATAACCTACAACAAAGTCTGTATTAAGCCCCTCGTTTAACATATAACCACTCCATCTCAACCTTAGTAATTAACCCTATGTTTAAACATCTATGAGCAGCGCTTAAACACCTCTTCATTAAGCCTATTGTAAAACCATTGATAAAAACTATCTACCTCAGCCCAGTATTGATTTACAAACTGGTTTAATTCTACTTTTGAATCTAGACTATCTATAAAAGCTTTAGTTGCACTTGTCCACCCAGTCCATTTACGCAATGTTTCCATATCTAAGGATAAAGCATTACTAATACCTTCATTATCACTAAGTTTTACCTCCATTACTACTAAAGGCAAATCTCTATTAAAGGTATAGTTTCTTAGTTCTTGAACAAAATGCAGAAGCTGTGACTTTCCATAAACCTCTTTAATCTTCACATCATGTTCAACATAAAACTCACTATCTTTATAATGTGAATTCATGAAAATCTTAGTGTGATCCTTTAGTGACTTTGAAGATTGTACATAATTATTAAGCAGTCTTAGAGCTTCCTTAGATAACTCACTTGAAAAATCATTATTATCTCGATGCCAATTCTTTGATTCTACCTTACTAGTAAACTCATCAGAGAACCTCAATAGCTCTTCAAAATTATTCTTAAAAACCTTATAACTAACCTTAATATCCTCTACCATTGAATGATTTATAGCCTCTTCACCCATTTGTTTTCCTATTTGTCTTATTTTTTCAAACCTTTCTTTCAACCCATTCATCCCCTTATCGAATTTCCGTAAACCTTTTCAATGACACGTATTTCCTTACCCTTAAGAAGCAGCTTGCCAACATATTGCTGCACTTAAACTGTTGCTATAGGTGTAATTTGAAAAATTATATTGTTAATATTCTATCATATAATGTTTAAAGTTAAAATAATTTGACAAAAAATTTTTTCTCTTCAGAATATTTAAGCGGTCCATTTTCCAAACTAATAAAGAAATATCTAATTTTCTATTTAAAGGAGTAAATCATGAAAAGTATATTTATTGCCACTTTTTTAGTTCTATCCCTCACCCTATTAGGCTGCTCCATAGATAAACCAAGAAAGGATAACGTAACTCAACGTTCAACCATCGATACTCAACAGCCCAAAGTTTCCTCAAAGCCCCCCACTCTTCCAACTCCCACTAAATCCCCTCCTATTTCATCGGAAGAAAGAGCATTCACCTTGGATGAACTAAAAAAATATAATGGTGAAAATGGCAATGAAGCTTATATTGCCATAGATGGCATAGTTTATGATGTTACAAATGCACCAAAGTGGAAAAATGGCAGCCATCAAAAGATAAAGGCAGGTAATGATTTATCAAAAGAAATAACCTCCTCACCCCATGGTAAGGATATACTTAAAAACTTGTCAGTTGTAGGTGTTCTAAAATAATAAAAAGTAAGCCTAAATATTAACCCTACTAGGAAAAATATTTAGGCCTATATTTTATAGAAGCTCTTTAGCTTTATCTGAAAAGTAATTTTTATAATCACATTTAGCTGCCTGTGAAAGATATTTATTTGCTTTCCCCATGCTTCCTAACTTAAAGTAATAATATCCCAACATGAAATTTTCATTAACTTCCTTTGTATATTCATCGAACACTATTTGAGTATAAAATCCTAAAATATACTTTTTCTTGCTTTTTAATCTGTAGTATTCTTCTATAATATTAGCTGCTTTTTCTTCTTCTCCCAGCTCTAATTTAATTAGTGCATCTAATAATATAGTCTCCGGCATATCCATCAACTGTCTTGATTTATTAACAAGCTCCTCCGCTTTTTCTATATCCATACCTAAAAAATATAAGTTATGAGCATATAAAACATAATTAAGAGCCTTTGAATTCTTATCTGCTATGTCATTATTAATTTTATCAAGGTAATTTAAGCTTTCTTCAAAATTCCCCATTCTGTTATAACAATTTGCTACATTACCTAAATATTGTTGTTTATATAAAAAACTTTTACTAGCCTTTTTATGCTTGTTCAATAATTCTTTAATAACCTCTTCATATTTTCCCATATTAAGCATCTTCATTTGCAACTTAAAATTTCTATAAGCTATATAAAGTGTTATAAGAAAAATTACTATAAATATTATCACTAATGCAGCAATTGTATACCCAAATAAATAAGGTAGAATATAGATATCATACCTAATTAAAATTGCTCCTAGAAAAATGCCTAAAATTACAGACCAAATCATTAAAAGTTTAAATTTAGATTTACTCATCTTTTTTCTCCTTTGTAAAAATAGTTAGTGTAAAACAAGTAAATATATCTTATCATAATACACTTTTCATTGAAATAACCAAAGAAAAATAGGCTTACAAACAATTTTCTTAATTGTTATAAACCTATGAGGTCTTAAGTTTACTCTATAAAGGATATTTAATTACAAAGCTTACGCCCTTGTCTCTATTTACTGCTTTTATTTCCCCCTTATAGAAGGATGTTATTTTTTTAGAAATAGCGAGTCCAAGTCCAAAGTTTCCTGTCTTATCTTTATAGAAATTATCAAAAATATGATCTATGTGCTTTTTATCAATATTAGGACCATCGTTGTAAATATCTAATACTGCAGATGAGCCTTCCTTTTTTAAAGTTACACTTATTCTTTCATCTACATACCTAAGAGCATTATCTAATATATTCTCAATAGAAACTTGTATTTTATCTACATTTCCATCTATTATAACATCATCAAGTTCTAAATCCCATTGTATTTTGCTATTAACTACTTCAAATCTGCTTATCATACGAAGCATTAGCTCTCGTAAATTAATTTTAGAATTTTCTCCATTGTTAGCGAGAACATAATCAAGGGTATTCAAGTACAGCATCTGTTTAATCTTTTTCTCTAAGCTAATGGCTTCATCTCTTATTATCTCAGCAGTTTTTTCAATAGAATCTATATATACTCCTTCAATAATAGCTTCCGCATGGCTCATAATTACCATAACCGGGGTCTTCAAATCATGAGATATACTTTGTAGAAACATTTTCTCCTCTTCATCTGCATGTTTTAATTCCTGCTGCATCCTATTCATAGCCTCAACTAATCTTCCGATCTCATCTTCACTCTTGGCCTTAATAGGCTGCTTCCAATCCTTATGAGCAATTCTAATTGTATAATCCTCAAGCTCCCTTAATGGTTTTGAAATATAGCCTGCAACAACCTTTGCTGTTAAGAAGCCTATCCCAATAAATACAGTACCTATTATCAAAATAGAATACAATAAATCGTTATTCCTCATTTGTGGCACATAGGAGATTAAATAAGAGGTTCCTGTCTTATCCCCTTCAATCGAACTTATTATAAATATAAATTTCGTATTTTTATAGGATTCTACATATTGCTTTTCTTCTATGTTACTACCTTTTATAAAGCTGGCCATCCAAGCTTTAATTTCGCTATCCTCCATACCAGGTATAGGGGGATGCCCCTCCCTTTTATTTATATTTATTATCCTAGAGGTATTATTATCCAGTTTTACAACGAAGTGCTCCATTCCCTTTAAATCCTTCAGCTCTTCAAATCTATTAGGCTCATTATAATTCTTCCCCTCCAAAACAGTATCATGAGCAACCTTTAAAGCTTGAAGTTTATCCGCTTCATCAATTTTCCTAAAAGCAACGAAATACAAAAATGAAATACTGCATATAATTACTAAAATTATGGCTGTAAAAGTGGTCCATATTCTCATTGTTAGTGATTTAAACTTAAACCTCTTCATGACTTATACACCAATCTGTAACCATAGCCATATACAGTTTCTATATTTAATCTATCCACTTTTCTTCTCAGCCTTCTTATAGTATCATCCACTACTCTGTCTGAACCAAAATAGTCATCTCCCCAAACACTAGTTAAAATTTGTTCTCTAGATACTAGATTATTTTTATTCTCCACAAAATAGAATAGCAATTCAAATTCTTTATTCGTTAATTGAATCTCTTTATCTTCTAGAAATACAGTTCTTTGCTTTTTATTAATTATATATCCTTCAATATTTAATATAGCCTCTACAGTCTCCTCTTTAACCTTTCCATAGATTCTTTCCAAAAGCTTATTAGTTCTTATAACAAGCTCCCTAGGTAAAAAAGGTTTTGATAAATAATCATCACTGCCCAGTTCTAAGCCAACTACTCTATCAAGTTCTTCATTTCTCGCTGACATAAAGATTACAGGGGTATTTTTATTATTCTCTTTGATAGCTTTAATTATTTCATATCCATCTATGTCTGGCAGCATTATATCCAATATCCAAAGGTCTGGCATATCCTTTATCCTCTCTATTGCAGAATTGCCTTCTGCAAAAGTAGTTACCTCATACCCTTCCTTTTGTAAATATTTTTCAAGTAAAATATTTAAGCTTTTTTCATCTTCAACTAGGTATATTTTAATTGGCATACTTATCACCTCAGCATTTTAATAAAAAAATCTAATTCACAGCGCCTATTTAGTTATACTAATATCTTTATTTATTACCTAATATTTTATCATATAATTTTCAAAACATTTTAAATAAATTATGTGAACAATATGTGTGACTTATGTTTTTTTATATTCTTTATAATATCTACACAAGAATTTATTACACTTTACCTAGAATAGTGCACGGAGGTAAAAGTCCTAAATGGACTTTTACGGGTACTTTAGCGAACGGCAGTGAGCTGTTT
>Ga0316601_100000163_pt1 | contig 25977 bp, 18 predicted proteins | sample OWC_soil_day5_no_FD_207663 | JGI IMG/M metagenome (GOLD analysis project Ga0316601, IMG submission 207663) | Wetland soil microbial communities from Old Woman Creek delta, Ohio, United States - OWC_soil_day5_noCT | ecosystem: Environmental > Terrestrial > Soil > Wetlands | place: USA: Ohio... | reverse complement strand
CCCGAGCGCCACCGAGCCGAGCCCGATGCCGATCAGGTTGTTCACGAACAGGAAGATCGCCGAGGCCGTGGCGCGCATGCCGGGCGGCACGATGTGCTGGATGGCCGACAGCACCGGCCCGAGCCAGACGAGCCCGAGCGCCGTGGGTACCAGGAACAGCACGAACGACACCGCCAGCGAACTCGAGGTGACGGCGCCAACGTAGAAGGGCGCGGTGCAGAAGAAGGCGATGGCCGGGATGAGCGCGTAATTGCGTCGGCGCGCTGCACCGAAGCGGTCGGCGAGCCAGCCGCCCATCCAGATGCCCGCGATGCCGCCCACCAGCAGGATCGCGCCGAAATACAGCGACGCGTCGAGCAGCGTCATGCCGTGGCTGCGCACGAAGAACGACGGCAGCCAGAAGAAGAGTCCGTAGCCCATCATCGAGGACGCGGCGGCGCCGAACGAGATGCCCCAGAAAGCGCGCTTGGCCGCGAGCACGCGCATCGCTTCGCGAAAGCTCACCGGCTGGCCCGCGCCCCGCGCCCCGTCGTAGCGCCCGCGTTGCGGCTCGCGCACCACGAGCTTGAACACCGGCGCGATCAGCACGCCGGCCACGCCCACGACGATGAACGCGGTGCGCCAGTCCACGTGGTGCGCGATCAGGCCGCCGAACACGATGCCGAGCGCGCTGCCGATGGGCACGCCGAAGGAGTACACGCCGAGCGCGCGTGCGCGCTGGTGCGGCGGAAAGTAGTCCGCCACCAGCGAGTAGGCTGGCGCCACGCCGCCCGCTTCGCCGACGCCCACGCCGAGGCGCGCGAGAAACAGCTGCCAGAAGTTCTGCGCGAAGCCGCAGACCGCGGTCATGGCGCTCCACAGCACCAGCGCGATGGTCATGATGGTGGTGCGGTTGCTGCGATCGGCGAGCATCGCGATGGGGATGCCGAGCGCGGTGTAGAAGAGTGCGAACGCGAGCCCGCCCATCAGCCCGAGCTGCGTGTCGCTGAGGCCGAGGTCGGCCTTGATGGGCACGGCGAGGATGCCGACGATCTGTCGGTCGATGAAGTTGAACGTGTAGACCAGCACGAGCATGGCCAGCACCACCATGCGGTAGCGCGGCGTCTCGGGGACTGCGGAATTTGGTTCGTTCTGTTGCACGCCCGGAAGCTAGCACGGGCTCCGCGCGCGCAGGTAGCGATCTCGGACCCGATTGACGGCGGCCCGCCCGCCGCCGCAGGCTCACGACATGGATCCGACCACCCTGCTCGACGACTACGCGCTGGCCGTCGTCGCGACCTTCCTCATGAACCTTCCGTTCGGCTGGTGGCGTGCGCGGCTGCGCAAGTTCTCGCCCGCGTGGTTCGTCGCGATCCATGCGCCGGTGCCGATCGTCATCGCGCTGCGCTTCGTTCTCGGGCTGCCATTCCGCTGGGTCGTGCTGCCGGTGTTCGTCGCGGCGTACTTCGGCGGGCAGTTCGTGGGCAGTCGATTGAGGCTCAGGCAGCCGCGTACCTGAACGGCCCCGAGGAAGGCCAGCCCCTCGCTACCTGGCGCAGTCGCCGGTCCGTCGTGCGCGCAGTACCTCGTGGCTCTTCTTGCCGCCCACCGTCGAGTCGACGGTGACGGTGTAGGCCTCCGGGCTCTCGACCTCCAGCACCGAATCGGACTTCGAGGTCATGCCGCCCATCTTGCACGTGGCCGAGTAGCGGTAGGTCTTGCCGCTCTGCGCCAGGGGCGTGAACTGGCAGCCCGCCTTCGTGAGCATCGCCTGCTGCTCCTTCTGGTCTGCCGTCGGGTCGGTACACTCGGTCGTCGAGACCTTGTCCAGCGGTGCCCCGGCACCGTCCATCGTGCGCTCGAAGGTCCACTGTCCCGGCTTGAATGTCGGCCAGTCCGCGGCGGAGACGGGAGCGATGCCGACGAGCAGCAGCATCGTCACCGACAGCGCGCGCGTGATCGCGCGGATCGAAGTGTAGGTCGTCATCCGGCCATCGTCCGTCGACGGGGCGTTTCACGAGGCGTGCCAGCAGTGCCGGCAGCGCGAGCGTACGGCGTGATCGAGCGCCGTCGCAATGGAGTCGCAACGAATGAGCAACGCGACGGCCCGGAAAGAGCGTCACTCGGTGTCGAAGAAACTTACACGCGCGGACGCTACCTCGGTTTTGCGGCGCGGCAACCCGTTGATTTTCCCAAGCGCCGAAGGCTTGGCGCGATTCTTGCGTCTGTTCGATCCTTGGACCCACGCGCGTCAGGGATCGACACCAAAACCACACCAGACCGGGGGGGGAATCGCATGAACAGGTACACCGTATGGGCCGGCGCAGCACTGCTGTTGCCGGCGATTTCGCTGGCCGACACCTCCGACTGCGGCACGCGGCAGAACAACACTACCGAGAAACTCACCGAGTGCGTGACGCTCGAGGGAGTGCGCGAGCACCAGGCGGCGCTGCAGGCGATCGCCAATGCGAACAACGGTCACCGCGTCGGCGGGTCGGCCGGGGACCTCGCCACCGTGGAGTACATCCGGGACCAGCTCATGGCCGCGGGCTACACAGTCGAGCTGCAGCCCTTCCAGTTCCAGACGTTCTTCACGGTCGCACCGCCCGTGCTCGAGCAGGTGGCGCCGGTGCCGGGCTCGATTGCGAACATCATCCTGTCGTACTCCGGGAGCGGCGACGTGACGGCGCCGGTGACTGCGCTGCCGGCGCCTCCGGCGGACCCGACGCCGGGCTGCGAAGCGGCCGACTTCGCCGGCTTTCCGGCAGGCAACATCGCGCTGATCAGCCGCGGCGCCTGCACCTTCGCGATCAAGGCCACGAATGCGTTCAACGCCGGCGCGAGCGGCGTCGTGATCTACAACAATATCGCGGGTGAGCTCAACGGCACGCTGGGCAACGGCTTCACGCTCGACATCGGCGTGACGGCCGTCACGCAGGACGTGGGTCAGCAGCTCGCGGCGACGCCGGGCCTGGTGCTGCGGCTCAAGACCGAGAATTTCCGCGGCCTCGCCACGGCCCACAACGTGCTCGCCGAGACCGCGACCGGCAACCCGGACAACGTGGTGGTGATCGGCAGCCACCTCGACTCCGTGAACGCGGGGCCGGGCATCAACGACAACGGCTCGGCCATCGGCGCGATGCTCGAGACGGCGAAGCAGTTGGGTCGTACCCGCGTGGCCAACAAGGTCCGCTTTGCCTGGTGGGGCGCGGAGGAGTCCGGGCTCGTGGGCTCCACGTACTACGTGAACACGCTGTCGGCCGAAGATCTCGGGCGCATCGCGCTCTACCTCAACTTCGACATCGTCGCCTCGCCGAACTTCGTGTACTTCGTCTACGACGGCGACGACTCCGACGCGGTCGGTGCCGGCCCGGGTCCGGACGGCTCGGCCGCGATCGAGAAGACCTTCGAGGTCTTCTACGACTCGCGCGGTCTGCCCTACAAGGGTACGGACCTCTCGGGCCGCTCGGACTACGGCCCGTTCATCGCCCTCGGCATTCCTTCAGGTGGCGTGTTCAGCGGCGCCGAGGGCATCAAGACGGCCGAGGAAGCGGCGCTCTGGGGCGGCGTGGCGGGCGCGGCCTATGACCCGTGCTACCACCAGGCCTGCGACACCTACGACAACGTGAGCCTCGATGCGCTCGACGTAAACGCCGACGCGGTCGCCCACGCGACACTCACTTACGCGATGAGCACCGCGGACGTGAACGGCGTGCAGAGCAGGGGCAACAGCGGCAAGAACAAGTAGCTTGGGGGAGAGCAAGAGCGACTGGGTCGCGTGCTTGCAGGACGAGCGTTGGGGGGGGAGGGCACGGGCGGCGGTCACGAGTGGGCCGCCGCCCGTCTTGCCTCTGTCGCACGAGTGTCTTACCTGTCGCATTCCCTGGCACGCGGTGTCGCTGCTCCGCAGCTTGCACCGCTCGCGGACGCGCATTAGAAAGGTCTCGGCAGCGCCACCGGGCGCTGCAGGACGAACAACTGCAAGTCAGGGAGGTCAGGGGGCATGGGACACGACAAGAAGCGAAGCGTGGTCATGAATCTCTCGCGTCGGACTTTTCTCAAGTACACGGGCGCCACGACACTGACGCTGTTCGCGGCGGGTCGGCTCGGGCTCCGCCAGGCGATCGCAGCCGCGATCCCGGGCGGCACGCTCGACCCGTACGCCGTGCCGAAGTTCGTGACGCCGCTGCTGGTGCCGCCCGTGATGCCGAAGGCCGGCATCATCCCGCTCAAGGGCGGCAAGAACGCCGACTACTACGAGATCTCGGTGCGGCAGTTCAATCAGCAGATCCTGCCGGCCGGATTCGGTGCCACTCCGGTGTGGGGCTACGGCGCCGTGAGCGCCATGAACCGCAATGGCCTGCTGGTGCACAACGCGCCCTCGCTCACGATCGAGGCACGCTGGAACGCGCCGGTGCGGGTGAAGTGGATCAACGAGCTCGTGGACGCACAAGGCAATTACCTCCCGCACCTGCTGCCGGTGGACCCGACGCTGCACTGGGCCAACCCGCCGGGCGGCGAGATGCACCGCGACACGCGGCCGGAGTTCGACGCGACACCCGGGCCCTACACCGGACCGGTGCCGCTCGTGACGCACGTGCACGGATCGTCGGGCGTGGGCGATGAGAGCGACGGCTATGCCGAGGCGTGGTTCCTGCCGGATGCGACCAACATCCCGGCGGACTACGCGACGGTCGGTACCTGGTACGACTTCTTCCGCGAGAAGGCGGCGACGAAGGGTTACGTCGCGCCCGGAACCCAGGCCTGGGAGCCTGGCACCTCGGTGTCGCAGTACCCGAACTCGCAGCGTGCCTCGACGGTCTGGTACCACGACCACACGCTCGGCATGACGCGCCTCAACGTGTACGCCGGACCGGCGGGGTTCTTCATCATCCGCGGCGGCCCGGAGGGTGACGACGCGGTGCGCGACACCCGCAGCGGACGGTCGGCCGTGCTGCCCGGCCCGGCGCCGACGGAGAACGACCGCTTCCCGCCCAACAAGACCTACTACGAGATCCCGATTGCGATCCAGGACCGCTCGTTCAACGCCGACGGCACGCTGTTCTACCCCGACTCGCGCGCGTTCTTCGACGGCATCGTCGGGCCGTTCCTGCCGCAGGGCTCGCACGGGCACGACGGCGGGCACGCCGCGGGCTTCTCGGCGATCTGGAACCCGGAATTCTTCGGCAACGTGCTGATGGTCAACGGCAACACTTGGCCGTTCCACACCGTCGAGCAGCGCCGCTACCGGCTGCGGTTCCTGAACGGCTGCCAGTCGCGCTTCCTGATCCTCGACTTCGCCTCGATTCCGGGCGTCGAGGTCTGGCAGATCGGCAACGAGGGCGGCTTCCTTGCCGCCCCGGTGAACCTGACGGGCGATCACGACAACCGCCTGCTGCTTGGGCTCGCGGAGCGCGCCGACGTGATCGTGGACTTCACGAACGTGCCGGCGGGCAACTACAGCCTGCGCAACGTCGGTCCGGACGAGCCGTTCGGAGGCGGCGAGCCCGGCGTGGACTTCGACACGGCGGATCCCGACTCCACGGGACAAGTCATGCAGTTCCGCGTCGTGCCCGCGCAAGGACGCGACGACACGACGCCACCGCAACACCTGCAGCTGCCGGCGATCACGCCGCTGCCGGTCGAGACGCGCACACGTCCGCTCGCGCTCATCGAGGAGATGGGCGTGGGCTACGGCGCCGACGGCGGGATGATCGAGGGGCCGGTGGCCGCGGTCCTCGGCACGGTGGAGGGCGGCGCGCCGCACGCGAACATGTGGATGGACCCGGTGACGGAGAATCCAGGCGTTGGCGATACCGAGGTCTGGGAGTTCTACAACTTCACCGGCGATGCGCACCCGATGCACGTGCACGAAGTCCTGTTCGAGGTCGTGAACCGGCAGGCGCTGCGGGTGGATCCCGACCTGGATGAGCCGGTCGTGCCGGTACAGTTCGACGGCGAGCCGATGCCGCCGGAGGCCTGGGAGACCGGCTTCAAGGACACGGTCACCGCCTATCCCGCCCAGGTCACGCGCGTGCGCGCGCGATTCAACACGCCGGGGCAGTACGTCTGGCACTGTCACATCGTCGAGCACGAGGACAACGAGATGATGCGGCCGCACCGCATCGGTCCCGTGCAGCCGGGCCAGCCGGGAAGCTGAGGCGGCACGGCTCGACCCATGGTGATCGACGGCGACGCGTCGACTTTACATAACGTTTGAGTCGATGCGTCGCAGCTCCGACCGCGCCGCTCCCGGCGGCGCTGGCAGGAGTAAGCTAAACGAAGGGTCGCCCGTCTCGCGGCGACTTCGCCCCTCTCGCGGCGACCCCGAAGGGGAAGCTGATGCAACGCATCAGTGGACAACTCTGAAAGGGGATGAACTCATGAACGTGAATACGCTCGTTCCGAGTCCTGTATTGCTTTGCGCGGCAGCCGGGGCGCTGGCCCTGACGCTCGTCGCCGGCCCCGTCGCGGCCGAAGGGATGGCCGTCGGCAAGCCGCAGTTCTCGAAGGCCGTGGCGTTCGACGTGTCGAGGCCCGCACGCGACATTGCGCCGATGTCGGCAGCCGCCCGGTTCGCGCTGCCGGAGAGTGGATTGCTCGACGTGCGACCCGATCGCGGGCCGCTCATGAAGGACAAGGGCTACAGCGGCGACGGCGCCCTGGGCCGGTCCATGGCGGCGACCCCGCCGAAGAAGATTGCGGGTTTCGCCAACTTCGAGGGCCTCAGCAACACCGACAACTTCAACCTGTTCGGCTTCCGCGTGAACCCGCCGGACCCGGTCGGCGACGTCGGTCCCCGCCACTACGTCGAGATGGTGAACCTCGCGGTCGCGGTGTACGACAAGCAGGGCAACGTGCTCATGGGCCCGATCGCGATCGGCGACCTGTGGGCCGGCTTCCCGGTGGAGGACTGCACCGATCCGTCGGGCGATCCGATCGTCGTGTACGACCAGCTCGTCAATCGCTGGATCCTGAGCCAGTTCACGACGCGCGGCCTCGATGATCCGACCCTGCCGTTCTACAACTGCGTGGCCGTCTCGAAGACGCCGGACCCGACGGGTGAGTACTACCGGTACGCCTTCATCACGCAGCCCGACTCGGTCGACGGCGGGTACTTCTTCCCCGACTACCCGAAGTACGGCGTGTGGACGGACTCGTACATCATGACCACGCGTGATTTCGGCCTCGTGAACCGGTACGGCATCAGCGTCTACGCGCTCGAGAAAGCGAAGATGATCTCGGGCAATCCGGACGTGCGCGCCGTGCAATTCTTCCTCGACTCCGACGTCGTGCCGCTCGAGCTCATCGGCGACGGCCTGCTGCCCGCGGACATTGACGGCCGCCGTCGTCCGCAGAACGGCATCGCGGCGCCGATCTTCGGCAGCCAGGACGACGACGCGTTCTATGGCGCGACCTTCGACGCAATGAACGTCTGGGAGCTCAAGGTGCTGTGGAACTCGCGGGCCGAGGCCTCGCTGACGCTCGCGGCGCAGCTGCCGGTGGCGCCGTTCGACTCGATCTTCCCGTGCGCCCCGACTTCGCGTGACTGCCTGCCGCAGCCGGGTATCGTCAATCCCACCCAGTTCCTGGACATCCTCTCGTATCGTCAGCGCGTGACGCATCGTCTCGCCTACCGGAACTTCGGCAGCCACGAGGCGCTGGTGACCAACCAGTCCGTCGAGGCCAGGCCCGGCATCGCGGGCGTGCGCTGGTACGAGGTGCGTCGCTCGGGCGGCGTGTACACGGTGTTCCAGCAGGGAACCTACGCGCCCGACGACGGCGTGCATCGCTGGATGGGCAGTGCGGCCATGGACCGTGACGGCAACATGGCGCTCGGCTACAGCGTCGTGAACGGCATCGACGTGTTCCCGGGCATCCGCTACGCGACTCGTTCGGCCGGCGACCCGCTCGGCGAGATGACCGCGGAAGGCACGATCATCGACGGCACCGGCGTGCAGACGACCACCAATTCGCGCTGGGGGGACTACACCTCCCTCAACGTGGACCCGACGGACGACTGCACCTTCTGGTACGTGAACGAGTACTACACAGCCGAAAGCCAGGCCACCAGCGCCGCTGGATGGCTGACGCGCATCGCCAGCTTCAAGCTGGACGGATGCTCGCCCGCCCGCTGACCTGACCGCACGGTTGCCGGCCGACGCGATCTCGCGGCGGCCGGCAACCCACCGGTCCCTCTACCCATCGTGTACCGCCCGGTGCCGGGCGGTCAGGCCACGATGCTCATGCTGAACATCGCGTTCAGCAGGGCGGCGAAGGTGGTCACCACCGACAGGGCGAGGGCGGTGCACACGAGGGTCTCGAACTTCGTGACGGATGCTTTCATGGTCGTTCTCCCGGTTGTCGATTGATCAAGAGTTGAAGATCGGCGCCAGCGCCGCCTGGATGCGGGCCATCTGTGACTGCGTGGTCATGCCGGTGAGCAGCCGCGCGAAATGCGGGTGCTGCACGCCGGAGACGATGTACTGCCAGCGGTAGGCACGCAGCAGCAGTGCGCGAATCCCGGCCTCCTCCTCGCCCGTGAAGCGCCGCCCCGCGATCGCGAGGTAGTACTCCGCGTCGGCCGCGGACTGCGCCTGCAGGATGCCGTCCACCGCGCCCACCAGAGCGATCAGATCGTCCACGGCCTGCTCCTTCTGCCGAAGCGTCAGCCGTGCGTGCTCGCGCGCCCACTCGAGCTCGTCGAGCATCGCGTGCTGCACTTCCTCCATCCAGTGGTACTTGAAGACGTCCTTCCACAGCGGCGAGAGGTCGTCCTGCGGCTCGATGCTCTGCTGGTAGTGCAGCTGCGTGAACAGCTCGATGTGGCAGGTCAGGGCGAGCACCGACCACGTGCTCTTGCCGAGCACGGCGCGCGCCACCTCGTTCGGGTCGGCGACCCGCCGGTAGCCGGGCGGCATGCGGGCGTCGAGCATGTGCTCGATGCGGCGGAACAGCTCCTGGTGCTTCAGCTCCTCGTCGCTGAAGCGCACCAGCGCCTCGAGCGCCACCTGGTCGCCCAGCCAGTGCTGGCCCGACAGCTCCAGCACCTTCGCGCCGATGAAGCGCTCGACCAGCCCGAAGATGTAGGCGTAGGTGCGGCCCTGGACCTGCGACAGCAGCCGGCGCTCGGCGCCCGAGAGGAAGGCGAGGTCATCCACCTTCGACAGGCCCGCGGGCAGGAAGGTCTGCGCAAAGTCGAAGTTGCGGCCGCGGATCACATCTGCGTCGATGTCCCAGCGCACGTTCTTCGACGCCTTGATGCAGCGTGCGTAGCGGGCGGTCTCGTTCCGGGTCGCATCGTCGTGGGTGTCGTGGCCCTGGAGTGCGGTCTGCATGATCGTGTCCTCTGCGTCTGGTTGGTTGGTCCCGGCGGGCACCGCGCCTCGCCATGGGTACGCAGCGTAGGCAGCGCGCGTATCGGGCCGATGTCCGCGCCGTTGTTTCTCGTATCGGTTTGTATCGGGCGATCCGCCGCTATACTCGAGGGGTCCGGCCGCAGGGGGGAGGCAACGATGGCCAACGCCGGCTGTGTGTTGATCGTGGACGACGATGCGTCCATCCGCGAGATGATCGCGGAGTACCTGGGGTCTCACGGATTCGTCACGGCCCAGGCAGGGGACGGAACCTCGATGCGCGCCGAGATCGAGCGAGCGGCGCCCGACGTGGTGCTGCTCGACCTGCGATTGCCGCGCGAGGACGGCCTGTCGCTCGCGCGCTACCTGCGCGAGCGCTACGACGTCGGCATCATCATGGTGACCGGGTCGGGCGAGGTCGTGGACCGCATCGTCGGCCTCGAGGTCGGCGCCGACGACTACGTGACGAAGCCCTTTGACCCGCGCGAGCTGCTCGCACGCGTGAAGAGCGTGCTGCGGCGGACGCAGTCGCGGCCGGCGGCGGAGGCGCCGGTCGCGGCGGATCCGCACGCCGAGCGCCTGCGATTCGGGCGCTGCCGGCTGGACCTCGCCTCGCACCAGCTCTTCGACGCCGAGGGACAGGAGATCCCGATCACATCAATGGAGTTCGACCTGCTCAAGGTGTTCGCCGAGCACCCGGGCAAGGCCCTCTCGCGCGACCGCATCCTCACGCTGACGAAGAACCGCGAGTGGGACCCGTACGACCGCTCGATCGACATCCGCATCGCGCGGCTGCGCCGCAAGGTCGAGACGGATCCCGAGAATCCGCACACCCTCCGCACGGTGCGCGGCGTCGGCTACATGTTCGTGCCGGGGACGGAGTAGACGCGCGATCCCCTTTGTTTCAGGCGTGTAACAGTCGGGCAGCGGCGTAATTCGCGTGCCTATACTCGGCCCGGGCAGCCACCGGGACCCAGGGGCCGTGAACGACCAGCCGACTCCACTCGACGTCGCCGAGCGCGCGCTGCGCGACAGCGAGACGCGCCTGCAGCAGGTGCTCGACAACTCGAGCGCGCTGATCTTCGCCAAGGACCCGCGCGGGCGTTACCTGTTCGTCAACCGCCAGTTCGAGCAGGTCGCGCGGCGGCCGTCCGTCGAAATCCTCGGCCGCACCGACGAGGAGGTGTTCCCGCCCGAGGTCGCGACGCGCTTCCGCTACAACGACCTGCGCGTGCTGCACGAGAAGCGCGCCTTCGAGTTCGAGGAGGCAGGCGACTTCGGCGCGGGGCTGCGCACCTACCTCGCGGCGAAGTTCCCGCTGTTCGACGCCTCGGGCGAGGCCTACGCGGTCTGCGGCGTCGCCACCGACATCAGCGACCGCAAGCGCCTCGAGGAGGCGCTGTCGAGCGCGGCGCTCGCCGTGTCCCAGTCGGAGGGCGAGGCGCTGTACCGCGAGCTCGCGCGCTATCTCGCGACCATCCTCGACGTGGATGCGGTGTTCATCGCCACGCGCGACGAGGCGACGCCGGCGCAGATGAACGTGCGGGCCTTCCACCTCGATGGCGCGACGCTCGAGAACTTCAGCTACGAGCTCGCGGGCACGCCGTGCGAGGTGGTGCTCGAGAACGGCTTCCAGCACTACCCGTGCCGACTGTCGGATCTCTTCCCGCTGGACACGGATTTCGCGAAGCTCGGCTTCCAGGGTTACGCGGGCTATCCGCTCATGGACTCGCGCGGCCGTGTGCTCGGCCTGCTCGCCGTCGTGACGCGCCGCGCGCTCGGCCCGCCGGCGTTCGTGGAGTCGGTGCTGCGCATCTTCGCCGTGCGCGTCAACGCCGAGCTCGAGCGCGTGGCCGCGCAGCAGGCACTGCGCGCCTCGCAGGACAGCTACCGGGAGATCTTCGAGGCCAGCGAGGACGCGATCTTCGTGCACGACTGGGACACGGGCGCGATCCTCGACGCCAACCCACAGGCCTGCGCGTCGTACGGCTACAGCCGCGAGGAGTTCCGCAGGCTGCGCCTCGCCGAGATCAGCTCGGGCGTGCCGCCGTACACGGAGGACGAGGGCCTGGGCTGGATCGAGCGCGCCAAGGCCGAAGGCAGCGTGCGCTTCGAGTGGCACCGCCGCAGCCGCGACGGCAGCCTGCACTGGGACGAGGTGCGACTGAAGGCCGCGCGCATCGGCGGCCAGCGACGGGTACTGGCGTTCACCCGCGAGATCACCGAGCACAAGCGAGCCGAGCAGGTGCTGCGCGCGAGTGAGGAGCAGTACCGCACGGTCTTCAACGCCTCGATCGACGGACTGTTGATCGAGGACGAGTCGCACCGGATCGTCGACGTGAATGACGCGTTCCTTGCGATGCACGGCCAGAGCCGCGAGGACATGATCGGGCGCCTGGCCTCGGAATTCATCCCGGAAGAACTGCAGGCGTGCTGCGAAGCGCTGCTGCCCGGTGTCCTGGACGGGATGCCCTGTCACTTCGAGGCCGTCAGCTGCCGCCGCGACGGCGAAAAGTTCGAGGTGGACGTCCACGGCGTGCCGATGCAGTACGGCGGCCGGCCGCACGCCCTGGTGATCATGCGCGACATCACCGACGCGAAGCGCGCACGGGAGGCCCTGCGTGCCAGCGAGGAGCAGTACCGCGCGATCTTCAATGCCTCGACCAATGCGATGATCCTGTGGGACTCGCGCGTCCGCCGCGTCGACGTCAACGCTGCCTACGAGCGGACGTACGGCTGGTCGCGCGAGGAGGTGCTGGGGCAGGGCTTCGGCTGCGACCCGCTGCACGCGGCCCCGCGCGAGGCGATGGTCCGCCGGGCGCTGGCCGGGGAGTCCTGCCACGCCGAACTCGAGTCGATCCGTAAGGACGGCACCCTCATATACGTCGAAGTGGACGCCCTGCCGTTCCGGCACCGGGGCGAGCCGCACGTGCTGGCGGTCGTGCGCGACATCACGGAGCGCAAGCGTGCCGAGAGCGAGCGGCAGGCGCTCGAGGCGCAGCTGCGGCAGGCGCAGCGCATGGAGGCGATCGGCCAGCTCACCGGCGGCATCGCCCACGATTTCAACAACCTGCTCACGGGCATCATGGGCTACGTGGCGCTGGCCGCCGAGCGCGAGACGGCGATCGCCGACCGGCGGCTGGCTGGCTACCTCGCCCAGGCGCAGCGCTCCTGCGAGCGCGCGCGCGACCTCATCCAGCAGATGTTGATGTTCAGCCGGGGCCAGCGCGGCGCCCCGCGCCCGTTGGCGCTCGGCCGCCTGGTCGAGGAGTCGCTTGCATCACTGCGGCCCACGCTGCCTGCGCCACTTGACCTGCGCATCACTGTCGCCCCGGACCTGCCGGCGGTGAGGGTCGATCCCCTGCAGGTCGAGCAGGTGCTGCTCAATCTCTGCATCAACGCGCGCGATGCCTGCGATGGCACCGGCACCGTGCAGGTCGCGGTGCGGCCGACGCGGGCGGACGGTCTCGTGTGCGCGGGTTGCCGCGGCGGCGTGGACGGCGATTACGTCGAGGTCGTGGTGACCGACTCCGGCTCCGGCATTCCGCCGGCCGTCGTCGAGCGCATCTTCGAGCCGTTCTTCTCGACCAAGGAGAACGGCAAGGGCACGGGCATGGGCCTCGCGATCGTGCACGGCATCGTGCACGAGCACGGCGGCCACGTGCTTGTGGAAGCGGCACCCGACGGCGGCGCGCGCTTCCGGGTGCTCTGGCCGGCGTTGCCCGAGGGATCCCTGGATGAAGGCGCGGAAGCCGCCGGCACGCGCGGCCTGCCCGGTGCACGACGCGGCGAGCGGCCTGTGCTCGAGAGCGCCGTGCTGGTGGTGGACGACGAGACGACGGTCGGCGAGTTCATGCGCGAGCTGCTGGAGACCTGGGGCCTCGAGGCCACCAGCGTCGAGAGTGGGCAGGCAGCGCTGGAGCTCGTCGCCGCCGCGCCGGAGCGCTACGACGCGGTCATCACCGACCAGTCGATGCCGCGCATGACCGGCCTTCAGCTCGCGCAGGCGCTGCATGCACTGCGCCCCGGGCTGCCCGTCATCCTCTACACGGGCTACGCGGAAGGTCTCGCGCGATCGGAACTCGAGGCGGCCGGCATCCGCAAGGTGCTGGCGAAGCCGGTGGAACCGGGCGCGCTCGAAGCGGCGCTGGCGGGCGTGTTGCCGGGTGCGAATCGCGGGGATTGAGGCCTGGCGCTGGCCCTGCCCGGGGCCGCTTCGGCCGACGTACTGATCGGCTGCAAGAACAAGACCAATGGCAACGTGCGCGTGGTTGCGGATGCGGCGCTGTGTCGCGTCAGTGAGATTGCGATCTCGTGGAACGCAGAAGGGACGCAGGGGCCGGCGGGTCCGGCCGGCCCGGCGGGCCCGGCAGGTCCCGAGGGTCCGATGGGACCGCCGGGTCCCGCGGGCGCCGACGGTGCGCCGGGTCCTGCAGGCCCCGCAGGCCCGGCCGGTCCAGCAGGCCCGGCAGGTGACGGCGTGAAGACGGTCGCAGGCATCGTCAACGCCAACGGGATCAAGAACGCCGTAACACCCAACGGGTTCACCTCGACTCGGCTCGATCTGGGCCGCTACCAGGTCGATTTCCCGCCGGGGACGTGGCAGAGCTTTCCCGTAATTACGGTTACGCCTTTCGGCGTGAACGGCGCCTACGGCAACGCGATCGTGTCGTCCGCCATCGGATTCGGTGACGGCTCGGCGCGGTTCGTCATCGACATGACGATCGCGAACGCGCCCGCTGGTACGTACTTCGACAACGCCTTCATGTTCATCGCGGCGGCGGCGCAAGCGTCGCCCTGAACTGAACCGCTCGGGTTGGGCACACGCGGCCGGCTTCATGCCGGCCGCGTCTTCACGCCGGCCGCGGCCGCACGACCGCCATGGTCGCACTCAGCTTCGCGACCAGCTCGCGCTTGCCGTCGCGCTCCGCGTACACGCTCGCTTCCACCACGGACAGCGACTGCCCTGGCTTGAGCACCTCGGCGCGGCAGTGCAGGCGCTCGCCGCGGGCGCCGCGCAACAGGTTGATCTTGTACTCCGCCGTCACCACGAACTCGCCGGGCGCGAGCAGCGTGGTCGCGGCCGCGCCGGCGCAGTGATCCGCGAGCGTGGCGATCACGCCGGCGTGCACGACGCCGGTCTGCTGCAGGTGCCAGGGCTGCACCTCGAGCCGCGCCTCGCACCAGCCCGGGCTCAGTGCCTCGAGCTCGAGTCCGAGGTGGGCGATGAACGGCGCGTCGCGGAAGCCTTGCTGCAGGGCTTTGCTGATGTCCATGGTTCGATCCTCCCGGGTCAACCCCAGCCGAGGCTCTTCGCCACCAGCGCGTCGAGCCAGCGGTCGGGGAGGCGGGAAATGAGCTTGCGCGACGTCGAGTCCTTGCCCATGCGGTAGCGCGTCCTCGGGCGTGCGGCGGTGAAGGCGTGCACCACGTCGCGCGAGACGACTTCGACCGGCGAGGCGGCGTCGGCCGAGTCCTGCGCGGCCTTGCGCAGGCCCTCGACCAGCCCGCCGTAGTTCTCGAGCAGTCCGGGCGGCGGATTGCGCGTGATCGCGCCGAACTCCGACATCCCCTTGCCCCAGATGTCGGTGTCGATCGCGCCCGGCTCGAGCAGGCACACCTCGATGCCCCACGGGCGCAGCTCGCGCCGCAGCGCGTCGCTGAAGGCCTCGATGGCGTACTTGGACATCGAATAAGGCGCCAGGGCCGGCGCGGCGAAGAAGCCCGCGATCGAGCCTGTCGTCAGGATGCGGCCGCGCGCCTTGCGCAGCAGCGGCAGGAAGGCCTGGGTCACCGCGACCTGTCCGACGACGTTCACTTCGAGCTGCCGCCGCAGGTCGTCGATGGGAACGTGCTCGAGCGGCCCGGCGACGCTGATGCCCGCGTTGTTGAACAGCCCCCAGAGCCCTGCGGCGCCGACCGCGGCCTCGACGCGCGTGACTGCGGCACGGATCTGGTCGGCGCGGGTGACGTCGAGCTCGAGGGTCTCGAGCCGGCCCGCGTCGCCGGCCGGAGCCGCGCCGCGCAGCGCCTCGGCCGCGCGCTCGTTGCGCACGGCGGCGAACACGCGAAAGCGCTGCGCGAGCAGGGCGAGCGCCGCGGCCTTGCCGATGCCGCTCGAGGCGCCGGTGACGAGAATGGTTTTCGGATTTGAGGTGGACATGGACCGGATGATCGACCCATGGCCGGTTGCCGCGCAATCGACACGTGCGGCCGCGATTTCCCCGAATTGCCGCGCAGCGGATGCCCGCCGAGGATGGTCTGGTCGCAGGACAGTCCCACTCCATGAGCCGCGTCCCCCCACCGACCGTCAGTCCCGACACCGCGCCCTGGTACCAGCGGTCGGCCGACGATGTGCTCGCAGGCCTGGGTACGAGCCCGGCCGGGCTCACCGACGCCGAGGCCCGCGAGCGCCTCGCGCAGTACGGCCCCAACGAGCTCACCGTCCGCAAGCGCTCCGAACTCGTGCGCTTCCTGATGCAGTTCCACAACGCGATGATCTACATCCTGCTGGCGGCCGCGGCGGTCACCGGCCTGCTGCTCCACGAGCTCGTGGACACCTACGTCATTCTCGGCGTCGTGGTGCTCAACGTGATCATCGGCTACTTCCAGGAAGGCAAGGCCGAGGCCGCCATCGAGGCGCTCAAGCGCATGATCGTGGCCGAGTCGGGCGTGCTGCGCGACGGACGCAAGCGGGTGATCGCGACGCGCGAGCTCGTCCCCGGCGACATCGTGCTGCTCGAGGGCGGTGCGCGCGTGCCGGCGGACCTCAGGCTGCTGCAGGCGCGCAACCTCCATGCCGACGAGTCGCCGCTCACGGGCGAGTCGGTGCCGGTGAGCAAGCACACCGAGCCGCTCGAGCGCGACGGCCTCGGCCCCGGCGACCAGCGCAACATGGCCTTCAGCGGCACCTTCGTCACCCGCGGCACGGCGCAGGGCGTGGTGGTCGCCACGGCGGAGCGCACAGAGTTCGGCAAGATCGCCGTGCTGATGCAGTCCACGCCCAAGATCGTCACGCCGCTGGTGCGCAAGATCGACGAGTTCACGCGGTTCCTGATCATCGCGATCCTAATCATCGCGGCCATCAACTTCGGGCTCGGCGTGCTGTTCGATTTCCCGGTCGGGTATTCGTTCGTCGCCTCGGTGGCGCTCGCCGTGGCCGCCATCCCGGAGATGCTGCCGGCCCTCGTGGTGGCGATCCTCGCACTGGCCTCCACGGCCATGGCGAAGCGGCAGGCACTGATCCGCAAGCTGCCAGCGGCGGAGACGCTCGGCTGCGCCTCGGTGATCTGCTCGGACAAGACCGGTACGCTGACGCGCAACGAGATGACCGTGGTGCGCCTGTTCGCGGGCGGCCGCCGCTATCGCGTCACCGGCTCGGGCTACGAGCCCCTGGGTGAGTTCCTGCACGAGGGCAGGGCGGTGGACCTCGATCTCGAGCCCGCAGAGCTGCGCGAGACGTTGCGCGCCGCGGCCTGGTGCAATGACACGGTGCTCGAGGCGCGCGAGGGCCGCTATCACGTGGTGGGCGACCCGACCGAGGGCGCGCTGGTGGTGGCCGCGGCGAAGGCCCGGGTGCCTGCGGACCGCGCGGCGCGACTCGACGAGATTCCGTTCGAGTCCGAGAACCGCTACATGGCGACCCTCCACGAGGACGGCGACTTCAACCTGATCCTCGTGAAGGGCTCGCCCGAGAAGGTACTCGACTTCTGCGACACCGAGCTGGTCGGGGGCGAGGCGAGGCCGCTCGGCCGGGAGGCGGTGCTCGCCGAGGCGGAGGACATGGCGCACGCGGCGCTGCGCGTGCTCGGCAAGGCGTACAAGCGCGTGCCCAGGGAGCAGTCCCGCCTCGCCCCGGAAGACCTGCGCGGCCTCACCTTCCTCGGGCTCACCGGCATGATGGACCCGCCGCGCGTCGAGGTGATCGAGGCGGTGCGCCGTTGCAGGTCGGCCGGCATCCGCGTGGTGATGATCACCGGCGACCACGCCGCCACGGCGCGCGCCATCGCCCGCGACATCGGCATCATCGAGGCGGGCGGCGAGGTGCTCACCGGTGAGGCGCTCGCGGGAATGGACGACGACGCGCTGCACGAGGCGGTTGGGCGCGTGTCCGTGTACGCGCGCAGTGCGCCCGAGCACAAGCTACGGATCGCGCAGCAGCTGCAGCGGCGCGGCGCGATCGTCGCAATGACCGGCGACGGCGTCAACGACGCGCCCGCGCTCAAGGCGGCCGACATCGGCGTGGCCATGGGCATCGCCGGCACCGAGGTCAGCAAGGAGTCCGCCGACATGGTGCTCGCCGACGACAACTTCGCGAGCATCGTCGCCGCCATCGAGGAGGGGCGCCACGCCTGGAAGAACTTCCAGAAGGCGGTGCTCTACACGCTGCCGACCAACGGCGGGCAGGCACTGCTCGTCATGGGCGCCATCGTCCTGGCGCCGTTGCTCGCGCTGTTCTCGACACGCCTGCCGCTCGAGCCGATCCACATCCTGTGGGTGAACCTCGCCGACTCGGTGTTCCTCACTCTGCCGCTGATGATGGAGCCGAAGGAGACCGGGTTACTCGACGTTCCGCCGCGCGATCCCGACGAGCCGATCGCCAACCGCCTGTTCATCGACCGCGTGCTGCTGGTGTCGGTGCTGATGGCCGCCACCGGCTTCGCGACCTACTACTGGTTCGGCGAGCCTGCGATCACGGCCGGTGCGAGCGGGCACGAGGTGGACGGGCTGCGGCTGACGCAGGCGCAGACGGCGGCGTTCATCTCCATCCAGCTGCTGCACCTCGGATTCCTCGCCACGGCCCGCTCCATCTACCGCTCCGCGTTCACCTTCAGCCCGTTCTCGAACCCGTGGGTGCTCCTCGGCATGGGGACGACGGTCGCCTGCATGCTGCTGATCGTGTACGTGCCCGTGCTGCAGACGGTGTTCCGGACCGCGCCGCTGCCGCTCGAGTGGTGGCCCGTCATCCTGCTCGGGCTGTTCCCGGGCTTCATCGGCACGGAAATCGACAAGGCGCTGCGCCGGAGGCTGCACCCGTCAGGCCGCACCTGACGGGCGAACGTCACTGCAATAGACGCAAATTCCGGCCGCAGGAACGCCACGCAGCGCCTTTCGTCCCCGGGCCGCGGAAATCCAAAGTCCGCGATCCGCCGCTTCGGTGCGTCGCAGCAGTATCACGGTTTGAGCCATTGCCGCATCCCGTTAAGGCGTTCTTCGACGAGTCGTTCGTGGTCCCGGATCCGAAGACGGCGGCCGGGCCTCTCCGCCCGATGTTTCACCGGGTTCGGGGGCGATCCCGTACGGCCGCACCAGCGCCTACACGTGCGCCGGGATCATGTGCCGCATGCGCCGCGGCTGCTCGCGGCGCAGGTGCAACACGGTCTCGATCGCCTTCATCTCGAGCCGCGCCCGCGCGAACTCGAGGCCGCGCGGGCCGATGCGCGGCATCAGCCACGCGACCAGCGGTCGAAGCCACGCCGGCGTGCCGCGCAGCGGCAGTCCGCCCGCGGCGCGCTCGGTGTTCCTGAGGAACCCGGTGACCGGTCCGCGCCTGCGACCCGCGCTGCCGGGCTCGGCGAGGCGAACTTCGCCCTGCAGCAGACCGAGCAGTTCTGCGCCGCGCTCGTTGCGCACCAGCACCCACTGCTCGCCCTGGCCGGCCATGTAGCCCACGGTGAGGTCCGCGAGCACGTTGGTGTAGTCCACGCAGGTGCGGCAGGTGAGCGGGAAGAAGTCGCGCGGCAGCTTCGAGATCGGCAGCTTGAGGAACGGGATCTCCTGTACCCGCCCGCCCTCGAAGCGCAGCTCCACGTGGTAGTCGGCGCGGAACTCGAGGTATTCGATGGTCTCGGCGCGGTCCGACAGCAGCGCCAGGAATTCGTGGAAGCGCTCGGTGGTGGTGTTGTCGGAGCAGGGCGTGCCGATCACGTACAGGCGCTCGAAGCCGAGCTCGGCCTCGAGCGCGCGCAGCGCGTAGACCTGGCAGGGAATGCCGATGATCGCGAGGCGCCGGTGACCTGCCGCCCGCGCGGGCTCGAGCAGCGCGAGCAGCGGTGCGTAGCCCATGCGCATGCCGCGGCACTGCGCAATGTCCGCGGCACGAGTGACGAGCACGGGCCTCGGTCGCCAGCGATCCTCGGCGTCGGGTGCCACCGCAAGCACGGCGTCCACCGCGCCGGTCTCGAGCAGCCGCTCGCCGAGACGCGTCGCGATGCCCGTCCACTGCGCGCCGGCGCGCGGCTCGACGAGCGCGGCCCGAAGCATGCGGCGAAAGGGTCCGAAGTGGAGTTCGTCACTACGGACGGGATCGCGCGCGCGACCGCGCACCTGCTGCTCGAGTGCCGGGTAGTCGGGCCGGATGAACTGGCAGGCGCGTCCGCAGCGCTTCGGCTCGCTGCTGCGCGAGATGCCGCAGTCGGTGCACAGGTCGCGTGGCGCGGCGTCGGCGAGCGGCGGGGTGAGCACGTCCATCGCTCGGCCGATGCCGCAGCCGTCGCTATAGCTGCGAACTGACCGGCAGGACCCGCGCGATCCAGGCCTGGAACTTGCGGCCGGCGGACGCATCGGGGGCTCGCTCGTACGTCTGCGTGCCGTCATCCCACTGCAGCTTGCCCTCGTGCAGCGTCACGGCCCAGGCGCTCGCGCCCGACGAGTCCGTGCGGAACAGCTCCTCGAGCTGCGCCGTGATGACGGGGCTCTCGACGAAGATGCCTTGTTCGCTGTTGAGCGCGGTCGAGCGCGGATCTAGGTTGTAGCTGCCGACGAACGTGACCCGCCCGTCCACGGCGAGCGCCTTGGTGTGCAGGCTGGCGCCGGAGGAGCCGAACAGACTCGACTTCGCGGTGCTGCCGGGCGTGGGCTTGAGTTCCCAGAGCTTCACGCCGCCCTCGAGCAGCGGCTCGCGCCACTTCGAGTAGCCGCCGTACACGGCCGCGACGTCGTTGGCCGCGAGCGAGTTCGTGAGTATCCGCACCTCGCTTCCCGAGCGGGCGATGTCCACGAGCGCCTCAGTGCCGGCCTCGCCCGGCACGAAATAGGGCGAGATGATCGTGACCATCGAGCGCGAGGACTTGAGCGTGGGCGCGAGCACGGCCAGGACCTGCGAGCCCGCGAGACCTTCGCCCTGGCCCGACGCTTTCGCCGGGTCATCGGCGACGAAGGCGAATTTCGTGGACCACTGCATCGGCCAATCACCCGCGGCGAGACGCTGAATGGCGTCGTTCCCGCGCAGCTCGGTCGCGTAGCGCGACACCCGGGCCTGCTCGACGAGGGGCGCGATCCGCCTCCTCAGCTCCTCGAGCGCTGAGGGCGAGACCGCGTCGGGTGCAAGCACGTCCATCGGGTAGGCAAGCGGCGAGTTCCAGTAGCGGTCGAAGGACGCCGAGGCGTCGCGGACGATCGGGCCCACCATGGCGAGGTCGAGGTCCACGAAGTTCACTTCTTCGCTGGCCCCGAAATACTCGTCGCCGAGGTTGCGTCCGCCCGCGATCGCGATGCGGTTGTCGGCGATCCATGTCTTGTTGTGCATGCGCCGGTTGATGCGCTTCGCGCTGCCGAGCGCCTCGAGGACGAAGCTCACCGTGCCGCTGCGCGACTCCAGCGGATTGAACATCCGCACCTCGACGTTGGGGTGCGCGTGCAGGGCGGCGAAGCCGTAGTTCTTCGCACGCGCGTCCAGGTCGTCCACGAGCAGGCGCACCTGGACGCCCCGGTCGGCGGCGGCCAGCAGTTCCTGCGCCAGGAAGCCGCCCGTCAGGTCGGCGTGCCAGATGTAGGTCTGCACGTCGAGGCTGCGTCCGGCGAGGCGGGCGGATGCCGCGCGGATCGCGAACGCCTCCGGTCCCTCGCGGACCAGCCGAAATCCCGACTCGCCGGGATGCCGTGCCTCGACGCCGGTAAGCAGGTCGTCGAGGATCGTCCCGCCTCCGGCCGGCGAGGCCGCTGCGGCGGGCAGTTCGGGGCGGGGCTCTAGGCTCGCGCAGCCGGCCAGCGCGAGCGCAGCCACGCAGGCGATCAGTCGCAGATGTCTACTCATTGGAGGTCACAGGGTTCCGGCAGGCCGCGGAGTGTCTCACGCGGCCCGCCGAAATCGAACGACGGGCAGGCAGGGTCGGCCGGACCGGCGGCGCGTGGAGACACGACCGCCGGTCCCATCGAACGAGACCTTCCTCAGCGGCGGGCGCGCCGACGGCTCGCGGCCGCGAGACCACCGAGGCCGAGCAGCATCAGCGACAGCGCTGCCGGCTCGGGCACGCCGACCGCCCGCGCCGCGAAGTCTGCGATCGAGGCGTGGGTGCGCGAGGTCGGGTGGAAGCTGTCCCAGTAGAAGTACTGCGTCGGATCCGCGCACAGGCTGGCCGACGTGAGGCAGGCGTCCGTGGTGTTGGCGAAGCCGGCCAGCAGCGCCGGGTCCTTGCCGAGCGCGTACAGGTCGAGGAACCCGATCGTGGCGCCCGGCAGGACCAGCGAATCCAGGGCCGCTTCGAGCGCCATGTTCCACTGAACGGTCCACGCCGAGGCGAACGCCGTGATGCCGGGGACGGCTGCTTCGAGCCCCTGGAACTCAGGCGTCGCACCGATGTCGGGCACGTTGGCCACGAGGAACTGCCGGCCGCCGGCGCCATAGAGGGTGTTCAGCGAATTCACGATGCTGTTGATGCCGTTCGCCAGCGCGGCCGGATCGCCGAGGTTGTTGGCGACGTCGTTGCCGCCGATCATCAAGGAGTACAGCCGGGTGTCGATCGAGCTCGACGTGGATGCGGCCGAGGGCGCCGCTGCCCGGCTCGCCAGGTACTGCGCGACCTGCTGGTCGAGCCAGGGTGCGGCGCCGGCGGCGGGGTTTACGCCGGTGCGCGCGCCACCCCAGGCGAAGTTGTTGCCGCCCACGACCGAGGGCGTGGCCAGCAGCCCGAACTGCGCGGCGAACACCGACGGCCACGACGGGCCCAGGTAGTCGGACCACTGCCCGCCGGTGCGGTCCGGACCGGCGCCGCTGGTGCCCTGGAAATAGGGTGGCGGCGGGAAGCCGGTGGTCGCGTGCCAGATGTTGCCGGTGTCGGAGAGGCTGTCGCCGAAGAACACGATGCTGTCGACCTTGGCGGCCTGGGCCGGTGCGAAGGCGGCGACGGCGGCAACCGCCAGCGTCGAGACGAACCACTTGCGCATGTGCATGGAATCCCCTGTTGTGGTCTTGATGGACATAAACGCGGGATTCAGCAAATTTCGTGCCACCCGCGGCAAGGCATTGATACATAACGCGGCGGCCAATCCGGGCAGCCGCAGCCGGCGCAAAAACTGTAAAGAACGGCGACGGTTGCCCGGCCCGTTGCGAGGCCCGGGGCCAAGCTTAAGGCGATCCCGGCCGCGGTTACTGCGTCGGCGTCCGTTTCAGGGTCACGGCCATCGCGCCGTCGGCGGTACGCAGTTCGACGCGGTCGGCTTCCTGCCGGGCGGTGGCCACGGTCTCGAGCGCCTTCAGGAACTGCTGCTCCTGCTCCATGACGCCCTCGGGCTCGACGCACATGCGACGCGTCGCGGCAGCAGGGCCGAAGCTGAGCGCCTTGCCGTCCTGCTTGAAGCTGCCGGTATAGCGGTTGCAGCCGGCCGAGCCGCTGACCCTGCCGTCTGCGGAGAACTCCATGGTCAGCTCGGTGCCCTCGAGCACGCTCACCAAGGCCTGCCGGCCGTTGTTGTAGCCAGTGACGAGCCACGCCGTGCTGGCGAGGCCCTCGGGCTGGGGATCGAAGCGAGCGACCACGGCGCCTGCGGCGTCGAGCAGCTGCAGTTGCCCCGATTGCATGCCAAACGCCTTCGTGCGGGTCAGGCTCGTGGTGAACGCCGCCGCCTGCTGCATGAGCTCGGGAGCGCAGGCCATCTGGGTCGATATGCCGCTTGGCGTGAACTTGAGCCTCGAGCCGGTCCCGGTGTAGCCAAAGCCGTAGCGATTGCAGCCGTCCGACCCGCCGGCGCGGCCGTCCTCGAAGCGCAGCGTGATGCTGCTGCCGGGCACCCGCGCGTGGCCGGGCAGGTCCGCGAGCACCCAGGCCGTGCCATCGAGGCGCGGGGGATCCCCGGCTGGAGACTCAGCGGCCGGCGGCACGGCGGCACAAGCGGATGAAACGACGGCAAAGATCAGGCTCGCGATGGTCAGGCGGGCGCTCGACATGAGTGGGCTTCCTTCCGAGGTGGTCAGCGGTCATCGGCCGGCAGCTTACCCGAGGCGCGCGGGTTGCCGCACAGCCGGAAATGCCCGCGCGCATCCACCCGATCGTCGTACTGGCGACCCTCGATGCGGACAACTATGCGGTCGCCGCCTCGGGCGCGATCCGCACGATCTTGAAGCCCGTGTAGCCGTAGATAACCGAGATCAGCGGGTTGATGAGGTTGAAGAACGCGAACGGCAGGTAGGCCATCGTGGCGACCCCGAGCGTGCTGGCCATGTAGGCGCCGCACGTGTTCCACGGCACCAGCGGCGAGGTGAGCGTGCCGGCGTCCTCGAGGGCCCGCGAGAGGTTCCGCGAGTCCAGGCCCCGCCGCAGGAACTCGGCGCGGTACATTTTGCCGGGCAGCACGATTGCCATGTACTGGTCGGCCGCGACGATGTTTGTGCCGATGCTGGTGGCAATTACCGCGGCGATCAGTGAACCCGTCGACTTCGCGGCCGCGAGCGTCGCCCGCACGAGCCGCTCGAGCATTCCGGCGTGCTCGAGCACCGCGCCGAAGGCGAGCGCCGAGATGATCAGCCAGACGGTGTTCAACATGCTGCTCATGCCGCCGCGCGAGAGCAGCTCGTCGACGGCCTTGTTGCCCGTGCTCGATTCGAATCCGTTGGCCAGCGTCGTCCAGACGCCCTTGAGGTAGGCCATGGGCGTGGACAGCGTCGCGGCATCGGCGCGCGCCAGCACCACCTCGGGCTGCAGGATCACCGCCATGAGACCGCCGAGCAGCGCGCCACCGATGATGGTGGGCAGGGCCGGGAACTTCCGCACAGCCAGAACCAGCACGACGATGAGCGGCAGCAGTGTCCACGCCGACAGGTCGTAGCTTGCGTCGATTGTCGCCATGATCCCGGCGGCGCGTCCGTCGTCGAGCTTCACGGCCTGGCCCCACCCGAGGACGCCGAACAGCGTCAACGCAATGAGCAGCGACGGCACCGTCGTCCAGGTCATGTGCCGGACGTGTGTGAAGAGTTCCGTCCCCGTCACGGCGGCCGCGAGATTGGTGGTGTCGGAGAGGGGCGACATCTTGTCGCCGAAATAGGCCCCCGACACGACGGCGCCCGCCGTGATTGCCGGTGACAGGCCCAGCCCCATCGCCACGCCGATCAGTCCGATGCCGACGGTCCCGGCGGTGGTCCAGGAGCTGCCCGTCGCGAGCGAGGCGACGCAACAGATCAGGCAGGTCGCGAGATAGAAGACCGATGGATCGAGCAGCTTCAGCCCGTAATAGATCATCGCTGGGACGGTGCCCGAGAGCATCCACGTGCCGATCAGCGCGCCGACCGAGAGCAGGATCAGCATCGCGACCGTCGCCGTGGCGATGCCGTGCACGACGGCCTGCTGGATCTCGACCCACGACTGGCCGCGGGATACCGCGATGATCGCGCCCACGGCGCCGGCGAACAGCAGGGCGACCTGGTTGCCGCCGTAGGAGGAGTCGCTGCCGTAGAGGTAGACGGACAGCGCCAGCAGTACCACCAGCACGATCACCGGGATGGCGGCCAACAGCACGGACATCTCACGGGCCGGGGTGCCGTTCACGCCTGGCTTCTCGCTCACTCCGTCTCCCCGCTGGTCTCGTGCAATGACTGGCGGGGGACTTTACACGCAAATGACCGTCACGAGCGCCGCCGCCTGCTGGAGCGCTCCTGGCGCCCGCCGCCTGCGTACGGTGACGTACAGACGGGCCGGATGCCTGGCGCTAGCTTCCCGTTCATACGTTGCACGGTCGATCTGCTGGGTCATCCGTACGCGCCCCGAAGGAGAGCGACATGATTGGAAAACGGATATCGACGGGCAGTCTTGCGGCGATCGGCACGGCCGTCGCGCTCGCGGCAATGCCGCAGCTGTCACTGGGCAGCAGTGACGGCCTGCCGGACGGATCGTGGCGGCAGAGCTGCCAGATGGGGTCCGTGCGAGACGGTACGCTGTCCGCCGTGTGCCTGCGCGACGGTGGCAAGAAGTCCGAGATCACGTCGGTGGCGATCGGCAACTGCCAGGCGTTCGGCAACCGCAACGGGAAGCTGTTCTGCGAGTCGCCCGGTGGCGGCAACGGCAACAGCGGGAGCCTGGGCCAGTGGAGCGGTTCGTTCCGCCAATCCTGCCGCGACGAATCCGTCGACAAGCACGGCAAGCTGCAGGCCACCTGTCGCAAGGACAACGGAACCTACAAGCGCAGTAACTTGCAGGCGCAGAAGTGCCCCAGTTATCGCGCCGGCAACCGCAACGGCGACCTGTTCTGCGAATCCGGCGGCAGCACCAGTGGCGCCGGTCACTGGGACGGATCGTTCAGCCGGTCCTGCCGCGACGTGTCGACGGACTCGAACGGCGTGCTGACGGCCACCTGCCAGACGATGAGCGGTCGCTGGAACCGGACCAGCCTGTCGACGCGGCAGTGCGCCAGCCGGCAGGCCGGCAACCGGGAC
>Ga0316601_100000159_pt1 | contig 26199 bp, 22 predicted proteins | sample OWC_soil_day5_no_FD_207663 | JGI IMG/M metagenome (GOLD analysis project Ga0316601, IMG submission 207663) | Wetland soil microbial communities from Old Woman Creek delta, Ohio, United States - OWC_soil_day5_noCT | ecosystem: Environmental > Terrestrial > Soil > Wetlands | place: USA: Ohio... | reverse complement strand
TATGCGATTCCCTTACAGGAAACCTTCTTATAAAGATATTCGCTTCATACACCACAGGCGGCAGCTACGAGACCGTAGGCTACGGCTACGGACCTGGAGTGGGCGAAGGCTACGACAAGCTGGTCAATATAGTTTCTAGGGCGTCGGGAGCGCCGCTCATATGCGAAGCGCTCAGGTACTGCTCGCTGTGCGCGAAGAACGACCTCGTCAAGCTTGCAGGGGAAGAGTATAAAAAAGCAAACGCTGCAGGCCTCAGGGACATAGTAGGAAAGATCCTTGAAAAGGACAAGCCAAAGGCTGAAGAGGAAATAAAGATGCCGGACAAGAAGGTAGTCACCCACGGCATAGCCGGAGTCGACATACTCGAGCTCGACAACGCCTCCAGGGCGTTGTGGAAAGCGGGCATCTATGCCGAAAGCGGAATGGGCTGCACAGGTCCTATAGTCCTCGTTTCGGAAAACGATGCAGAAAAAGCCGCAGCCATCCTCCAAAAAGAAGGGTTCAAGTAAAATGAAGGTCTGGACGAGGCAGGACAGGGGAATCATCGGGATCCTCGAAAATGAAGGCAGGTACATCGCGAAAAAAGAGTACATCGAGATGAAGATGGAGGACTGCGCGAAGTTCTACTTTGAGGTTTACTCCTGGTACGCCGACAGGGCAAAGGGAATAGTCCCTAAGCCGGACGATGTATGTTTTCCGGTCTGGGTGTCCCTGAGCGACGACTTCATGCTGCAGAGCACTGAGGACGCAGTCATCCTCGAGCTGGAAGTTGACAGCGAGTCGGTGATCGTCATGGATACAGATAAGTGGGACCGGATGGTGAACTTCTGGTATGTGCCGCTGGGTGAAAGGGATGAGGAGGAGTTCGAGATGAAACTTAAAAGATATGGAATTGCGAACAGCTCCGCTGCATATATGAGCGGCTTCTATCCCCACCTCAAAAAAGAGATACTTCGAAGCTGGGAAAGGCTTTTTGACAACTCCTATTCCCTCTCGGACATGAGGCAGGGGACGATATGGGAGATAAGGAGCGAATGGGTCAGGAGCATCATAGGATAGAATTATCGCCGGCTTGTGATATAATTATTTCAGAGGTGAAATTATGAGCAAGATAAGACTTTGGACCACCCAGGACAAAAGAGCTCTGAAAGAACTTGAAGCAAGAGGGGTCTACAGGGCAAAGCTTGGAAGCATAATTGAAAAGTACGATTCCTGTTCCGACATTTACCTGAATGTCTACAGGTGGTTTTCCAATGCTGCAGGCAATGTGGTTCCTAAACCTGAAGGCGTCGAGTTCCCAATTTGGGCAGCCTTTGAAAAGGAGCTGTCATTTGGACTGATAGAGGGTCAGGTTCGGTTCGAGCTTGAAGTTGACACCGAGAATGTGATAATCTTTGATTCCGGGAAGTGGGACTACATTCTGAATAATTGGTATATACCCGAGAACAGCAAAGACAATGAGGAGTTTGAAAAGAAGCTGAAGTCAAACGGAATCAATAACAAAAGCCTCATATGCATGACCAATTTCTATCCGATTTTAAAGCGCGAGGTTGAAAACAGCTGGCAAAGGCTTTTCGATCCTGACATAAAGATATCCGGAGAAAATCAGGCAACCCTTTGGGAAATCCGGGCGGAATGGGTGAAAAATATCGCCTTCCCAGAATGAAATTGAAAATTTGATTCAAAGGCAAAAGCCTCGGGATTGACTTCGTAAGTCATTATTATTCCCAAGGCTTTTATTTTTTTACTATGCTTTTGTTATCCTTGTTATCCATTCTTTTCTGATTTCCCAAAGCGCTCCCGTTTTATCCTCCGAAAGCTTGATCGAGTCGTCAAACAGCCTGTCCCAGCTGCCGATAATCTCGCGCTTGAACGCAGGGTAGAAGTTTGTAGTTAAGGCCTTAGATTCATGCTGCAGACCGTAATTAGTGATTGTTCGCTTGAACCTCTCCCCGTCAGCAGGATCTGCCGGTATATATGAGAGGTTAAGGATTTTGAGCCACTTCGCCTGATCCAAGAGGATCACTTTATCTGCTGGTACCTCTGCCTCGATTATGTAGTCGCCGGTCGCATAGTTTGAAATCATCATTGGATCGCAGAATACCCAGATTGGGTATTCTGCTCCGGGAGGCGGAGGGATCTTTGAGGCTGCGCGCCTTATGAACCAGTCATAGGGTTCGAGAAAAAGCTTGGAGATCTGCTGGTATTTTTTCAGGATAAAATCGCGTTTCACATGATAAATCCCGTTTTCCTCTATTGTATCAATGACTACATCGGCTTGCGCCGTCCACACCTTTAATTTGCTTAATTCGGTCATCAAAATTCCTCCTCGCCTCAAGCATTATTTATGGGAAAGCTCCGGCTTCTCAGGATCCACGTATATAGTCTTGTTTGTCCTGTATATGACCATTCCCGGCTTCGCACCGTTAGGCTTGTGCACGTTCCTGACCTCGGTGTAGTCGACAGGAACCTTCGTTGAATCCTTAGCCTTGCTGTAGTATGCCGCCAGCAGCGCAGCTTCCGAGAGCGTCCTTTCGGGAGGCGGGCCGAAATGCCTGATTATGACATGGGAGCCGGGGATGTTCTTCGTGTGGAGCCAGGTATCGTGCTTCTCGGCAAACTTGAGGGTCAGGTAGTCGTTCTGAATGTTGTTCTTGCCCACATACAGGTCAATGCCGTCGCTTGAGATGAAGTGCATAGGCTTTGAAGGCTTAGATTTTTTGCTGCTCTCCTTCTTGAACCTGATGTAGCCTGTCTCTGTAAGCTCCTTCTTTATGTCCTCTATCTCCTCGTAGCTCTCAGCGTTGTTTATATTGGTGAGCACGGACTGCAGGTACTCGTATTCCTTTTCAGCGTTCTCTATCTGGATTTTTGAAGCCTCTTCCGATTTTTTCATCTTGTTGTACTTCTTGAAGTATTGCTGTATGTTTTCAGAAGGGGTCTTGTCCTTGTCCAGCTTGATGATCATCGTTTCAGCAGACTCGCTGTAGTAATTGACGACATCTATCTGGCTGTCTCCCTTCTTGATCCTGTAGATGTTTGCAGTGAGGAGCTCGCCAAGGATCTTGAATTCATCCTTCTTTTCACAATCAGAAAGGGTTTCCCTGAGAAGTTTTATCTTCTTTGCGCACCTGTCCAGGTTGACATTTATAAGCTTCTGCAGGTCCGAACTCCTGTTTTTGAGGCGGTCCGCCTTGTCCTTCTCGTTGTAGAATTTCTCCACCAGCTCAGAGCCCGAGTCAAATACCGTCTCCTTCAGGGCAGAAAGGCTGAGCAGCCTGTCGCAGTAGAACTCCTTTACGCTTTCATCTGTTTCGTAAAGTGCGAAGGTGAATTCCCCGTTTTTGATCCTGCTGAAGTAATCCGCTGTGAAGATGCATATTTCATTCAGGTTTTCCATTCCGAAATCAATGCCATCGCTCTCGAGCCTGTACACAAGTTCCTTTGAAAGGGGCTTGCTTATGCCGGTGAAGACACTGGAAAAGAAGCCGGCATCGAAGGGCACCTGGGTCTCAGCCGCATAATTATTCAGTTCGCCGCAGCTGAAGCTGAAGGGGCTGAGCTTCTTTGATTCAGGCGGGAACATGTACTTAGTTCCCGGCAGCAGGCTCCTCATGGTGTTCATGTCGAAGGAGAGGTGCTTTATGCAGTCCATCACAGTGTTGTCCCTCTGCCTGATAAGCGTGATGTTACTGTGCTTGCCCATGATCTCCACAGCAAGCGTATACACGCTGTCGTAGCCGAGCTCGTCCATGCTCTGGAAATCGATGAATATGACCCTGTCCGTGTCCAGCTGCCTTATGTCAAGGAGCCTGGCGCCCACAAGGTATTTCCTCAGAACCATACAGAACATCGGCGGGATCTGAGGGTTCGGTTTCGAAACTCCCGTTATGTAAATTTTAGGGTAGACGGCGCTTGCGCTGAGGGAAAGTCTGTGAACCGCCCTCCCGCTCTTTATTGTTAGGATCACCTCGTCCTTCTCGGGCTGGTTAACCTTCTCAACCCTTCCTCCGGCTATCGTTTTCTTCAGTTCAGTTACAAGACTGTATATAAATATTCCATCAAAAGCCATAATCTTCATCCTTTCCAGCGTTGCTTAAAAATGTTTATACTAGATTAGTATATCATTTATGCTACTGTATAAAAAGTTCAAATATAGCCGCGCTTGTTGTTGATTATGGCGGCTTAAGGTAGTAAACTAATTCTAAGGAATATTTTGCATAAAAATCAATATTTTCGAAAGAGGTAATATCATGATATTTTCAAAAATGCAGGGAACCGGAAACGATTTTGTTGTTATAGATGACAGGGAAAACCGATACACAGGCAGGGAAGGTGAGCTGGCCGCAAAACTCTGCGACAGGCACTTTTCTATCGGCGCAGATGGCATACTCATAGTAAGGAACAGCGAGATAGCCCAGACACAGATGGTAATAATTAATGCGGACGGATCGTACGCATCCATGTGCGGCAACGGCCTCAGATGCTTCGTGAAATACGTATGCGACCAGGGCATAGTGGAGGGCGGAAGCATAACCGTAGAAACAGGCGACGGCGTGAAGACCGCTGATGTGTTCAAAGAAAACGGCAAGGTAAGCGAGGTAAGGATAGACATGGGCTCACCGTCCTTTGATCCGAAATCCTACTTCGCAGCAGGAGACAATGAGATAGTAGACGAGAAGCTTTACGAGAACGGAAAGGAATACAGGATAACATCCATGCAGATGGGCGTGCCGCACACTGTGATATTCGGCACCCTCGAGAGCTTTGATATCAATGAGGGGAGGGCTATAGAGAAGAATCAGCTCTTCACCAAGGGGACAAACGTTAACTTCTGCGAGGTCATTGACAGGGGAACCGTAAGGGTCAAGACCTGGGAGAGGGGAGCGGGGCCTACGCTGGCATGCGGAACGGGAAGCTGCGCATGCGTCGTTGCGGCGCACAGGTTAGGCCTGACAGACAGCAAGGTCAAGGTTTTCGTGCCAGGCGGCACACTCTTCATAGAACTTGAGGGCAAAAACGTGTTCATGACGGGCCCCGCCGAATTCAGCTTCAAGGGGGAAGTTGAGGTCTGATGAGAAAAAGATGTTTGGCTGGGAATGCAGCAGCGCTGATCCTGGCTATATCCGTAATGACAGCTTGCAGCGGAGCCGTCAAGGAAGAGGGGCTTGAAGAGCCTCTCCCTGCATACAGCAGCGTAACGGCTGTGGAGAGCAGCTCAGACGGCTTTTCGGACGCTTTCAGCGTCGCTGACGGCAGCATGTACAAGATTGGCAGCAGGATAGACTGCGTTACGGAAATGCAGAGGAGCGCTGGAGGGGACATAATCGCACAGCTTGTGAGGATATCTCCGGGACAGAATTTGGACAATAATGAAATAAAAATATACAGGGACGAAAAAATGATGGTTGTGGATTCTTTCTTCTCAGCTTCGGATATAAAGATGAATGCTGAAGGCACAAGGCTTGCATACAGGTCCTATAGCCAGGACTCGCTGGACAGCGTACAGAAGCTGAAGATATTCGACCTGGCCTCCGGGAAGTCCGAAGAAATAAAAAGCGATGTAAGGGTTTCTGGCAGCGTCTACTGCTGGATTGACGGAGAGAATCTGCTCTACTACGGAACTGATCAGGAGACAGGCGGCAAAGGAAAGATATATAAATACAATGTACCCGCCGGCACAGAGGAAGTCTATAATGAAGATCTTAACGGATTCTGCATGTACATGATGCCGGCAGAAGGCGGCATATTGTATTTCGAGAGCACCGGCACAGAGGCGAGACTCTGCTTTGAGAACAGGGACGGCGGGAAGAATATAATTACTTCGGAGATGGCTGAGTTTTACGGGGCTGAATACGACTCCGAAATGCACGAGGTCTATCTGGCTGCCACAATGGCAGGAGAAGCAGACGGAGCGCTGTACAAGGTAGACCTGGAAGGGAAAGAAGTCATACGGCGCATCAGCTATGATTTTCCAAAGGCGGTAGTTTCAGCATCGACCATGGCGACCGACAGCGAAGGGCGCCTGTATTTCACCGGCCTGCTTGAAGGGAAAAGCTCACACGAAATGGATGTTTTCAGCTATGATGCAGGCACCAGAGCTGTCAGCCTGCTCTCTGCAGAAAGCGGCTTCTACAGGCTTTACTAGCCCGCGGGGACGGTTTCAGGTTGAAAAATTGGAAATAAAATGTTATACTCAGTAGTGGTGTATATACACCTGTATACTATAAATAAACATAAAAAACTTTATTATAAGGCTAAAATCCTGAAGGGTGGAGTTCGAAAATGAATTACAAAGAAGAGATTCTGAAGCTGAAGAAAGAGAAGAATGCCAGGATACTGGCGCACTATTATCAGATCCCTGAGATCCAGGAGATTGCCGATGATGTCGGCGATTCCTACCATCTGAGTGTCATAGCAAGCCGCTGCGAAGAACAGCTTATAGTTTTCTGCGGGGTCAAGTTCATGGCGGAGAGCGCCAAGATACTATCCCCTGAAAAGACCGTGCTGCTGCCGGTGCTGGATGCAGGATGCCCTATGGCTGACATGGCAGACGCGGAGGGGGTCATGAAAATGAAGGAAGAGCACCCTGGTGCGCTTGTAGTATGCTACATCAACTCAACAACAGAAGTCAAGGCGCTCTGCGATGTATCGGTGACGTCCTCATCAGCCGAGAGGATATTCGAAAACATAGACAACAAAGAGATAATATTCCTGCCGGACAAGAACCTGGGCCAGTACCTTGCGTCAAAGTTCCCGGAAAAAGAATTCATACTGTGGCCGGGCTTCTGCGTGACGCATGCAAGAGTAACGCCTGAAGATGTGCTTGAGCTTAAGAAGCTGCATCCGCAAGCAGAGGTTCTCGCTCATCCTGAATGCGAGCCTGAGGTGTGTGCTCTTGCCGACTACGTGGGAAGCACAAGCGGGATACTCAACCGAGCTTCAGAAAGCGGAAATAAGGAATTCATAGTTGTTACAGAGGAAGGAATCCTCTACGAGATGAAGAAACAAAACCCTGACAAGACCTTCTACGTACCCTGCGGCTCAATGGTATGCCAGAACATGAAGAAGACAACGCTCAAGGATGTTTATGAAAGCCTTCTTCATGAGCAATACAAAATAGAGATAGATGAAGACCTGAGGCAGAAAGCGCACAGATCGCTTATGAACATGCACAGGCTGTCGGAGAAAAAGATATGAAGAAGTTTGAAGCAGATGTTTTAATAGCAGGGTCAGGGGTTGCAGGTCTGTACTGCGCGCTTCATCTCAGAAGCGATCTTAAAATCCTAGTTTTATCAAAGTCCGAATTGACCGAGACAGACACTTATCTTGCACAGGGAGGCATATCGACCGCGCTGGACGAAAAGGACATACCGCTTTTCGTGGAGGACACTCTAAAAGCGGGTGACTACGAAAACAAGGTCGATGCAGTCAACATCCTCGCGAAGGAATCAATAGAGAACATAATGGAACTGATCCGCTACGGTCTACAGTTTGACAAGCACAATTCCGGGCTGTCATATACCAGGGAAGGGGCCCACAGCGTCAACAGGATAGTCCACCAGAAGGACGAGACGGGGAAGGCTGTTGCCGAAACCCTCATAGCGGAAGCGAAGAGGAGGAGCAACATAGAGCTCTGGGAGCATACTACCATGGTCGACATCATAAAGGAAGGCAACAGATGCATAGGCGGCGTTCTCATGAAGGAAGGAGAAATCATCGAAGTGGCGGCAAAGGATGTTGTGCTGGCCACAGGTGGCGTCGGAGGCCTGTTCAAAAAATCAACAAACCACAGGACCCTTACCGGAGACGGCGTGGCAATAGCAATAAAGAACGGCGTGGAGCTGAAGGATGCAGACTATGTCCAGTTCCACCCCACTGTTTTAGACAGGGGACTCGAGAATGAGAGGAGATTCCTTATATCGGAGTCGCTGCGGGGAGAAGGCGCAATACTTGTTAACTCAAAAGGGGAACGTTTCGTCAACGAGCTTCTCCCGAGGGATGAGGTTACCGCGGCAATAGAGAGGGAGCTGGAGAAATCAGGGGAGAAATGCGTATATATCGACATATCCTTCATGGACAGCGAATTCGTCAAAACGAGGTTCCCGGCAATCTACCAGGAATGTCTGAAGTCCGGCATAGACATGACTAAGGACAGGGTACCTGTTTCACCTGCTCAGCACTACTATATGGGAGGCATCAAGGTAGACCTTAACGGAAGGACTTCCATGGAGAACCTCTATGCGCTGGGAGAGACAGCATGCACAGGAGTGCACGGAAAAAACAGGCTGGCCTCGAATTCACTGCTGGAGGGACTTGTGTTTTCGAAAAGGGCTGCAAAGACCATAAATGAAACTGCAGACAAGATAGAGCTGGTAAAAGAAGGTAAAGGCTATACGCTTGAACTCGACAAAAAGGCTGTCATCAAAGAATTAAAAGGGAGCAGTGGAAAATATGAAGATGAATTATTTAGTTATTGACGAGATAATCAAGGGCGCCCTGAACGAGGATATACCTAACGAAGACATAACGACAGATTCAGTTATCGGCGAGGATTCGATCTGCAGGGCGGAGCTGCTTTCAAAGGATACAGGCGTAATTGCAGGCCTGGAAGTGTTCAAAAGGGTATTCGACCTGCTGGGTGAAGTTGAGGTGGAGCTTTTCAAAGCTGACGGAGATGCTGTGGAGCCGCGCATGATAGTCGCGAAACTCAGCGGCAGCACCAGGAATATCCTTAAGGGCGAGAGGACGGCGCTCAACCTCCTGCAGAGGATGAGCGGCATAGCCACAGTGACCAGGGCGTACTCAGACGCCATAGAAGGCACTGGTGCCAGGCTGCTTGATACGAGGAAGACCATGCCGGGGCTGAGGATTCTGGACAAGTACGCAGTTACTGTGGGAGGCGGGCACAACCACCGCTTCAACCTGTCCGACGGCATAATGCTGAAGGACAACCACATAAGCGCTGCAGGAGGCATCAAGTCAGCCGTGGAAGCGGCGAGGAAGAGATGCTCCTTCGTAAGGAAGATTGAAGTCGAGACGGAGAGCCTGGAAATGGTCAGTGAGGCTCTGGAGGCAGGAGCCGACATAATCATGCTGGACAACATGGACTGCGGGACCATGAAAAAAGCTGTGGAGATGATCGGCGGACGTGCAGTCACGGAGGCCTCAGGCAATGTGACACTGAGCACCATCAGGGCCATAGCCGAGACCGGAGTGGACTACATCTCCTCCGGTGCACTGACACATTCCGTTAAGGCTCTCGACCTGAGCCTCAAGAACCTCGCGCTGCTGCCGGCAGCGGCGCGACAGTACCAGAAGCTGTAGAAAACAAAAAGCCGCTGTTTAAAATGCAGGGCCGCTTAAAAACCTTTCGGTTTTTCAGCGGCCCCGTTTTGCATTACCCTGGTTTTCCCTAGCCTGCAACTATCTTTAACAATTCCTGCGGCTTGTCGATAATATAATCTGCACCGTTCTGCTCCAGAACCTCTCTGTCCCTGTATCCCCATGTCACGCCCACACATATGATTCCGGAATTTCTAGCTGTTTCAACATCAACTTCTGAATCGCCGACATAGACTGTCTTGCCAGCGGTGGAGCCTAGTTCTTCAATTGCCTTCAATACGGTATCCGGCGCCGGTTTCCTGGAAACACCCTCAGTCTCGCCGATTGCTACTTTGACATATTCCCCGAAATGGAGACGTGCGAGCTCCTTAACCGCCTCATCAGGCTTGTTCGACACAATTGCAATTTTGTATCCTCCTCCGGATAATTGTCCCAACAGATCCATGATGCCTTCATAGATGCGAGTCTTATTCTGCAGATTCCTCTGATAATGGCTGCAGTAATCCTCAAGGCAGCTTTGATATCGCGGATTGCTGCTTCCGTCCGGTATGGCGAGTTTCACCAACTGTGCAGCGCCATTGCCAACAAAGCTCCTGACCTCAGAAGTTTTCCGGCGGGGGAAAGCATACGTTGCCAGCACATGATTCAAGCTGTCTGAAATGTCATCAAGTGTATTGAGCAAGGTCCCGTCCATATCAAATATAACAGTGTCATACTTCTTCAAAAAACCACTTCCTTCGCAATTGTCTTTACATGTCAATTTTACATGAAAGGGCATTTTAATTCTACCAGATATTGATGTAAGTCTGGACCGCAAGGGATGCGGCTGCAACCGCAAACCAGCAGCAGAGCCCAAGGAAAATCGGCTTGAGGCCGTTTTTGACGAGCTTTACCATGTTCGTGTTAAGCCCTATGGCAGCCATGGCCATGGTAATCATGAATTTGCCGATTTCCACAAGCGAATGTGAAACCTGGGCAGGTATGCCTGCGAAGGTATTGACTATTGATGCTAACACAAACCAGAGCACGAACCAGGGGAATATCCTGGAGAATTTGAAGGTCAACCTGCTGCTTTCAGCCCTGCTCTTTTTTGCGGTGTAGACAGCAAGCACGAGGGTGATCGGAACTATCATCAGCGTCCTTGTGAGCTTCACTATTGTTGCAAAGGCAAGTGCTGTATTGTTCCCGGCAGCTGTACTCCAGGCTGTGGCGGCTGCGACTACGGATGAGGTGTCGTTGACCGCCGTGCCCGCCCACATGCCGAAGCCTATATCCGTCATACCCAGCATGTGTCCGAGGGAGGGGAATATGAATACAGCTATTATGTTGAAAAGGAATATGGTGGATATGGCATGTGCCACGTCCTCGTCCTTCGCCTGGATAACAGGTGCGGTTGCTGCGATGGCCGAACCGCCGCATATGGATGTTCCCACACCTATGAGCGTGGTCATCTTTCCTTCAAGCTTAAGGGCCTTTCCCAGGAAAAACGCTGTCAGGAATGCAGCTGACAGGGTGAAGAGCATTACATAGAGGGACTGGGTGCCAACCTTAAGTACGTTGAAAAGGTTCATTTCAAATCCAAGGAGGATTATGGAGTACTGAAGTATCTTCTTCGAAGTGAATTTGATTCCGTTATTGAATTTTGACGATATTTTAGCCATCGCCATCCCTAACAGTATTCCGAAGACCGGCGCCCCTATCAAGGGGAAGCTTTTTCCAAGAAACCATGCAGGCGCAGCGATAATTATGCACAGGATTATTCCCGGGGCAATCTGTTTTGTTCTATTCATAATTCATCATCTCCTGATAAATATATTACAGGTTGACTTATGTATTGTAAAATACTATTATTTTATATAATACATAGTAAATAACCTATGAATAGAAGGTGGAAATAATGACAATAAGGAATCTGGAAATATTCGTGAAGGTGGCCGACTGCGGCAGCATGACAGCCGCTTCGGAGGAGCTCTACATCGCCCAGCCAACAGTCAGCCAGGCCATAGCTGAGCTTGAGAGCCACTACGGAATCAGGCTTTTCGACAGGCTGTCAAAGAAGCTCTTCATAACGGAAAGCGGCAAGCAGCTGCTTGGCTACGCAAGGCACATCATCGCACTTCACGGGGAGATGGAGCTTGCAATGAAGGATCCGGAGAAGTCAGGGACGCTCAAGGTTGGAGCAAGCCTGACCATCGGCGTCGAGCTGCTGCCAAGGCTGGTCAGCAGTTTTCAGGAAAAGCACAGGGAGCTTAAGGTTTATGCTGTGGTCAGGAACACGGCGGATATCGAAAGCCTCATAATGAGGAACGAGATAGATTTTGCCCTCGTTGAGGGAATAGTGCACAGCCGAAACATCATTTCGGAGCCTTTCATGGACGACGAGCTGGCGCTGGTGTGCGGCAGGACGCATCCGCTGTACGGGGCGGGCAGCGCCACCTTTGAGGAGCTGCTAAGGCACGATTTCGTTGTGAGGGAACAGGGGAGCGGAACCAGGGAGCTTTTTGAGAGCGCAATGGTTTCGAAGAACGCGGCCTGGAACATCAGCTGGGAGTGCAGCGGCTCCGACGGCATAAAGAGCGCTGCGGCAGGCGGGCTTGGCATAGGAGTGATCTCAAAACGCCTTGTTGAAAAGGAGATCCGGGACGGCTTGTTCAGCATCGTAAGGGTTCCGGGACTCGACCTGAAGAGGGAGTTCAGTATAGCGTATCACAAGAACAAGTACATCACCGACACCATGAAGCAGTTCTTCAGTCTGGTGAACAATATGAAAGTAGGTGTATTTTGATGAAAATTTCGTTTCTGCCTAAAACCCGTTCAGGAAAATGGTCGGTTGTTCTCTTTGCAGCGTATGCTGTGCTGGTTGCAGCATCGAAGTTTGTTTCCGAAATACAGAATAACACAATCGAGTATCCAAATCCTTTCAACAGTCCTTTGCTGGGTTCGCTGTTGTACCTCACTTTTTTTGCATCCTTCATGGCTTCAGTAATCGGATTGTTTGCAGTGTTCAAGAAGGGTGAGCGCTCTATTCTGGTTTTCCTTGCTATTCCGAACTTAATATATATAATGATATATTCTACAATCTTTCAGTGATATGCAGAAAACAGAATCATAGAAGCCGGCAATGCTGCAAATAAGGCAGCTGCCGGCTTCTGTCATATCCATTATTCTGTAAGCTCCTTCCTGAACAGGGCATCTATCTCGCTCGCAGGCATAGGCCTGTAGAAATAATACCCCTGGATCTCGTCGCAGCCCTTGTGTATTAGGAACTGCAGCTGGCTTGTGGTCTCCACACCTTCCGCAACAAGCCTGAGCCCGAGGTTCTTCGCGAGGTTAATAATAGAATCTGTCAGGGCCTGGTCCTTCATTGAACCGTCTATCCCGTGTACGAATTGCTTGTCCATCTTCAGGTGGTCAATAGGCAGTTCCTTTATACGGCTCAGTGATGAGTACTCTGTGCCGAAATCGTCGATGGAGAGGCGGATGCCAAGCTCCTTCAGCCTGTTCATGGAGTCGATTATCTGCTCGAGATTCCTTATCGCAGCGCTTTCGGTTATTTCAAGGGTTAGATACTCAGAGCTGAGACCTGTTTCCCTCAGTATAGCTGCTATCTGGTCGATCAGCTCGGCGTTCCTGAACTGTACGAAGGATAGGTTGACACCCATGCGGATGTTCCTGTAGCCCATGTCCTGCCAGGTTTTGTTCTGCTTGCACGCCGTACTGAGCACCCATTCCCCGATGGGGTTAATGAGCCCGGATTTTTCGGCCAGAGGGATGAAAATCGCAGGAGCTATGTTGCCGAATTTCGGATGTGTCCAGCGCAGCAGTGCCTCGACACCCAGTATCTTGCCGGAGCTGACGTCAACCTGGGGCTGATAGAACAGGTGCAGCTCGTTCCTCTCCAGTGCTCTGTGCAGGTAGTTTGTAAGCTCGACTTCGTTCTGGATGTCTGTGTTCATCTCGGACGTACACATCTTGTACTGGTTTTTTCCGCTGTCCTTAGCATGGTACATTGCTATGTCCGCGTTCTTTATCAGGGTATGCACATTTGTCCCGTCCATAGGGTATACTGCTATTCCGGCGCTTGCCGTTACGAAGAACTCCTTTCCCTCGATGATGAAAGGTTTCTTGAAAACGGACAGTACTTTGTCGGCAACCGTGATTATGTCGTCCCTGTCAGCGACGTTGTTTATGAGCACGAGGAACTCGTCACCGCCGAAGCGCGCAACCGTATCCGTGTTCCTAATTACCTTGCTGAGGTTGCCGGAAACCATCTTGAGCAGCTCGTCTCCGTTGTCGTGGCCCATCGTGTCATTAACCATCTTGAAGGAATCGAGGTCAAGGAACAGGACTCCGAAGATGTTTCCGCTTATATTTGCCATGTTTATGGCCTGGCTCAGCCTGTCGTTGAAAAGCGTCCTGTTTGCGAGGGATGTCAGCTGGTCATAGAAAGCCAGGTACTGCTGTTTTCCTTCGGACTCGACTTTGGAAAACGCCTCCACCACCAGGTTAGACATGATCTTTAGCATGCTCGCATGGTCCTCGGCCCATTTTCTCGGATTTTCGGAGCTTAGGATTCCAATGAAGCCGCGCGACTGTTTCTCGTCATTCAGTGGGACGGATATCAGTGAGCGGATACCCTGGTTCGCGAGAAGGCACTTCTCCATGTCTGCCCCGGCGGGAAGCTGAGAAGCGTCGTTTATGGATATCAGGCCGTTTTCCTTCATCTGAGCGCCCCACCAGGGGTACATGAAGAAGGGGAGGCTGTCGAGTGATTTTAGCTCGGCTGCTCCGTTGCTGGACCAGAGGTATTTGCATGAGGCGGTGTTTTTCTTCCTGTCGTAGAGGAATATGTAGGACTTGTCGGCATCGAATATTGTCCCGACGCTCTCCAGCATGCGGGTGATCTTCTTGCTTATGTTTGACTGGTTGATGTCTATGAAATCTGTGGATATTGCAGCGACGCTCTTCTGGAGCGAAGCCTGGTCGCTGTTTTCCTTGAGTCTTGACATGTAGATCTTGTTCACGTAATATGCGAGCCAGGCAGCGATCATGTACATGCCGACCCTGGCCAGATGGTCAGAGCTGTCGATCTGCACGGTTGCAGCAGGGGCAAAGAACCATACTGCAAGCTGCGTGGCTAGTATGACGGCCGACATCGCTATAAGCATTATCCTGTTGTTGAATACGGTGAATATTATAATGAAAAGGAAAGGGAAGGCCCATACCGTGATGCTGGCGAATTCTATGAACTGGAAAGTGATCAGAGGTATCATGCAGAGGACTACGAACAGGATGAGGTAGTCTTTGACCGAGTCTGATATCCTCAGGTTCTGAACGACCTTTACCAGGATTCCGGCAGCAAAAAGGATCAGGGAGAATGAGAGCACGCTCTTCAGTTCGCGTCCGTAGAGTATGTACATTGAGGCTATGTTGAGAAGGGCTCCGGCATAAAGTGAGACTGTAACGAAGCCGTATATCCTTGCCCTGTTCGAACTGTTCATTATCTGGTTCATGTTCTGGAGTGATGAGTTTTTAAGGAGTCCTCTCTGCCTTATGCACATTAGCATTGCTGCAGCAGGTATGATGACAAGAGCGGGTGCTGCGAGGGTATTGTTCAGGCCGAGGCAGGTCAGGAAAAAGCCTGAAGCTACGGAATAGAAAAGGATTCGGGCGTACTTCTTATTCTTCCCGCTTTCCATGGTTTTCATCCAATTGTAAAGGACCGCTGCGCAGAAGAGCATCAGGGCTGAAGAATAAATTGTGTAGGAAATCTGCCAAAAGCTTACCTCTGCGGCGTTTACCCAGCCGAAAGGTGTGTTTTCAAACCTGTAGAGGGATTTAAAGGTTTCAGGGAATATGCAAAATGCGAAAACGAAAACCGCCGCAGGAGCATATGAAATGAAAAGCAGCAGCTTCCTGTGGACAGGCCTGATGTCCGTGAAAACAAGCATCAGATGCAGAAGGATGCTGCAGAATGTGCACCAGCCAAGAGCGGAGAACCTCCACCACACTAGGCAGGTCGCAGCATTGCCGGCGTTTACTGCGAAGGTCAGTCCAAGCGACCACAGGCACAGAGAAACGCAGAGCGCAAAAAACAGCCTGTTCAGAAGAAGCCTGCGGTTCATCCCCAGAACATAGACGCCGAACAGAACGTAAACACAGAATGTAACGAAAAATAACATCGAAATCAGCAGACGTGCGTTCTCCATAAAATCCTCCTTGATTAAATTCAATGTTAAATAGGATTAAAGCAAACTGCATATTATTATGTAAATATTGTATAATACAGGATTGCATGGTGTCAACTTACAGTAAATGCAATAAAGGGAAATTTAAACAGGAAAGCCTATGCGATTTCAAAAATCACATAGGCTTTCTGGTACTATGCCTGGTTTCTGTACTGGATGGGAGTCATGCTAAACGCCTTCTTGAAAAGCCTGTTGAAGTGCTCCACGTTCTCGTAGCCCACTGATTCGGCTATCGACTGGACTGTCATGACGTTTGTCTTCAGAAGTTCCCTTGCCTTCGTGAGACGGATGCTTTTCACGATGTCGCCGAAGGTATCGCCGGTAAGCTCCCTTATATGCTTTGATAAATATGGTTTTGAAAGATAGAATTCTTCTGATAATTCATCCAGTGTTACCGATGCGTAATTTTTCCTTATATAGCTCATTATTGCGGCCATTCTCTCGTCCTTCTCGCTTTCAGGAACGTCCTTTGCAGCCTCAATCTGGTTTGCCGCAACCGCAAGGGCCTTGTAAGAAGCTTTTATTATGTCCTCGTCGAAGCCTACGCCCCAGTATGTCTTGCCCTTGCTGCTCATTCCCACATATGCGGCAGCCTTTGAAGAAGTGGCTTGGGTCAGTGCGTGCTCCTCATAGGTGACAAGCTCGTAATCCAGACCGAAGAATTCCTTGAGGGCATTGCTCACCGAATCCAAACGGCCGTTTCCGTGCGCGCTTATAACCTGCTTTTCGCCGCCGTAGCTTATTGTGACATCGGCGATGATGCCGTCCTTCTGTTTATAGTGGACTTCTTCTATCGAGAACACCGAGTTGTTGTTTACGTATTTGTCCGCGAATATCTGGTATATCCAGCCAGGGGAAAGCTCTTTGTGCTCCATGTCGGAAACATGCTTCACGAAATAGCCAACGTCCTCCTTCATCTTCTCCGGAATTGAAAGGCCGAAGGACTGCTTCAGGATATAGCTGACTCCGCCTTTTCCGGACTGGCTGTTTATCCTGATGACGTCCGATTCGTATTCCCTTCCCAGATCCTTAGGGTCGATTGGCAGGTAAGGGATGCTCCACTTCATCTCGTGCTTGTTCTCCCTCCATTTCATCCCTTTGGCTATGGCGTCCTGGTGTGAGCCGGAGAATGCAGTGAACACAAGCTCTCCTGCGTAAGGGGCTCTTTCGTATACGTGCATTCCTGTCAGGTGCTCGTACTTTTCGATTATCGGGTTAATATTGCTGAAGTCAAGCCCCGGATCAACGCCGTGTGAGAACATGTTCATAGCAACTGTTATTATGTCGAGGTTTCCTGTCCTTTCCCCGTTTCCGAAAAGAGTTCCCTCTATCCTGTCGGCTCCAGCCAGCAGGCCAAGCTCGGCGTCGCTCACCGCGCTGCCCCTGTCATTGTGAGGGTGCAGGCAAACTACAACGTTGTCCCTGAATTTAAGGTTTTTGCTCATGAACTCGACCTGTGACGCGAATACATGAGGCATAGCAATCTCCACTGTGGTAGGGATGTTGATGATCACCTTGTTTTCCGCAGTAGGCTGCCACACGTCAAGAACTGCATTGCACACATCAAGAGCGTAGTCCACCTCTGTGCCGGGGAAGCTTTCGGGGCTGTACTGGAAGGAGAAGTTGCCTTCGGTCTCTTCTGCCATCTTCTTCAGAAGCTGGGCTCCCTTCACGGCTATCTCCTTGACCTCTTCCTTGCTCTTTCTGAACACCTGCTCCCTCTGAGCGACGGAAGTTGAATTGTAGAGATGTATCACGGCGTGAGGAGCTCCCTTCACGGCTTCGAACGTCTTCCTGATTATGTGCTCCCTTGCCTGTGTAAGAACCTGCACGGTCACGTCCTGCGGGATCATGTTCCTTTCGATCAGGATCCTGAGGAAATTATACTCGGTCTCAGACGCAGCGGGGAAGCCCACCTCGATTTCCTTGAAGCCTATGTCCACGAGCATCTTGAAAAACTCGACCTTCTGCTCAAGGCTCATCGGATCCACAAGCGCCTGGTTTCCGTCCCTCAGGTCTACGCTGCACCAGCGTGGGGCCTTATCTATATAATCCTTCTTTACCCAATCATAAGTTACTGCTGGCGGCATAAAATATGATCTCTCATACTTTTCGAAATTCTTCATAATAATTTACCTCCCAATTTTTTTGTCGAAAAAAATCTTCCGTGTCTACAATAATCTGTCGATTATTATAGAGACGAAAGATATAATCTTACGCGGTACCACTCTATTTCATGATAAAATCATGCACTCATCAAGCACGGGCATATGCCTTATGCTCTTCCCGTATAACGGCGGTTCTCCGGCTCCATCTACTGAACTTTTTCAATGGGCTGCTCCAAGGCGAGTTCATCATATTCCTTCTGCTGTTTCACATCACCCAACAGCTTTCTGAAATCCGGTTTACGACTACTAATCCTCTTCTCTGCATTGCAATTATTTTAACACATATTTTCAGACGTGAAAAGCAGTAAATTTAATCAGTTGCATTGATTTATTTTAATATCCATTTAATGGAATTGATGAAGCCGCAAAACCTGTGCTATAATTAGCAGGTAAAATAATGTTTAAGGCGGATGGAAATGAGGAATTTAAGAATAACAGTTGAATACGACGGATCAAGATACAAGGGATGGCAGAAGCAGAAGGAAGGCATACCCACCATACAGGAAAAGATAGAGAGCGTGCTTTCAAAGATGACGGGCGAGGACATCCAGGTTATAGGCTGCGGCAGGACGGACTCAGGAGTCCACGCAGAGAACTATGTGGCTAACTTCCATACCGGGTGCCAGTACAGCGTTGACGCCATGCTGGATTACCTGTACGAATACCTGCCAGAGGATATCGTCGTCAAGGCGATGAAGGACACAAGCGAAAGGTTCCATGCAAGGTACAAGGTCAAGTCCAAGACTTACGTGTACAGGATAAACAACAACAGGTTCAGGAACGTCTTCAACCGGCGCTATGTTTACCATTCCGACGTTAAGCTTGACCTGGATAAGATGAGGGAGGCAGCTGAGCTGCTAATAGGAACCCATGACTTCCAGAGCTTCACCAGCCTAAAATCGGGGACAAAATCGACAGTAAGGACGCTGAACTACATAAGGATAACGGAAGAGGACGGGCTTATTGAGATAGAGGTGAACGGCAACAGCTTCCTGCTCAACATGGTGAGGATCATAGTGGGAACCCTAATGGAGGTTGGCAAGGGAGAGCTGCAGCCTGGAGATGTCGGGAGGATACTGAACGAGAAAAAGAGGTCGGAAGCAGGGCCTATAGCCCAGGCCAAGGGTCTGTACCTTAGGAGCATAGAATACTAAGATATTGAGTAGGGCTGTGTAAAAACATAGCCCTTTTAAATGGATAAAATTAGTGTTATAGTAAAACTGTAACAAAAATTTTGAAAGGAAATTCAAGATATGCCTATACTTCAAAAAATAAGCAAAAAGAACAAGATAATCGCATTGGCAGCATTTTTAACGGCAATTATAATTTATTTGAGTTTTTATGTATTTTTCAGAAGCCATTTTTATTTCGGCACAGAAATAAACGGCGTCAGCGTTTCCGGCATGACCGCAGAGGAGGCAGACAGTGAGCTGGCAGCCTTCGCTTCAGCCTATTCGCTGGTGCTGAACGAACGCGGGGATATGACCGAGCAGATCACAGGCGCAGAACTCGGCCTCAGTATGGGTGCCGAAGGCGGAAGCGATGCTCTGAAGCAGGAGCAGAACAAAACCTGTTTTGTCAAATCGCTGTTTATCCGAGATTCTCTCAAGCTGGGCACAGGATTCAACGTGGACGAAAGCCTGCTTAAGGCCGCTTATTCTAAGCTCAGCTGCGTAGACAGCGCCAAGGTGACAGAACCCCAAAACGCAAAAATCGTATACGGCGGTAGCGGCTACGAAGTCGTCCAGGAGGTTTACGGCAACAAGGCCAGCTATGACATCCTGTATCCGGCCATAAAGAATGCTGCTGCAAACGGGATAAAGGAGCTTGACCTGGAAGGGATCAAATGCTATATAAATCCGACGATAACAGCCGACTCTGACAAGGTTAAAGACACAAAGAAGCTGCTGGAGAAGTATATAACCGCACGGATCACATACAACTATGAGGGTGGAAGCGAGGTTGTCGACGCACCGGAGATAGTCGAGTGGGCGGAGCTGGACGGCGACCTCAATATCGTTTTAAACCAGACAGAGATAAAGAGCTTTGTAAACAGTCTGGCGCCTCATTACAATACTGTAGGCAAGGCAAGGACATTCCAGACATCAACGGGAAACGTCATAGAAGTGGGCGGCGGAGACTACGGCTGGAAGATCAACGCCAGCGGTGAAGTCGCGCATTTAGTCGAGGCTATACAGAACGGCACAACGGAAGACAGGACCCCGTCCTATTCACAGAAGGGAGCGGTCCAGGGAGAGAATGACCTGGGCAGCACGTATGTGGAAATCAACATAACTGCACAGCATATGTGGTACTACAAGAACGGTTCCCTCGTTGTGGAAGGCGATGTAGTGACGGGAAATGTGAGCAAGGGCAACGGCACTCCCGGAGGCATTTACAAGCTCAAGTACAAGGAGCGGAATGCGACTCTTGACGGCCAGGACTACAGCACACCTGTCGCTTACTGGATGCCTTTCAACAACAACATAGGGATCCACGATGCGACCTGGAGAACTGAGTTCGGTAAAGACATATACCTTACTGCAGGGTCACACGGCTGTGTCAACTCGCCTTACGAACTTGCCCAGACGATATACGAAAATATTTCCGCGGGCGTACCTGTAATAGTGTATTACTAGAAAACTAAAACTCAGAGCTGATTGAATATCGGCGCTGAGTTTTTTTGTTGTAATCTTTGGAAATTATATATACAATATAACTATATGAAAATTCTGAAAATTACTTGCGGGAACAGGAGGTAAGACATGCTGCCAGAAATTAAAAATATAAAGCTTTCCAATCAGCTGGAGCTGCAGTATGCAGAAAAAGGCAAAAAGGAAGGCGTTGCGCTGATACTGCTGCACGGCTTCGGGGACTCCTGGAAAACCTTCGGGCTGCTGCTGCCCCATATTCCGGACAGCATCCGCGCCATTGCCTTGACCATGAGAGGACATGGCGATTCAGACAAGCCTGAGAAGGGCTACCGGACCAGGGACTTCGAAGAAGATCTGCTGCTGTTCATGGATGCACTCCGTATTGAAAAAGCGGTGATTGCCGGGGCTTCCAGCGGAGGCTTCACAGCCCGGAGTTTTGCACTGCATAATCCGCAGAGGACTCTGGGGCTGGTATTGATCGGAGCTCCTGCCGAGCTTCGGAACAACAAGATGGCGCGTTCAGTATGGGAATCGGAGATTTCCAAACTGACCGATCCCATAGGTCCTGAGTTTTTGAAGATGTTCGCAGGGACGGCTGTATCGGATAGGATTCCTAAGGAATTCCTTGAAAGTATGACGCTTGAAAACCTCAAGGTTCCTGCAAGGGTATGGAAGGAAAGCAATCTGGGTTTTTTTGAGGAGGAATTCCCGGGAGAGCTCAATAAAATCGATGTACCAGCATTGATTTTATGGGGAGGCAAAGACAATGTCGCTGACAGAGTAAGCCAGGTCTTGCTTTCGCAAGCAATACCTGGCTCAAAGCTGGTCGTATATGAGGGGGCCGGCCACCTTCTGTACTGGGATGAACCCTCAAGCGTGGCGGCGGATATGGCTGCCTTCATCGACTCTGTTATGAAAATAAAATAAATTATCGGGAGGTAGTTAATATGTATTCAAACATTATAATTTTGGGAGCTGTCGTTCTGGTTGTGGCTTTTTTGTTCAGCGGCATAAGAATCGTGAGGCCGACGCACAGGGGGCTGATAGAGACACTAGGAAAATACACCAAGTTTGCAGAGCCCGGCTTCCACTGGATAATCCCGGGCGTGCAGAGAATGTTCCAGGTCAACATCACAGAACAGATGGTGGATGCTGAGCCGCAGGTCATAATAACGAACGACAACCTGAATGCGTCAGTAGACGCACAGGTGTATTTCAGGGTGATATCCGACGAGGAGCATGTTAAGAGCTCCATATACAACGTGCAGGACTACAAGAATCAGATAGTGAATCTGGCAAGAACTACACTCAGGAACATCATTGGAACACTCTCCCTAAGATCTGCCAACAGCGAGAGAGGGCGGATAAATGCAGATCTGCACAAGACACTCGAGGAGGAGACGACAAAATGGGGCATCCAGATTGTGAGGACAGAGCTGAAGCAGATTGATCCTCCGGATGACGTTCAGGCGACGATGAACAAGGTTGTCAAGGCGGAGAATGAAAAGATAGCCGCGATAGATTTCGCGACAGCCGCAGAGACAACGGCAGACGGCGTGAAGAGGGCGGAGATCAAAAAAGCGGAAGGTATCAGGCAGGCGAAAATTCTTGCCGCCGAGGGTGAAGCCATGGCCATCAAACTTGTAAGCGATGCTGCAGAAGAATATTTTGTGGGCAATGCTCAGCTGTTCAGAAAACTAGAGGTTACAGAAAATTCATTGAGGAATAACGCCAAGATAGTTTTGCCGGAAGGCACCGAACTCATAAACGTTATCGGCGAAATGTCCGGGGTGCTGCCTGTAAGGAAGGAACAAGCGAAAGATGAACAGCCGCCAGCAAAATAGAATGCTCGATATAGTAGGGATCGGAGCCCTCAATATAGACTTTACGGTAACCGCCGAGAAAATGAAAGAACTCCCGCCTTTCAAAGTGAGCGAAGCGGCGAGGAGCTTTCAATTCGGAGCGGAATGTCTGGTGGATGAAAGCAAAATAGAGGAGATAATATCGCTGCTTGGCAGGGATTCCTTCAGGACAACGCTGGGAGGATCGGCATTCAACACGATCTGCGCTATGGCTGCATTAGGTTCAGGCATCAGGGCCGGATTTTCGGGCATGGCTGGTGCCGGCTGCGGCAGCCTGAGCTTTCAGAATTCTATGGATGAGCTGTCCGTGGACAGGACCTGGCTGGGGGAATGCGGCGGCGAGAGCAGCGGAATGTCCATCAGCATCAACCAGTCAGGGACAAGGTCGTTCATCCACTATCCGGGATGCAACAGAAACATGGCGGATTTCCTGAAGGCTAACTACAGCGGGATCCTGAAGTATGCTTCAGAAGCACGGCTGCTGCATTTGACGCAGTTCAGCAGCTACGAAACAGCGGCAATGCTGGAAAAGCTCATAAAGGAATCCAGGAGTGAGAACCCTTTAATTATGGTCAGCTGCGACCCGGGATATGCCTGGCTCCGGAACCTGAACCCTTCTGTCGAGGCCATACTCAGGCTATCCGATATCATCTTCCTCAACGAAAAGGAGTTCAGCCTTCTTTCGGGAGGAGGAAACGCAGCAGACGACCGGGTGAAAGCGGAGGTAATATTGAGCATGTACGGCGGACCGGCAACGATGCTGGTGGTTAAGAAGGAAACAGAAATAAAGCTGTATTCCCCATCTATAGGGAAGCCGGCGTCCTCAACGGAAAGAAACTTCGCGATAGATGTAATAAGCATCGACAAGATCAGCGACGCCACGGGGGCGGGTGATGTGTTCGCGGCAGGCTTTCTTACGGCGCTGCTTCTTGGCGGGAGCGGTATGGCTGCTGCAGTAGGTCTGGGCATAGGGCTTATGCGCGCCAGGCTTACAGCTGCGCCCGAAAATCTCAGGCAAGAGCTCGAAAGGGTTTTCAGGGAATGGAAGCCGGATTCCTGTTGACAAATGAAAGGAAAAGGTCTAGTATATTATTAGTTACTAATATACTTATGTTGATGTGTTCGGAGGTTAAACATGGAAAATGCAAAGGAGATAGCTGAGCTGCTCAAGGTGCTTGCAAATGAAAACCGGCTTCTGATAGTATGCTTTCTTTCAGAGTCGCCGATGACTGTAAGTGAGCTTAATTCCAGATTAAGCAACCTTTCCCAGTCTGCCATTTCACAGCATCTGGCCCTTATGAAAGCCCACAAGATACTGGAATCAACCAAATGCGGTCTGTCGATAACTTACTCCATCCAGGACGACAGGATAAGGAGCGTCATACAGGTGCTTAAGGATAACTACTGCAAGGAAAACTAAAATCAATATTTACAGGGCCCTGAGCTTGTTTCAGGGCCTTTTGCTTTTACAAAATATTCAGAAATGTTATAATAGTGATTATAAAGGAGTGAGGGTATATGACGGATACATTAAGTAAGCTCAGGCTGCCTGAAGAACTCATGGAGGTGCTTCGGTGCACAGAAAAGGTTATATTTCCGGAAAGCAGGGAGAAGCTGTTTGAAATGTCCATGGGCTGTTCCGGAAACAACTTCAACGAAATATATTTCAACATCCCGGGGATGGGAAAAGTAGTCGAGTGCACTGTCGCAAAGTGCAAGAACGGGCTTTCCGTGAACTACATGGATCCTTACATGAGGAGGAGGGATTCGGACTGCATGAGTATTGCTGATAACCTTCCTACCGACAAGCCAAGGTTCAGGGAAAGGTACGGCAAGGACTTTTCAACAGTAAGGAATGAAACCCTGGAATGGTTCAAGACCCTGGACGAGATTGTTGTCATGCCCTTCATGTCTGGAGGCAAGAAATGGGGATATCCTTCCCTGCTTGTAGTTCCGGGCAATGCGGCTTTCTTTGCAGCCATACTGGCAGACATCCAGAATTTCATACCGCCGGAGGAGCTGGAGGAAGGCTTCGAGCCTCAGGCAATAATGTACGTGGCTCCGACGTTCAGGCTGACGCATTTCCAGAACAGGCAGGTGGTGGTGCACAACAGGAGGTCGCAGATCCACGAAGTATTCTCATACAACCTGTACCCTGGGCCAAGCGCAAAGAAAGGGGTCTACGGGATACTGCTGAACCTGGGAGAAAAAAGCGGCTGGACGACTCTGCATGCGGCAACGGTAAGGGTAACGACGCCCTACGAGAATGTATATACTATAATGCATGAAAGCGAGAGCGGCGGAGGAAAATCGGAAATGCTGGAAGAAATCCAGAGGGAGCCGGACGGCAAAATACTCCTGGCAGAAAATCTTGTCAGCAAAGAGCGGATTTTTTTAGATCTGGCCGAAAACGGGAGGCTTGTCCCAATAACAGACGACATGGCGCTTGCTCCGCATGAGATCCAGGAGGGGGGAAGGCTGTGCGTCACCGATGCTGAAAGCGGGTGGTTCGTAAGGGTGAACCATATCAACAAATACGGAACAAGCCATCAGCTGGAGGAGATGACAATCAGCCCGAAGGAGCCTCTTCTGTTCATCAACATAGATGCATCGCCAAACTCCACTGCATTGATATGGGAGCATACCATGGACACACGGCAAAAACCATGCCCCAATCCAAGGGTTGTTATACCCCGCGGGCACTTCAATACAGTCAAGGACGACATCGCGAAGGTCGACCTGAGGAGCTTCGGCCTCAGGACGCCGCCAACCTATAAGGAGATGCCGGATTACGGAATAGTGGGCCTGTTCCATGTCCTTCCGCCCGCCGTCGCATGGCTGTGGAGGCTGGTGGTCCCAAGGGGCGCTTCGAATCCAAGCACTATATGCACGGCTGTGGGAATGAGCAGCGAGGGTGTTGGTTCATACTGGCCTTTCGCGACGGGCCGGAGGGTGACGCAGGCGAACATACTTCTGGATCAGATGGTTAAAACTCCGCTCACAAGGAATGTTCTCATACCAATCAAGCACATAGGGTGCTACGATGTCGCTTTCAAAGCGGAGTGGGTAGCAAGGGAGTACCTCTCCAGGAGAGGGCAGGCGAAATTCAAGAGAGATGAGCTGGAAGCCCACGGAAGCCCGGTCCTCGGATATTCCATGCACAAGGTTAAGGTTGACGGGAAAGAGATTCCCAAGCAGCTGCTGAGGGTTTTCGAACAGCCGGAAGTCGGCATGGACGTATTCCTGCAGGGCAGCAGGAAGCTCGAGGATTTCTTCAGACTGGAGCTTCAAAACTATCTTGAGGATGACCTGGATCCTCTTGGTAGAAAAATAATTGAATCCTTCCTGAACGGCGATTCTCTGACGGAGCTGGAAAAATTTATTCCCTGCTCCTATATATACTGATCGGTGACGCAGGATGTATTCTGTTTTGAAACTCCTAAAACCTGAAATATTCCAGGGCAAGCACAAAAATAAAAATTATTTCGAAGGCTGGTACTTCAAGCTCTCAGATGAAAGGGGCGGGGCTATTCTCGCCGTGATACCGGGCGTCTCCTTCGGGGAAAACGAAGGAGACAAGCATGCGTTCATACAGGTGCTGGATGAATCCAACCGAATCTCGCACTACATCAGGTATGACATCTCCAGCTTCTGCTATTCCCAGACTGATTTCAGCATAAGCATAGGAAGCAGTTCTTTCGGAAGAAACGGGATATGCCTGGATATAGATGAAGGCGGGGTCCGCATCAGGGGAAGCCTTGAATTCAAGAACATAGTCCCCTTCCCCAAGACCATATACAATCCGGGGATCATGGGTCCCTTCTCCTTTATCCCTTTTATGGAATGCTGCCACGGAGTGGTCAACATTTCAAGCAGGATCGAGGGCAGCCTGCGGGTGGGCGATAAGGAAATCGACTTCACC
>Ga0316601_100000152_pt1 | contig 26701 bp, 27 predicted proteins | sample OWC_soil_day5_no_FD_207663 | JGI IMG/M metagenome (GOLD analysis project Ga0316601, IMG submission 207663) | Wetland soil microbial communities from Old Woman Creek delta, Ohio, United States - OWC_soil_day5_noCT | ecosystem: Environmental > Terrestrial > Soil > Wetlands | place: USA: Ohio... | reverse complement strand
CGGATATTCGAATTGCCTGGCACTCATTATTTTTGCTTTAAAGCTTGTTGGCTGAACCGAGGACTTCGTCGATCTTTCTTTCGACAAGAGCCTGGATCCTTTTTCTGCCTTCTCCGAGATATTTTCTAGGATCGATCTCCTTAGGGTTTTCTGCAAGGACTTCCCTGATTGCTGCTGTGAGTGCAAGCCTCAGGTCTGTGTCCATGTTGATCTTGCATACAGCCATGGAGGCAGCGGTTCTCAGCATTTCCTCAGGGATTCCCTTGGCGCCCGCTATGGCTCCGCCGTATTTGTTGCATGTTTCGACTGACGCAGGGTCAACGGATGATGCGCCGTGAAGCACTATAGGGAAGCCTGGGAGCTTGTCCTGTATATCCTCGAGGATGTCGAATCTCAGTTTAGCTTCTCCGGCAAATTTGTATGCTCCGTGGCTTGTTCCTATTGCTATCGCAAGGGAGTCGACGCCTGTCCTCTTTACAAAATCTACAGCCTGATCCGGATCAGTGTAGATGTGAACGTCGCTCTTTACGTCGTCTTCAACGCCTGCAAGTACTCCGAGCTCAGCTTCAACAACAACGCCCCTTGCGTGTGCATATTCCACAACTTCCTTAGTCTTAGCAACGTTTTCTTCATAATCATAGTGTGATCCGTCGATCATTACCGACGTGAATCCGCATTCGATGGCGGCTTTGCACGCTTCGAAATCCGCGCCGTGGTCAAGGTGCAGAGCTATGTCGATGCCTGTATCCTCAACGGCTGCATCGACCATAGCTTTAAGGTATTTAGGGCCTGCATATTTCAATGCTCCTGAGGATACCTGGATTATGACCGGGGACTGTTTTGCTTTAGCTGCGTTAACAACTCCCTGAAGTATTTCCATATTATTAATGTTGAAAGCACCTACTGCATAATTTCCTTCAAGCGCTTTTTTAAACATTTCCTTAGTAGTGACTAATGGCATGATAAATTCCACCTTTCAAACAAATATTTAATATAATCAGTATTGTATATACTACTCTGTATATTATAATGCATTTGAAGCATATTTTCCATAGAAGAAGTTTTTCTGCAAGAATATGCAGAAAAATAGTGACTTATGCTAGAATATATGTATAATGTTATTTGGGTTTGTTTTTTCGTGACAGACCATGGATAATTTGAAAGGTTGGTGTTGTTTAATGAGAAATTACAGCGCGTTTGACATCCTTGGACCTATAATGATAGGACCATCAAGTTCACACACAGCAGGAGCTGCTAGACTCGGAAAAGTTGCGAAGGTTATTGCCGGAGGAGAGGTAAAAGCCGTGAAGTTCTATCTTCACGGATCATTTGCTCAAACATATAAAGGGCACGGTACAGATAAGGCGCTGGTAGCAGGGATACTGGGAATGGATCCGTGGGACGACAGGCTTAAAACTTCAATGGAAATCGCTAAGGAAAAGGGCATAGGCATAGAGTTCATACCCGCAGATCTGGGCGACGTGCATCCGAACACAGTCAAGATTGCGATCACCAAAAAGGACGGCGAAACTACAACTGTAATGGGGTCTTCAATCGGAGGCGGAAACATAGTTGTTACAGAGGTTGACGGTGACGCTCTTGAGTTCACGGGAATGTACCCTACTCTGCTCATACATCACATAGACCTTCCGGGCATGATCCTGAAGGTAACAAAAGTGCTTTATGACCATAATGTAAACGTTGCGTTCCTTAAGGTTTTCAGAAACAGCAAAGGCGCGGATGCTGCGATGGTATTTGAGGTTGATGGCAATATTGCTGATGAAGTGATTGAAGAGATAGCAAAAATCGAGAACATTAAGAGTGTTAAGGCCATCAACATATAATACGGGAGGGTTTTTATTATGGTAAATTTTGGATATGAACTTGTGAAAGTTTGCGAAGAAAAAAATATGTCAATCTGGGAATATACGCTGGAAGATGAAGCGAAGGAATCAGGCCTGAGCAAAGAGGCGGTATTCGAAAAAATGAGGCAGAACCTCAAGGTAATGCAGGAAGCTGCGGAATACGGAATGAAGAATGAAGTTATATCCGTCAGCGGCCTTATAGGAGGCGACGGCTACAAACTCAGCAGATATGCGGAAAGCGGAAATACGCTTACAGGCAAAATGATGATGAAGGCTATGGCAAGAGCGCTTTCATGTTCCGAAGTTAACGCATCAATGGGAAGGATCGTTGCAGCTCCTACAGCAGGATCCTGCGGAATCATGCCTGCTACAATAATCACTGCAGGCGAAGAATTGGGCAAATCGGATGACGACCTGGTTAAGGCTCTTTTCACTGCTTCGGGCGTTGGTATAATCATCGCAAAGAACGCAACGATGGCAGGAGCGGAAGGCGGCTGCCAGGCTGAATGCGGTTCTGCAGCGGCAATGGCTGCTGCTGCTGTCGTAGAGATGATGGGAGGAACTCCTGATCAGGCTCTCAATGCAGCGGCAATAGTCTTCAAGAACATACTCGGACTCGTATGCGACCCTGTTGCAGGACTTGTTGAGATACCATGCGCAAAGAGAAACGCGTCAGGCACAGTAAGCGCTCTCACAACAGCAGATATGGTTATGGGCGGCGTAATGAGCAAAATTCCTTTCGACGAGACTGTCGAAGCGATGTACAAGATAGGCAAGGGGATGCCTTGTGCGCTGAGAGAGACAGCTCAGGGCGGAGTAGCTATAACTGAGACAGGCCTGAAGATGCAGGAAAAGGTCTTTGGGAAATAGATGTAATAAATAAAATGCAGGCTGCCCGGATGCGATCATAGGGCGGCCTGCATTTATTTTGATCTGAAACAGGTCATTTGCCAGAGAAAAACCTTGATGTAAGCATGTAGGTCAGGGAAGCTGTGAGGATCACAGCCAGCTCCTGGGCAACAGGTTTATCTGCCGTGATGAACGCGAACACCGCGAGGGTTGTTCCGGCCAGGACAGGCGACTCGTCGAAAATGAAGGTGGTTTTCTGAACATTGCCGGACTTTGCGAGCTTGTACGCTGCAGCCATAGGGAACGCAAGGACGAGAAGGTAGCCCGCAGCGCCGTAGGCACCAAAGCCGTAAAGCAGGAAAACAAGTATGGACGGGGCGATGCCGAAGGACACGAAGTCCGCAAGCGAGTCCAGCTGCCTCCCGTAATCGCTTGATACATTCAGATGTCTGGCGATTCTCCCGTCGTACCTGTCTGCGAGGCAGGCTGCGATTAAAAGCAGAGCGGAAAGCTTGTAGCTGCCGTTCATGGAATTCAGTATAGAAATGATGCCCAGGCAAAGATTTATAAAGGTCAGCGCATCGGGAACCGCGCTTTTTGACAATCGTGCCATTATATCCCACCCCCAATAGTATCTCGGTTTGCATAGGTTCTTCAACCTTATTATATAATATATGCAGGGAAAGTTCACCGCATAATTGCAGCGTCTTGTGAATTCACCGCATAAAGTGATATAATCATTATGATAATTTACTGTTTAGGAGAGTGTGCTTATGGATAAAGTTAGATTTATTTACAATCCGTATTCCGGAGAAAGCACCATAGTGACTGACATAGACAAGGTCATAAAGGTACATCAAAAATACGGCTATGAGATCATGCCGTACAGGCTGGGACGAGGCTTTGGAATGGACAAGGCGTTCGACGACCTGGATGAAACCTGCAGATACGTGCTTATTGCAGGCGGAGACGGCACTATAGACCTGGCCGTGAATTCCATGAAGAAGAAGGGTATTGAGCTGCCTATAGCGATACTGCCCACCGGAACGGCAAATGATTTTGCAAAATACATAGGGATGCCCGAGGATGTGGAGGCGGCATGCGAGCAGATACTTAACTCCAAGGCCAAGAAGCTTGACATAGGCAGGATAAACAACAAGTATTTTATAAATGTGGCAAGCACAGGGCTTTTCACCGATGTATCCCAGAAAATAGATGAAAATCTGAAGAACACCATGGGAAAGCTTGCCTACTACCTTAAAGGGCTGGAGCAGGTTCCGAATTTCAGGAGGCTTAAGATCAAGGTTACGTCGGAGCACGGAGTTTTCGACGGAGATATGTACCTCATGCTCGTCTTCAACGGGCAGACAGCCGGAAACCTAAAATTCGCATACAAGGCTGAGGCCGATGACGGCCTTCTCGATGTGGTCATATTCAAGGCGGTCATGTTCAAGGACCTGGTGCCTCTCATGATAGACATGCTCAGAGGAGAGCACCTGGAACATGAAAATGCCATAATGTACTTCAAGACCGACAAGGTAAGGATAGAATGCCACGAGGATATCGTCACGGACATAGACGGCGAAAGGGGACCGGACTTCCCGCTTGAGATCGAGTGCGTCAAAAGCGGCATCGAAGTCCTCGGCGTGAATATCCATTAATTGGTTGCCTGTCATATCGGATATTGGATTTGATAAAAAAAAAGGGCTGCTGCGCCCAGGGGATTATTTTTTCCCTGGTTTCGCAGCAGTCCTGTTTTTGCTTGTTTTCTTGCTCGCGCGCGGCGGAGAATCGGGGATCAGGCAGTTTTTGCCTTTTCCGATGAGGTCCTCGCGGTGGGCCGACACCAGCGCTTCACGCACCAGAGAGTAGTTGGAAGGGAGCGAATACTGAAGAAGCGCCCTCTGCATATTCTTTTCTTTCTGGGTTTTCGGCACGTATACCTCTTCGCCAGTCAGAGGATTCTTCCCGGTGTAGTACATGGCTGTGGACAGAGAGCCGGGCGTCGGGTAGAAATCCTGTACCTGCTCCGGCATGTAGCCCATCTCCTTGATGTAGAGAGCAAGCTCGATCGCAGCATGGATGTCGCTTCCCGGATGGCTGGACATGAGGTATGGCACAAGGAACTGCTTCTTGCCCAAATCCTTGTTTATCTTGTGATACTTTTCTGCAAACCTGTTGTACACCTCTTTGCCGGGTTTTCCCATCTGCTTCAGAACCCTGTTGCTGATGTGCTCGGGGGCCACCTTCAGCTGGCCGCTTATGTGGTGCTCGCAGAGCTCCCTGAAGAAGGTGTCGTTTTTGTCGTAGGAGAGGTAGTCGTACCTTATGCCGGACCTGATAAACACTTTCTTGATTCCGGGCAGCTTGCGGATGTTCCTCAGCACGCCGAGGTATTCGCTGTGGTCTACGATAAGGTTCTTGCAGGGGGTAGGGAAGAGGCATTGCCGCGACTTGCACACCCCGTTCTTCTCCTGCAGCTTGCAGGCCCTGTGCCTGAAGTTGGCGGTAGGGCCGCCCACGTCGTGGATGTAGCCCTTGAAGTCATCCAGGGTCGTCATGAGCTTAGCTTCCTCTACCACGGACTTGCCGCTTCTGTTCTGGATGACCCTCCCCTGGTGAAAGTTGAGAGCGCAGAAGGAGCATCCGCCGTAGCAGCCCCTGTGGCTTGTTATTGAGAACTTCACTTCCTTGATGGCCGGGATGCCGCCCTGGCTCTCATACATAGGGTGGTAGGTCCTTGCATAAGGAAGGGCGTATACTGCATCCATCTCCTCCTGGGACAGGCTCAGCTGCGGAGGGTTCTGCACTACATACCTGTCTCCGTGCTTCTGGACTATGGTCCTGCCGTTAGTTGGATCCTGCTCCATGTACTCAGCCTTGTAGCTTTTCGAGTAGGCCTCCTTGTCTGAAGCTGCATCCTCAAAAGAGGGAACCTCGATGTAATCCTTCAGGCCCTCCAGCGTATTGACAGCATAGACAATACCCCTTGTGCTCTTTATGTTCCTTACATTCATCCCGTATTTAAGCAGATTCGCAACTTCGACCACGGTCTTCTCGCCCATGCCGTACATGAGCAGATCCGCCTTGGAGTCTATAAGTATGCTCCTCCTGACCTTGTCGTCCCAGTAATCGTAATGGGCGAACCTTCTCAGGCTGGCTTCGATGCCGCCTATAAGAATGGGAACGTCCTTGTATGCCTCCCTGGCCTTGCCGCAGTATACGATGACAGCCCTGTCAGGCCTGAAGCCGCCCTTGCCGCCCGGGGAATAGAGGTCGTCGTGCCTTTTCTTCTTTGCAGCGGTGTAGTGGTTGACCATCGAGTCTATGTTGCCCGAGTTGATCAGGAATCCCAGATTGGGTCTTCCGAGCGCTCGGAAGCTATCCACGTCCTTCCAGTCTGGCTGAGGTATAACGCCGACGGTGAAGCCCTGGCTCTGGAGGACCCTCCCGATGATAGCCGTGCCGAAGGAAGGGTGATCCACATATGCGTCGCCTGTGATTATTATAAAATCAAGGCTTTCGATGCCGGCCTTTTTCATATCTTCCCTGGATACTGGCAAAAATTCATTATTTATAATCAAATCTATTTCATCCCTTTATTTGTTTATTTCATTAATTTCATGACTAACCTCAATTATAACAGAAAGGCCTGTAAAATTACCACAGGCAAAGCTTCAAAATGGCTTGCAAAATAAATTAATAACTATATAATAAAAGATGTATTAAACTGGGCTTTTTTATTATGTAAAGGTGGTGGAACTGGATGGACAGTGGACCAAGTAGTGTCCGGACTAAACTTTCTAAAAAATCAATAGGAAATATGCAAAGGATAGTTCTGTCCGTTTCGTTCTGATAGGCTGGATATTCCTTTGCTCAGAGGAGGAATATTATGAGAAAACTATCGAGCTTCTACCTGAATAAATTTCTCTATAAGAAGATTTATGACGAGGACGACGAGGTAATAGGGAAACTTTGGGATGTGTACGTCGCTACAACCGACGGCTTTCCCCGCGTAATAGGATATCAGATAAAAAGAGGGAGAGAGCTTATCAACTGCGAGTTCAAAAGCATCGACTTCTATGAGGACAACAACAAGCCGGTGATCAAAGTGCACGGAGAGAGGGAGATAATAGTCCAGAAGTTCTCCTATCTGCTCTCGAAGCACCTGCTCGGGACCCGGATTGTTGACATAAACGGCAAAAAGCTTGTAAAGGTTAACGACCTCAGGATAGCCGAACTTGCTGCAGAATACAGGGTAATTGCGGTAGACACGGGAATCATGTCCCTGGGGAGAAGATACAACGCCGAAAAGCTGCTGGAGCTTCTCTTCAGGTTTGTTAAGAAGAAGCCGGAAGATACCCTGATCATATGGGACAACGTGGAGTCGCTGGAGATGGTCAACAACAACCTGAAGCTCTCTGTGCCCTACAAGAAGCTTTCAAAGCTTCATCCTGCTGACCTGGCAGACATACTGGAGGACATGGACATCAACTACAGGAAGAGGGTATTCGAAAGTCTCGACGAGGATCTTGCTGCAGACACATTTGAGGAGATAGAATCCGATTTTCAGGCCGACCTTCTGGAAAACATGAGCGAATCCAAAAGGGATGAAGTGCTGGACAACATGCCTAACGACGAGATTGCAGACATGCTGGACGACATGGACGAGGAGACGGCAGAAAGAATCCTGCTGAATATGGAGAAGGAAGATGCAGACGAAGTCAGGGAGCTGATGAAATACGGGGACGAAACAGTGGGAAGCCTCATGAACAAGGACTTCATATCCTTCAACATGAACATAACCGCAGGCGAGACAGTCGAGCTGATAAAAGAAATGGAGCCCGATGATGAGGTTTCGCACTACATCTACATGGTGGACGAAGAGGAGAAGCTTGTGGGTGTGTTTTCGCTGCTAGACCTGATAATGGCCGACAGCAGCACGAATCTCAGGGACATCCTTACAGAAGACGTGGTCAGGGTTAAAGACAATGACAACATAGATGAGGCCATAAGCCTTGCAACAAAGTACAACTTCCTATCGCTGCCTGTAATCGACGGGAATGAAAAGCTGTGCGGCATCATAATAATGAACGATATAATAGAAGAGGTATTTGTTCCGCTGTGGAAAAGACGATTCAGGAAAGCGGTCTAAAAAGCCGTTCAAAAAATCTGAAAAATACTATTGACATCCGACGCGAAATATTTTATTATTAAGTTGTTAATTCATAGTTAATTACTCGGAAATAAAAACAGAGAAGAAGGAAAGTAGTTCAGAGGAAATTTTAAGAGAGTGGACCCAAGGGTGGAAGGTTCATAAATGAAATCTGTGCGAAGTGCCCTTCGGAGTTGTGCACCGAAATTTGAGTAGGCTGCATCGGGTTCACCCGTTATAGCGATAGAGCATAGGAATGTGTTCGAACAGAGTTGAGGCTTTTTTGCCTAATTGGAGTGGAACCGCGGAGTGTTACTTCGTCTCTTTATATAGAGACGAAGTTATTTTTTTTGAGTAAAAAAGATTGGATTAAATATTTTTAACCTAGGAGGAATAAAAATGAAATTCATCAAAGATCTCAACTACGACCTGAACAACATCATGGAGAGGGACCCCGCCGCGCGCAAGAAAACTGACCTGATACTCTATCCGTTTGTACACGCACTGATAGCCTACAGAATAGCCAACAAGCTGTACAGGAAGAAATTCTTTTTCACAGCCAGGCTGATTTCGCAGATATGGAGAGGGCTTACCGGAATAGAGATCCATCCGGGGGCCACCATCGGAAAAGGCTTCTTCATAGACCACGGAATGGGAGTGGTAATAGGCGAAACGACCGTCATAGGAGACCACGTCCACATGTACCACGGTGTAACGCTTGGTGCAACGGGGAAGGACAACAGCGGAAAAAGGCACCCGACCGTAGAAGATAATGCTATAATAGGTGGAGGAGCCAAGGTGCTGGGAAATATCACTATAGGTGCGAACGCCAAGGTCGGAGCCAATGCCGTTGTGCTGCAGGACGTGCCTGCGGATTCAACAGCTGTTGGAATTCCTGCCAGGATCGCCCGCAAAAAAGTGCCTGCACAGATAGTTGAACATAACGTTCATTACCTGTTCAACGAGATGGTAATATAGAAAGAAGGAGAATCGATGCAATATGGACTGCAAGGATTCTATAAAAGAGTATTCAAGAAGTCTTGGGCTTGATCTTGTAGGTTTTTCGAAATGCCGGAGATACAGCGAGCTAATTCCATATTTTGAAGAGAGACAGGACAGCCATGTCCAGAATGAATTTGAAGAAAAAGATATTTACAGAAGGGTAGATCCTTTTCTGTACATGGAGAACGGGAAAACGATAGTCTCTATCGCTTTTCCCTATTTTCATGGAACGGATTGCTGCGGAGAAGGTAGCCGGGGTTATTTTTCGAAATACACGCTGGGCACGGACTACCACGGAGCCGTATCCGCTTACCTTGAAAAGATATGCAGCCATATAGAGGGCCTGGGCGGCAGTGCCGTGCATTTTGTTGACAGCAATTCACTCCCTGAGAGGTACATCGCATCATTGAGCGGGATAGGATTCATAGGAAAAAACAACATGCTGATAACAAGGAAATACGGCTCATACGTATTCCTTGGAGAAATAATTACGGACCTGGAAATCGAGGAGGATGCTCCCGCAGAGAGCTGCTGCGGGAGCTGTTCCTGCTGCATAGAAGCATGTCCAACCGGATCCCTGCGCCAGAGCAACCCCAACATCTGCCTCTCCTACATAACACAGAAGAAGGAGCTGGAGGATTCCTGGCTGGAGCTGCTCGGAGGGAGGCTGTTCGGATGCGACACCTGCCAGGATGCGTGCCCGTTCAACAAAGCAGCCGAGAGATCAAAGCTCGAATGCTTCAGGCCTTTCGACGACCTGTGCAGGCCCGACCTGGAGAAGCTGGCACTGATGGGCAATGCTGAATTCAGGAAGATTTACAGGAAGGCCTCCTGCGGCTGGAGGGGCAAGGCAATCCTCCAGAGGAATGCGCTGATAAGCCTTTTCCAGAACGTCAGGGACGTCGAAGACAGAATAAGCGAGGATGATTTCGCGTCTCCCAGGCTGAAGGATATTTACAATAGACTTTTACGGATTTTCAAACTATAATTTATATGTAAGATTTTTATCAATTCAGCATAAGAAAGGTGGACTCGAAAAATGATCTCTCCGGGTATGTCCAGGTTAATAGGCATGCTGCCTGATAGCCTAATCAAATTCCTGGCTAACAAATTATTGTATGGATACATAAGAAAATATGCGAATATAAAGGTGAACGGAAGGGAAAACCTGAACGGCATACAAAAACCGATGCTGTTCATATGCAACCATCTGAGCAACTCGGATGCCCTCGTTTTGAACACCGCTTTTAAGGACCAGGACCTGGCTTTCGTGGCCGGTGTCAAGCTTACAGGCAATGTTCTCACCAATCTGGGAATGCACATCACAAAGACCATCAACATAAAACCTAACGCGGCCGACAAGGATGCTATATCAAATGTAGTGAAGCATCTGAAGGCGGGCAACAACGTCCTGATCTTCCCGGAAGGAACAAGAAGCCGGACCGGCGGAATGATCGAAGCGAAAAAAGGGATAGTCCTTATCCAGAGGCTCTCAAAAGCCACAGTCATACCTGTGGGCATGAGCGGTACCGACAAGCTCCTTCCTATAAATGACAAAGATATGGCCCTTGAGGATTTCAGCCACGCAGACGTCACTGTAAACATAGGAAAGCCGGTACTGATACCTCCCAAAGGGAAGGAGGAAGACAGGCGCGAATATGACGACAGGGTACTTTCCATCATGATGAAGAGCATTGCTGAACTTCTCCCTGAATCCTACAGGGGGGTGTACAGATAGTTTGGATAGAATTACTGCGATTCTTGACATATTGAAGGAAACCTATCCCGACGTTAAGTGCGCTTTGAACTATGAAACCCCCTATGAGCTGCTGGTGGCAACGATACTGTCTGCCCAGTGCACCGACGTTAGGGTAAACATAATCACGGGGGAGCTCTTCAAGGAGTACAACACCCCGGAAAAGATGCTCGAACTGACAGAAGACGAACTGGGGGAAAAGATTAAGAGCTGCGGGCTTTTCAAAAACAAGAGCAAGAACATCCTTGCTGCGACTAAGATGCTCGCGGCAGAATTCGGCGGCAGAGTACCGGATACGATGGAAGAGCTGATGAGGCTCCCGGGGGTCGGAAGAAAGACTGCCAACGTCGTTCTGGCGAATGCCTTCGGCAAGCCTGCGATAGCCGTGGACACCCATGTTTTCAGGGTGTCAAACAGGCTCGGCATAGCTAAAGGAAAAACACCTGACGAGGTCGAAAAGGGCCTGATGAAAGCTGTTCCGGAGGAAATGTGGGGACATGCGCATCACCTGCTGATAGCCCACGGAAGGGACCTGTGTGCTGCAAGAAAGCCAAGGTGCGGCGAATGCCCGCTGGCACCGTTTTGCGAGGCATTAAACTCTTGAAAAGCGCAGTTAAATTAGAGGTTAAGCCAATCTGGCTGGGTTTTCCGAGTCAGATATTCATTTAGAAATATATAATAAGGAGATTGGGAGCATGGGAATAAAAGAAGAAGCACTCAGAGTGCACAAGGAACACAGAGGCAAACTTGAGGTTGTGGGCAAGGTGCCTGTCAAGACGAGGGAGGACCTCTCCATAGCATATACGCCCGGAGTTGCCGAGCCATGCCTGGAAATTGCCAGGGATCCTGAAAAGATATACGACTACACGGTGAAGGGCAATATGGTTGCAATCGTTACTAACGGAACAGCGGTTCTCGGTCTCGGAGACATAGGAGCTGGAGCAGGACTGCCGGTCATGGAAGGGAAAGCTCTTCTTTTCAAGGAGTTTGGCGGAGTTGACGCATTCCCCATCTGCATCGACAGCAAAGATCCTGAGGATGTCATTAAGACAGTCAAGCTCATAGCCCCTGTTTTCGGAGGCATAAACCTTGAGGACATAAAGGCGCCTGAATGCTTCTACATAGAAGACAGGCTGAAGAAGGAGCTTGACATACCTGTGTTCCACGATGACCAGCATGGAACTGCGGTTGTTGTGCTGGCTGGAATGTACAACGCCCTCAAGCTTGTCGGAAAAAAGCTCGAGACGGCAAAGATAGTAGTTAACGGTGCGGGCTCGGCTGGGACAGCTATAACCAAGCTGCTTCTAAAAGCAGGGGCAAAGGATGTCATAATGTGCGACATAAAGGGAGCCCTTGTTGAGGGAGACGAGACGCTGAACCCTGCCCAGCAGGAGATGGCAAAGCTTACAAACAGGGAAAAGAAGACCGGAAAGCTGGCCGATATATTGGCAGGCAGGGATGCTTTTGTGGGTGTTTCCGCGCCCGGAATAGTCACAAAGGAAATGGTCGCATCCATGAACAAGGACAGCATCATATTCGCTATGGCAAATCCAGTTCCCGAGATAATGCCTGACCTGGCAAAGGAGGCTGGAGCAAGGGTGGTTGCAACAGGAAGATCCGATTTCCCTAACCAGATAAACAATGTGCTCATATTCCCCGGAATATTCAGGGGTGCTCTTGATGTAAGGGCTACAGAGATCAATGACGATATGAAGCTGGCTGCAGCCAGGGGGATCGCAAATCTCATAAGCGATGAGGAGCTCAAAGAGGAGTATATAATCCCTGATGTTTTCGACAAGAGGGTCTGCAGCTCTGTCGCGGATGAGGTCAAGAGGATTGCGGTCCAGATGGGAATCTCCAGGAAGGTGATGTAAGTGATAAAGATAAACGATAAAGCGTTGAATTATGCAAAGAAGACCGGTCTCAGCTTCGTTGTCAAGACGATACCGGTCAGCCTGTCCTGCTGAGACGGCTCCTCTAGTGAGGTCCTGAGTATCAGGGTCAGAGCGGTGCATGAAAGCGAAGTGGAGGACGAACTGTACAACGTATTCGAGGAAAACGGGGTAAAGGTGTTCATAGCGAAGGAACTGATAATGGGTGAAGAAGTGGTAATACTGCAGCATCCGCGGCTTCCGCTCACAAAGCCTTCCTTCGGGGTTCAGGGTGTAAGCGTAAAGAGATAAGCGTCAATAAAAGCCTTCAGGCCGATGAAACTGGTAATCGGTCTGAAGGCTTTTTTACAGAAGTTCCTTTCTCAGGAGATCAAGTGCCGCGATAGTCGCTCTGAGCCTGATCATGTCTCTGGTTCCGGGGAAATTGCATTCGATGAAAGTGGTTTTTCCGCAGATGCAGAGGCCTATATATACAAGGCCTACGGGTTTTTCAATGGAACCGCCCTCAGGCCCTGCTATGCCTGTTGTCGAAAGCCCGATATCGGTGCCGGAGGTCCTTGCAATCCCGGCAGCCATCTCCAATGCTGTCTCGGCGCTGACAGCCCCGAATTTGTCCAAAGTTGACCGTTTGACTCCAAGCCTGTTTATCTTGGCCTGGTTGCTGTAGGTTACAGCGCCTTCCATGAAAACCTCGGAGATTCCCGGGAAATCCACGAGCCTTGAGGATATCATGCCGCCCGTGCAGGACTCGGCGACGGAAATTGTCAGGTTTCTGTCCATGAGCATACCCGCAATAACGGCTTCGAGGGATTCATCGCCGGTGCCGTATACAGCGTTGCCCAGCCTCTCGCGTATCCTTTCCTCGACAGGGGCAATCAGTCCATATCCGTCTGCCTCTGTCTCAGCTTTTGCAGTAATCCTGAGCAAGGATTCACCCTGCTTTGCGTAAGGTGCAACGGTCGGATTTTCGCTGCCTTCTATTATGTCCTGGACTTTGGAAGCCATGAGGCTCTCGCCCAGGCCCACAACTCTCAGCACCTTCGACACTATAACGCTGTCGGTCAGCGTCTTCAGATAAGGGGCAACGTAGTTCTCGAACATGGGATAGGCTTCCCTGGGAGGCCCGGGGAGAACCACGATTGTCTTGCCGCCTTCGCTTACTATGCAGCCGGGTGCTGTGCCGTGGTCGTTGGGGAGGATTATGCAGCCCTCAGGGAAATAAGCCTGCTTCCTGTTTGATTCGCTCAGCGTGCCGCCGCGCCTTGAGAATATGTCCTCCAGTTTCCTGAGGGATTCCTGATGAAGAACCAGGGGTTTGCTGAAAAATTCAGCAGCGATTTCTTTTGTCATGTCGTCGGTTGTGGGTCCGAGGCCTCCGGTAGTTATTATCAGGTCGCACCTCTTGAAGGCGTCAGTGAATTCCTTAAGGATTCTCGGCCCGTTGTCGCCGACCACAGACTGATGGAAAATGGAGATGCCGAAGTCTGCAAGCCTTCGCGCAAGAAATTGGGAATTTGTATTTACTATATCGCCCAGCAGTATTTCAGTGCCAACGGCAATTATCTCAGCATTCATGTGTGTATCCTCCACAAATTTATTTACTACTATCTATATTATACCAAAACTGGCACAAAGGCATAGCCCGTTTAGCGAAGGAGCGGCTGAGACTGCCTAGTTCTTTACTTAAAGTATTATCAGCTATGAGTAGCATATAAGGATGTAAGTTTCAGAATACACTTCCCCGTTAATTACCCGTCCCGAGATTAACAATCCATTGTATTAGGCGCATTTTAGTGATAAAATACAATTGGTTGATATCAATAGAGTCAAACCGGATATTCCAACAACTGAATATCGTACATGTTCAGCTTTGATCCTTAGGACAGAGACGGGGAAACATAAAGTACGCATTGAAAAAGTATGCCATTCGGAGTGGCGTGCTGCTTTTGTGCATATTTAAACGAATGTTATACGCCCTTGCCGGTCCCTAGAAATCTACGGACTGCTGAGGGCGTTTTTATTTAGACAAAGCCGGCAGGATTCAGGAGCTGTTTTAATTATTTGAGGGGAGCGAAAAATTATGGAAAAAAAGTTCACGGTCAGTTCATTTCATGAGGCAAAAATGGCAGGGGACAAGATATCGATGCTGACGGCTTACGATTACTCAACTGCAAAACTTCTCGACGATGCAGGGATCGATTGTCTGCTGGTGGGGGATTCATTGGGCATGGTCATGCTGGGATATGAAGACACTCTGCAAGTCACAATGGATGATATTATCCATCATACCCGTGCAGTTGCAAGAGGGGTCAAAAGAGCAATGGTAGTAGCAGATATGCCGTTTTTATCCTACCATATCAGCGCTGAAGAAAGCGTGAGGAATGCCGGGAGATTGATTCAGGAAGGCAAAGCCCATGCGGTTAAGCTGGAAGGCGGCAGGGACGTCATCGATAAGGTTAGCGCAATTGTGAAGGCGCAGATACCCGTCATGGGGCATCTTGGGCTGACACCACAGTCGGTCAATATGTTCGGTGGCTTTAAAGTTCAGGGCAAGAGCGAGGAACAGGCAAGAAAAATAATTGAAGATGCACTGCTTTTGCAGGAGGCGGGAGTATTCGCGATTGTCCTGGAATGTGTTCCTGAGAAGCTTGCTAAAATAATTACAGAGAAGCTGCAGATTCCAACCATAGGTATCGGAGCCGGCAAGTTTTGCGACGGCCAGGTGCTGGTTATACAGGATATGCTCGGCATGTACAGCGATTTTAAACCAAAGTTTGTAAAGCAGTATGCAGGATTGAGCCATGTCATCAAGGACGCGGTGAAGACGTATGCAAAGGAGGTGCAGGAAGCGCAGTTCCCGGGAAATGAGCATACATTCACTATCAACCAAGAGGTGCTCGAAAAGCTATATTGATTTTCAGGATTATTACCATGCCAAGCTCGCGCTCGGCCGTTCCTCGCTAATATCCCAACAGCAAGCCATTTGTCGCCGCTAAAACTGTACTCAAACAGGTTTTGTGGCGACCTGTTTTTTTGCAGCTTAATTAATTCTCGATAAATATAATTAAGAAATGTCTTTCGCAAAAGTGCAAAAAGGTATAGAATATAATTTGCCGAATGGTTAAGGGGGAAAACATGAACAACGTCAAAGCTATAAAATGGGAAAACGACAGCCTGGTGCTGCTTGACTGCACTAAGCTTCCGATAAAAGAAGAATATATAATATGCAAAAACTACACAGATCTGATAGATGCAATTAACTGTCTCGCCGTAAGAGGGGCTCCCGCGATCGGCATAGCCGCAGCATACGGCGTAGTCCTCGCGGCTCAGGAGGCTCAGGGGAAAGCAGGTTCAAAGGCCGACCACCTAGGCTATATAAATGAAGCAATACAGGAACTCGCGGCCACAAGGCCCACTGCAGTAAACCTGTTCTGGGCTCTTGACAGGATTAAGGAAGTCCTTGGAAAGGTGTCGGGAGCTTCTGAAGAAGTAATAAGGGACAGGCTGCTCAAAGAGGCGGAAACCATGTATGCCGAAGACATAGCCTGCAACATGAAGATCGGCGAGAACGGAAACGAGGTTGTGCCGCAGGGAGCAAGCATCCTGACCCACTGCAACGCAGGAGCCCTTGCTACCGCAGCATACGGTACAGCGCTCGGAGTTGTCAGGGCGGCGCATGATGCGGGAAAGGATATCCATGTGTTTGCCGACGAAACCAGACCGCTGCTGCAGGGGGCGCGACTGACAGCCTGGGAGATGACTCAGGAAGGCATCCCCTGCACTCTCATAACCGACAGCATGGCCGGCTACGTGATGAAGCTGGGCAGGGTAGACCTGGTAATAACCGGAGCAGACAGGATAACACTGAACGGCGACACTGCGAACAAGATAGGAACCTATTCGCTGGCTGTTCTCGCAAAGGAGCACGGCATCCCGTTCTATATCGCGGCTCCGCTCTCCACCATAGATATAACGCTCAAGAGCGGGGAGGAAATCGAGATCGAGGAGAGGGACAAGCGGGAGGTTAAATGCCTTTTCGGCGTCCAGACTGCACCTGAAGCTGTCAACGCATTCAATCCGGCTTTCGACGTCACTCCGAATGAATACATCACGGGGATAATTACGGAAAAAGGCATATTGAGACCGCCTTATGAAGTGTCCATAGGAAATCTTTTCAGGTAAAAATTTTTGCATACAAAGGGGAGTATAATATGGAAGAAATGAATTATTTGTTCACAGCGGAGAGGCAGCAGATCGTCGACATGTCCCTCAAGCTCTACAGGGAGGACCTTATAGTCGGGACATGGGGCAATCTCAGCATGAGGGTCAACCGCAGCGGCACAGATTATTTCGTTGTCACGCCTTCGGGCATGGAGTACGAGGACACAACCCTCGAGGATGTTGTGGTGCTCGACAAGGACGGGAGAGTAGTGCTGGGAAACAGGAGGCCTACCTCCGAGCTCGGAATGCACATGAAATTATACGAGGAAAGAAAAGAAATAAACGCGATAATCCATACGCACAGCACCTGCGCGACTGCATGCGCTGTCGTGGGCATAGGTATACCCATGATGGTCGAGGACATGATACAGCACATAGGAGGCAACGTGAGGATAGCAAAATACGCGCTCCCGGGCACTCGGGAGCTGGCTGAAAATGTGTGCCATGCAATAGAGGACAGGAAGGCCGTCCTTCTCAAGAACCACGGTGCCCTGGGGATGGGGGAGACTCTTAAGGCTGCCTACAAATCCTGCATCCTGACCGAGAAAAGCGCACAGATCCTCATCTATGCAAAAAATCTCGGGCACATTAACCTCATCAGCACTGAGGATGCGGAGCTGATGGTAGACTACTACAGGAACCAGTACGGTCAGCAGAAGGATGCTAAAAGATAATCCTGTGCGTATTTCAAAACGCCAGGTATTGTAGTATAATGATAATTGATATTTTTTTGGAGGGGAGGTTGTCCGATGGGCCGTACGAAGAAAAGGAATTCTAGATCAAGATATCTTAAAAGAAGAGCGGTAATTGCTATAGCTGCATTTTTCGCAGTATTTGTCGCTGTTGCAGCGATTGAAAACAACACTGTAAAAGGCTGGGATGACTTGATCTACCCTGGGGTAACTGTAGATGGAACAGATTTGTCGGGATTGAATAAGGAACAGGCGGCAGAAATACTGGCAAAAAATCACGGGGATGTGATTTCGGATAAAAAAATAAATATTACGGTTGAGGGGAAAACCTTTACCCTTGAGTATTCAAAAATAAATCCTTCCTACGACATAGAGTCGGCTGTAGAGGAGGCCTATGCATACGGAAAAGACCGTTCGCTGTTCGGCAAATTCAATGCAATCAAGTTTTCCGGGGATAAAAAGATTGGATTGAAGCTTGCATATAACCAGGAAGCGGTCAGCGGTTTTATTGCGTCAATAGAAAGCGAAGTTAACATACAGCCTGTAAACGCAAAAATCGATGTCAACAGCGGATTCAAAATAACGCAGGAAAAGGACGGAAAGCAGCTGGACAGAGAAGCTCTGGAGAAGGAGCTTCAGTCCAAAATAGACGGGAAAATTGGTTCAGACACAGATGTATCTGCAGCAATGAAGGTATCAAAAGCTGGGGTGACCGCAGACATGCTGAAAGGCATAAATGCAAAAATATCGACATTCAGCACCAACTACGGGTCTATATCATCTGCTGCAAGGGCTAACAACGTGGTCGTAGCCACAAGGAGCATTAACGGCATGGTACTAATGCCCGGCGAAACCTTCAGCTTCAACGGAGTCGTAGGACAAAGGACAGAGGCGAGGGGCTTTCAGGCGGCGCCTGTAATAGTAGGAAACAAGGTAGAGTCCGGATTGGGCGGAGGCATATGCCAGGTGTCCTCAACTCTCTACAATGCATGCCTTAAGGGCAATCTGAAAATAGTTGAAAGAGTCCACCACACATTCCCTTCGTCATACGTTCCAATAGGGCAGGACGCTACGGTTGACTATGGCAATATCGATTTCAGGTTCACAAATTCCTACTCCTATCCTCTTTACATAGAGGGGACTACAGGCGGCGGTTATGTATCTTTTTCCATATACTCTGACAAATCGCTTGCAGCAACTACATGCGCCATCACTAATGAAGTTTACGAGACCATCCAGCCGACAACCAATTATACAGATGACGCAACTCTTCTTGCTGGGACGGAAGTAACTGAGACGCCTGCTCACACCGGCTACAGGGTGAAGGTGTACAGGACGGTTTACTCGGATGGCAAGCAGGTGAGCCAGGAAACTGTATCGAACGACTACTACAAGGTAGTGAACGCCGTTGTGAAAAGAGGCACCATGGTTGATCCGGCGACTCAGATTGTAGCGGATCCGGCAGCCACACCAACCGTAACGCCAGAAACTCCGGGTACAACCGCTGAAAATACTGCGGGTTCTAACGGAACTTCAGGCGGCACCCTGTAACTCAAAATTTTAGTTGCATTTTATTCGAATACGTTGTATAATATTTTTTGTGCACAACTCATAGATACATGGTTGTGATCAAAAATGCGGAAGTGCTGGAACTGGCAGACAGGCACGTCTCAGAAGCGTGTGTTTTAACGTGTGGGTTCAAGTCCCATCTTCCGCACCAATATTTTATTAATCAAAGCACCACGCGCCTTTGGCAACATCAAGGGACGCAAGGTGTTTTTTTATTGAATCGGGACCGTGTGTAAAGTTAATCAATAATTCACTTTACCTCGCGGCTATACTGATGTAACATAGTTCTGTAAGCTTTTTTAACGGAGGATTAACAGTGAATTTAAATATAGTTTTATTCCAACCAGAAATACCGCAGAACACCGGCAACATAGCAAGAACCTGCGTTCTGACCGACAGCAGCCTTCATCTGATCAAGCCTCTTGGCTTCAGCCTTGATGAGAAGCACCTGAGAAGAGCGGGGCTGGATTACTGGCCTTATCTCGACCTTCATCTGTACGATTCATTTGAGGAACTGAAAGAAAAATATAAGGAAGCGAATTTTTACTTCTCATCTACACATGCTGTGAACAGCTATGCTGATGTAGGTTATAAACAAGGGGACTTCATTGTTTTCGGAAGGGAATCTAAAGGGCTGCCGGACTATATAAGGGAAGACTATGCAGACAAGTGCATCAGGGTTCCGATGGTTCAAAGCAGCACAAGGTCCTTGAATCTGTCGAACACTGTTGCAATAGTTGCTTATGAAGCTCTGAGGCAGCTGGATTTTCCGAATATGAAATAAGGGAGAACTGAGAACGAAGATGGATAAGATAAAGATTATTACTGACAGTACGGCGGACCTTCCTTCGCATCTCGTAGAAAAATACGATATCGAGGTTTTGCCGCTTCTCGTAAATATTAACGGCAAGTCTTACCGCGACGGTATAGACATCAACCTGAGGTCACTTCTTGACCTGATGGAGCTATCCGAGGAATTCCCCACAACATCGCAGGTCAACCCGAAGACTTTCCTCGACAGCTACAAGAGATATCTGAACGAAGGATATAAGATCATATCCATACATATTTCATCAAAGATGAGCGGAGTATACCAGTCAGCCAAAATAGCAAAGGAAATGCTGGATACCGGAGACATACATATAATAGACAGCAGAAACGTAACAGCGGGTCTTGGGCTGCTCGTTCTGAAGGCGTGCAAGCTAAGGGAGGAAGGGAAATCCGCTGCTGAAATAAATGAAGCAGTCATGGGGGTTCTGCCCCACGTGAAGAGCGCTCTGGTTTTCGACAGCCTCGAGAACCTTGTCCGCGGCGGAAGGCTTCCCAAAGCTGCCGGCAAAGTCGGGAACATGCTCGGAATAAAGCTGATCATGGAAGTCGGAGACGGGGAGATGAAGATCCTGGACAAAGTCAGGGGCAGCAAGAGGGCGGTAAAGTACGTCACTAAATATGTAAGCAGGCTGGGCATAAAGAGCGGAGAAACCTCCGTGCTGCTCCATGTGGAGAGCAGGGAAACACTGCCGGCGCTCAGAGAAAACCTGACGGAAGGAAATGTGGATTTTTTTGAATGCGAGGTTGGCTGCGTCGTCGGAGTTCATGCCGGACCCGGAGCCTGCGGGGTGTTCTTCATAGAAAACTTTTAACAAAATAATCATGGACGCCGGATGCCGAGGTATCCGGTTTTTTCATATAAAAAAACGAAAAAGATGTCGGAATTGTGTTAATTGTGTAACGAGAAATTTGACGTCGAATTCTGAATTTAGAAAAATTATAGGCGCTATCAGGAAAATGAATAGGTTTACATTTCTAATATAATGGATTATTATCAGGTTTTGTGTTATATTAGGAGTGCGGATATTTAAAAATTGAAAATCTGTGGATGAGATTCCCGGGAGATTGAGCAAAATCTTAACAAAGTTTAAAGCTAGTTATGATGCTCAGCTATGATTTTATATAATCATGGCATCCTTAAATGGATAGCCGAAGGAGTAAGGTTTGTCACTCCAAGACAAACTGAAGCTCTCAGGTAAATGGACCGAGAATTGACACGGCTCTGGAAAGCGGTAAGCACCGAAGGAGTAATTCTCTCAGGTATAAAGACAGGGTAAATGCAGTGGAGCGTTTACTATGTCTTTTTTGTTTTAATTTTTTATTTTAGGAGAATGAGATGAAACCAATAATCGTAGTGACAAACAATCCCATGAGCAAAGCTGAGCTCGAGAAAAAATGTAATGTGGAGTTTGTGGATGGCTCTACCACGGAGGTGTTTAAAAGAACAAGGGATTACATCCATTCCGGGCATAGGTTATTAACGCATCCCATAATGAGCAGCATTAAGCCGAATCAGACCCCGTACAGGACTGTGGTAATAACGGGGGAACCCGGCAAGGAGGTGGATCTTCAGTCCCTGCAGTACATTGAGGAAGCCATCCACACCACCGAAAAGTTCCTCAGGAACTTCGGGATACCTGACTGGACGGAAAAGATTTTGGAGGATTTTCAACTTATCGATTACGACCTGATATATCATGCGATTTTATGATGACAGGCTAATATTATTAAGGAGGTATTTATTGAATGGCACATTTATACGACACTATAATAATCGGAGGGGGTCCTGCAGGACTTTCAGCCGGATTGTACGCAGCAAGATCAAGAATGGATGCAGTAATAATAGAGAGGGCTAAATACGGCGGACAGGCTACAACAACAGATGAGCTTGAAAACTACCCTGGATCAATCGAAGACTGCACAGGAACAACTCTCAGCGAAAGAATGAGAAAGCAGGCTGAAGAATTCGGCTGCAAATTCGCAAAGGACGAGATTGTCGAAGTAAAGCTTGAGGGTGACATTAAGGTTATCAAAGGCAAAAACGAAACATATGAAGCAAAAACTGTAATCATAGCTACAGGAGCAAATCCTAAACTTTCAGGCTTCAAGAATGAGCTTGAGCTGAGAGGAAAGGGAATTTCCTACTGTGCAACCTGCGATGCAGACTTCTTCACAGACCTGGATGTAGCGGTAATAGGTGGAGGAGACTCAGCTATAACAGAAGCTATATACCTTACAAAGTTTGCTGAGACTGTAACAGTAATCCACAGAAGAGATGCATTGAGAGCCGCTAAATCACTTCAGGAGAAAGCATTCGCAAACCCTAAGATGAGATTCATATGGGACAGCCTGGTTGATGAAGCAATAGGCGACGAAATCCTTGAAGGACTAGTTGTAAGAAACAAGTTCAGCAACGAAACATCAGTCCTGAAGGTAGACGGATGCTTCGTGTTCGTAGGATATGATCCAATATCACAGCTTTTCGAAGGCCAGGTTACAATGGACGACTCGAAATACATCATAACTGACGACGACATGAGGACAAACATACCTGGAGTATTCGCGGCAGGAGACATAAGGAAGAAATCCCTCAGGCAGGTAATAACTGCAGCTGCAGACGGAGCAATAGCTTCAACAATTGCAGAGCACTACATCGAGAGCACAAAATAGCCAAACTAAGCTTGTCAGGCCTTTAACAGGCCCTGCAATAAATAATAAAAATAAAAAGGAGAGTGCAGATATGATAGATTTGAACAAAGAGAACTGGGAAGCAGAGGTAACAAACTACACCGAGAAACCTGTATTCGTTGATTTCTGGGGCGACAAATGCGAAATTTGCATCCAGCTCATGCCTGGAGTACACGAACTTGAGCACAAATACGGAGACAAGATCAAATTCTCTAGCCTTAACACATCAGGACAGAGGAGACTTGCAATCGCTCAGAAGGTGCTTGGACTTCCTACAATGAAAATATACTTAAACGGTGAAGTTGTCAGCACAATTACAGCTGACAAAATCACATCATTAAGCGATGTTGAAGGATTCATCAAAGCTTACTACGAAACACTATAATCTCAGAAATTAAACTCATCAAAATCAGGGGGGAAGCTTAAGGCATAACCCGGGTTATCCCCCCGGTTTAAATATTTATGGAGGTGAATGTTTTGCGTTTAGAAGTTGGTAAAATCTACGTAAAGGATATTCAGTTTGGAGCTGCAACAAAGGTTGAAAACGGAGTCCTTTATGTAAACAAAGAAGAATTGTTAAAAGAAGTTTCCGGAGACGAGAGACTAAAGAGCATCGATTTTGACATTGCAAGACCTGGCGATGAGACAAGAATAATACCAGTAAAAGACGTAATCGAGCCAAGAGTAAAGGTTGAAGGAAAGGGCGGAATATTCCCAGGCTTCATAGCAGGCGTTGAGCAGGTCGGTTCGGGCAGGACTCATGTCCTTAAGGGAGCCGCCGTAGTTACAACAGGAAGCATAGTTGGATTCCAGGAAGGAATCGTAGACATGAGTGGAGAAGGAGCTAAATACACTCCATTCTCAAAGACAAACAACCTGGTAATAATCTGCGAGCATAAAGAAGGCATCAACCAGTATGACCACGAAGAAGCAGTAAGGATGGTAGGATTCAAAGCTGCCACTTATCTCGGAAAAGCCGGAAAAGATGTTGCTCCAGATGAAGTCAAGGTGTTTGAGACGCTTCCGATCCTGGAGCAGGCTAAACAGTACCCTGACCTTCCAAAGGTAGTGTATGTATACATGATCCAGACACAGGGACTTCTTCATGACACATATGTTTACGGAGTAGACGGCAAGAAGATAATACCTACATTCCTGTACCCAACAGAAATATTTGACGGCGCTGTTGTAAGCGGAAACTGCGTATCAGCTTGCGACAAGAACCCAACTTACGTTCATATGAACCATCCTGTAATTGAAGACTTATTTGCAAGACACGGAAAAGACTTCAACTTCCTGGGCTGCGTAGTCACAAACGAGAACGTATACCTTGCAGATAAAGAGAGATCGTCAAACATGACTGCTAAATTGGTTCACTTCCTGGGAGCAGACGCTGTAATCATATCAGAGGAAGGCTTCGGAAACCCGGATGCAGACCTGGTTATGAACTGCAACAAGATAACAGACATGGGCATAAAGACAGTTCTTATAACTGACGAATATGCTGGACAGGACGGAGCTTCACAGTCACTGGCTGACTCAACTCCAAAAGGAGATGCTGTTGTTACAGGCGGAAACGCAAACGAGGTTGTTGTACTGCCTCCGATGAAGAAAATAATCGGACATGTGGATGCAGCTAACATTATTGCAGGCGGACACGTAGGAAGCCTTAGAGAAGACGGTTCAATCGAAGCTGAACTTCAGGTTATAACTGGAGCCACAAGCGAAGTTGGATTCAACTACATGAGTGCAAAAGGATTCTAAGATAGTAAAAATCATAAAATTAATTAAGGGAGGCATATTAACATGTTAAAAGGTAAAAAAGTTATCGCTGTTGGTGACAGGGACGGTATACCAGGACCAGCGATTGAAGAATGTGTAAAAAGTGCAGGAGCAGAGATTATTTTCGCATCTACAGAATGCTTTGTTTGAACAGCCGCTGGCGCTATGGATCTGGAGATCCAACAAAGAATAAAAGACTTAACTGAAAAACACGGTGCAGAAAATATAGTTGTTGTTATCGGAGGAGCAGAGGCTGAAGCTTCAGGACTTTCCGCTGAAACCGTTGCTGCTGGAGACCCTACTTTTGCAGGCCCATTGGCTGGTATAGCATTAGGATTGGCAGTTTACCACGTGGTAGAACCTGAAATCAAAGATGAGTGCGATCCTGCTGTATATGACGAACAGTGCGGCATGATGGAAATGGTTCTTGATGTTGATGCTATCATCGAAGAGGTTAGCAAAATAAGAAAAGAATTCTCAAAATTCTAGTCTGTAAAGACCAAATTCCTATAAGGAGGGAAAGTAATTGATTAAAGTTGTACATTATATAAATCAATTCTATGCCGGCATCGGCGGCGAAGAAAAAGCTGACTTCAAGCCGGAGGTTAGAGAAGGCGTGGTTGGACCAGGAATGGGACTTAACGGTCTTCTGAAGAAGGACGGTTTGGAGATAGTTGCAACAGTCATCTGCGGAGACTCATACTTCAATGAGAACGTTGAGGAAGCTAAGGCAGAGATATTGGAAATGGTAAAGAAGTACAGCCCGGACCTTTTCATTGCCGGACCTGCATTCAACGCCGGAAGATACGGAGTTGCCTGCGGTACTATAGCTAAAGAAGTTCAGGATACACTGGGAATTCCTGCAATGTCAGCTATGTACGTTGAAAACCCTGGAGTAGACATATATAAGAAATACCTTTATATAGTTGAAACCAGGAACAGCGCAGTAGGCATGAAGGATGCTCTTCCTAAAATCGCAAGCCTTGCTGTGAAGCTGGCTAAAGGCGAAGAATTGGGAACACCTGAAGCTGAAGGTTTCATCGAAAGAGGAATCAGAAAGAACTACTTTGCAGCAGAAAGAGGATCAAAGAGAGCCGTTGACATGCTCGTTAAGAAGTTGAAAGGCGAGCCATTCGTCACAGAGTTCAAGATGCCTGTATTCGACAGAGTTCCTCCTGCAGCTCCGGTTGCAGACATAACTAAAGCAAAAGTTGCTATAGTAACTTCCGGCGGTATAGTGCCAAAGGGCAACCCTGACCATATCGAAGCATCAAACGCTTCAAAATACGGCAAGTACAGCATAGAGGGAATCGCTGATCTTGACGAAACAAACTCAGAGACCGCTCACGGCGGATACGACCCTACTTATGCCAACACTGATTCCGACAGAGTTATCCCTGTTGATGTATTGAGGAACATGGAGAAGGAAGGCAAGATAGGCTCACTCCACAACTTCTACTACTCAACAACAGGAAACGGTACAGCAGTTGCGTCAGCTAAGAAATTCGGTGAGGAAATCGCCAAGGACCTTCTTGCAAACGGTGTTACTGCAGTAATCATGACGTCTACTTGAGGAACATGTACACGTTGCGGTGCAACGATGCTTAAAGAAATCGAAAGAGTCGGACTTCCAATAGTCCACATGTGTACAATAGTTCCAATATCTCTGACTGTCGGAGCGAACAGAATAGTTCCAACAGTTGCAATACCTCATCCTCTAGGAAATCCAGCTTTGGATCATAAGGATGAATACACACTGAGATATCACCTGGTGGAAAAAGCTCTCAAGGCTCTTGAAACACCAGTAGACACCCAGACAGTATTTGAATAAAAAATGATTGTTGGCAGGGGCTGCCTTCGGTAGCCCTGTCAATATACCATGTATTGAGAATTGACAAATGAGAATTCAGAGAATAGTTCTTAATTCTCAATTCTCAGTTTAAATTTGAGGAGGTTATAGTAATGAGTTTTCCAGTAATTAAAAAAGCAGCTTATATTTTGGTTAACACGCCGGACATGATAATCCACAATGGTACAACAGCAACTGCGGAGAAAGAGTCAAACCCAGATTCGGAATACCTCAAAGGGCTTTCACAGCACTTCAGGAGCTTCGAGGATGTTGTTGGTTATGCGCCTAACCAGACATATATAGGAGCGATGACTCCGGAAGAGCTTTCAGCAAGGCCAAGACCTTGGAACAACGTAAACGTTGAAGGCGCAAAAAGGTTCGCTGAATTCGGCGAAATCATGCCCCAGGATGAATTCTACGGACTGATGAAGGTTTCGGACGTGTTCGACCTTGTGCTCCTTGAGAAGGATTTCACAGAGGCTGTAAGAGCGAAATTCGCTGCGCATCCGGTACTCAGCATGAAGGCTGACGCACTGAAGGCAGGGGAAGA